>Ga0181520_10002093_pt1 | contig 38435 bp, 27 predicted proteins | sample PEATcosm2014_Bin_29_FD_132451 | JGI IMG/M metagenome (GOLD analysis project Ga0181520, IMG submission 132451) | Peatland microbial communities from MTU Mesocosm Facility, Houghton, MI, USA - PEATcosm2014_Bin02_30_metaG | ecosystem: Environmental > Terrestrial > Soil > Wetlands > Peat | place... | reverse complement strand
GAGCAGTGTCGTCTCGTGAAGGTGCTGGCGCCCCGGCTTTCGATCTCCGCGGCGTTCGACCGTGAGACAAATTGAGCGCCCCGGCCAAAAGGTGGCAACGTAACCCACATTACGGAATTGCTGCAAGTATGGCCGGCCAATTGACAAACCTGCCGACGAGGCGCAACCTACGAATGAGAGTCCAAATGAACAACCCGGAGAACAGCGACTTAGCCCTGAACAGCCGACATCTGGTGCATCTGAATTGGATGTTCGAGAACCAGCCGGACCTCGTCCGCCAGCTCCACCAGTCGGGCAATCTACCGGAGTATCTGGACGACCGGATGCAACCAGCAATCCGCCGAGTGGAGGAACTGATGCAGGAGCGCGGCCTGACCTCGGACGAGGCGTGGGAGATAGCGGCATCGGAACTCCTTTGCCCCCCGGACGGCCCGGCGTTCCAGGACAATCCCCCGGAGCCGGTGCCGCCGGCGGAACAGCGGAAGATCATCGAGAGCCTGTAGTCCCACTGCCCCCTCAAGCACCGACCGAGCCGAAAGCTCCGGGCGTGGACGATCAGAACCACGTCTTGCCCAAGGACGAGGATTGGATTCCCACGGGTGATAAGGCGAAGGCGCAAGCCAACATCGCGGCGGTCAAGTTGCTGCGGAAGTTGGAGGCCGAGAACCGCAATCCCACGCCGGAAGAGAAAACAGTGCTGGCCAAGTATGTGGGCTGGGGCGGGTTGAAGCCGGTCTTTGACGCGGGCAAGGCCCATTACCGTGAACGGCCGCCGTGGAACGAGGACCAGCGGAAGGAGTACGAGAATTGGGAAAAGCAGTGGGGCAAAGCATATGACGACGTTAAGGGATTGCTGACGCCGGAAGAACACGCGGCGGCGGCGGTTTCCATCCTCAACGCCCATTACACTGACCGGGTAGTTATCAACAAGATTTGGGACGCCGTGCAACGGCTGGGATTCACGGGCGGCAAGGCGCTGGAACCGGCGGCGGGCGTGGGCAACTTCGTGGGGCTGACGCCGGAAAGCGTCCGGGGCAAGACGCGTTGGACGGCGGTGGAACTGGACAGCATTAGCGGGCGCATCCTGGGCAAGCTGTATCCGCAGGCGCTGGTGCATCAGACGGGATTTGAGCAGGCGAAGATTCCGGCCAACTCGCAGGACTTGGCGGTTACGAACGTGCCGTTCGACAAGGACGGCCCGACCGACGACCGCTACCCGCCGATGTCGTTGCATAATTACTTCTTTGCGCGGGCGCTGGACGTGGTGAAGCCGGGGGGCATCGTGGCGGCGATCAGCAGCGACAGCACGATGGACAACAATACGGCCAGCCGGAAGGCGCGGGAATACTTCGCGGAGAAGGCGGACCTGGTGGGTGCAATCCGCCTGCCGAACAATGCTTTCAAGAAGAACGCAGGCACGGAAGTCACGACGGACATTCTCTTCTTTCGCAAGCGCGACGGGACGCCGTTCGCGGGGCAGCCGTTCTTACGCACGGAACCGGTGGCGATCAGTCGCGGGGCACCGGTGGAGATCAACGAATATTTTGCCAAGAATCCGGACATGATGCTGGGCCGGATGTCGAGGGAGGGCACCATGCACGGGCCGGACCAGCAGGCGCTTATTGCCACGCCGGGCGACTTGGGGGCGAAGCTGGACGCGGCCATTGGCAAACTGCCGGAAAACGTACTTGGTGCGCAGACGGCGGCCGAAGACATGGCCAAGCCGATCATCAAAGCGGCGGTCGGGAGCAAGGTGGGACAGATCGTGGGCAAGGATGATGGGGTTTACGTGGTCCAGGAGGATGGCACGCTGGCAAAGCCGGAATGGGCGAGCGATGCGAAGAAGCTGGCGCAGGCGAAGCGGTACATTGCCTTGCGCGATCACGCCAAGGCGCACGTGGACCTGATGCTCAAGGACGATGCCACGGACGCGGACATTAAGGCGTCCATGCAGCAGTTGAACCGGCTGTATGACGAGTACGTGAGCAAGCACGGCGTATTGAACCGAATGAGTCGCGGCTCCAGCGCCTTTCTGTCCGATGACGTTGATTCTCCGGCGGTGATGGCGCTGGAAGATGCCACGGCGCAACTGGTGACGACGAAGCGCGGCGGCAAGGAGGTAATGCGGCGGGTGTGGGAGTTCAACAAGAGCGACATCTTCCACAAGCGGACGGTCTTTCCGCGACGGCCCCCGGAGCACGTGGACACTGTGGGCGATGCGTTGCAGGTGGCGATGAACTTTGCCGGGCGGGTGGACCCGGATTACATGGCCAAGTTGACGGGCAAGCCAGTGGACCAAGTGAAGCAAGAATTGGTTCACTCCGGGCAGGCGTTCGAGAATCCCAAGACGGGGCAATGGGAGGGCCGGGCGCAATATCTGAGCGGCTTCGTAAAGGACAAGCTGCGGGAGGCGACGGCGGCAGCGGCGGACAATCCGCTTTATGCGAAGAACGTGGAGGAATTGACGAAGGTGCAACCGGCCCCGGTGCCGGCCAACGAGATCAGCGTAAAGTTGGGGAGCGTATGGGTGCCCCCGAAGGTGATTGAAGGGTTTCTGCGGGACGTGCTGAACGTCAATGCCAAGGTATCGTTCTCGCCCGAGACCGGGCATTGGTACGTCGCGACAAAGGACAATTCCAAATACGACGACCGCAACGTCACGAAGTTTGGCGTGCATAGCTGGACGGGGCATGAACTGGTGGAACAGTCCCTGAATCTCAAGAGCGCCTACGTGACCCGCGAGGAGCCGAACGCGGACGGCAAAGGAACGCATCCCGTCCGGGACCAGGAGAAGAGCCTGGAGGCGCAAGAGAAGCAGAAGCAACTGCAACAGGAGTTCAAGCGCTACGTGATGTCCAGCGGCGACATCAGCCGGGAGCTGGCGCAGATTTACAACGAGCGGTTTAACGGTGTGGTCAAAACGAAGTATGAGGCGCCGACGTGGGCGAATTATCCGGGAGCGTCGGCGGACATCCAATTGCGCCCGCACCAAAAGGCGGTGGTGACGCGCATCCTGCAAAATTCCACGTTGCTGGCCCATGCGGTCGGAACGGGCAAGACATTCGTAATGTGTACGGCGGCAATGGAAATGCGGCGGCTGGGGCTGGCGAAGAAACCCATGATCGTGGTGCAAAACGCCACATTGGAACAGTTCGCCCGTTCGTTTAAGCGGCTTTACCCCACGGCGAAAATCTTGTGTCCCTCGCCAAAACAGCGCGAAGCAGCGGAGCGGCAGCGGACCATGAGCCGGGTGGCAACGGGCGATTGGGACGCCGTGGTTGTCCCGCAGTCGTTCGTCAACATGCTCCCGGACGATGAAGAACGGGAAAAGGCGTACATCCATGACCGGCTGGCCGAACTGCAAGACGCGAAGATTGAAGCGGCACACGCTGAGGGCAAGCGCTCACCAAAGGCGGCGGACATCGAACGCGCCATCAAGAAGCTGAAGGAGCGGCTGGACAATCTGGCGGGGCGGAAGAAAGACAATGTGCTCACGTTTGAACAGACGGGCGTGGACGCGTTGTTTGTGGACGAGGCTCACGCGTACAAGAAACTGGAATTCACGACGCAGATGGACAACGTGAAGGGCTTGGACAAGGGTGCCAGCCAGCGGGGATTGTCCATGTATTTCAAAACGCGGTGGGTGCAAGAGCACAACCAGGGGCGAAATGTGGTGTTCGCCACGGGCACGCCAGTAAGCAACACGCTGGCCGAAGCGTGGAACATGATGCGGTACGTTCGCCCGGACGTGTTGAAGGCGTACGGGATTGAGAATTTTGACGACTTCGCCAGTACGTTCGGCGAGACGACGACCCAGCTTGAAATGACGGCGGGAGGCTCATGGCAGCCGGTCACCCGGTTCGCCCGGTTTACGAACGGGCCGGAGTTAATCCAGGCGTGGCGGCAAGTGGCGGACGTGGTAACGCCAGAAGAAGTTAATTTGCCGGGCCTGCCCGCAGTGAAAACGGGCAAGGCGCAAAGCATTACGATCAAGCTGACGCCCCGGCTCAAAGCCTATATTGGATGGATTCGGGAACAGCTTGAAGCGTTCGCGGCGATGTCGGGCAAGGAGAAGAAGCTAAACAGCCATATACCGCTGGTCATGTTTACGCTGGCCAAGAAGGCGAGCTTGGACATGCGGATGGTGGACCCCTCCGCGCCGGACGAGCCGGGCAGCAAGTTGAACGTGGCGGCGGACAACGTGGCGCGTATTTATGCCGATAGCACGGCGACCAAAGGCGCGCAGATGATCTTTGCCGACTTGTACCAGGACAACCCGGATAACCCCCGGTTCAACCTGTACGACGAGGTTAAGAGGAAGCTGATTGAGCGGGGCATTCCGGAGAAGGAGATTTTGATTGTCACGCCAGATGTGAAGGACGCCAAACGGGAGGCGTTGTTTGCCAAGCTGAACGACGGCGATATCCGCGTGGCAATCGGCGGCTCTGAAAAGATGGGCGTGGGCGTCAACGCGCAGGAACACTTGATCGGGCTGCATCACTTGGATTGCCCGGCCCGGCCAATGGACATCGAGCAACGCAACGGGCGCATTGTGCGGCAGGGCAACATGAACCCGGAAGTCGAGGTGTTGAACTACGGGGTAGAGAACACGCTGGACGCGGCGATGTACCAGAAGAACGCGACGAAGCAGCGCTTCATTAACCAGATCCTGCGGGGTGACATTTCCGGGCGCAGTTTCGAGGACGCGGCGAACGAGCAAAGCCTGAGCTTTGATGAGATGATGGCGGCTTTCGCGGGCGATAAGCGGGCGCTGGAACGGGTGGCGCTGGAAAACCAGGTGCGACAACTGGAAGCGCTGCGCAGCGGTCACTACAAGCAAATCCAGGATGCCCACGACAAGATTAGGTACATGCGGGAAAAGGCCATACCGGCGCAGCGCGTGGAACTGGACAAGTCAACGGCGCAGGCGGCGCAGTACGCGAAAGCCTTTGCGGGAGATTTCAAGCTGGAAGCTGGCGAGCATAAGGTGACGGGGAAGAAGGAAGTTGCCGCCACGATGGACGCAATCCTGAAAGCGGAAATGGGGCGGCTGGCGGAACAGGCGAAGAAAATCACATCGGGCCGGGCTGGGGTAAGGGCGATGGTCGAGTTGAACGGACAACGCATCCTGTTGGATTCGGACGCTCCCCCGGGCACGGCAGTAAAGAACAGGGACGGCACTTTCTCTGCCCCGCCGGATATGACGCTGGCGACGACGGATTGGTACTTTGAAGCGAACCGTCGCGGGGGCCGGGTGACGACGGGGGCGGGCTTCATGCACTCGCTTTCGGGAGTGCTGGAGCGAATCGCGCACGAACCGGATGAGATGAAGGCGTCCATTGGCAACCAGGAACGCAACCTGCGCGAACTGGAAAGCTTCGTGAAAATGCCGTTCGAGCGGGCGGCGGAATTGGATGAGGCGCAGAAGCGGCTGATGGCCTTGGACGCGGAGCTAAAGGCTGAAGGCGAGGCGCAGCACAAGGCGGCACAAGAGCTTTTGAAGAACAAGCCGGCCGATTTGAGCGGCACAGCGAAGCAGTTGATTGCAGCCGCTAAGAAGATGCGGGCGGATTTTGAGACGCGGTTTGAAAGCTGGGGGCTGGTGTCGAAGGCAGACCGGGCGGCGGCGGCGCGCAAGGTGCAAGACTTGGTGGAGCGCGGCATTAGCGATTACAAGCTGCCGGAGAAGGAAGCGGCTTACATCCGGGCGGCGACGGCGTGGGACGGCGGCTTGAAAAACGCGGGGCCGGGCGCTGGCGAGGACGTACAGAACAGCATGAGCAGCAGCGCGGGCGGGGGCGGAACAACCGGGGCGAGCGGTCGGCGGTATCGGCCGCAAACGGTGGCTGAGATTCAAAAGCCTGCGAGTGATTTCATGCGGGACGTTAACCGCTTCCGTTCCGCCGTTGCTCCGCAGACGTTGGGTGAGATAGCCCGGTTTACGGCGAACTTGCTACGGCAGTTGATGGGCGAGGCGGCGAACGAAGAGGCGCGGGCGGACGCGTCGTTGCGCCCGTTCCGCAATTCATTCGACCGAACGCCGGTCCCGAAGAAGTGGAAGTATGACCCGACTTTGCCGTTACCGCGGAACTACGCGTTGATTGACGCATACGAGGGCGGCGAGGCGGCAACCCTGGGGCCGATTGAGGGAAAGGCGGCGACGGAGTTGAAGAACCAGAACGAGCGCTGGCTGGACATTTTGCACGGCCTGGGCGAAGGCATCTTGGAAAACTTCATGGAGAACTATTTCCCGCACTTGTGGGACGACCCTGACCGGGCCAAGCGGGTCATCGGGGCGAGCCTTGGGCATAGCCCGCTGACCGGGCCACGCTCGTTCTTGAAACAGCGGGTGTATCAGCTTTTCCGCGATGGCTTGGCGGCGGGCCTGCGCCCGGTGCATGACAATCCAATTGATATGTGGATGCTCAAGCGGCGCGAAATCAGCCGGTACATTCTGGGCGTGAAGTTCTGCCGGGCGATGGAAGAGGCGGGTCTGATGCAGTTCGTGCATGTTTTCCGCCGTGCGCCGGACGGGTGGAGCACATTTCCTGACCGGGCGTTTCAGCGTTATGGGCCGCCTACGGTGGAAATCAAAGAGGCGTATGACGCTGGGATGCGAGAAGCGACGTTGGATGTCCTGCGGCAATTGGGCGTGCCGATGGAACGGTTGGCCAAGATCGGCGGACGGGGCCGGTGGGGCTACGAAGCGCATAGGGTGGGGGAGAAGGGCAAAGAGCGGATCGTCACGAAGTTTGGCGGACCGGACTGGCTGATTTGGCACGAACTGGGGCACGTGCTGGACAACCGCTATGCAGATCTGCGGCCTGCGATGTTCGCCACGGACCAAATGCAGAACGAAGTGCGGGCGCTGGCCGATGCCCGCTGGGCGGGTGAGAAACCAAGCGATAACTTCAAGCGCTACGTGCGTTCCGCTGAGGAGAAAATGGCGGTGATTCTGCAAGCGTACCTGCACGCACCAAAGCTGATGGACGAGAAGGCACCAATGGTCAAGAAGGCGTTCGAGGGTTTTCTGGCGGCACACCCTGAGTTGAACATCATCAACAACATTCGCCCCAGCTTGCGGCTGGGTGAGGACACGGCAGAGCAAAACGCAGGCGGCTTGGTGAAGCTGGGAGACTACTACATGCCGGACCAGGCGGCGGCGGTGATGCGCAATTACCTTTCGCCCGGCCTGAATCCGCATTTGTGGTATCGGACGCTGCGCGAGACAAGCAACATGCTCAACGCCATTCAGCTTGGATTTTCGGCGTTCCACTTGGGCTTCACCAGTCTGGACGCGGCGGCGTCGCGGATGTCGCTGGCGATTAAGGATGTCATCCCGCAAGCGCTGGGCGGGTATGGCGAGCTTGGGCGGGGCCTGCGGACGTTCGCCAGCCTGCCAGTGTCGCCGATAGCCAATCTTCGGGCGGGCAACTATTTGAAGAATGCGGTGCTGGCCGACATTACGGATGGGGAAATCGGCCAGCTGGTAAAGGCGTTGGAAGCGGGTGGCGGGCGCGTGGGGCAGGATGCGTTTTGGCAAACGGAGTTCACCCGGCGCATGGTGCGAGCCTTTCACGAGTACACGGCGACGGGCTTTGTGAAGGGAACGCTAAACGCTCCCTTTGCGCTGGTGGAACAAATGATGAAGCCCATCATGTCGTACGTGGTGCCCCGGCAAAAGCTGGGTGTCTTCGCGGAGATGGCCAAGCGGGAGTTGCTGGCGCTGGGACCGAACGCCAGCCCCGAAGACGTGCGGGAGGTAATGCGCAAGTGCTGGGACTCGGTGGATAACCGCATGGGGCAAGTCGTTTACGACAACCTATTTTACAACCGCGCTTTGAAGGATGTGAGCTTGCTTACGTTCCGGGCCTATGGCTGGCAACTTGGCAAGATGCGGGAAGGCGCGGGCGGCGGTTGGGACGCGTGGCAGTATGCGAAGGACGTGAAAGCCGGGAAACGCCCGGACTTCTCACACCGGATGGCCTACGTGATGGCGCTCCCGCTACTGATCGGGATTCTCGGCTATCTGGTGACGCGCCTTGCCACCGGGACAAAGCCGAAGGGGATGGACTACTTCATGCCCCGCATTGGCGGTGAGGATGTAAACGGAAATCCACTCCGGGTGAACTTCCCAAGCTACATGAAGGATGTCATATCGTACTGGAAGCATCCGGGCGAGAGCTTGGGCCACAGTTTGAACCCGCTGCTGAGTTCGATCTATGACTTGCTCATGAACCGGAATTTCTACGACGTACGTATTCGTAACGAGGATGACCCAATCTGGAAGCAGGGCAGCGAGCTTGCGGAATGGGCGAGCAAAGAAATGGTGCCCTTCTCTGTGGGCGGCGCAATGAAGCTGCGCGAGACGGACACGAACGCATGGAAAGAAGTTGCGCCTTTCTTCGGTATCACTCCCGCCCCCGCTCGGCTGACGATGACCCCGGCGCAGGAATTGGCGGCGGAAATCTCGGCGGCTTCCATGCCGAAGGAACCCCGGCCCCAAGAGAGCTACGACCGCAGCCAGCTACTGAAACAGGTTGTCCGCGATATCAAGGCCGGGCAGCAGCGGAAGGCGGTTGCAGAGTTGCGCGGGGGCTTGGACAAAGGCATTCTGAACGAAGCGGCGGCGCAAACGCTGGTTGAGCGGTTGCGGTACACTCCATTGCAGTTCCAAGTTCACAACATGACGGCGGAAGCGGCGATGCGGGTTTGGCGTGTGGCAAACGACAGCGAGCGGGAAGACATGCGGCCTATTGTCCGGTCAAAGATTGCCAACAGCATGAGCCTGAGCTTGGAGCAGAAAACAGTCATGTTGCGTGAAATGAAGTGAATTTGCCAACTTGCATCAGACCTTGCACCCGGCGAAATCTCTGCTGTGTAACATATTGAAAATGCGGAACTAACGCTGGACTTGGTGAGCACTGAAAATCCTTGTGTCCCCGGTTCAATTCCGGGTCCTGCCACCACAATTTAAAGCCCGGTTTCATGCGAAACCGGGCCTTTTGCTTTGATTCTAAAGGGTTTCCCGAGTTCTTCAGTCCTTGATAACCGTGATGTTCACCCCGGCCAGAGGTAGTCCTGGGATGCCGTAGGAAGTTTGGAAAGTTGCTGCCAAGGATTCTTTGGCAGTAACAGGAGCTTTATCCCTTTTGTTTACGGGCTTGTCCTGCGTTGCGACTGCCCGTTTGCCCGGTAACGCATCAAGATTCCTTCACTTGACAATACGTGCTGGTGCGGCGCTTAATCTGGTTCGTTGAGACGCCGGTTGGTTTGTATGTCGGCGAAGCAACGACTTGATCAGGATACGATCAGAATTAGGCAACATCACACACGCGTATGAAATGGACAGTTATCACAAATGGGAACCGCATATTATATCGTGTTGGAGAAAGAGATTGAGGGTTTGAACACCATGATGGACGGCAAGGGGGTGGGTTGTAACATAGTTGTGCTGGATAACGCCGCGAGCGAGCTTGGTGTGCGGCCACTTTCCATGTTTCTTAGCATGGACAAGGCCGTGATTGTTGACATTCTCGGTGATGACGCCGAGGGCATGGAGATTCCCCCCTTGCAGCAGTTTGCTGCGCGGGATGGACTGGCCACGGTGAGAGCCTTGCTGCCACGACCCGAGGCACAGCCGGCGATTCATGACTTGCGCGAGTGTGAGCGAATTTTGACGGCGGCGGCAGAACGCGGAGTCGGCTGGCATTTCCAGATCGATGTCTGACTCTGGCCGTGTGGCCTGACCAATTTTATGTCACCCATCAACCTTGCAATCGTTGGCTTGAGACTCTTGGCGGTTTATTGCTTCGTCACGGCGGTGCCATTGTTTTCTGAATTAGGCCTTCTTCCGGCCATGTTCGTGCCGGGAGCGTTTAGCCAGAGTCGGTCCACCGCGATTTTCTGCGCCTTACTTCCCGGCGGTTTGCTGCTGGTTCTATCCATCTTGCTTTTCGTTTTTTCACAGCCGCTGGCGCGGCGGATCGCGTCCACGACTTCCTCCGAGCCGGACGGGAGCCCATGCACCTTTGAGCAGGTTCAGTCTATTGCCTTCGCCGCGGCGGGGGTTTTGATTTTGGCCACGGCGCTTCCCAGCGTGGGACGGGCGTTGCAGGATTTGGTCGTTTTATATTCCTACCATAAACAGGGCTTCATCAATCCGGCAGATCGGGTTTTTAGCAGTTGGTTGTATTCCGCCGGAGTGATCGCCCAGGTTGCGGTGGGCTTGGCATTGCTCCTTAAGCCGAAAGCATTCCAAAATATTTGGCGATATCTACGGACCGCCGGTACCTGACAATTCGAGGCTGGCTGTGAATGCGGCGCGTGGAACAAATAGGCAACCGGTCCGATTGAAGGTACTGCTCTTCGTTCTTGAACCAATCGGACTGGGAAAAATTTCTTGCAAACCTGCGGAACCGGAAGAGAATCACGAAAAATGAAACAGGTCCGCGCGTGTCGTGGGCGAGAATTCCAATGGGAAATCCCAGCTCTGATGTTCCCGCGGAAGAAAAACACACCACTAAACCTTGTACCTTAAGATGCCCCCGTTTTTTTCCTCCCGTGCCTTGGTTCATGCCCGGCACATGAAATTTATTTTGCGGCTTTTGCTGGCCATGCTGTTTGTGGCGGCGTGGTGCAAGAGTCAAGGGGCGGAAACCAACCACAATTTCGCCGTGTGGGAAAGGGAGATTGCCGCCTATGAACGGATGGACCTCACCAATCCGCCGCCCAAGGGCGGGATTGAATTCGTCGGTTCGTCAGGCATCAGGCTTTGGAAGACGCTCGCAGGGGATTTCGCCGGGCAGCCGGTGTTCAACCGCGGGTTCGGCGGTTCGGAGGTGGTGGATTCGACGCATTATGCGGATCGGATCATTTTTCCCTACGCGCCGCGGAAGATCTTTTTCCGGGCGGGCGGCAACGACCTCGCGGCGGGCAAAACGCCGGAAGAGGTCTTCGCCGATTTTCGGGAATTCGCCGCGCTGATTCATGCGCAGCTCCCCGCGACGAAAATTTTTTACATCTCGTGGAATGCGACGCCGGCGCGCTGGAATCAACATGCGGCAGAAAAGGCGCTCAACACCATGGTTGCCGATTTTATCCGGGACAAACCGTATCTAAAATATATCGAGGCTTATGACATTGCACTCGATGCCGAAGGCCAGCCACGCCCTGAATTATTTGTGGGGGACAAATTACATTTTAATGCCGCTGGTTATCAGTTGCTGGCCGGGCGCGTGCGGCCTTTCGTGAACGGGACAGCCACGAACGAGCCGAGCGGCGGGACGGCAAAATAAACGCGCGGTTGCAACGGAAGCGCCACGTCGCTTTCGTGCGGGCAACGGTACTCAAAAGCTTGCAGATCTCGCGAGCGTGCGAAAGCGCCGTCGCCGCTGGCGCTTTGCCGGCGCAGTCCAAGACGCGAATGGAATTGCCAAGCGCGGCGTAATTGCGCGAGGCGTCATGGACTGCGGTGACATGTCGCCCACTCTCCAAAAAACCGGTTGGCTTTTTCCGTAATTGGTGTATCCCGTTGCCGGAAAATTGATGACTACCGCCCATCCCCAAAAAGCCCACACCCATTCATTCATGGTCCTCGGCGTCGGCGCCTTCGCGCACAGCATCGGCGGCGCTCTGGCCGACGCCGGCGCCGGTGTTTCCTCCTATCTTACCCGCGATTACGGCCAATACCCGCCCTCGCTCGTCGGCCCGGTGTTCTTGCGGGACGTCTATCCCAGCCCCGTGCCGCTCCTCCGCGAGCGCAAGATTGAAGCCGTCATCCCGCAATCCATTGATTGGGCCACGCAGCCGTGGGCGGCCGAATTGGTGAAATCCGGCGTGGGCATCTTTTGCCCCACCGGCGAAGGCATGCGCCTGGAACGCGAGCGCGATTTCGCCCAAAAACTCTGCGCCCGCTTCAAAATCGCCTTCCCCAAATCTTTTGTGGCCGCCAATCGGTTGGCCGCCGAAACCATCCTCAACGAGCATCCCCGGCCGTTCGTCATCAAAAATCCGCTGTGCTCGCCCACCAGCCCCGTCCACACCATCCTTTGCGAAACGGTGGCCGACACCCGCGCCTGGCTCCGCAACGTCAACTATGCCGAAGGCGTCTTCCTCCAGGAATATCTCGGCCGCGCCGAGGCGGGCCACATCGCCCTGGTCAGCGGCGGCGAAATTTATTCGCTCGTCACCAACCAGGAATACAAATACGCCTTCAACGGCAACCTCGGCGTGGTGGCCGGCGCCCCCCTCGGCGGCCTCGTGGAGCGCGACGAAAACGACAAGTACGGCCTCGCCCGCGCGCTGCTGCACCCCCTCCTGCCGTGGTTCCGCGAAGTGAAATATCACGGGCCCGTCCAAGTCACCGCCATCCAGGTGCCCGCGCCGGCCCCGGGCAAGTGGCACGTCATCGAATACAACATCCGCATCGGTGTCACGTCCGGCCCCATGATTCTGCGCATGTTGAAAGACCCTGCGGAAATCGTCCTCCGCACCGCCCGCAACGAAAAACTTTCGCCCGCCTTCCACGACGGTTTGAATTTCGGCTGTTCCCTCACCCTCGCCGGCTACGGCTATCCCTTCACCCAGGTGCGCGGACCGCAACTGCCGCTGGTGGTGGACGGCGAATTCGATTGCGACGTGTGGTGGAACGAAGTCGCCCGCGGCGCGGACGGCCATCTGCTCGCCACCGGGCATCGCATCGCCGACGTCATCGCGCTGGCACCGCAACTCGATGCCGCCATCGCCCGGGCCTACGCCAACATCCGGAAAATTCACGTCGTCGGCAGTTATTATCGCACGGACGTCGGCCAAAGCCTCTGGCCGCCGGGCCGGGTTTGATGGCGCGGCCAGGCAAAGGGCAGGGGACCCGCCTCGTTAAAATGACGTCACTGATTTCGCCGCCGGCCCATGGGAAACAATTTGCGCCACGCCCCGTTGTTTGTAAAATCAAGGCCTATGAATTTAGACGCGCTCTATTCTGAATTAACGCTCAAGACCAAATCCAAGCTGGCGCTCGTGGTCCTCGACGGCCTCGGCGACATCGCCACCAAGGAACAGAATTATCTCACGCCGCTCGAAGCGGCCCACACGCCCAACCTCGACCGGTTGGCCAAGGATTCCGCCCAGGGACGCCTGATTCCCGCCGCCCCCGGCATCACCCCCGGCTCCGGCCCCGGCCACCTCGGCCTGTTCGGCTACGATCCCCTCGAATTCCAGGTGGGCCGCGGTGTCATCGAGGCCCTCGGCCTCGGCGTGGAACTCCAGCCCGGCGACGTCTGCGCCCGCGCCAACTTCGCCACCCTCGATGAGAAGGGTATCATCACCGACCGCCGCGCCGGCCGCATCCCCACCGAGACCTGCGAAAAGCTCTGCGCCATGATCGCCGCCAAGGTTAAAAAAATCGGCGACGTCGAAGTCATGATCAAGCCCGGCAAGGAACACCGCTTTGTCGTCGTCTTCCGCGGCAAGGGCATGGAAGGCCCCGTCACCGATGCCGACCCCAACCGCGAGGGCTTTGCCATCCCCACCGTCAAGCCCCGCGATCCGAAGAATGTGAAGCAGAAGAAAGTCGCCAAGCTCGTGGCCGATTTCTACAAGCTGGCCCTGCCGATCATCGCCAAGGAGAAACCCGCCAACGGCTTCCTCATGCGCGGCATCGCCCATCAGCCGGAAATCCCGCTCTTCGCCGACCGTTACCAGCTCAAGCCCGCCTGCCTCGCCGTCTATCCCATGTACAAGGGCCTCGCCCAGCTCGTCGGCATGAAGAAAATCGAGGGCCCGCAGACCATCAAGGAACAATTCGAGCGCTACCTCGCCGAATACGACAACTACGACTTCTTCTTCATCCATTTCAAATACACCGACAAGTATGGTGAAGATGGCAATTTCGCCGCCAAGAAAAAGGCGGTCGAGGATTTTGACGCCGCCCTGCCGATCCTGATGAAGCGCATGCCGGACGTGCTCGCCATCACCGGCGATCACTCCACGCCGTGCGCGCTCAAGGGCCATTCCTGGCACCCGCAGCCGGTCATGATTCTCTCGGCCGCCAGCGGCTCGGACAAGCTCGACCGCTTCACCGAGACCGGCGCCAACAGCGGTTCGCTCGGCGTTTTCCCCGCCAAGTTCCTCATCCGGCTCATGCAGGCCAATGCCCGGATGTTTGATAAATATGGAGCTTAATCGCGGATGATTGATGGACCGGGGGTGGACCGGCGGAATTGCCGCCAGTCCACCCCGTCCGCAATTCCTAAAACCCCTCTGGATGAACTTGCCCAATAAACTGACCGTTTCCCGCTTCGGGCTGACGGTCGTGTTCCTTTGGGCCATGTTTTCCAAGTTCAGCTATAACAACACGCTCGCGTTGGTTTTTTTCTGCCTCGCGGGCGTGACGGATTTTCTGGATGGCCGCATCGCCCGTTCCCGCGGCCTCATCACCAACTTCGGCATCCTCATGGACCCGCTGGCGGACAAGATCATGACCTGTTCGGCGTTCATCGCGTTCGTGGAAAGCACCCACCTCAACCCCGTCGCGCCCGTGAAGGTGGGCGCGTGGATGGTCGTCGTCATTGTTGCCCGCGAACTGGCCATCACCGGCCTGCGCCTGCTGGCGGCCTCCAAAAACATCGTCCTGGCGGCCGAGCGCTTCGGCAAGCACAAGACCATCTCCCAGATTGTCACGCTCATTGCCCTCTTGGTGGTGGATGCCAGCCAGGAATGGTCGGCCGGATTGAAGAATCTGTTCACCCCCTGGGTGCCCGCCTTCGCGGGCATCATGCTCTGGGTCACCGTGATCCTCACCGCCATCTCCGGCGGCATCTACCTCTGGCGCAACCGGAAGTTGTATCTCGAGGATATGTGATTATTTCCGGGGCAGCGGCAGGGTGTCGCCCCCTCCGGCCGGCTGGTAAACCGCCGGCGCCAGATTTTTGAGCGGATCATGCGTCTGGTGGTGCCGCCATACCCACATCCCCAAACCCGCTATCGCCAGCGCCGCAATGATTCCCATGCCCGCAAAGCCGATCTTCCAGTTCAGTTTCGCCCACAGCAGAATCAGCGTGTCCAGAAAGGTTTTCTTGTTCTCCATCAGCGGCGGCGGTTCGCTGAATTTCGCCGTCCCCTTCAATTCCGCGTCCAGCGCCGCCAGCAGTTTCACCTCGTCCAGCTTGAGCACCCGGGCGTAGTTCTTCACCGACCCGCGAATGTAGATCGTTGCGGAAAAGGCGGCGAATTGTCCCGCTTCCAATGCGCGGACCCGGTCGGTGCGGATCTTCGTCATATCCGCCACCTGCTCAATGGTGAGTTGGCGCGCTTCCCGCGCCTCGCGAAGCTGTTCGGCCACAGTTGACATTTTCCTGTATTTAGCGGCTTTCCCCCGCCTTTGGCAATCTTCGAAATTCAGCCGGCTCGACTTTGCCCGTTCCCGGGAGCAATATCTACCCTTATGGCAGACTTGAATGCACGCTACCTCGACAAGTTGGAAATGAACATCGCTCACTTGGAGCACCAGCTCGAGCAATTGAACAGTGTGGTCATCGAACAGGGCAAAATGCTCGACCGCCTGAAGAAGGAAGTCCAGCGCCAGTCCAACACCATGGACACCCTCGAATTGGAACGCATCAAGGCTACCAACCCCCGCCCGCCGCACTATCAGTGAGATTCCCCCGCCTCAGCCGCCGCCAGTTTCTCGCCGCCGCCTCGCTGGCGGTTCCGGGCGCGGCGGCGGTGGATGCAAAATGCCTCGAGCCCACCTGGTTAAAAGTCCGCCATCTCCGCGTTGGCACTGGGCATGAGCATCGTCTGGTTCATTTTACCGACCTCCATCACAAAGGCGACCGTGAGTATTTGCAGGCGGTAATCCATCAGATCAATTTGCTTGAGCCCGATTTTGTCTGCTTCACCGGCGACATCATCGAGGAGAAAAAATATCTCGCCGAAGCCCTGGAGTTTCTGGCCACCATCAAAGCCCCGATGTTTGGCGTGCCGGGCAACCATGATTATTGGAGCAAGGTGTCGTTTGCGCCAATCCATGAATGCTTCAATCGGGCCGGTGGGGCGTGGCTTCTGGACGGCCAGCGGCCGGTCGCCGACGGTAAAATCAACCTGATCGGCATCACCTGCAGCCATGCCAACCAGGCCAAACTGCCGCTCGACGCATCGCGAAAGAACATCCTGCTCATGCACTATCCCGCCTGGGTTAAGAAGCTCGGCGATCAGAAATTTGATCTTATGCTGGCCGGGCATTCACATGGCGGCCAGGTGCGAATTCCTTTCTATGGTCCCATTATGGTGCCGTATGGCGTGGATCAATACGACCTCGGCCTGTTTCAGACGCCCAGTGGACCGCTCTACGTCAACCCCGGCATCGGCTACATTTACACATATAACGTGCGCTTCAACTGCCGGCCGGAAATCACCGTGATTGAGATTTGATTTCGCGGCTTGTATCGTGCGGCAAATGTCAGCATCGGAAAACCATGCCTTGCAGGTCCCGGCCGCCCCCGCCAAAAACGGGGCGGGTCCCGCGGTGTCCGCCTTGCGGGCTCCCATCACCTCCGTCTGGGGCGTGGGTGAGGAACGCGCCCAGCTCCTGGCCCGGCTCGACATTTTCACCGTCGAAGACTTGTTGCTCCACCGACCGCGCCGGTACGAGGACCGCAGAAAATTCCTGCCCATCCGTGAGTTGAAATTGAAGGAGCCGGCCACGGTGCATGGCAAAATCATCGCCGCCGGCATCAAGCGGTTCAAAAAAGGGACCCGCGCCATGTTTGAATGCGTCTTCGACGACGGCACCGCCCACCTCTATTGCCGCTGGTGGCAGGCCCAGCCTTGGATGACCGACTGGTTCGCCGTGGGCCGCGAATTCCTGGTGTTCGGCAAACCCGAGTCGCTCCAACCCCGCACCATTGACCATCCCGAAACCGAGCTGGTGGAACCCGGCGAAGACGAGTTCATCCACGTCAACCGCATCGTGCCCATCCATCCCCTCACCGAGGGCCTCAGCGCCCGCGTCATGCGCAGCCTAGTCTGGCGCGCCCTCGAGAAATTCGTCACCCCGTCCCGCGACGGCGCGGCGCCGTATCCCGAGTGGCGCGCCGCCGATCAGAAACTGGCGGCCCTGCCCGCCACCGCCCGCACCTTTCCCAGCCGCGCCAATGCCGTCCACATGGTCCATTTTCCCGAGGCCATGGCGGATGTCGAAATCGCCCGGCAACGCCTGGCCTTGGACGAATTCGTGGACTTGCAGACCCAAATTCAGGCGCGCCGCCGGAAATTTGAGGCCACCGCCCGCGCCTTGCCCTGTTCCGGCGACAACCGCCTGATGAAACCCTTCCTGGCCGCGCTCGGCTTTTCCCTCACCGGCGCCCAAACCCGCGTCCTCCGCGAAGTCCGCGCCGACCTCGGCGGCGCCCACCCCATGCGCCGCCTGCTGCAGGGCGATGTCGGCGCCGGCAAAACCGCCGTGGCCGCCTGCGCCGCGCTCATGACGCTCGAAAGCGGCTTCAACGTGGCGCTCATGGCGCCCACGGAAATCCTCGCCGCGCAGCATTTCCGGAATTTTTCCCGCTGGTTTGTGCCGCTGGGCATCCAGGTGGAATTGCAGACCGCGAATCGCAAGACCGCCGCCGCCCAGCCGCCCGCCGCCGATCGCCCGTCGCTGTTCCTCGGCACCCACGCGTTGCTCACCGGCGGCTTTGACCTCCCGCGCCTCGGCTTGGTCATTATTGACGAGCAGCACAAGTTCGGCGTGGCCCAGCGCGAAACCCTCGTCCGCAAGGGCCGTTACCCGCACCTGCTGGTCATGACCGCCACGCCCATCCCGCGCACCCTCGGCCTCACCCTGTACGGCGACCTTGATGTCTCGGTCATGGGCGAAGGCCCCGGCGGCCGCGGCAAAATCAAAACCTTCCTCCGCACCACCGACAAGCTGCCCCAGGTCTTCGCGTTCATTCGCGACAAGCTGGCCCAGGGCCGGCAGGCCTACATCGTCTATCCCCGCGTGGACGTGGCCGACACCGACAAGGATATCAAGGCCGTCACCCGGGAATTCGAAAACGTGCGGCGCGCCCTCTCGCCGTTCCCGGCGGGGCTGCTGCACGGGCGCGTGAAAGCGGCGGACCAGGAGCAGGTCATGGCCGGCTTCCGCGCGAACAAAATCCGGGCTCTCGTCGCCACCTCGCTCATCGAGGTGGGCGTGGATGTGCCCAACGCCAGCGTCATGCTCATCGAAAATGCCGAGCATTTCGGATTGGCCCAATTGCACCAATTGCGCGGGCGCATCGGCCGCGGCGCCCACGAGAGCTTTTGCATCCTGATTTCGGATGCCGGCAACGAGGAGGCCCAGGCGCGGCTGAAAATTTTGGAAGCCACCACCGACGGCTTCAAAATCGCCGAGGCCGACCTGAAATTGCGCGGTCCCGGCGAGCTGCTGGGCCAGCAGCAAAGCGGCGCCATGAACTTGCGCTTCGGCGACCTCACCGAAGATTTGCCGCTGATCCAGTTGGCCCGCGACCTCGTCAAAGGCTCGACTTCCCCCGCTCCGGGCGTAGCCTGACGCCATGAACACCGTTCGCCTCCTCCTGGCCGCCGCCGTCTCAGTGGCCTTGTTCAGCGGCTGCGACAAAAACAGTTCCGCCGACAAGGCCGTCAATCCCGCCGACGTCAACAACCCTCTCGTGAATGCCAAGCGCACCGCGGACAAGGTCATTGACGTATCCTACCTGAACCAGGCCCTCCAGTTGTTCAACGTGCAGGAAGGCCGTTATCCCAAAACCCTCGACGAGCTTACGCCCAAATATGTCGCCAAAATCCCCGACGTCCCGCTCGGCTACAAACTGGTTTACGACGCCGCCAAGGGCGAAGTCACCGTGGTGCGCGAATAGGGGGTGAGACGGAATTCTTCCATACCCCCGGGTGCATCTCAGTTTTTGAACGACGCAGCGGAACGAATTGCTGCAGTCCCGCAGGGACTTCTCGAGAATAGCCCCCGGATTTATCCGGGGGTATAGGTGTAAAACGGGCAACCGTCCCAACGGGACGGCTGAAAACACTTCGTATTCTCAGCCGCCCCAACCTGTCGTGACCGGTCGGGATCTGCTTCCCGCCGCAGTCCATGACGTTCCGCGAAATGACGCCGAGCCCGGCAAGCCCATCGTGTCTTGGACTGCGCCGGCAAAGCGGTAGCGTTCCGACCTGTCGGAATTTCGCCCGCCCGCGCGGGCCGCGAGTCTTTCAGGACCGTCGCTCGCACGAAAGCGGCGTGGCGCTCCGCTTCCCGCCGCAGTCCATGACGTTTCGCGCAATTTCGACGCGCCCGGCAGTCCGTTCGCATCTTGTTCCTCCTGAACCAGGGGACCCGCCGTCTGGCGTTTATAAACTGAGATGCGCCCAGTACTCCCAGACCAACATGCCACTCGCTTGCCTTTAAGTTTGGCTTGTGCGACGATCAGGTATGGTTGCGAGCGACGTCACCAAGCTGGCCTTTGAGCTAACACCCGAAGAACGCCTTGAGCTGGCCCGCCAGCTCGTGGAAAGTGTGGTGGCTCCGGAGAGCCTGACGGCCACCATTGCTGAGGGCATTCGTCGGATTGAGGATGTGGCCACCGGTCGTGTGAAAGGTTTGACCGAGGAGGAATTTCGCGCGGCATTCCGATGAGAGTGCTTTTTCCGAATCACCCGTACATTTATTGCGCCATCACCCGAGCGGCAGTCGTCGAATAACGGCAGGCAGCTATTGACATATTATGAATCATCACACGCCACATTGTTTTTTCGCGCTGATTCTTGCAGCTCTTTCGGGGCCGGGTTTAAAAGCTCAATTAAATTCGGCCTCGTCACTGGTTCTTCAACCAAATGAATGGGCTTATAATAAACATATTCTCGCTTCGCTCGTAATCACCAACAAGCCTGGAAACTACCCTTTAATGCCTGCATGGAGTGGTGTGCAGAAGGTCACTGTATGCAATGGGTGGTTTACAAATGATTTTGAGAGAAAATATCAGACCAATCAGTTATTTCACTTCAATAGACTTACAGTGTGCTCTGGCCCCATATTGCCCATACTAAAGGAAGACCGTTTTATTTGTGAAGCCGACGGCAGCGCCCACGTTTCGGGTAGCATGTTTGGCTATCGTTCCACACTGCCGAGCGATAACGAGTTGTTGGCCATGCAGGATGTGGCCTCAGTGACTAATTTCTTTGGCTTTAATGCCTTCGAGCAATCTGACGGCCGTCAGTCAGAAATTGGTGCCAGCTATTTTTCACTTGGTGGCAACGATTCGGTTGAAACACTTAATGCAACGTTTATGAAGCGGTCTGGGACAAATATTGTTGGCATAATCGTAAAGCGGGGACATTTCCGCTGCAATTAACAGATGTGGCACTGCCGCCATAGCACATCAGCCCACTTCCGGCTCCGTCCAGTTGACACCGCGCCGCTGATTGGCTTCCGGTTTGAAAAATGGCCCGTTAATCCGTCAGAGCGTCAGATACCGCAGCACCTGCACCTCGCGCTTGAAGATCAGTTGGATCGAGCTGCCGTCAAAGCTCCAGCTCACCGGGCAGCGGTCGCGATCGTAATAATCCCACATGACGCGCCCGTCCGCCGGCCGCAGGCGGGCGATTCGGAGGTAGGGCGGCCGTTGCAGATCGGCCATGGTTTGGTCCAGCACGTCGTGGTCCCGCGGGTTCGGGTCGTAGCACTCCACCACGTAAATGAACTTCCCCGATACATAGGAAACAAATCCCCCCGGCTTCACCGTCCATAGGGTCTTGCCCGTCTTTGCCTCGATCTTGGAAATCACCGACTCCGTCTTGCGCGTGATGTCAATCTGGCGCGAATACTTGATGTCGTCCGGATTGCCCGTGGTGGTGTTCACATACACGTTGTCCCGGTCGTCAAAAAACAAACCGACCACGCCCACCGATGGCAGCCGCCAGCGGGCGTTGCCCGAGGCCACATCGAAGGCCGTCAATACCGCTTGGTCAAATACATAGAGCGTGCCGCCCCGTTCCACGCACGGCCCTTCGCCAAAGGCGGAAATGCCCTGCGACACTCCGGCGGGCACCGGATACGTCAGCGACGCCCCCCACAGCTTCTGGTTCGTTTTGTCCAGCACCACCACGCTCCTTCCGCCCGCGACCACGTTGACGGTTTTCAACGCGAATAATTGCGGCGGCCCCACCACTTCGCCCGTCCAGTCGGCCGCCCCGGCATCGGGCAAGTGTACCGTCACCTGGTACCGGCTCTCGTCCTCGGTCACGGTGTCCCCGCCGTTATTCCGCTGCATGTCGTTCAGCACTTCGTTGGCCACTTCCGTTGTCTTGGTGGCATTCAAATCGCCGTTCAAGGCGGATTTTCCGGGCGCCTGCATGGCCGAACGGGTGACCACATGCTGCTCCAACATCCGCCAGGTGAATTGCACAAATCCCGCCGGCCCCGGCACCAGTTGCATCAGCTTCCCATCCGCCGCCAACGTCGGGGATTGCTTCTGCCGGGGATGGTCCGAATCATCTTGCAGCGCCGCTTCGAGCTGCTGCTCGTACCGGGCGTTGCTCAACAGGGCCGGCAGCGCAATTCGCCCCTGCAAATTCAAATTCTGCGCCTGCGCCTCTACGTTGCCGGGATCCATAGGCTGGCCATTGTTGTCGGCCATGCCCGGCAACCCGCCGCCGGCCTCGTTTTGCGCTGTCGTCGCCACCGCCCCGGTCGCCCCCAGCGGCTCTACCTGCGAGTCCCCGCTGGTCAGGTTGACGTGCGTCACCGCCCGCCCGCCGACCACCGCCAATTCATCCCCGCCCGCCACCAGCTCGCCGCCGCCGACCGGCAGTGCCACTTCCCGGGCCGCCTTGCCGCTGGTCCAATCGTAACGCTTCACCGCGTCCGCCTGGCCCACCCAGATGTTCTGGCCCGCCACGTGCAGCGACAACCGCGACTGCAACCATTGCCGGGCCGAACGCTCGATCTCCTCCCCGCTGCGATGGTTGTGCATCCCGAAGCCCTCGTTCATCTTTGACTGGATCGCGTTCTCCACCTTCACCACGGCGGCGAGTTGCTCCGGGCTGATCACTTCCTGCGTCCAAACCGGTTTCTGGGTCTTTAAATCGTAGCGCGCCAGCGTGCCGCCATGCAGAAAGACGAGCTGGTCCTGGCCCACGAGCTGGGCTTGTCCGTAATACCCCCGGTCGTTGTCAGCAAACCGTACTGAAAAATACGGGTGTGGCACCGAGCCCCACCACGCATACCAGATCCACACCCCCACAAACAACACCGCCAGCACGCCCAGCACCCCCGCGATGAGGCCGGTTTTGCGCCAGAACTTCGTCTCCACCACGTCGCCGCGCCCCGCATAAGCCGGCACGTTCAGCTTTTGCGCCTCCGCCTTGCCCTTGCACAGGGGCGAACAAAAATAGCCGAACAATTCCAGGCACTTCGGGCAAATGGGTTTGTGGCACACCGCACATTTTTCCGTGGCCGGTTCATGATGCCGCGCACAAATGGCGGCCGCTTCCAGGGGCTCCGCCGCCATCGGCTCGGGCGTGGGCACGGGAGGGAAAGCGGGCGGGGCAGGGGGCTGCTGGCCGCCGAATTCCTGCCGGATGAGGTCGTTCACAAACGCCGAGGCGTCCAGTCCGCAGCTCGGACAAATAAACTTCACCGGCTGCTTTAGCATCTCCGGGGTGGCTTCAAAGGCGTATTTCGCGCCGCACGAACATTGCAATTTCATGGCACTAGGGTCGCGGGTTCAATAGCACGATGCCGGGCGTCACGGCGAGCGAAAACGTCAGTTGCGCCGCCGACAGTTCCACGCTCCCGTCGCTCAGCAGAAAATTTCCGCCGTACTTGTGGTGGTTGTTGCCCGGCGGCCGCCCGTCCGGCGAGAACACCAGCTCGCCCGCCCGCTTCGGCTCGGCATTAACCTGCCGGTCGGACATCAGCGGCGCCGGCCGCCCGTCCAGCCGCCGCCCCATGAAATACGCGTAGCTGATTTTGTGCCGGCTCAACGTTTCCCCGGACGGGATCATCGCATCGCGGCCCGCCGGGCAAATGAAGATCGTCGTGTCCGCCGTGTATTTCGGCACCAGTTCGTCCAAGACTTCCTCGGAGGTCGCCGCGTTGGTGTTCCACGGCAAGGCTCCCGCGAAATCGTTCGCGTAAATCTCCATCGCCAGGTGGATCTTTTGCAGGTTGTCCGCGCACAGCTTTTGCGCCGACCGCTGGTGGCTGGCCGACCCGAACCCATACAGCATCGCCGACAAAATGCCGATGATCGCGATCGTCACCAGCAGTTCGATCAGTGAAAACGCACGGACGCGCCGCCCGGGGGCACAATGCTTCATAAGTACTTTGTAGCGCAATCTGCCGCCGATGGCAAATGCCGCCTGCCGGCTCAGGATCACTTCTGCAACAGCGCCGGCGAATTGGTCTTCCACCGGTAAACCGCCACCTCGTCCGGCGGCACCTGTCCGAACGCAAACGGCAGCGGCCCTGGATACGAATAAAATCCCGCGCCCACATCCACGCTCCACGTCGTCAGCCAGCGGGGCCCTGGGACCCGGATCACCGCCAACAGGTCCGCCACTTCAGGCTTCGGCTCGAAGATGAAACTGTTGTGCAGCGGCATCACCATGATTTCGCCGGTCCTCAACGCCGGATGCGTCATGTCCAGCGCCGCCCCGCCCAGCAAACCCATGTAATATTGGAACCCCCAGTGCCCCTGAAACCAAAGCTTGCCCGTCTTGGGATGGTATTTGGCGAAGGTCTCCCGCGCGCTCTGGCGGGCAGTCTGGGCCACCTGCATGTCCGACCACGCCACGCCGAATGACAGCACTGCCGCCAGGCCCAGTGCCACCAACACCCCCGGCGTCCAAGCCGCCGATTCCGTTGGCCGCCTCTCTTCCCAGGCCCGCGCCAGCAAAATTCCCACCGCCGGCGCCATCGGCAGGATGGACCGCCCGTTGACCGTCCAATTGCAAAACGCCGCAAACCCAAACGTGCCCAGCAGCCACAGGCACAACAGCACCGAATGCCCGTCCCGATGTCTCCGCAAGTCCGCCCCCGTCAGCACCAGTACGCAACTGCCGATCACGATCCAAAATATCGTCTGCCACTCCGTGAACAGCCGCGCCGCCCCGGCCAGCGGAATGCTCGGACGCAACAGCCCGTCTTGCCACCAGACCGCGGCGCCCGCTAAAATCAGCCCGCCGGCGAAAAAGGCCGCCGATCGCCTCCGCCAGACCAGCGGCAGGAAAAACGCCGTCACCGCCAGGCACCCGCCCGTGTACGCCAGCGCCAGCAAGGCGGACGTGAACCGCGACACCCCCACAATCCCCTTCGCGAACCCCGTATATTCGATCGTTTCCGTCATCAGCGCCCGCCCGTAGAGCGCATGCGTGATCCACTGGTACGCGCACATCGCCGCCAGGGGAATCAGCAGGCACCCGGCCCACGGCCCAAACCGCCGCTTTTCCACCAGGCTGTAGGCCACCAGCAGCGGCAGCAGCGCCACGCCAAAGTATTTCGACAGCATGGACAGCGCGATCAGCCCGCCGGCCGCCGATAGCTTCCCGTAATCGTCCGCCGCCAGCCCCTCCACCCAGAACACCACCGCCCACACCCAGAACGCCAGCATCAGCACGTCGCTCATCACCGTCCCGCTGGAAACCAGGAACACCGGCGTGAACAGGGTGGCGCACGCTGCCAGCAGCGCCTGTCCGCACAGCCGCCGCGCCAGGCGCCAGGTGCCCAGGATCACCGCCAGCGCCGGCAGCAAAAACGCCCCGTGCAACGCCGGCTCGCTCCACCCGAATATCCCCGCCGCCAGCGCCGCGTAATAGCATGCCCCCGGCGGATTCTCCGTGGCCACCGACATCGGGGTCACCGACGCATACCAGTTCACGTCAAATCCGTACGGGTTCGCCGGATGCGCCTGGATCTGGTGCGCCGCCCAAAGAAACAAGGGATCGTCAATATTGAATGGCTTGGCCAGAAACGGCCCCAGCGCCAGCCCCACCAGCACAGTGAGCGTCCAGCAGGGGTGCGTGGCCGCCCACGCGCGGATTCGATTGTACATGACGGCCATTTATTAGCCGGGTTTGTCTGCAATTAAAACCATTTTTCGCTCGCCATGCGCCCCCGCACCGTCGAAAATCTTTGCTTTCGTCATGTCCGAAAAAATTATCATCCTCGATTTTGGGTCGCAATACACGCAGGTCATTGCCCGGCGCGTTCGCGAGTGCAACGTTTATTCGCTCATCGTGCACTTCAACACCCCGGCCACCGAAATCGCCGCCATGCAGCCCGCCGGCATCATCCTCTCCGGCGGACCCTCCAGCGTGTACGCCCCCGCCGCGCCGCTGCCGGACAAAAACATCTTCGCCCTGGGCGTCCCCGTCCTCGGCGTCTGCTACGGCGTCCAGCTCTTTGCCCAGTTCCTCGGCGGCAAGGTCGAAAAAGGCCTCAAACGCGAATACGGCAAGGGCACCCTCACCGTCAAGGACCCTGCCTGCGTCCTCTTCGACAAGCTGCCCCGCGCTCTCCAGGTCTGGAATTCCCACGGCGACAAGCTCACCCAGATCCCCGCCGGCTTCAAGCCCGTCGCCGTTACCGATAATTCCGAATTCGCCGCCATCGAAAACCGCGCCAAAAAATTCTTCGGCCTCCAGTTCCATCCCGAAGTTGTCCATACCCCGCGCGGCCGGGAAATCATCGCCAACTTCGTCCACGGCGTCTGCGGCTGCGGCAAGAGTTGGACCATGCGCAAATACGCCGACCAGGCGGTCGAGGAGATCCGCGCCCAAGTCGGCTCCGAACACGTCGTCCTCGGCCTCAGCGGCGGCGTGGATTCCAGCGTGGCCGCCGCCCTCCTGCACCGGGCCATCGGCGACCAGCTCACTTGCATCTTCGTCAACAACGGCCTCCTCCGCGCCCACGAAGCGGAAGTCGTCCAGCAGGTCTTCGGCAAGAATTTCCGCATGAAGCTGCAATACGAGGACGCATCCAAAATCTTCCTCTCCCGCCTCAAGGGCGTTACCGACCCCGAACGCAAGCGCAAGATCATCGGCAAGACCTTCATCGAGGTCTTTTACGCCGCCACCAAGCGCGCCGGCCAGGCCAAATTCCTCGCCCAAGGCACGCTTTATCCCGACGTCATCGAGTCCATTCCCATTGCCGGCAATCCCGCCGCCCTCATCAAAAGCCATCACAACGTCGGCGGCCTGCCCAAGAAAATGAAGTTCCTGCTCGTCGAGCCCTTGAAGCGCCTGTTCAAGGATGAAGTCCGCCTCCTCGGCGAGGAACTCGGCCTGCCCAAGGAAGTCGTCTGGCGCCAGCCGTTCCCCGGCCCCGGCCTGGCCGTCCGCGTCCTCGGCGAGGTCACCCCCGCCCGCTGCGAAATCCTCCGCAACGCCGACGCCATCGTCGTGGAGGAAATGAAGGCCAGCGGCTGGTATTACAAAGTCTGGCAGAGCTTCGCCGTCCTCCTCCCCGTCCGCAGCGTCGGCGTCATGGGTGACGAGCGCACCTACGATTACACTATCGCCATCCGCGCCGTCGAATCCCAGGATGGCATGACGGCCGACTGGGTGAAACTCCCCTACGATCTCCTCGAGAAACTCGCCAGCCGGATCATCAACGAGGTCAAGGGTGTGAACCGTTGCGTCTTCGACATCACCAGCAAGCCCCCCGGCACCATCGAGTGGGAATAGCCAGATAGTTTGCTTCGGCAAATGCTTTCTGGCAGGCTGCCGTTAACCAAATGCCTCCCGGCTCAACTCAGAATCGGAAGCTCCGGTTAGATTACTTCTTGGCGATTGTTGCCACTTTGGTGGCCTTGGCCTTGCATTGGCTTTTTTTCCTCCATGCCGGGGCTTTGTGGCGCGACGAGGCCGGCTTGGCCAGCCTGGCCACCTTGCCCTCCTGGCATGACGTCTGGACCCTCCTCACCCACGACAGCTTTCCGATCCTCTTCCCGGCCGTGATCCGCCTGTGGTGCGTCGTCGCCGGCCCCGGCGATGCCTCCCTGCGCGTGCTCGGACTTGCCTCCGGCCTGCTGGTCCTGGCCAGCTTTTGGATTGCCTGCCGGTGCTTCCGTCGCGGCGTACCGCTGCTGCCGCTCTCCCTGGTCGCCGTCAACGCCATGGCCGTGCGCGCCGGTGATTCCCTGCGGGCTTACGGTCTGGGCTGCGCGTTGTACGTCCTGTCGCTGGCCCTCATCTGGCGGGTGGTCCAAAAACCTTCGCGCGGGAACATCCTGCTGGCGGCCCTCGCCGCCATGCTGAGCGTCCAGTGCCTTTACCAAAACGCTTTCTTCGTCCTGGCGGCCTGCCTCGGCGGTTTTGCCGTTTGCGCCCGCGCTCGCCGCTGGCGTGATTTTCTTTGCGTCCTGGGCATCGGGCTGTTCGCCGCCCTCTCTTTGCTCCCCTACGTCTTGCCGGTAATCCACAGCCAGGGTTGGTGGCAAGTGGAAAAGTCCGACTTCAATCTTAACGAGGGCTGGGCCCAGGCCGCGCCCCTGTTTGGCTTTCCTTGGCTGGAGTTCCGCTGGCTATGGGTCGTTCTCGGCGTTCTGGCCGGGGTGCTCGCCTGGAAACGGTTCCGCGCCGCTGGCGCTGGCGGCGACTTGACCCTGTTTTGTGCCGTCGCCTTGGCGGCCGGCATCCTGGGATTTTACGCCTTCCTCAAGTCTTCCGGCTTGATGACGCAATACTGGTATTATCTCCCCTTGCTCGCCTTTGCCGTGGTCTGCCTGGACGCTGCCTTGGTGGCCCGAGCCGGTCGCTGGCCTTCGCTCTTGCTTTGCGCCTTCACGCTGCTCGCCACCTGCCGCGCCTGTCAGACGGGCTGCAAATACATCGTTTTCCGCCAAACCAATATGGATTGGGCGGCGACCGTCCTGGCCAGCCAGGCCGACCCGGACGATTTCATCATTGTTAGTCCTTGGTATCTGGGCGTCAGCTTCAACCGCTATTACCACGGCCTCACTCCGTGGAACACCGTCCCGCCAATGGCCGATCACACCTTCCACCGCTATGATTTGTTCAAATTGCGAATGCAGGATCCGCGGGCCCTCCAGCCCCTCTACGACCAACTCCATGCCGCCTTGCAGTCCGGCCACCGCGTCTGGATCGTCGGCTCCATGACCTTTCCTCATACGGCGCCCGAAATTAGCTTCGCGCCCCACCTGCCCTGGCCCCAGGATGTCGCCTTCAATTCCGTTTGGGCCCGGCAAGTCGGCCACGAATGTCTCGCCCGAGCCAGTCAAAGCCAAATGATGCTGGATCCCATGTTGGCCCGAATCAATGGCCTTGAATTTGTTTCCATTTACCGCTTTGACGGCCGGAAGGGTGCGGCCCTTTCCGTTGCCCGATGATCCCCGCTGGTCACTCCCCAATAATCTTTACCAGCACCCGTTTCCGCCGGTTGCCGTCGAATTCGCCGTAGAAAATCTGCTCCCACGGCCCAAAATCCAGCGCCCCCTTCGTGATGGCCACCACCACTTCCCGCCCCATGACCTGTCGCTTCAGGTGCGCATCGGCATTGTCCTCCCCGGTCCGATTGTGCTGGTATTGGGAGGTCGGCGCGTGCGGCGCCAGCTTCTCCAGCCACACCTCGTAATCGCGGAGCAGGCCGCTTTCCGCGTCATTGATGAAGACGCTCGCCGTGATGTGCATGGCGTTGACCAGGCACAGGCCCTCCTGCACGCCGCTCTTGCGCACCAATTCCGCCACCGTGTCCGTGATATTAACGAATCCCCGCCGGCCCTTTACGTCAAACCACAATTGTTCAGTAAGCGATTTCATTGTCTGTTGCCTTTCATTGCCGTGTAGCTTCCCCGCCAAAAATGCGGGCGAAGCCACCCCTAGCCAAGCCCAAAATACCGCCGCCGCCCCCAGCTTCTCGCCGTGACACCCGCCGCGCTCTCGTTTATTTTTCCAAGCATGCAAACGCAGTCTTTGACCCTCGGTCATTCCCCCGATCCTGACGACGCCTTCATGTTTTACGGCCTCGCCAAGGGGCTCATCCCCACGCACGGCTTCCAATTCCAGCACATTCTCCAGGACATCCAGACCCTCAACGAGCGCGCCACCCGCGGCGAGCTCGATATCACCGCCGTCAGCATCCATGCCTACGCCTACGTCTCGGATAAATACGCCCTCCTGCCCACCGGCGCCAGCATGGGCGACGGCTACGGTCCCATGCTCGTCGCCAAAAGCGCGCTCTCCCGCGAGGAAATCGCCAAAAAGAAAATCGCCGTCCCCGGCACCATGACCAGCGCCTTCCTCGCCCTCCAGCTCTGGCTCGGCAAACCCGCCCGGGATTTCAATTTTATCGTTGTGCCCTTCGACCAGATCTTCGCCACCGTCAAGAGCGGCCGCGCTGACGTCGGCCTCATCATCCACGAAGGCCAGTTGACCTACCGCAATGAGGGCCTCGTCCTGTGCGAAGATCTCGGCATCTGGTGGGGCCGGCAGAACAACGGCCTGCCCCTGCCGCTGGGCGGCAACGTCATCCATAAAAAATTCGCGCCCGCCGCCCGCCGCCAAATTTCCGACATCCTCACCGCCAGCATCCGGTTCAGCCTGGATCATCGCCCCGAGGCCGTGCAGCACGCCCTCCAATACGCCCGCGACATGGGCCGCGACCTCGCCGATAAATTCGTGGGCATGTACGTCAACCATTGGACGCTCGATTACGGCGATCCCGGCCGCGAATCCATCCGCCGCTTTCTCGGCCAGGCGTTCGAGCAGGGCATCCTTCCGCACCGGCAGGACCTGGAATTCGTCGTATGAAATGGCTCCGGCTGCTGCTCGCCTGGGCCTTCGCCGCCGCCGCCGTGGCCGCCCCCGCCAAGGAATTCCTCGTCTTCTTTGGCACCTACACGGGCGCCGTAAGCCATGGCATCTATGTGGCCCGTCTGGATAGTGTCACCGGCAGCCTTTCCACGCCCGAATTGGCGGCCGAAGCCGCCAGCCCCAGTTTTCTCGCCATTGCGCCCGGTGAAAAATTCCTCTACGCCGCCAACAGCGTCTCCGCTATCCGCGGCGGGAATGGCGGCGCCGTCAGTGCCTTTGCCATTGATAAAACCTCTGGCCGCCTCAGGCTCCTGAATCAGGAACCCTCCGGCGGCTCCGATCCCTGCCATCTCGCCGTGGACGCCACGGGCCGCTGTCTTCTGGTGGCCAACTACAACTCCGGCACCTTGAAATCCTTCCGGCTGAACCCCGACGGCACCATTGGTGCGGTGGGCAGCCTCCTCCAGCACCACGGCTCCAGCGTCAACCCCTCCCGCCAAACGGCCGCCCATGCCCATTTCATCTGCCCAGATCCCTCCAACGACTTCGCCCTCGCCTGCGACCTCGGCATGGATCAAGTGGTCATCTACCGGATCGAGCCCCCCGCCGGCACGCTCGCGGCGCACGCCTCCGTCACCCTCCCGCCCGGTTCCGGCCCGCGCCACTTGGCTTTCAGCCCGGACGGCAAATTCGCCCGCGTCATCAACGAAATGGCCTGCACCATCACCACCTTTGCCTGGGATGCCGCCGCCGGAAAACTGAAGCCCGTCGCCACCATTTCCGCCTTGCCGCCCGGCCTGACCGCCCGGCCCGATTTCACCGCGGCCGAAATTCTCGCCGCCGGCAATTTTGTTTACGCCACCGTTCGCGGTCCCGACCTCGTCACGGTCCTGGCCGCCGACCCGTCCAGCGGCCACCTGCTGTTCGTCCAAAGCCTGCCCGCCGGCGGCAAAATGCCCCGCGGCTTGGGCGTTGACCCCACCCATCGCTGGCTTTTTACCGGCAATCAAACCACCGACAACGTGGTGGAGTTCGCCATTGACCCCGCCACCGGCAAACTGGCCCCCGCCGGCCGGGAATTGAAAATTGGCTCGCCCGTGGATGTCAAATTCGTCGCCGCCGAATAATCCGTCATGAGATTACCTCGAAACATTCGCGCATTGAACCCCTGAACCGGGGTGGGTCCAAGGCGAGCCTCTTGCCCGTGCAAACCCAGGCGCACCGCCTCGCCACCATCCTCAATCTTCCATTCTCGGTTTTTATCCCTGTCCCCCCGTCGCGGTCCGCTTGGCCGCCTCCGCCTTCAGCGCCCCAAAATTTCCTTCTTCGCTGCACGCCACAAAGCCCTCCGTCACTGATTTCAATTCCTCCCACCGCGCCCGCATTTCCTTCGCCTCCGCCGGCGTGATTTGATTGTCCGCCGCCGCGCTGGCAATTACGTGCAGCAAATCCGCGAAGTCCTGCACGATCTGGTTCGTCGCCGGAATCAGGTAATGCGGATGCGGCGTGTTTTTCGGGTTCAGGATGAAAAATCCCCCCGCCCGCTGGCACAGCCACTGGATGAGCCGGTGGTCTCCCGTGCTCGTGAACAACGCCTCCACCCGGTCCAGCGGATTCTCCACGCCGCTGCCCTCCCCGGACCGCGGCTGCGCCCACTTGTAAACCATCGAAGTGGACAGGTCGAGGTCGGCGGAAATTTCCTTGGGCGTCTTCTTGTCGAAAACTTCGCGGAGTAGTTCATGGGATTCCATGCCGCGAAAATGAAAAACCCGCCCCCGCTTGGCAAGCGCGAAAATGAGACGTTTGCGTGCCCCTTCCGCGTAGCGGCGAACTGGCGTTCGCCGCCATCTGGAAAAAATGCCCGGCACCGGCACCGGAGTCGCACGCCAGCCAGTCGCGCAGCCCGAACCCATCGCCGCTGTTCCTTCTCCTCGGGGGAGCAGGTAAGGATGAGGGCGAGCTCGTCACTGACTCCGCCTTTTCTTGTTCCGGGACTGGACAGCCCGCCTGGATTTTATATTCTTCATGCCCGTTTCGGCCGGTTCCCCGGCCGAAAACTTATTTTAACAACGGCAGTTTTAACCTCATTACATGCAGACTTCGGACTTGGATGAATTGAAGGCGCTGGTGGCCGAATTGCGCGCCGAACACGTGGCCCAAAAAGAACAAGCCAGGCGCGAGGGCTGGACCAAATACGTCTCGCTCACCATGGTCGTCGTCGCCGTCCTCGCGGCGGTGGCCTCGATGAAAGGCGGAGGCTATTCCACCCGCAGCCTTACCGAGATGAACGACGCCACCTTCAACCAGACCAAGGCCTCGGACCAATGGGCGTATTACGAGGCCAGTTCCATCAAGGGCAACCTCTACGAACTTGAACTCGATCACCTCGCCGCCGACCCCGCGCCGGACTCCGCCGTCGTGGCCAGGGTCAAGGCCAAGGTGGATAAATACGACCAGGCCAAGACCGATACCACCGCCCAGGCCAAACAGTTCGAGGCGGCGCGCGACACCGCCCGCAAAAACGCCGCCCTCGCCGCCGACCATGCCCGCGAGCTGGGCCTGTCCATCACGCTGTTCCAAGTGTCCATCGCCCTGGGGGCCATGTGCCTGATCGTGAAGAAAAAGCCGCTCTGGTTCGCCTCCATGACCCTCGGCACCCTCGCGGTGGTCCAAATGCTTTACGTCCTTTACGGTCTGCCTTTGTAATCGGCCATTTTCTGCTCGCGGATTTTCCCCGTTTGGCGTATTTAATCCGGCAGATAGGAATGGGTCGGACTCATGGTTGTTTTTCTTAACGGAAATTTTTTGTCTGAAGCAGACGCGGTCGTTCCCTTGAACGACCGTGGCTTTTTGCTGGGCGATGGCCTGTTTGAGACCCTGCGCGTCGCTCATGGCCGGCCCTTCCGCTTCGGCCAGCATCTCGAACGCCTCTCCCGCGGAGCCGATTTCTTGCACATCAAACTTCCGTATGCCGTCCGGGATATTCAAAAATTCGCCGCCGAGCTGATTGCCAAAAATGAAATGCCTGAGTGCGTCCTGCGCATCACCCTCACCCGCGGCCCCGGTTCCCGCGGCTATTCCCCCAACGGCGCCGCCCAGCCCACCCTTGCCCTCACGCTCCATCCCCTGCCGCCGGACGCCGGCGATGAGCCCGTCCAATGGAGCCTCGTCACGTCGTCCTTCCGCATCCCCGCCAGCGACACCCTCGCCGCGTTCAAATCCACCAGCAAAATCCTCAATATCCTCGCCCGGGCCGAGGCCGAGGCCAAGGGCGCCGACGAGGCCCTGCTCCTGAACACCAACGGCGAGGTTGCCGAAACCGCCGCCGGCAACCTGTTTTGGGTCTATCACGACAAGATTTGCACCGTCCCCTCCGGCCGGGGTGTCCTGCCGGGCATCACCCGCGCCGTCGTGCTCGAAATCTGCCAGGCGCTCGGCTTGGAGACCAACAAGCGCGTCGTCAAACCCGAGATGCTCCGCAACGCCGAGGGCATTTTCGTCACCCAGAGCGCCCTCGGCATCGTCCCCGTCGTCTCGTTCGACGGCCTGGCCGTTCCGCCCTCCCCCCTGACCGATCAAATCGCCACGGCCTACAATGATTTGCTCGTGGGTGAGTAAAACTAACGAATCGCATTAGTCATCATCAAATCGTCCGCCGCCCCCTTGCCAGCCGCCGGTCATGCAGCGTATGGTCATGACAGATCCACGAGGTGATATATGATGAACGCCAGTTTGGACACTTGTTTCTCTTTCATCAACAGCCATTCGGCGGCTCCGGCTGGCCACTCCGTGGCTGAGCCCTTTACCCGCCGGGCCGTGACCATCTCCCGTCAGGCCGGTTGCGGCGCCATCCTCGTTGCGCAGCGCCTCGCCAATTATCTCCAGCAGCAAACCCGCCATACCGAGGTCAAGTGGACCGTCTTTGACCGCGAGCTCATGGACAAGGTGCTTGCCGACCATAACTTGCCAACCTATCTGGCCAAGTTCCTGCCCGAGGATCGCGCTTCCCAGGTGGAGGACACCCTCGCCGATATTTTTGGCGTCCATCCGCCCACCCACACCGTCGTCGAGCAGACCGCCGAGACCCTCCTCCAATTGGCCGGGCTCGGCGGCGCCATCATCATCGGTCGCGCCGGCAACATCGTCACCGCCAAGCTGCCCAACGTCCTCCACGTCCGCCTCGTCGCCCCCCTCGAAGACCGCATCGAACGCATCTGCCGTGACGATCACAAGTCCCCCGACGAAGCCCGTCGGTTCTGCCTCGAAGAGGAGCAGGCCCGCACGCGCTACCTCAAAACCTATTTCCACGCCGACATCAACAACGCGCTGCTCTATCATCTCGTCGTCAACACCAGCCGCGTCGGCTGCGAAAACGCCGCCCGCATCATCGGCGACGCCCTGCTGCACCTGGACGAATGGAACCCCGCGTAGCGGCGAATTGGTCCACCCTCCGCAGCGTTACTACGGAGAACGTGTGTTTGCCACGAACGCCAGAGGCGTTCTGGAGATTAGCCGGGGGTTGAGCGACCAGGGAGCGATACCCCCGGAAAACGGCCCCCTTTTTCCCGCACCCCGGCAGGCGGTGCCGGAAGGACCCGCTGGAAATGTTCAGCCTGGTATGCCCAGCCACCTCAAATGCTTGTACGCGCAGTAACCCCCCGCGCAATCCCTACACCCCGCCGCTGCTCCTTGTCGCAGAGCGACATTGGAAATTAGCCAGACACGCGAGTGTCTGGTTTGGATCATAATTTGAATTCGTCCTGAAGGGACGGAGGAAATGCGCAAATGCGATTGCGATGCGGAAGCTTCCGCCGTCCCGCCCCTCAGCGGCTCTTGCAGGAAACGGTAGCGGCGTCGAAACGCGGAAAAACAATCGCATTGACAATAAAACCAGTGGGTTCACAGTCGAGTCAAAACCTCAATGTTAGGCCGCACTAGAGCGGGCGACCCGGTGCTGGGCAGATTCAGTCTCGTATTATGAAAGCAATACTCCTGTGTGCTCTAGCTTTTACGATCTCGCTAAGCTGCAAGGCGAGTGACCCAATTGACAAGCTTGTAGCGGAGCTTACCCACAATTCGCCGGAGCTTAGATTTTACCACTTTCCGAACGGCATGTGGACTTCTATTGACCTTCCCGCCACAGCGTCGCCGGCGCAGTTGCTTGCGAAGCTTCCGAACGGGGGTTCGTTTAGTTTGAGCACCACAAATTATAGCATTGTGGAGACATGCCATGTTCGTATTGCTTACAATGAGGAAGATGCCCGCGTACTCGACCCCAATTATACTGCGATTTTGGTTCGGACGCCTTCCGGCCAGAAAGTCGTGCTCGCACAGTTTCAAGGAAGCAGCACCAACGCGTCATGGGATGCGCGAGTTTATGTTGCGAAATAATCTGCGTTTATCCTGCTTTAATCCTTGAGAATGTCGGCATGAAGGCGAGCTTCCCTCACCACTGACATTGCCTTTTCTTGGCTATCGGACGTAGAGATTGCCCGCCGCCCCGAAAACCCCCACCATCCCCGCGTGAGCGACTTCCTTCAGCGGCTCGAACTTGCCGCCAGCCGGCGATGTCTCCTGGCCCGCGGCCAGAAAATCCTCGTCGCCGTCTCCGGCGGCGCGGATTCCATGGCGCTGCTCCACGCCCTGCATCTCGTCGCTCCATCGCACCGCTGGCGGCTGGCTGTCGCCCACTTCAACCACCGCTTGCGCGGCCGCGCCAGCAATGCCGATGAAGCCCTCGTCCGCCGCACTGCCGCGGCACTCGGTCTGCCGTTCTTTGCCGGCGCTGCCGATGTCAAAACCATCGCCGCCCGCTCGAAAATCTCCCTCGAAATGGCCGCCCGCAAGCTGCGCCACGAATTCCTCGCCCGCACCGCCGCCCAACATCACTTCCCCGTCATCGCCCTCGCCCATCATGGCGACGACCAGGTGGAGCTTTTCTTTCTGCGCCTCCTCCGTGGCACCGGCGGCGAAGGCATTGCCGGCATGAAGCTCCGTTCCCCCTCGCCCGCCGACCCCGCCGTCACCCTCGTCCGGCCCTTGCTCGATTTTAACAAAACCGAACTCCTCGGCTTCGTCCGTGAACATAAAATTGCGTTTCGCAACGACGCCACCAACGCCTCCCACGACTTCCTTCGCAACCGCATTCGCCATGAACTGCTGCCCTTGCTCCGCAAAAACTACCAGCCCGGCCTCGATAAAACCGTCCTGCGCCTCATGGAAATCGTCGGCGCCGAAGCCGACTTCGTGAGCGCCGCGGCGGAAAAATTCTCCGCCGGCCGCGCCCGCGGTTTTGCCAGCCAGCCGCCCGCGATCCAGCGCAAGGTTTTGCAGCGCCAATTGGCCGCCATCGGTTTCCTGCCGGACTTCGAGCGCATCGAACAACTTCGCCTCGCGCCCGGCAAAAAAGTGAGCGCCTGCGCCGGCCTCACCGTCGCGCGCGATGCCGCGGGCAAAGTCCATTGCCACGAAACCTCCGCCCCCGCATTCAACTCCGCCGGTCTCACCCTGGATCTCTCGGGCCGGCAGGGCAGGGCGGAGTTTGCCGGCCGGAAGCTTCGCTGGCGGCTGGAACCCGCCCAGCCGTTTCGCCGCCCGCCCGCCGGCCCCGCCGCCCACCGTGCCCCGCTTCAGGAACTCTTCGACGCCGACCAAGTCGGCGGCCGGATCATCTTGCGCCACTGGCAGCCCGGCGACCGTTTCCAGCCCATCGGTCTGAAATCGCCGGCCAAATTGCAGGACCTCTTCGTCAACGCCAAAATCCCCGCCGCCCGTCGCCGCCAATTGGTTCTGGCCGCCACCGCCGCCGGCACGATTTTCTGGGTGGAAGGCCTCCGCATCAGCGACCCCTTCAAACTAACCCCCCGTACCCGCCGCCAGTTGGTCTGGCAAGCCTCGTAATGCTCCGTAGCGGCGAACTGGTGTTCGCCGCCATCTAGAAAACCCTTTACGGGATCATCCGCGTCGCATGATCCATCAGCCAGAACACGTCCTGGTTAAATCCACTCAGCTTGGTCGGATAGGTGCGGACGATATTGGCGGCCGGCGGAGTCCGCAGCAACCCGCTCGTCCACGTTCTCACCTGGCAATGGCCGTCCGCGAAGGAAAAGCTGGCGCCGCCATTGTGATATTGCGCCGGGAAATCGCAGATGTCATCCGTCGTGCCCGGATAGGTCAGCATATCGGTGACAAAAAAGCCGTCATTGATGCGATCCATCGGCTCCTCGACAAACACGAAAACCTGGGCTGGTCCGGGCGTCACCAAGTCTCCGACCCGGTAATAGACCCGGTATTCGCCGCTCTTGGTCCCCAGTTGGGTGTTAGACCAGCCCATTTTATCCGGTCCGCCCGCCGCGTTGCCGCGCCCGCCCACCCAGTTCAGCATGGATACACTCCGCACTCGCGGCAGCGTCTTTCCGTCAACGGTGACAACGCTCGGGTCGGCCGGGCATTTAAAGATGGCGGCATTCTTCCCGCAATCCGGCCACAACGGACTCTTCATGATATCTACGCTCGGGTCCCAGTTGCTTCGATTGTTGGGATTGTAATCCAGGTCGCCGGTCATCCAGGTGTTCGGCCCACCCTTGGCGCTGGGCAAGCGATCGCGCGAATCCTCCACATACATGCGCCAAGCCAGCATGAGCTGCCGGTTGTTGCCCAAGCATTGCAGACCTTGCGCCCGCCCTTTGGCGCGTGACAACCCCGCCAATATCAGGGCGGCCAAAATACCAATTATGGCCAGCACCACGAGCAATTCGACCAGTGTGAATGCCCGCCGTTCCTGCCGGCCATGGGGGAATGTTGCCTGCAACGTGTGATCATCGTGCCTGATGCCGCCCCGGATTCAATTCCATTGTTCATGGTTTGTCCATTACTCAACTTCGCCAATTCTGCCTGCCACTTTTTGGCCTTGCGTAAATACGCATCAACCTTGGGACTCGCGCCATTTGTCATGGGGTCGTGTTCGTTGTGATTTGTAGTTTTCATGGCCTCCAATTTGTTCAGCCTATCATTCCACAACTTGCGGACTGGTTCAACAGAGTCGCCCGCTCTCCGGTTCCCGCCGGAGGCCATGACGCTCGGCGCAATTTCGACGCGCCTGGCAATTCCGTTCGCGTCATGGACTGCGCCGGCAAAGCGCCAGCGGCGACGGCGCTTTCGCTCGCCCGCACGCCCCTCGACCCTCTGAGAACCGTCGCCCGCACGAAAGTGGCGTGGCACTTTCCGCCGCGCTCCGTTGCTGGACCCGCGCCCGGACCGCGGCTGGGTCGCAGACCAGCCGCAGCAGCTTCGCAGGAATGACCGCGTCCGAAATATTCAACCCGGCTTGCGGACCCGACGCGCTGCGGCTGATCCCGCACCGCGCGGGACACAGCCGCGGTCCATTGCAGGGGCGGCGGAGAAATCCGGGCGTCCGGGCCAGGGGAGCCGGGAGTTTTGGGTTCGTTTTGCCGGCAAAAAACCATCCGGATTGCGCGAACCCATTGCATTTGAATAAGCTCCGCAGGAATTGCTTTGGGTTCGTTTCGTGTGCAGCCCACAAGGCTGACAGAGCAGCCGGTGAAAGTCCGGTCAGGAATGAGACGAATGTTCCTGTAGTCATAACCGACCTGTCCTCGGAGCGATCCGGGGCAGGCAAGCTCGGT
>Ga0181520_10002092_pt1 | contig 38453 bp, 34 predicted proteins | sample PEATcosm2014_Bin_29_FD_132451 | JGI IMG/M metagenome (GOLD analysis project Ga0181520, IMG submission 132451) | Peatland microbial communities from MTU Mesocosm Facility, Houghton, MI, USA - PEATcosm2014_Bin02_30_metaG | ecosystem: Environmental > Terrestrial > Soil > Wetlands > Peat | place... | reverse complement strand
GCGGCTTCCGCGGCACGCTCGCGCTGCTCCTCGGTGGGCTCAGTTGCGCCCGTGATCTGCGGAATGCCGATCTTCATGATCGGAAGCAACTTCTCCACCACCAGGCGCTGCTGGATGACCGACTTGAATTCGTTGTAGACGATGTAGGCGGCGTCGATCTCTTCGTGGACGTAGCGCGAGATGATGCTCTGGGCCAGCTCGAAGACGCGGCTGGTTTCGAGTTTCAAAAGCATCCCCGGGTGATCGCCCGTGACCTCGACTTTCGCTTTGCGCTCGCGCACCTGGCGTTTGTTGCCGTTTTCGTCGGTCTGTTCGTTGTAGATGGCTGCGGGAAAATGACGGCGCATCTGGTCGCGGCCTTTGCGTCCCACGGCCTCAACATCGATCTCTTTGTCCGGATTGCCGCTGATGAACTGGAAGGCGGTCTTGAGAATGTTCGCGTTGAAAGCGCCGGCAAAGCCTTTGTCGCCGCTGATGATGACAACCAGTATCCGCTTCTCTTCGCGCGTGGCAAAGAGCGGGTGGCGCAGGTTGCCGGTCTCGGGATCGAAGATGTCGATGCGCCGGGTCAGGGATTCCAACACGCTGGTGATCATTTTGGCGTAGGGCCGCGCTGAGAGCGCGCGCTCCTGTGCGCGACGCAGCTTGGCCGCCGAGACCATCTTCATGGCCTTGGTGATCTGGCGCGTGTTTTTCACGCTGCGGATGCGACGCCGTAAATCGAGTACGTTTGCCATACCAGTTCTCAGTTCACAGTTCGTAGTTCACAGTTAGCCGATGCTCGCCAGTTCGCGTTTGCTCAGGCCACTGTGAACTGTGAACTGAGGACTTCGAACTGCATTTACGCTTTTACCGCCGCCTCTAGCTCCGCTTTGAAGTTGGCGGAGTATTCCTTGAGCGCCGCGTGCAGCTTGCTGCGCAGATCGTCGTCGAATGCTTTCTTCTTGGTCAGATCTTCCATGAATGCGGTCTGCGCTGCGTCAAAATACTTGTAGAGGCCATCCTCAAACGCGCGAATGTCAGAGACCTTCAGGTCGTCGAGGTAGCCCTGCGTGCCAGCGAAGAGTACCACCGCCTGCTGCTGCCATGTGAGCGGGTGGAACTGCGGCTGCTTCAGCAATTCCGTCAGGCGCTGGCCGCGGTTCAACTGCTTCTGAGTGAGTGGGTCCAGGTCAGAGCCGAACTGCGCGAATGCGGCCAATTCGCGGTACTGGGCCAGGTCCAACTTGAGCGTGGAACCCACTTGCTTGACGGCCTTGATGGCCGCTGAGAAGCCTACGCGCGAAACCGAAAGGCCAACGTTGACGGCCGGACGCACGCCGGAGTTGAACAGGTCCGTCTCAAGGAAGATCTGCCCATCGGTGATGGAGATGACGTTGGTCGGAATGTACGCCGAAACGTCGCCGGCCTGGGTTTCAATGACCGGCAGAGCGGTAAGCGAACCGCCGCCTCGCTCTTTGCTCATTTTTGACGAGCGCTCAAGCAGGCGGGAGTGGAGGTAGAAAACGTCGCCAGGATAGGCTTCGCGGCCCGGGGGGCGGCGCAACAGAAGCGAGATTTCTCGGTAGGCCATGGCGTGCTTGGAGAGATCGTCGTACATAACCAGAGCGTGCTTGCCGTTGTCGCGGAAGTACTCGCCCATGGCGGTTGCGGCGTAGGGCGCGAGATAGAGCATGGGCGCGGGCTCGGAGGCCGAGGCGGCCACGATGATGGTGTGGCCCATGGCGCCGTGCTCGGCAAGCGTCTGCACCACCTGCGCGATGGAAGAGCGCTTTTGGCCGATGGCGCAGTAGATGCAGATTAGGTCGTTCTTGGCGTTGTTGATGATGGTGTCGAGCAGGACGGCGGTCTTTCCGGTCTGACGATCGCCAATGATGAGCTCGCGCTGACCGCGGCCGATGGGGATCATGGCGTCAATGGCCTTGAGGCCGGTGGCCATGGGCTCGCGCACGGGCTGGCGGTCGATGATGCCGGGAGCCAAACGCTCAATGGGCAGCGTTTCAGTGGTGGCGATGGGGCCCTTGTCGTCGATGGGCAGGCCGAGCGCGTTCACGACGCGGCCGATCATGGCCGTGCCGACGGGGACGGAGAGGATCTTGCCCGTGCGCTTGACCTCTTCGCCTTCCTTGAGCTCGGTGTACTCGCCGAGCACGACGGAGCCGACCTGATCCTCTTCAAGCGAGAGAGCGAGGCCCGCGATGCCGTGCGGGAAGCTGAGCAACTCGCCGGCCATGACTTTGTCGAGGCCGTGGATGCGGGCAATGCCGTCACCGAGCGAAGTGATGGTACCAACCTCGTCGACCTGGACCTTGGAGTCGTAGTTCGCGATCTGCTGGCGAAGGAGTTGCGTGATTTCGTCTGCCTTAATCTGTGCCATTGGGCGAGTTCCTTGCAGTTCTTAGTTCGTTGTTTCTTAATCCGTAGTCACGAGCCTACGAAGATCCGGATTCACCCGGCAGTTAATGCTTCTTTGAGGCGGTCGAGGCGGCCGCGCACGCTGCCGTCGTAGACCGTGGAGCCGATGCGCACCACGGCGCCGCCGAGAATGGATGAGTCGAGCTTGAAACTAGGGTCAATTTTCGCGCCTGCGACTTTAGCCAGTTCCGCGACCAGCGCGCCGCGTTCGTCCCCGCTCAATTCGCGCGCGGTAACGATTTCGGCCGGGCGTATACCCAGCCGCCGTTGCAGAATGCTGCGGTAGGCTGCCGCCACGTCGACGACGTGGCCGATGCGGTCGTTCTGGATGAGCACGGCGAGCAGATTGCGCAGCTCTCTTTTCATGCCGAGTGTCGCATTCAGCTTGTCGAGGATGGCGATCTTCTGCAACGCAGGCACGGCCGGATTGACGAAGAACGTGCGCAGTTCCGGACTGCCCTCCCAAGTTGCGAGAAAATCGGAGAATTGGTGATCGATGGCAGCGGTGTCGAGCTTGGCGTCGGTCACGACATCGGCGAAAGCTTCAGCGTAGCGGGCGACAAAGGCGGGCATCTAGTTTCGTCCTCCTTTGGCTGGCGCGTCGGCGGAAACGCCGGAGACAAACTCGGCGATGAGGGCGCGATCGGTTTCGGGCGTGAGCGCGAGCTGGCGCGAGGCCTGGTCGATGGCAAGGTCCGCGGCAAAGTCACGCAGGCCGCGACGAATCTGGGCGGCGGCAACGCCGATTTCCTGCTCGGCGGCGGCGACGATGCGCGCGCTTTCTTCGCTGAGCGAGGCCTTGATGCGCTTTTCGTCTTCGACGCTTTCCTGTTCAATCTGCGCGCGGAACTTCTCCATCTCCTGGCCGAGACCGGCGAGCTTTGCCTCAACCGCGTTGAGGCGAGACTGGGCGTCGGCGGTGGCCGCGCGTGCTGTTTCCAGATCCTGGCTCAACGTCTGCGAGCGCTTGCGCATGATTTTGGGCATGATCCGGGCGATGGGAATGACGATGGCGAAGAAAATGATGGCGAAGTTAATCCCGAGCAGAAGGAAGATCGTTGTATCGAGATTGAGATGCAGCATGCGGGCCAGCGACTGCACCACGGGCGCATGCAGGAGTTCCTGTTCCTGCTCTGCCTCTTCCTTGTGAGGCGGTGTGCCGGCTGAGTCCGAAGACGGTGCGCTCGCGGCGGTCGAACTGGCCGGAACGGCAACCGGTGTTTCAGCCGCGGCGCGAATTGGCGCGAGGGCGAGCGCAGCGGCGAAGACCGCGAAGAGGAGGAAGGCGGGAACTCGTATTCTCACGCGGGAGTTTCTCAACGGGAACCCCCGGCAGTGGCGGGCAGCACGGCGCGGACAGCGAGCCCGGCAAGATCGGCGGCCGCAGACTGGATGGTCTTGCGAGCCGATTCCGCTTCGGCGTCAAACTCAGCCTTGGCCTGGCGGACCTTTTCACCAGCTGCCTTGCGGGCTGCGTCGAGGGCCGTGTCGCGTTCGGCGTTCCATTGCTTGACGCGCTGCTCGCGGAGCATATAAGCGTCGGCACGAGCCAGGCGGAGGCGCTCGGCATATTCGCCGGTTTTGGATTCAGCTTCGGCAACCGCCTTGCGGGCATCCTCCATGGCGCCTTCAGTGAGGGCGCGGCGCTTGGCAAGCGCGGCTGTGAGCGGCCCCTGGATGAGGAACTGATAGGCAATGACCAACACGATGAACAACGCAGCCGTCGGCATGGCGCCAATCAGATATTTTTCGATTGCTTGAAGGATGTCTTGCATGAAGGTACTGGAGTGCCGGGCCTCTTCACTTACGATTTTCGCATGCGGAACCCTTTTTTGTATCAGGGGCAAGCGTTGAAGTCAACGCGAGGAGCGCCGCGGAAACCGCATTCTGTGACACGAGTCACGAAATGGGAAATTCACATAAAAAAGGGCTTGCTATTGCCCAAAACGAGCCTACACTTGAGTTACCACCTAGACCCGGTCCAGGGTCCAGCGGGCAGCCGGTTTTGGGATATCCTTCCACTCCCAAAGCCGGACGCCCGCCTCTTACTTTCTGGGGCAAAATCTGTTCGGTCACGATGAGCGCAGCTCAGGGCTTGGCTATGGCCGCGGTCTTGTCCGCAGTCATCAGGCCCTGGGCGCGGAGCCAGCTCTCGAGCAGGCTGGGCCACTGGTCGAGCGCGGGGTCGCCTTTGCCAAGGCCGCTGCCGTGAGCTCCATTTACAAAAACGTGCAGCTCCGACGGAACGCCGGCTTTCAGCAGAGCCTGATAAAAGTCGATGCTCGCCGCCGGAGAGACCGTTTTGTCGGCGAAGGTCTGGTAGATGAACGTGGGCGGCGTGTCCTTCGTAACGAACAGAATCGGATCGTATTTTGCGCGCAGCGCGTCACATTGGTCCATCAGATTCAAAATCTTGCAGTAGCTCAAAAACGTTGTTTCGCGCGTGATCGCATCAAGCCAGGGATAGCCGAGCACGAGGTAATCCGGGCGGCTGGAGGCGCGATCGATGGGGTCCTCGGCGTCGGCGATGCCAGGAACGAATTGCGTTCCGGCGAGGGCGGCGAGATGGCCGCCGGCAGAGAAACCAATGACAACGATGCGATTCGGATCGAAGTGGTAATCCGCAGCGCGGGCGCGGACAGTTTGTATGGCGCGGCGTGCATCCAGGAGCGGCACCGGCAGCAGATAGCCCTGAGAGCTGAGGCGGTAGCTGAGGATGAAGGCGTGGAATCCTCGCGCCGTGAACCAGTCGGCCACTTCGCGGCCTTCAAGGTCGCCGGCGAGGTGCAAGTATGCGCCCCCGGGAAAGATAATGACGGCCGATCCGTTATCGGTTCCCTGTCGCGGCCCGAAGATGGTGAGCGCGGGCGTGTCGCTGCACGATTCGCTCTTGGTCGGGGGGGATGTCTGAACTCCCGGCGTTTTGTCTCCCGGCGGAGTTCCGGGCCAGAGGCGGATCGTCTGAATGCCGAGGAAGTTGTTGTCCGTGCCGGGCGTGGCGCAGTTGGCAAGTTGCGCGTGGACGCAGGGAATGGCAAGGGACGTGGCGATGAGGAATGCGAAGAGCTGCTTCATGGAGGCCTCGATCGGATTCGCGAGGATTATACGTCGGCGGTCGAATATTACGAGCTAAAGCCAGAGGGCGGAGTGGCCGGGGCAGAAACTGGCGGCTTGCTCGCAAAGAGTTTCGGCGAGCGAGAGGCCATAGCGGGCAAAGTAATACGCTCCGCCATGAACGCGCTCCTGAAGCGCGCTGCCGGGGTAAAGCGCGTTGAAGATGGAGTTGGCGTGTCGCGCGAGAGTGCTCTCGCGCTGGAGCTGGAAGTTGGCAGCGAGAGTGCGCAGGCGATTCATCTGGTAGCGCATCTTTCCAGCAGCGGTATCGGCGGATTGGCCGAGGCCCTTGTCCTGCGATTGCAGCCATTCGACGAGCGTGGTGAGCTCGGCATCGAGGGCGTTACCGGCGGCAGCAAGCTTTTGTTTGGTCTCGATCGGCATTGATCGGGCAGCCAGGCGAAGCGCCAGCGTTCCGGCATTCTCTTCAGCAAACACCTGTTCAAGGGAGACGTCGTGCTTGCGAAGAAGCTCGGCAATTGATGGCTCGATCAGCGTAGCGGAGAAACGTGCGATGGGCGGCGTTTGGTGGCCGAGAATGCGCTCGAAGAGCACCGAGGACTGCGCGAGGTAGGCGATCTCGGCGGGACCCCCGACCTGCGCCGTTGTCGAGAAAAGAAAATCCTGGAAGACGGGACGAAGAAGGGCCGCAGGAGATATACGTTCGGGCTCGGATGAGAGGATTCCGAGGAGATCGGCCGTGGAATAAGCGTGGTGGTCGGCGTGCCAGAGGCCATTCGGCTCGGTAGCCGTGGGCGCAGTGCGGCGAAGGGCGTTGCGTGCGCCGGATTTTTCGTCGATGAGAAACAAGAGGCTCGACTGCGGAGCGACGGCGACCTGAACGTGATAACCGGCGTCTTCAAGGGCCTGGCCGCGTTCGGTGAGGGCAGAGTGAAACTCGTCGGCACGCTCGATGCCGGCGCGAAGAACCGGCGCGCCAAGGCGATGGAAATCGCGGCCGGCGGGGTCGACGATGAGGAGTCCCTGCGCGGCGAAGATTGAGGCGTAGAGATCGCCAAAAGCCTGTGCAAAGGTGCGGCCGGGTTTGTAGGCGGCGACGAGCGCGTCGGTGGTTTCAGACGGGCCGAGGAGTTCGGCGGCGCGCTCGACGAGGGGAGTGATGGAATCGTCGAAGACGATGCGGCCGGCGGGGATTTGATATTCGGGCGCCTTTCCATAGGTGAGCGCGGCCAGATCGCGCCCAGCGGGAAAGGTGACGTGATCGACTTCGGCGAAATCGTGATCTTCACTGGCGAGCCAGAAGATGGCGGCGTGGCGATGGCCGGCCGCAGTGGATTTGCGCGCTCGGGCAATGGCAGTGGCGGCTTTAAGTGGGGTATAGAGCGGACCGCCGAAGAGGCCAACCTGCTGGCCGGTGAGAAGAGCACCCGCGCCCTCCTCGAGTGCGGCCAGCGAATCTTCCGCGGTGGGCGCGGAATTCTGTTGGGCCAGGAGGTTGACAAGTTGAGGCCAATGGGCGGGGCGGGAAGGCGGCTCTGCATCAATCCGGTCCAGAGGGAGGAAGCCTGGAAGGCCGCCTGCGCAGAACTCGAGAAAGAGGCGGGTTTGGCCGGGCAATACGGATACTGGATAACAATCGGCTTTCAAGGATTCGCTCACGGGTGGCTCGTTTGGGCTCGGGTAAATGCGCTGGCGAGAAGTTTTGGATTTGGTGCTCTGTTAAGGATGCCACGGCAAGGCGGGGTGATTCAGGAACGATGCAGGAATGGGGCGAATTGCACAAATTGGCCAAGGGGAAACAGGCCAGTGCGTATACTCATGATGAATTGAGGCGCTTGCGCGCTGTTGAGGAAAAACATTAACGGCCTCGGCAAATAGGGGATGAAATGCCGGCGAAATCGAAGGCAAAAAAGGTAAGGGCGGGAAAGATCGCGAAGGCGTCGGTGGTGCAGCGCGCCACGATCGTGAGTTCGCAAGTTGTGTACACGGGTCCGCTGTTCCGCGTGCTGCACGACAAGCTGATCGAGCCAGATGGCAAGCGCAACGAGCGCGACGTGATTCGCCATAACGGGAGCGTGGTGATTCTGGCGATCGACAACTCGAAGAGCAAGAAAGATCCGTGGATCGTAATGGAGAGGCAATACCGGCACGCCGCGAACCAGTATTTGTGGGAACTGCCCGCGGGCAAACTCGAGCCGGGAGAGGATGCGCTGGTGGGCGCCAAGCGGGAGCTGGCCGAGGAGACCGGATACGCCGCGAAGAAGTGGCGGCCGCTGGTGGAGTACTACGCCAGTCCGGGGTTTCTAGGCGAATCGATGAAGGTTTTCCTCGCCGAGGGGCTTGAGCCGGGGGCTGCCCATCCAGAAGAGGATGAAGAGATCGAGCTCAGGCTGGTGAAGCTCTCCGACGTGCTGAAGGCGATTGAAAAAGGCGCGATCCTGGACGGTAAAACGCTGAGCAGCGTACTTTTATACGACCGGATCAAGGGGCGGCGCGGCAAGAAGTAAGACGCGAAAGCGGTAGTGCTCTTGCAGACATCTTCACGCTACCTTCAGGTCCGACGCCCGCCCACTCCGACCCGGAAACGGGTTTTACGTTGTGGAACAAGAGAAGAAGGATCAACCTTTCTAGTCTTTTTGGCGTCTTAATAATATCGGCGGGAATTCCCCGACATCTTCCCGTCGTATCCCACAAAAAGAAAGAAGGCAGGAAGCTGTGGCTCAGTACAAAGGAAAGGTCAAGTGGTTTAACAACGCCAAGGGCTACGGATTCATCGGACGCGAAGACGGGCCGGATGTATTCGTCCACTACTCAGCAATTCAACTGGACGGATACAAAACGCTCAAAGAAGGCGATGAGGTCGAGTTCGACATCGTCGAAGGCCAGAAAGGCCCGCAGGCGGACGCCGTCATCCGCAATCGGGATACTGCAAGCGCCCACAACGCCGCGTAGGCGTGGTTAGGGCTCCCGGGCGTACCCGTAAGACCGCCGCCCGGCGGTGAGGGTGAGTTGTGCCCAATACAGTTCTGCTAATCACACACAATTGAGAGCATTCTATTTCCGGCGGCATCGGAGTTGTCGCGGGCTCACGCCGAAGTGTTTGTAGTGGCCCGGAGGGCCGCGCATGCTCCATACTGCTGGCGGAGCCATTCCATGGACAACAAGACGATGGCGCGCCTGCTGGCGGAGACGGCAGACCTGATGGAAATCGACGGCGCGGACAGCTTCCGCATCCGGAGCTACCGGCGCGCGGCGGACGCGGCCGAGCAGACGACCGTTGATCTGACAGAGGCGGCCAGCGATCTGGGCAGGCTGATGGAGATCGACGGGATCGGCAAAAGCATGGCGGCGAAGCTGCAGGCGATTGCCGCGACTGGGACGCTGCCGCAGCGCGACGAATTGCTGGCCAAGTTCGGAGCGGGCGTGCTGGAGCTGCTGAAGCTGCCGGGGATGGGACCGAAGACGGTGGCGCTGCTCTGGGATGCGGGCGTGATCAGCGGCGCCGGCGGCGGTAGTTCCAACACGGACAGTGTGGGTCAGCTCGCCCAAGCGATCGAGGCGGGACGGCTCACTGGCCTGCCGCGGATGGGCGAAAAGCAAATTGAGAAGCTCAAAAAAGGGATCGAAGATTACCGACGGAGCGCGGGACGGTTCCGGATCGACGTGGCCGAGGAAGAAGCGGAACGGATTGCCGGTTACCTGCTGAAGTTCAAAGGTATCGAGCGCGTGACGCCCGCGGGATCGCTGCGCAGGGGACGAGAGACCGTGGGCGATCTGGATCTCCTGGTGACGGGCCCAGCGTGTGCTCCTGAAAATACGCAAGCGGCCGTGGAGCACGTGGCTGCGTATTCCGGGATTCATAACATCATCGCCAAGGGCGAGAACAAGGTGAGCTTCAATACGGGCCAAGGGATGCAGGTGGACGTGCGCCTTTTGCCCGAGGCGAGCTACGGCGCGGCGCTGCAATACTTCACCGGCTCAAAGGCACACAATGTGACGCTGCGGCAGCGGGCGCTGAAGATGGGCTACACGCTGAGTGAGTGGGCGCTGGCGCGGCTCAGCGACGGATCGACAGTGGCGGCGGCGACCGAGGAGGAGATTTACTCCGCGCTGGGGATGGACTGGATGCCGCCGGAGATGCGCGAAAATCTGGGCGAGATTGACGCCGCTGTTGCGCATGCGCTGCCGCGCGTGGTGCAACTCAGCGACATACGCGGCGATGTGCACATGCACACGACGGCGAGTGACGGACGGAATTCGATTCGCGAGATGGCCGAGGCGGCTTTGGCTTGCGGCTATGGGTATATCGCGATTACCGACCACTCGAAGAACCTGGCGATGACCAATGGGATGGACGAGAAGAGAGCTCTCGAACAGATCAAGCAGGTGCAAGCGGCTGATCGAGCGATGGAGGGAAAGATCCGAGTGTTCACCGGCATTGAAGTGGACATTCTGGCCGATGGCGCGCTGGACCTGGATGATGAGGTGCTGGCGCAGATGGATGTGGTGATCGCCAGCGTGCACACGCGGTTTGAACAGAGCCGCGAAGAGATGACGGCGCGGGTTTTGAGAGCGATTGAGAATCCGAACGTACGGATTTTGGGGCACCCGACTGGGCGCCTGTTGCTGCGGCGGGAACCGTTTGCGCTGGATCTGCCCGCGGTGCTGAAGCGCGCTGCAGAGCTGGGCGTGGCGATGGAGCACAATGCCGCGCCAGAGCGACTGGACCTGAACGATCACGATCTACGGCTGGCGAAGGAACTTGGCTGCAAAATCATCATGTCGTCGGACTCGCACGACAGCCGGAATTTGGGCAAGATGGGCTTCGGCGCGAAGCAGTTGCGGCGAGCGTGGCTCACGGCTGAGGATGTGTTGAATACACGAGAGGCTGCGGGGTTTATCGAGGGGTTGAGGGCGAGGAGATAGCTCCGGATGGATAATCTGTGGCCCCTTTGTTACGCTCAAACACAAGAAGTGGGGGTTTGAATCGCGATGTTGCCAGTCTCAAATCAATCGTGGTCGGGGAAGCTCTACATTTCGTCGCGGCCGCGTGGTGACGATTGGCTTAGCGATGAGACCAAAAGGTGGCATCAGGACGGCGTTCAAATCGTGCTTTCGCTTTTAACCCAGGAGGAGGAATCCGAACTCGGCATTCAGGACGAAGCGAAGGAGGTCCGAAAACAAGGAATGAAATTCATCTCCTTTCCGATTCCTGACAGAGGTATCCCCTCATCAAAAACCGCCGCGGTCGAAATGCTCGACGAAGTTCACGAGGAACTGCAGCGCGGGAAAAACGTTCTGGTTCACTGCCGCCAGGGAATTGGCCGAGCCGGAATGGTCGCAGCGTCCCTGCTGGTGCTCGATGGATCGGAGCCACGCGCAGCGATCGAGGAAGTGAGCAAAGCCCGCGGCGTCCCAGTTCCGGAGACTCCCGACCAGGAGCAATGGATATATCGTCTTCCGGCGAGGGTTAAGTGATACCGCTCAAATCCCTCCACCCCGACACAAGCTTGATCCCGAGCAAGCTCGATTCGTTCCACAAGGTTCCGAGCGAGGAATTGAAGAAAGGTCTAGCTCCCGGACAACCACATTGCCTCAAGACGCGGCCCGATGGAACCATGCTGGATGGCCATCATCGGATTCACGTTCTTCGATCACGCGGTGAAGACGTGGACAGCCTGCCAAGAGAGGTCGTCGCTAAAAGAAATCGAGGGTTGAGGGCGAGGCCATCAGCGCCGCCAGCAGCCATCCAGGTCCCCGTTCCATCCCCCAAAGGTCACCACGATTGAGCACAAAGGGATTGGGCCGAGGTCAGGGAATGCTTGGCTTGTTGTGTTCGATTGGGATTAACATTAGGCGCAACGAGGTTGGAGGTCCCCATGAGCTTGCTACAACAGGATGCAACTGGAGTGGACGACGCCGCGCTGGGCGAAGAGCTGACCAAAGGGTCCAGTCACGTGGTGTGGGCCGCGATCGCAGCCACCGTTGTGGTGAGCATCGCCATTGGGACTTATATGTTCGTGGAGCAAACTCCGCCCGCCGCTACGGGCGAAATCGTGGCAGTCTGGGCGCATCCGCAGCACACGGAGACATCCGGATTGGACGCCAGTGGAGCGCCCATGCCGAAAGAGGAAGTTGATCAGGTGATGGTTTTTACCGAGGTGAAGCTCTCAAACCATACCAATCATCCGCTCTACCTGGCGAATGTGCTGACGAATGCTACTCTTGGCGACGGAATTCACTCGAGCTACGCGGCCAACGTTGGGGATTACCAGCGGATCTTTGTTGCGTACCCCGACATTCCCGTGCCGCACAACGCTCCGCTATCGCCGCTGGACACGACGATTAATCCCGGGCAGACGGTGGAGGGAACATTTGTTTCGGCGTTCAAAATGGCGAAACAGGATTGGGACGCGCGCAAAAAGCTGGACTACACGTTCAGTTTCCGTTACCAGCCAGCCCTGACGGTCACGCCCCAGGTTCCGATTACTGAACAGTAGGTGGAACAGGCGCGCTCTTGGGCGTGGAGAGATAGCCCGCGATCTCGTTTCGTGAGTTGATGTTGTTCACCACGATCTCGTACAGCGCCTGATCCTTGCCGCTGTAGAACTGCAGAGGCTCGTTCACGTTGCGATCTTTCTTTTCGTAGACCTTGTCATCGGCAAAGATGTCGAGAGTGAACTTGCTGTGCCTAGCATCGGTCCGTTTCAGTTCGAGCGACACGGTGCCCACAGGCTTTTTCTGGCCTTTGTCGAGGGAGAATTCATAGAAGTTGCGATCGCCCTTGTGCTCGAGCTGGACCAGCTCATCGTGATTGCGGGCAATGACGCTGTTGGTACCGCTCAGGTCGCCCTTTACGGACTGGAGCTCGCTGTTGGTGTTGGCCAGGTCGCCCTGCGTCTTGGTCAAGTCGGTTTTTACGCCGCCCACGTCGGTCTTCACGTTGGTGAGGTCGCTGGAAACCGCGTTGACTTGCTGCGCGGTCTGCTTCTCGGCGGTCTCATCCGCTTCTTCGCGTTGAACGATAGCCTGAGCGCGCTCGTCGAGTTCTTTCTGCGTGAGGCCTACGGATTTGCCGAGTTCGTCAGTCGCGACCTTCAGGCGGGCATTGGTCTCGCGTAGATCGGCGGCCAATTGCGTGTTCTGCTGCTTGGAATCGGCCAGCTCTGTCTGCGCGGTGCTCAAGCGGCTGTTGAGAGTGAAGCACCAAACCAGGCTTCCAATAGCGGCCAGCAATGCGACAGCGATTGCCGCCAACAGTGCGCCGGAATACGTTCGGGGAGCTTCTTCAATATCACTCATGCTTTACCTTTCGTCGACGGGCAGTCTCTTTGAAGCTCGTTATGCCCGGCGTAATGGCGACATCTAGTCCGGTTAGACGCCGCAGAAAGGGGAAATTGTCTCATTGGATCCGGAAAACCCCATGATTCACAATGTTACCGGCTGGGAGGGCCCGGCAGGAGCCGGGATTCCCAATCGATTCGGTTGGTGAATCTACAGGATAAATCGGGGGGCTGAGGGAAGAGAACGCTTTCGGGCGCTTCGGTAACATTGCCCCGGCCTCAGCTGCCGTCGTCCCACCTTCCGTGACAAGAATGGAACACCTACGTTATAAACATGTTTACTGTTCAATTTGGCGCCGGGCACGGATTTGAGCGGCCCGGAACTCCACTACACCGGCCAAACTGCCACAAATAAAGGGAGAAGCAAGGCTATGGCGACCGCAGTCGCAGGAAAGGGCCTGGAAGGAATTGTCGCCGCCAACTCCGGCATCTGCTGGATCGACGGAGAAGCGGGCATCCTCTCCTACCGCGGCATCGACATTCATGAGCTGGCCGAGCACTCGACCTTCGAAGAATGCACGTACCTGCTCTGGAACGGAATTCTGCCCAACGCGCTGGCATTGCGCGAGTTCTGCTCGCAATTGGCGCTGGCGCGCGCGCTCGATCAGCGCGTGATTGACATGCTGCGCAGCTTTCCCAGGTCGGCCACGCCGATGGAGGTTCTGCGGACGACGGTTTCGGCGCTGAGCTTTTACGATGCTGACGAAAAAGACAATTCCCACGACGCGAACGTGCGCAAGGCTTACAACCTGACCGCGCAGATTGCGATGATTGTGGCGATTTACGACCGGCTGCGCAAAGGCAAGGAGATTGTGCCGCCGGATCGCTCGCTGACGCATGCGGGGAATTTTCTATGGATGCTGAACGGGGAGAAGCCTTCAGAGACGGCCACTCGAACTTTGGATATTGCTCTTATTCTTCATGCCGACCATGAACTGAACGCCTCCACCTTCGCAGCCCGCGTCATCGCCGCAACCCTCTCCGACATCCACTCCGCAATTACGGGCGCCATCGGAGCGCTGAAGGGCCCTCTGCACGGCGGCGCCAACGAAGGCGTGATGCGGCTCTTGCTGACGATCGACAAGCAGGGCGCCGATCCGGTGGAGTACGTGAGAAACATGCTGGCGGCGAAGCAAAAAATTTCGGGCTTCGGACACCGCGTGTACAAGACTGAAGACCCGCGGGCTACGCACCTGCGCAAGATGAGCGAGCAACTCGGGAAGGATTCGGGCCAGCCGAAGTGGTTCGAAATGTCGCGGGCGATCGAACTTTACATTAATCAGGACAAGAAACTGAACGCCAACGTAGATTTTTATTCGGCATCTACCTACGCCACGCTCGGCATCGACATCGATCTCTATACACCGATCTTCGCGGTCAGCCGCATCTCCGGATGGGCCGCGCACGTGATCGAGCAGCTCGACGACAACCGGCTGATCCGGCCGAGGGCGGAATACATTGGCCCGGCTTACCCTTCGCCGTGGATTCCTGTGGCGGAGCGGCTCTGATCGCCCACACAATGCGCCGATTGCCGCAGGTCAGGCCGTTTATACGATCTTCAGCCGCGACCAGATAGCATCCACTCTCAGTGGGAGGTTTTCTGCGATGAAAGCGGTATTCGCGCGAGGTGCCCGTATCAGCGGCAACCAGAAATTTGCCTGTCGAAAAATGACGAGACGGATTTGCGTTGCGTTCGCCGTCACCGTGTTGGCTCTTGTCGTCAGACCCTGTTTCGGGCAGCAGATGGATCCCGTGCGCGGACCGCTCGAGCTGCAGGCGCCGGGACCCTTCTTCGAAGCCTCGAAAAGCGGAGGCACCTATGGATATTCCATCAAGTCTGATTTTGGACGGGTCAGGTCGTGGACATTCAAGGATGGAGAGAAGCTGAAGGGGAAGTGCGATTGGGTAACGGCATCCACCACAGATGCATCGGCGCCAGCGACGACGGACAGCAGCACGGCGATGCAGAATCTGGCGGCCGCATGGGATCTAGCCAATGGGCCGGGATACTACGCTTCTCATGTCGCGGGAAATAAGATCCTGCACGGAACCTTTTCTGGAGACAAGGGAACCGTCCTCGAGGTCGAGTCGCTGGACGACTATGTTGCGGTTGGCGCGGATAACCGTGGCAATCTTTACAAGATTGTCTGGTAGAAGACGCGCGCGCGGACCGGGCTCACGCCGGATCTTTCCACGAGTGGATCAGCCCATCCATGGCGGCGGGCTCGTCTTCAATTTCAATCCGCAGCGGCACAGAATTGATGGGGAAGGTTGCGGCGAGAGAGCCGAGGCGGATGCGGTCTTTTTCCGTCGTGAGGAGAGACTTGGCTCCGGCGGCACGTGCTTCGGACTCTATACGATCCAGATCGGCAGCCGTGTAATTGTGATGGTCGGGGAAGGCAAAGCGCGCGGCGAGCTTGAGGCCCGCGGATTCGAGCCCCTGAAAGAACTGACTCGGCCGCGCGATGCCGCAAAAGGCGGCGATGGGGCTTTCGACGCTCGGGACTTCCATCTGGCGGCGCACGCGCCAAATCTGCGCCTTCCAGCCTCGGGATTTGATCTCTTTCTCTACTCCGGGTTCGTCCGCGGGGATCGCGATGACATGTGCGCGCTCCGCCGCTGACAGCGGTTCGCGGAGATTGCCGGCGGGAAGAAGATGATCGGCCAGGTCGCGGCCGCTCAGCAGCAGAATGTCGACGTCGCGTGCCAGTTGGCGATGCTGAAAGCCATCGTCGAGAAGATGGACGCCTAAAGACGAAGGTGAGGAACGCTCGGCCAAGAGTCCAGCCTCGTAACGCTCGGCGGCCAGAAAGACGGGGACCTGGGCTTCACGCGCAATGACGAGCGGTTCGTCGCCGAAGTCCTCTGCCGTCCCACCGGCCTCAACCAAAAGTGCAAGCGCGGAGCGCCGACCGTAGCCGCGCGACAGCACATCGACGTGCAGGCCGCGCCCGGTAAGGGCCTTGGCAAGAGCGATCGTGAGCGGAGTCTTCCCTGTCCCGCCCGTAGAAAGGTTCCCGATGCTGATAACGGGCCAGCGAAGGCGGTGAACCGGCTTGAGGCCGGTGCGCAACTGGAATTCACGCAGAGCGAGGCCGAGCCGGTAGGCGGGCACGAGGGGCCAGAGAAAAGGGCGTGAGGCGTGATTGGTCGTCATGGCGTGCGCTCCTCGCTGGAACCGGCGGCGAGCAAATCGCGGATGGCATCAACGCAGCGATCAGTAGCCCCGGCGTCTCGGTCAAAGACCTCCTTCGCACGCTTGCCCATGGCTTCGGCGGCGGCGCGATTACTAAGAAGTTCGATGAGGACCGAGGCCAGATCATCTCTTTCAGCGATGCGGAGCGCGTTGGCTTCACGCAAGCTGTCGGTAATCGCCGCGAAATTGGCATAGTGCGGGCCCATGACGATGGGAACAGCGAACTGAGCCGGCTCGAGAGGGTTGTGCCCTCCCGCGGGAACGAGGCTGCCGCCGACAAAGGCGACGCTTGCGAGCGAGTAAACAGAGGCCAATTCGCCGATGGTGTCGAGAAGGATGATTTCACCTGACCGAAGCGAGCGAGGCGCGCGTGCCGCGGCTGAAGACTGAGAGATCCAACCGGAACGCTTGACCCAAAGAGCACCGGCTTTATCGAGAAGGGCCGCGACGGCGCTGAAGCGCTCAGGGTGGCGCGGCGCGAGGATGAGAACAAGTTGCGGATCGGCGGCGAGGAGCCGCGGCCACGCTTCAAGAAGAGTGGACTCCTCACCCTCAAGCGTGCTGCCGGCGACGACGAATCGCAGACCCGCGGACACCGATTTCAACCAGCGCGTAGCTTCGGATTCCTGAGCGACACGCACATCAAACTTGAGATTGCCGGAAACGGAGACGCGATCAGGGCGACAGCCGAGCGCAAGCAGACGGTCGGCGTCGGTTTGGGTTTGTGCAAGAACGCGGGTGAGGCGCGAGAGCAGCGGACGCCAGAAGTGGCGCAGCTTTTGATAACGCGGCCATGAACGATTGGAGATGCGCGCATTGACCACCACAACCGGAATGTTGCGGCGGAAGCATCCGTTGAGCAGATTCGGCCAGAACTCCGTCTCGGCAAGGATGAGCACGCGCGGCTGAAGCGCGTTGAGCCAGGACCGAACAGCCCACGGCAAATCCAGAGGACAATAAAACACGCGATTCGGGCCAAAGCGCTCGCGGGCCAGAGCCTGTCCCGTTCGAGTGGTGGTGGAGACTGCAAGAACGTGGTTGGGCAGCGCCGATTCAAGCTCCTTGACGAGCCGGGTAACGGCAAGAACCTCACCGACGGAGACGGCGTGAATCCAGACAAGAGGGCGCTCGGCGGCGGGCGCGGAAATGGATGCCAGTCTCCGCGGAACGCGGCCCAGCCGCTCGAGGAGCCCCTGGCGGTATTTGTGCGTGGTGGCCATGCGACCCAGCCACCAGGGCGCGCCGGCAACGAGGGCCAGGAACAAGGCAAGGTTATAGAAAAAAAAGGTCATGCGTAAAACGAACCGGTTTTCTCGATGTCTAATCGTAGGGCATCCAAACCTGGAATGATACAGTTGAGCGCGATGAAAATACTGCGGGGAATCCCGATGTTCTCTCTGCTTTGGTTTGCGCTGCCGGTTACGGCAAGCGATCGCACACCGCCCCCAGTGCAGCCTGCGACTTCGTTCCCGGCGGTGGAAACCCATCCTCAAGAGCACGTCGCGATCGCAGCCGAACCCTACGATACGAAGGAAAAAGAATCCATCTTCCGCGTGGATTACCTGGGCCACGATGTAATGCCGATTCGGCTCATCGTAACCAACCTCGGCGACCGGCCCATATCGCTCGTGGATGCTCGCATTCTGTTTGAGACCGCGGACGGAGATCGAATCCGCGCGGCCGAACCGGAGGATGTGGAGCGGATGATGACGCAGAAGGAGCGGCAAGGATCGAGAATCCCCTTGCCCGCGCCGCTTCCGCCGCTCCACGTGAAGCCGAAGGGCAGCATCCAGGAGATTGAGGACGACTTTAATATCTTTGAGTATTCGGCCTTGGCGGTGGAACCCCACACCACACGCGCGGGATTTCTTTTCTACGACGTTTCGGGGTTGAAGAACCCGCTGATGGGCGCGAAGCTCTACTTGCACGATCTGCGCGACGCGGACGGCAAAGAGCTTTTCTACTTCGAGATTCCCTTCGACAAATATCTTCAATCCAAGTCGAGCCAGATGAATTAGCGAGCAGGGGATGATGGCGATAAACCTTTCCCGATAATGGCCCAAGGTGAGGATGGAAGACCAAAGCGACCTCGGTTCCAGGCCAATGCGATACTGAATACATGACTGGACACCTACGCCACGACCACGAAGAGCTGCTTGGAAGACTGCTTAGCGGCAAGCTGCCGCGCGATCTGAGTTGGAGTTCTGTGGTCGACCTGGTCGCGCAAATCGGTAAAGTGGAGCCGCACGGAAATGACGAGTTTCTCTTCGAAGTCGGTTCGCAGAAAGGCCTCTTCAAACGGCGCGACGGCCACAATCTTGATGTGGAGGAGATTTCGCGGCTGCGCAGGTTTCTGAGAGAAGCAGGCGTGCAAGGGAAACCGGCCGGAGCCTTCCCGCAGGGGCGAATGGTTGTCGTCATCGACCATCGCAAAGCGCGCATCTATCACGACCTGGGCAAGAGCGTGCCGGCAGATGAAGTCAACGCCGAGCCCCGCGATCCTTTTGGGTTCCATCGTCACTTGATCCACCGCAAAGAAGCGCATTACGAGGGCGAGCGCGTACCCGAGGAAACCTCGTTCTATGAGGAGATCGTGAGGGATCTTGTTCACGCCGAGGCAATCATCCTGATTGGCCATGCAACCGGAACGAGCAACGCTGCAGTCTTCCTAAACGAGTACCTGAAGACTCACCACCGGGAGATTTTTCCACGGGTGATCGCGGTTGAGACTGCGGATCTTTCCGCGCTCACGGAGCCGGAGATTGAAGAGATAGCCAAGAAGCACATGCGCGACCCCGCCGGCCTTCCCGGCCTTAGTGACCCTCGCAGCTATTCGTAATAAGTGGCGGTGGTGGTGTCGGTCTCCCAGATGGTGCAGTCTTTCACGCGCACGCGGCCCGCGGTCATTCCGGCCAGCTGGCTATTGGTCTCGTCGTAGAAGTATTTGGCGATGTTCTCGGCCGACGGATTGAGTGTCGTGAAGGGCTCGAGGTCGTTCAGCATCTGGTGATCGATACGGTCGACGATTGGACGCAACACGTGCTTCAGGAGCTTGAAGTCAAGGAGCAGACCAGCTTCGTCGAGCGCGGCGCCTGCCAGCGTGACGCGGACCTTGTAGTTATGGCCGTGCGGGTTCTCGCACTTACCTTTGTAGTTGCGGAGATAATGGCCGGAGGAGAAATCCGCCTCGACGGTAACTTCGTACATTTGTATCTGCTCGATCCTGCGCGGGCACGCGGCCCGCACTTCCTCATTCTAATTTGATTGGCTTGGCTAGAGATTGCGATTGCCGCGGCGCTTGCTTCGCGCTGCGCGGCGGGCTTCTTCGCTGCGGCGGTCAACCTGCTCAAAGAGATTGCTGAGAACGCCGACGAGGGCCGAAGCGAGGCCCGCGAGCAAGAGCAACAGAGCCATGGTGCGCCAGAGCGAACCGTTGGCGGGCAGGCCCGGCTGGAAGCTCGAAGGCACCAGCGTCATGGCCCCGGAGATGAGGGCAAAGAACCCAAGCGTGGCGGCAAGAATGTAGAAGTTGCGGGACATACGTGCGGTTCTGGAGGACCGATCGGCCTGAAGCGATTGTAGGGCGCGCAGGTTCATGCGGAAAGTTCAGCCGAATCGATGACGGCGACACCGGCTTTGGCGAACTCGGCGTCGATGGCATCGACGGAACCATTAAGATCGATAGCGCGGCATGCGTCGCGCAAGACATAAGCGGTGAGGCCGAGGCGGCGCGCATCGAGGGCGGAATAGCCAACGCAATAGTCATAGGCAAGGCCTGCGAGGAAGACGCGATTCAAATTGCGATCGCGGAGATAGTCGGCAAGACCGGTTGAAGTCGAGCGGTCGTTCTCAAAGAAAGCGGAATAGGAATCGATGTGAGGGCGGAAGCCTTTGCGCAGGATCAGTTCGGCACGCGCGAGGGCGAGCGCGGGATGGAACTCCGCACCGCTTGTGCCCTGAACGCAGTGCGGTGGCCAGAGTGTTTGCTCCCCGTAGGCAAGCTCGATGGAATCGTAAGGCTTTTTCCCGGGATGCGATGTGGCGAAGGAAGTGTGATCGGCCGGATGCCAGTCCTGGGTCAGAACAATGTGTTCGAAGCGCGGCGCGATGCGGTGGATGGGTGCGATGACTTCGTCTCCGCGAGGAACGGCGAGCGCGCCGCCGGGACAAAAGTCGTTTTGGACGTCGATGACGAGGAGTACGTCGCGCGCATCGATTTGCATCAGAGATCCTTCGGCCGCTGAACGGTGAATATGCGGAGGTTTCATTTGCGCGGAGCAAGGGTGTATTTTTCAGCGATCGCCGCCATCACCGACTCGGTTACAGAGCGGACCAGCGCGTCAATATCAATGCCGCTGGCGCTATTGGGGCCGCCGGCGCTATCGGAACCGTCGACGCGATCGGCGGCGGCCGCAGTTCCATTGCCTATGCTGCGCGAGGCGGGCTGGAGCGCGATGGAGCTTTGCGCTTCAAGATTCGCGTCGCTCAATGGGGGCATATCGAGCGGGAATTCGGGCAGGCCGAGCTTCTTTCTCAGCGCGCGCAGGTCGGCGCCGCGCTCCTCGGAGATGCGCAGGATTGGAGCGCCCAGCTGCGCGGCCAACATCAACGTCCAGCAATAGGTGTCTAGGACTTCGGCGCACCACTCGGCGCGCGTAACGGTATCGGCCCAGCAGACGATGCCGTGATTGGCAAGGAGCATGGTGTTGTGCGTCTTCACATAGGGAAGAACGGTTTCGGCAAAGGCCTTGGTACCCGGCGTTTCGTAGGGCGCAACAGCGACATTGCCCACGATCACCTCGAACTCGGGAATGATGAGATTCGGGGGAAGGCATCCGGTGATGGCGTAGGCCGTAGCGTGTGGCGGATGGCAATGGACAACGGCTTTCGCTCCGGGCACCGCTTTGTAGATTTCGAGATGCAGAAGCAGCTCGCTCGAGCGGCGCTTGCTGCCGGCGAGCTGATTTCCGTCGAGATCGACGAGGCAAATGTCCTGGGGCGTGAGGTCGAATTTACTGACCAGCGTGGGCGTGCAGAGGACGGCGTTGGGGCCGAGGCGAAAAGAGATGTTACCGCCGTTGCCGTCGACGTACTGGCGCATCCAAAGTTTGCGGCCGGCGGCGCAGATTTCATTTTTGATGGCTTTGGCTTCGGGAGAAGAAAAGATCGCGCTCGCGGTGCTGCGCCGGGCGGCGGGCTTGCGGCCGGAGTGGGCGGTCAGGCTGGCTTTTCCGGTCCGGCCCGTCCGGGAGCTATTCTGGCCGCTTTCTTTCTTTCCGATCTTCACTTTCCACCTCGAGTCCCAAAGGACATTTTAGGTTGCGGGGCGGGAAGTGTCGAAAATGGGTGTGTGAGACGCCCAATGGGGGTCGTCGGGCGTGTAAGGCACGTCTTACGCGCTGTAAGACGGCGTAAGACGGGAAAAAGCGGCGGCCGGTCGCTTGCAGCAGGCAGCAAGCGGCGAAGATCTTCGGCGCTGCGCCGGTGACGCGGTCAGCTCCGCATTGTGAGACTGGTCACATTCAGGGGGGCCCCTCTCCGCTCACTCACCCCTACCTCTGGAAGCAAGTTCCTTATCTTCATCAGGTTGGCGCATGGATCGCGCTCCAGGGTCTTCATTCCAAAGGGGCTTATCTGCAGAATCGAGACAGCAAAGGAGTTACGGCTGTTTTTGGAGACTTTGGCTCCCTTTCGCCCGATTCTTGCACTGTTTTTGGTGCGTCTTACAGAGAAAGACTTTTCCGGAAGATAGGTTGGAGACGAATCTCTCTGAGAAAAAAGGATGGCCCGCACCAAAGAGGAACGGAAAGTCAAAACAGGAGTGCCGCTCAAAGAACAAAAAGGGTGCAAAGCGTAGGGCGGTTTCGGGTCCAGCTGTAATCCCCTTCGTTGACCCCAGCGACGAGGACCTGTCGCCGGGGACCCCGAAGCCGGAACTCCTCGGAACGGGTCGCCCCATTGTTTGAAGGAGATTCACCCAACTAAGAACAAGTGGAGCGAAACGGGAGAAATAACCGGCAAACTTGGGGAAATTTATATTTCGTTTGGAATGAGGGTGTTGAAGTCCGATTGGATGGAGCGACGGGTTGACGGTCAAAGGAGCGGGGTTGGCGGGGGCGGGGGCAAGGGCAGCGTTGGCGCCGAAGATTACGGAGGCCCTTGCCAATGGTGTTCTACCAAAACGCGAGTAATTTCCGATGCCGGTGATAGGCCCACAACTTCATTTTGCGATTCGCTATCTAAATCCATGGTCTCTGCCCGATGGCGCAAAGCCAGCCTTTGTTGCGCTCTTCAAATATCTCTATCTCTGTGTAGCCTGCCGCATGGAAAAGGGCTCGATGATCGTCGACGCTGAGTCGCTGGGACCCGAGCAGCCGCATCATTGGACCCAAAAACCAATCGTGTCGTCCGCCCCGGTACGACTCCGCTACAACCATGAGGCGGCCGCCAGGCTTCAGAACACGAAGAATCTCCCGCATGTCGCTCGTAGTGTCCGGCCAGTAATACTGCGTCTCCACCGCTGTCACCAGATCAAAGAAATTGTCGGCTAACGGTAGCCGCGACACAGCAGCCACTTCAATGAAAACTTTGCCTTCCGCGATTAGCCGCCTGTTGTGCGCACGGGATGCAGCAACGCTTCCCGCGGCATAATCGATGCCGTAAACCGTCGCCACGATTCCCGCCAACTTCTCAATCGTCCGCCCACCGCCGCATCCCACATCAAGCACTCTCGCGTCCTTGCTCAATTCGAGGTGGGCCAATGCCCAGTCTGTAAGTGTCGCGTGGCTGCCATTCATCAACCAAGCAAATAAGCGCCCCACAAACCGCGACGGTTTCTTCACCTGCGTCCCAGCGTAGATGGCAACACCCATCACCGCCGCAATCCGCACCGCCATGAAGATCGCTGACCGGTCCAGGGTGCACCCCCCAGCTTTTCACTTGGAAGAAAAGCCGTGGGGCCATTTTAGGTCATTGGATGTCCCATAACTTCAACTCCTGGATTGCCGGTGATTCGGCCAAGATATCGAGCCGCAGGACTAAAGCCGGGATTCATTCCTGCGGCTTCTTCGGCTCGGCTACGGTCGGACCCTGATACAAGGCCTGTGAGTCGGCGGTTCGTGCCATCCCACCCAGGGCGCAAGAATCCGCCGTGGCGGACGCCCAGGATGGGGCATCAATGTTTGTGCGGTTGACGGCGCAAAGGACGACGACGGACTACTTGGCTTGACTGGCGGCGGCGAAAAAATCTCTGGCGCTGGTGGTGCCTTCGATGCGTTCGGTGCCATCGACGCCGAGACCGATCCAACCAGAGTTCACGCCGTCGACCATCTCTTCAAACGCCCACGTGCCCCCCGCTGGATATCCCATTTGCTCGAGCGCGCCGGCCCAAGCCTGGCGCGGGATGGCCTGCGCTTTCACGTCGCGGCCGAGCGCCTGGCCCAGCGCGGCTGCAAGATCATCGGCGCTCACCATGGAGCCGAGCTCGATGATGCGCTTTCCGGTCCATTCGGTCGTGAGCAGGCGCGCAACCTCGGCGCCGATGTCCTCGGTAGCAATCATGGGCAACTTGCGATCGGTCGGCGCGTAAAAGATGGGCAAAGTTCCACCTTGCGCCGCCTGGAGGCCGAAGAGATAGTTTTCAAAGAATGACCCGGCGCGCACGAATGCCACGGGGAATGGCTCGTTGCCAAGAGCCTGCTCAATCAAATGAGTTGCAGTAATCAGCCCCAGGCCGGAGGACTTTTCCGATCCCATGGACGAGAGCACAACGAGTTTGGGCGGAGCAGACTTGGCCAGAGCTTCTTTGTAACTGGCAATGACGGCCTTGGCCTCGCGAAAGTCGCGCGAAGGCGTCTGGGCGGGCGGCATCATCAGGTACGCGCCCTCAACTCCATTGAGCGCCTGTGTCATCGCCGCGGAATCGGTCCAGTCGCCCTGCACCAGTTCGACGCCCTTGGCGCTCCAGGCGGCAGCCTTTGCCAAGTCACGCACGAGCGCCCGGACCTGCTTCCCTTTGTTGAGAAGGTGCCTTGCCGCTGCTCCGCCTACCTTGCCAGTAATACCCGTGATCAGAAACATTTTCGTTTTCCTCTGAGGATCAGATGCCGGCTGCGTCGATGGGTCGCACGATTTTGAAAGTGACTGTGTGCGCTGTGATTCGGCGCGCGCGTTCGCTCGCTACTTGCTGTTCAGGACGTTCTCGCTCACTTTGTAGCTGCCAGGTTTCCCTGAAATCAAAATAGGGACGACACCACCGGCCTTCCGCTTTTTGAAGAAGGGGATCAACGGCTTGAGCAGGATGGATTTGAATCCGGTGGCGGCATGAGACACGTCGGACTGCATGCGCAGGTTCCCGACCAGGTGCACCGACCCTCCATGAAGACTCATTGAGCCATGAAGGTCCATCGACGCGCCGGGAATCTGGAATTCGAGACCTTGGCTTGCGACGATCCCTTTTTCAATCGTGGCTTTGCCCGTCAGAGAGGAGATAACGTCGGCGACGTTGTCCTGGTCTGCCGAGCCTGGCGGGGTGGCCGCCAAAGGATCACTTTTCGCGGGCTGTGGTTTTTGTGCACGCTCGCTGAAAGCCGAAAGCTCTTTTTCGGTTTTGCGGTTTGTTAGGCGCTCCGCGGGCGCCTGAAATGAACCGACGACGTGGAGACGATCAAGGAAGGGCACGCCGTGACCCGCGGGATCGACATGAGCATGGCTTCGCACCCAGACGGTGCCTGCGATCGGAGAATCGACGTGAAGAAACGGGCGGAGGATATCCTGCGCGCGACCTGCGCTGACGTTGATGTCCACATCGATGGCCTTGGGAGAGCCGGTAACACCTCCCTGAAAGTGGATGGCTGTCGATTCAAACTTCGCGTCGATTGCATCGAGAACGACATCGCCGCTGAGGGCACTGATCGTGCAATGCGCGGAGGTCATGACCGGTGTGGGCTTGCCGCCATCGACGGTGAAATCAGGCGTAAATGTTGATGCCTGCGCCTGAAACCGCGCCAGAGTGCCTTGAAAATCCCCCTGTGAGGACAATGTCCCGCCGATGTCGCCAATATCATGCAGGACCACATCTCCGAATGTGAAATGACCTGAGAGGGCAGTCGCGCCGAGATTCCCGGGATTCAAAGGCCCGAAACTACCTACTGAGAATATGCGGCCTCTGGGCCGAGCATTCATCATGTCGACTGAATAAGAAAGCACCCGGCCTTTTTGCAAATTGCCAATGGTAAGCATCCGGATGGGAAAGGAATACGTACCGCCTTCGGCGCGAATGACATCCAGCGTGGAATCGTGAATCTGGAGTTGATCGATGAGAGTTTCAGGACCGCTGAAACTGGAACTGCTCCCGGGCGGAAACTCCCTTTTACTGGCTTCGGTTCCCGGCGGTGGAATGACGATATGCAATCCCGTGAGATCGACCAGGCGCACCCGTTCGCGGAACATCAGCAAATCGAGCCAGGTGCCTTGCACGACTACGCTGCCGAGGGTTCCCAATGGAGGAGCCCCCGGAGTGGGGTTGCGATCCAATGTGATTCCGGTAGCCATAAAGCCGGGATGGGGAAAGTACGTGCGGTGATAGTGCGCAATGGTGACCTGGCCGCCGAGCACCTGCTGGAGCATGGGTTTGATGATGCGGTACCGATAGGGCCATTGCGCCTCCGCCAAGAACGCGATAACCACAACAATTAAAAGACACGCCAGCGCACAGAGAAAGACGATCCTCGACCGCAGAGTTCTCGTTTCAGAAGTTTTTTTCGCCGGGTTGGGGGCGGACTTCGGCATAGATCGAGGTGGTGAAGCGGTTTCAGGCTAACCGCTCAGCGACTTATTTGTATTGGGATGCCTTGGAGCGCCCAACTCGTGGTATGCACCGAGAGGCTATCCTGGCGCTCGGCTTCATTGAGGACGGATCGCCAGGCGTGCGCCGCGAGGGGGCGCCTATGTGTTTAGAGCGAGGCAGATTATTCATCAAAGAAGCGCGCAATAAGCTTGACCCGTCAAGTTGAGGGAAATAGACTCGCCTGCTCAGGGGGATTTCATGAAATTGTCCTTAACGTCCGCGTGCATGGCATTCGCTTGCGCGATGCTGCTGCTTCAACCAACATCCCCGGCCCGTGCGCAAAGCAAGGCGACACAAAGCGCGGCGACTTCGGTCAACCTGCTGGCGTGGGGCGCCGGCGCGCTGGTGGTGGAGGCGCCGCCGTCCTACTCCTCAAGCGGCAACTGGTCGCCCGATGGACTGCTCGACGAGTTGCCCAATACGGGTTGGGCCACCGTTTCAGGCGACCTGACGCCCAAGGTGTTTGTTTTTGAGCTGGCTGCCAAGAGCCAGATCACAAGCGTGGGCTTCGATACAGCCCAAGTGGAAAACCGGGGCCGTGGGGCCAAGGACCTGAAAGTAGAGATTGCGGACACGAAGGACGGGGCGTACACACTCATTGCCAGCCCGTCTCTGGCGCCGGTGATGGATCACCAGAAGTTCGCGCTGAAGGCGCCAGCAACGGGGCGATACCTCCGGCTGACGGTACTGAACAACTGGGGCGATAGCCAGTACATGGAGATCATGGATGTCTACGCTTACGGAAAACTGCTGGCGCAACCGGTACTGGGGGACAACTCCGGAACGTTTACGTCGGATTACGGAGACTTCCACATGCAGCAAACGGGCGAGACAGTGAACGGCTGTTATGAGCATGCAGATGGACTGATCGAGAACGGCGGATTTGACGGCAGAGTGCTCGATTTCACGTGGAGCGAAGGCGATTCGGACGCATCCCGTCACGGGGGCCCGGCCATGCTGGTCTTCGCCGACGACGGCCAGTCGTTTACAGGTTTCTGGTGGAACAAAGGGGACACGAACGGCATGGGAGGAAAATGGAACGGCAAGCGAATATCGACTGATGTTGGCTCGTGCCCTTATTGGAAGCCGGGGTCAGGGAATGCGGTGGAGGCGGAACTGAAGAGCAACGGCAGTGCCCAGCTCTACGGGATTCTGTTTGACACGGATTCCGACCACCTCAAGGATGACTCGAAACCGACGCTGGATGCGCTGGTGGCCGCTGCCAAGGACCAACCCGCGTGGAGTTTTTCGATCGAAGGAAACACCGACAATACCGGAACCGAAGCTCACAACGTGACGCTCTCTCTCAGCCGCGCCAATTCAGTGAAAGCCTACCTTGTAAACGCGGGCGTGAGCGCGAGCCGTTTGACGACTCAGGGATTTGGGTCGAGCCACCCAGTGGCCACGAACGACACCTCGCTGGGGCGTTCGCAAAACCGGCGAGTCGAGGTCGAAAAGAAGTAGGTCGAGGAATTCGGCAAGCGAAGCGAGTGCGTCAGCCGAGCATGGCCGGGATGACATTGGCGACGAAGTCGATGAGGAAGTGGCCGACGACGTTGGAGACGAGGTCGCGCCGCCAGAGATAGAAGGCGGTAAAGATTGCGCCGAGGACAAAGGCCATGAGGACGTTGACGAGGCCGCCAGACGCGTGGGCCGCGACGAAGATGGCGAGCGGGATGAGGGACGAGGCGATGCGACCGAGGCCGAGACGCTGAAGGCGATCGATGGAATAGGCGCGATAGAAGAATTCTTCGACTACTCCGGCACGGACGACGACGAGAAAGATGAGCCAGACGGGTAGGTTGTTGAAGTTGTGAGAAGCCGCGCTGTGGCCGTAGCCGGCGTATTTTGCGATGAGCGCGGCGGGGATGACGCAGGTGGCCGCCATGACGACTCCCCAGGCGAGGGACTTCCAGAGCGGCGACGTTCCGATGCCGATGGAGGCGAGAGGCAGGCGCTCGCGGCGGCGGACAATCCAGAGGACGAGGCCCGCACAAGCGAACATTGCGGCTTCGCGGGCGAGGCTGAGCGCGACGCCGGGATGGGGCGCGAGAGCGTGGAAGAATCGCGAGACAGCAATGAGCGAGAACAGAGATACGCAAAGACCGATCCACGTGACGCGGCTGGTTGCGGCGGTACGGGAGGATTCTGCCAAGATCGCGGCGTTGGCCATGCGATTGAATACGAATCGCGGTGCTGAGAGGTTCCTGAAAAGCAGGGTTCAGAGATGAGGGGTCAGGGGTCGGCTATCGGCTTTCGGCCAAAACGCCGCCTAACGGGAAGAGAGCGAGGAATTGCGGGGATGGGATAGTATTTGGGGTTGGTATGAAAATCGCTTTACCCGAGGAAAGAACGTGACGAAACGCGCACCGCTCGCAACCCACTTGAGCTTTAACGCACAACACTCGCCCATGGGCGCTTTCATGAGCTTTACCTGCGGCAACTACGGGACCCGCGGGGGGATTGGCTTGCAGATTGGGCAACCGGGGGACCAGGAGGTCTTTGCCGGGTTCAAGGAGGGGGATCGCTATTCGGAGTCGACCCTGAAGTGCCTGCCGTTTTATGTGGGAGCGGTGAACCGCGCAGCAGATGCCTTTCTGGTGGAGCAGGCGGGGCCGTCAGAACAGAACGTGAAGCCCGACGCGGAGCCGTTCAAGGACAGTGAGATTGCGCGTTCGTATGGATGGGCGACCGATGAGTGGAAAGCGGATGGATTGACGTTTACGTTGTATTCGCCGTTTGGATCGATTCCCGACCCGGCGAAGGACAGCAAGAAAAAGATGCGCGAAGGATTGCTACCGGCAGTGGTGGCGCGGCTCGTGCTCGACAATATCAAGGGCAAAGAAACGAAGACCGCGATGTTCGCGCTGAATCATGCGCGGCCGGGCGAGCGGATTCTGGAAGACGATCTTGGCAAGGGGCGGCTGGGGTTTGCGTTCAGGCGCGAAGCAGGCGGCGCCGCGGAGCTGGCCGATTGGACATCGGGCAAGAAGAAGGCGACGAAGGCGCTGCCGTTTGTTTTCATGCGGTGGTCGGCAAGCGACGGGGTTCGTGAACGACATAACCCGGTGCACTTGCTTGGGTCATGCCCCGGATTCGGGTTCGAAGTTCCTGCAGGAAAGAAATATGGATTGACGATTGCGCTGGGATCGTACCTGGAAGGCGCGCAGACGAATGGACTGGATGGGAAGTATCTGTATGCGCGCTATTACAAAGGGCTGGGCGACGTTCTGAAATCGGCATTGGATCGCGCGGACGGGCTGGTGGCGGCAGCGCAGAAGCTGGACGCGAAGCTGGACGCGGCGAAGCTCTCGGACGATCAGAAGTTCGTGATTTCGCACGCGACGCACAGCTACTACGGCAGCACGCAACTGCTGGATGTGGATGGAAAGCCACTGTGGGTGGTGAATGAGGGTGAGTATTGCATGATGAACACGCTCGACCTGGCGGTGGATCACGTATTCTGGGAGCTCGAGCACAATCCGTGGCTGGTGCGGAACTTGCTGGACACCTTTGCGCGGCGATACAGCTATCGGGATGAAGTGAAGGTGTACAAGACGGAGATCACGATGGCGGCGACGCTGGGGCAGGCCGATCCGTCGCAGCCGCCGGCAGGACCTGACGAGGCTCAACTTACGCGGCCTTACGACACAAAGCCGGGCGGGCTGAGCTTTTGCCATGACATGGGCGCCCACAACAATTTTTCGCCGAAGGGGCGATCGAGCTACGAGCTGGCAAACCTGACCGGTTGCTTCAGCTACATGACGCAGGAACAACTATGCAACTGGATCCTTGTGGCCGGTTGCTACGTGGCGAAGACGCGCGACAAGGAGTGGCTGAAGCGGAACAAAACGATTGTGCGCGCGTGTCTTGAGAGCATGATCAATCGCGGCGGGGATGTCGGCTTTGCGCAGTACGACTCGACGCGAACGGCGGGCGGGCAGGAAATTACGACCTACGACTCGCTTGATCACTCGCTGGCGCAGACGAGGAACAACGTCTACATCGCAGTGAAGAGCTGGGCAAGTTATCGCGCGCTGGCATTGCTGTTCCGCGAGTTGGGCGCGTCGGCAGACGAGAAGCGGGCGTCGCAACTGGCTGTTAAGGTGGCTGGGGTGGTGGCCGATCAGGCCGTCGATGGAGTGCTGCCGGCGATCTTCGAGAAAGGGAATCCGGGATACGCATCGCGGATTTTGCCTGCGATCGAAGGCTGCGCGTATCCGCTTTACTTCGTGAAGACGGGATTTGCGAAGGGTAAGCTGGAGCAAGTGTTTGCAAGCGCGGAAGAAAAGCGGATGTACGAAGCGCTAAAGGAGCACACGCGGAAGCTGCTGCTGGATAAGGATCGGAGGAACCTGTTTGCCGATGGCGGGATCAAGCTTTCGTCGACGAGCAACAACTCGTGGATGAGCAAGATTTCGATCTTTATGCACGTAACGCGGAAGGTTTTCCATCTGGACGAGGATCCCAAAGTGGCGGAGGTCTTCCGCAAGGCGGACGCGGCGCACGTGAAGTGGCAGACCGAAGGCAGCTCGTACTGGGCGTGTTGCGACCAGATTGTGTCGGGCGAAGGCAAAGCCAGCCGGTACTATCCGCGGATTATCACGAGCGCGCTGTGGATGGATTGAGAAACAGCCTCTAGCCTCTAGCTGCTGGGCAGCCTGGAGGAACTCGGCTACCTGAAGCGATCAAACGTTCCCGACGAGGGCCGCGCACGGATCGTCAACTTCACCAAGCGGCGGACATGCTGCAAATTCAAAGGTGATTGAGATCCTGCGCGACATTGAGTGCGACTGGAAGGAAGAACTCGGCCCCAGAGATTTCGCGCGGCTGAAATCGTTGCTTGGCCGCGTTTGGGACAACAGCCTAGTGCGATAGCGCAACACGCTTCATTCATCTCAACGATCAACACGCTCGCCGGATTACGGCTTCGGCGATTCCGGCTTGACAGAATTCCCGATCCCATTATTTAATTAATGCATTAGTTAATTATGACGACGCTAGTGACGACAAAATCGGGGCGTGCAGCGGGGCGAAGTAAATCCTCACGTCCGCCGGGGCGGCCCACTACGCACTCGGGACTCTATGCGCGCGAAAAGCTGATCGAGGCGGCGACGGAGCTTTTTGCGAAGCAGGGAGTGGCGGCGACGACGTTTGCCATGATCGCCGAGCGGGCCGCGCTGACTCCGGCGATGCTGCACTACTACTTCAAGGACCGGGACCAACTGCTGGACGCGGTGGTGGAGGAACGATTGGCTCCGCTGATTGTGGGAGTGTGGGGTCCGGTGAAGGCAGGCGCGGCCCCCGCAGAGATTGTGCAGGGAGTTGTGGAGCGGATGCTGACCGGGATCGAGAAGATGCCGTGGGTTCCCTCGACGTGGATGCGCGAGGTACTGAACGAAGGCGGGCTGCTGCGCGGAAGGGTACTGCGCCACCTGCCGTTCGAAAAGATTGGAATTCTGAGCCAGAGCGTGGCAAAGGCGCAGAGTGCGGGAACAGCGAACATGGACCTCGACCCTGGGCTCATTGTGTTTTCGCTGATTGGCCTGGTTATGATGCACGCCGCGACGATCAAGCTGTGGGCGGAGATCTTCGGGCGCAAGGCTCCGGACCGCGCGGCGCTGAGCCGGCACATTACGGGGCTGTTGATTGATGGACTGCATCCGGGCGGAGTTCTGAAACCGGGCAAAACCCCTCGATCAGGCACTCGGGCTCGATTGGCGCCGGATGGCCGGGTGAAACGCAGGGCAGGTTCGAGGCGTAAATGATTACGGAGGGGAAGATGCGTGTTCTCCGAGTAAGGAATCTAGTGGGCGCTCCGATCGCGACTCTGTTAGCGCTGATGTCGGGTTGCACACAGAAGCCAACGAATACTTACCAAGGCTACATCGAAGGCAAGTTTGTTTACGTGGCTTCGCCGCAAAGCGGGAGGCTCGACGAGGTGAGTGTGTCACGCGGCGACACGGTGGCGGCTGGTCATCCGTTGTTTGCGCTGGACGACGAGCCGGAGGCTTCGGAAATGCGAGCGGCCGAGCAGGCGCTGCGCAGCTCGGAGTCGCGGCTCAACGATCTGGAAACGGGAAAGCGACCGGCCGAGGTGGACGTGACGCGCGCGGAACTGGTGCAAGCGGTTTCGGAAAGGAAGCAGGCGGACGAAATTCTGGCCAGCGACGAGGCTCAGTTCAAGGCGGGAGGAATTGCGCAGACGGAGCTGATCAATGCGCAGGGAGCGGCAGAAACGAGCGCGGCGAAGGTGAAGGAACTTGAAGCCGACCTGGCCGTGGATGCACTGCCGGCGCGCGAGCAGCAGGTCAAGGCACAGATGGGCCAGGTGGCCGCGGATCGCGCATCGCTGGCGAATGCCGAATGGCACCTGAAGCAAAAGCAGATTGCGTCGCCGCGAGACGGGCTGGTATTCGACACGCTTTACCGGCGGGGGGAGTGGGTGGCTGCTGGAAATCCGGTGGTCCAGATTCTGCCGCCGGAGAATCTGGAGATTCGATTTTTTGTGCCGGAGACGGTTGTGGGCGGGCTGCGCGTCGGCGGGAGCGTGCGAATTGGATGTGACGGATGCGCGAACGATGTCGCGGCGAAGATCAGCTTTGTATCGCCGCAGAGCGAGTACACGCCGCCGGTGATTTACAGCAACGAGAACCGCTCGAAGCTGGTGTACATGGTGATCGCGAACTCTGCGGCGCAGACCGCGGCCACTTTGCATCCGGGCCAGCCCGTTGAGGTAACGGTCCAGTGACGCCTGCCGCGCAATTCGAGTTCGCCATTGACGTCGAGGGGCTGAACAAGCACTTCGACGGCAAGCACGTGGTGAAGGACGTGACGCTGCGTGTGCGGCGGGGCGAGATTTTTGGTTTTCTGGGGCCAAATGGAAGCGGAAAGACCACGACGATCCGAATGATGTGCGGGCTGCTGAAACCCGATTCGGGAACTGGAGCGTGCCTGGGCCTGGACATTCGCAAGGAAAGCGCGGAGATCAAACGCCGCGTGGGATACATGACGCAGCGGTTCTCTTTCTGGGAAGACCTGACGATCGCCGAGAATCTGGAATTTGTGGCACGAGTGTACCAGCTTCGTGATCGCAAAAAGACGGTCAAGAAAAGCCTTGCAGACCTGGGGCTGACGTCGAGGGCGCATCAGCTTGCGGGCGAGCTGTCGGGAGGGTGGAAGCAGCGCATGGCGCTGGCGGCGTGCATGCTGCACGATCCGCAGCTTCTGCTGCTCGACGAGCCGACGGCGGGCGTAGATCCAAGGGCGCGGCGCGATTTCTGGGATGAAATTCAGGCGCTCGCGGCCAAGGGAATCTCGGTGCTGGTGAGCACGCACTACATGGATGAAGCGGTGCGATGCCACAAGCTGGCCTACATTTCCTCCGGAACGCTGCTGGCGCAGGGAACGGCGCAGGAAATCATCGATGGGCAACACCTAAGCACGTGGGCCATACACGGAGATCATCTGGCGGAGCTGCAGGATGAACTGCGGAAAAAGAAGAGCGTGGCGCAGACGGTGACATTCGGCGACGTGCTGCATGTGAGCGGGACGAACGATGCGGAGCTTGAGCGGGAGATTGAAGAAGCGGTGGGGCCGAGCGGAAGGCGCGTGGAGAGGATCGAGACGGACCTCGAGGACGTGTTCATTTATTTGATGGGCCGATCGGAACAGAAGACCGGGGGGAATGCGTGAGCGGGCTGCGGCGATTTTCGACGGCGCGATGGTGGGCCGTGGTGCTGAAGGAGTTCACTCAGCTCAAACGCGACCGGCTAACGTTTGCGATGATCGTGGGGATTCCGATCATGCAGATGGCGCTGTTCGGATTCGCCATCAACACGATTCCGCGGCACCTGGACACGGGAATCATCAGCTCGGATGACAGCGATGTGACCCGCGACTTTATCGAGTCGATGCAGAACTCGTCGTACTTCAAGATTGTGGAGCGGTTGCCTAACGAGGAAGCGGGGCGCGAGGCGCTGGCGCAGGGAAAGCTCTTGTTTGTCGTGAATATTCCCGCAGGCTTCACGCGGCAGGTGCTGCGGCGTGAGCGGCCGTCGATTTTGATCGAGGCCGACGCAACCGATCCGACGACAACGGGAAGCGCGCTGGCCGCCGTGGATGGAATTGCGCAGTCGGTCATTCAGCGAGAGCTCACCGGGTCGCTGGCGAGCCTCGAGGGCGGCCCTGCGCCGTTCAACGTGAACGTGCATCCGCTCTACAACCCGGACGAGATTACGCAGTACAACGTTGTGCCGGGACTGATGGGGATGGTCTTGACGCTCACGATGGTGATGATGACGGGGCTTGCAGTGACGCGCGAGCGCGAGCGCGGCACGATGGAGAATCTGCTGGCGATGCCGTCGACGCCGCTGGAAGTGATGACGGGCAAACTGGTTCCATACATTGGAATCGGACTCCTGCAAGCTTCGATCATTCTTGCGGCCGCGCGCTACGTGTTCTTCGTGCCGTTCTTCGGCAATGTTTTCGCGGTTTACCTTTCATTGCTGCTTTTTATTGCGGCCAATCTGACGGTGGGGATCACTCTTTCATCGCTGGCGCGGAATCAACTGCAAGCGGTTCAACTGGCGGTCTTCTATTTTCTACCCAACATTATTTTGTCGGGATTTATGTTCCCTTTCAAAGGAATGCCGGGATGGGCGCAGGCGATCGGAAATCTTTTGCCGCTTACGTATTTCAACCGGCTGGTGCGCGGAATTCTGCTGAAGGGCAACGGGTGGGCGGATTCCTGGCCAAGTGTGTGGCCCATGATGGTGTTCACCGCAGTGGTGATGGGCGTCGCTGTTGCGACTTACCGGAGAACTCTGGACTGAGGAGGGCGACCGATGATGCGAATGAAGAATTGGAAGTGGCAGGTTGGCGTCGCGGCCCTCGCGACGATCTCGGGCTGCACGGTGGGACCGCGCTACCACGCGCCACCGCCTCCGACCGTGACCGCATACACACCGCAACCGTTGCCGGCGGAAACGGCGAGCAGCGCAGGTCCGTTGGGCGGCGCGCAACGCTTCAATGAATCGGCGACAATCCCGGCCAACTGGTGGACGGAGTTTCAATCGCCGGAATTGAACGCGATGGTGGAGCAGGCGCTCAAGAACAGCCCGACGCTGGATCAGGCGACGGCGCGGCTGAAGCAGGCGCAGGAAGAAGTGATTGCGCGGACGGGATCGACGAAGTACCCAACCGTCAACGGCAATGCCTCTGCGACCGAAGAACAACTGAATCTGGCGGCATTTGGAATTCCCTTCCCTAACCCGTCGCCGTTCACGCTGCTGAATGGATCGGTCGCGGTTTCGTACGCGCTCGATGTGTTCGGAGCGAATCGGCGGGCGATCGAGGGGTTGAAAGCGCAACGGGATTACGAGGCGTGGCAGCTCGAGGGTGCGCGACTGATGCTGGCCGGCAATGTGGTGGCGGCAGCGATCCGGCAGGCTGAAGTGCGGAAGCAGATTGAGATCACGAATAAGGTGCTCGACGTCGAGCGAAAGGAGCTGCAGATCGCGGAGGAGCGTGAGCGGGCCGGCGGAGTCTCCGATTTCGACGTGCGCAGCCAGCGGACGCTGGTGGCACAGACCGAGGCGGCGATTCCACCACTCCAGTTGCAGTTGGACACCATCGACGACCAACTCGCGGTACTGATGGGAATGAGTCCGGCGGAGGCGCACCTGGCGGAGGTTTCGCTGGACACGTTGCATCTGCCCGAAGAGTTGCCGGTAACAGTGCCTTCGGAGCTGGTGCGGCAGAGGCCGGACATTCGCGCGGCGGAGGCGCTGCTGCATGAGGCGAGCGCAAGCGTGGGCGTGGCCGCGGCAAACGAGTTTCCGCAGATTGTGCTGACGGGAAGCGGAGGGGGATTGGGGACGCGATTCAACTCGGGCGGCGACGTGTGGAATGTGGGCGCGGCCCTGGCGGCGCCGCTCTTCAATGGCGGCGCGCTACAGGCAGAGAAGCGTAAGGCGCAGGACGCTTATGACGAAGCAGCGAGCGCGTATCGCGGAACGGTGCTGGAAAGTTTTCGCCAGGTGGCGGATGCGCTCTACGCGGCGGAGCGCGACGCGGAGACTCTGAGGGCTCGCGGTACAGCGGCCGGTGAGGCGAAGGACGCTTACGGAATTGCAGCGAAGCGTTACGAGGCAGGCGGGGTGAGCGAAGCGAGCCTGCTGGACGCAGAGCGGCAGCAACTCGAGACGGCGCTCGATCGCGAAGATGCGGCTGCGAGCAGGCTGACCGATTCGGCGACACTGTTTGAGGCGCTCGGAGGGAAAGCGGCTCCAAGCTTCTAGCTTCTAGCTGCTAGCTTTTAGCTTCCGGCTTTCGCTCTTCTGGATCTGTTCGAAAAGGGGCCGATATACCAACTCGGCGAGGGCCGGTGGTCGAATTCGATTTTCGATGCAATTCATGAATTGCTCTTGCAATTCGGTGCGGAAGTCGATGAGAATCTGAATATTCGGCGCCGGTCGATCGTTTCCCCGGGGATATCGACAGTCAGCGCGGTACAGATATCGGCGAAGGCTGTGCCAGCGGTTGATCGAAGTTGTCGCCGTGCAAGCGTGTAAGGCGGCCCAGGAGTTCAGAATGGGATGGCAGACGTGGAATAGCGGCCCTTTCACAATCGAGCGGAAACCAGGTAATTCGGCGGGTACGGTGATTCTGCGTTTCTGCGGGCCTTTTACGGTGCGCGACGCTTACACTTCTTTGCCGCCGGGAGAACTGAACAGGCTGCTCGGGCTGGAGCCGGCGCCGGGAGCGGAGCCGGCGAAATTGAATATTTTGGACTTAACCACCTGCCCATTTATGGATTCGTCGGGGCTGGGCATTATCGCTACACACTATATAAGGTGCCAGAAACAAGGCCTGAAAATGATCATCGTAGGTTTGAGCCCGAAGGTTCGCGAAGTCTTCAAGATTACAAAGATGGATACCGTGATTCCAATTGCAGCCACGGTTGAGGAAGCAGAGAGCAAGTAGGCTGCCGAAGATTGGCCGCCCGGCGCGCTTGAGAAGATTCTCTCGGGGCTGAAGTCCGGGGTTCTTGCCCAGCTATGCGGCAGGTTTGAATTTGGGCTCTGATACGGGTCTCCATCGCAATCATCCCCGACAAATCCACTTCGACGATTCAAACTGTCGGCGCGCGCGGGATTCGTGAGCGTGCTCAACCCTGTTTGGGTGCGAAGAATGCTTCGACGTCGGTGATGGTGTTGGTTACACGATAGGGCGGCAGGGACTGCAGGAAGACTTGGCCGTAACGCTGGCGAGTGATGCGGGGATCGAGAAGAACGAGGACACCGCGGTCTTCAAGCGAACGAATCAAGCGGCCGAAGCCCTGCTTCAGCGTGAGGACCGCTTCGGGGACCTGGTAGTCGAAGAACGGGCGGCCGCCTGACTCTTCGATGGCGCGCATGCGAGCCTGGACCACTGGATCGGAGGGAACGGCGAAGGGAAGGCGGTCGATGATGACGCAGCTGAGGGCTTCGCCTTGGACATCGACGCCCTGCCAAAAGCTCGAAGTTCCGAAGAGAACGGAGTTGGGCGTTGAACGGAATTCCTCGAGGAGAGCATTGCGCGGAGCGGTCCCATGAAGGAGGAGCGGAAAGTCGAGAACGGGCAGGAGCAGGTCGTGCAGAGTACGCATATGGTTGTAGCTGGTGAAGAGACAGAAAGCACGGCCGTGAGTGATGCGCAGAACACGCTCGATGGTTTTGGCGGCGGCATCAACAAATTCGGGTTCGCGCGGGTCGGGCATGGACGGCGGGAGATAGAGGAGGGCCTGCTTACCGTATTGGAAGTGAGATGGAACGACCAGTTCGCGCGTGTCGGTAAGTCCAAGACGACGGCGAAGATGCTCAAAGCCTCCCTGAACGGTGAGCGTCGCTGAGGTTAAGACGACAGTGGGGATCTGGTCGAAGACGAGATCGCGAAGCAGCTCGGAGACGTCAATGGGAGTGGCTTGAAGGAATGTACTGCGGGCACCACCGCGCGCGCCTCCCCGTGGCGCAGAGTTCTGGACGGCGGCTGCGCCGGGTGTGGCGCGTCGCTCGAGCCAGAAGACCATGTTGGAGGCATTGGACTCGAGCATGAATTCGAGATCGGCGCGGAGCGTGGCGGCGCGGTTTTTGAGGCCGGGGATTTCATCGAGATCGGGGATGCGATCGAGCTCGGCTTCGATGACCGAAAGAGTGGAGCGGACAGCGAGGTAGAGATCGCCAGAGGACTCGAGGAAGTCTCCACGGTTGGTGAAGGGATGACGGCCGTCGGCAGGCATGGGAAGAGCGGCGAAGAAGAGGCGCGCCCGCTCGCGAAGCTGCTGAGTGAGTGCGGGAATCTGCGTGGCGCCGGAATTGCCGCGAAGAAGGACGTCGGTGTCGCGGGCGAGATCTTCAAAGCGGAGGTTGGAGAGCGAGCGGCCAAAGTATTGCGAGGCGACCTCTTCAAGCTCGTGCGCCTCGTCGAAGATGACGGCGGCGGATTCGGGAAGAATGCCGGCGTCGGGCGCATTGCCGGCGGCAAGGCGGACCGCCGTGTCGGCAAAGAAGAGATGGTGATTGACGATAATTAGATC
>Ga0181520_10002091_pt1 | contig 38454 bp, 37 predicted proteins | sample PEATcosm2014_Bin_29_FD_132451 | JGI IMG/M metagenome (GOLD analysis project Ga0181520, IMG submission 132451) | Peatland microbial communities from MTU Mesocosm Facility, Houghton, MI, USA - PEATcosm2014_Bin02_30_metaG | ecosystem: Environmental > Terrestrial > Soil > Wetlands > Peat | place... | reverse complement strand
GACGACTTGATGCACAAAAACAACCTGACGGCCAAGACAAGAGTGGCGACGTTCGCCGCCGACGGCGACGCTGCGTCCGCACTACCACCGATTCAGACTATCGGGGGATTCGCTTGTTTAAGGACTAGAGGAGCCGTGCCACTCACCCACAACATGAAAGAAGCTGTATGGAAGGATTATCGCGCCCGTCGCAGCGCCACGCAGCGATTGATCGATCGTGAACGTCAGCAGTCCCCCCTCGATCGGGTTCTGCTGACGGAGCACCGGACCCTTCGAGGTGACGTGGCCGAGGTAAATCTCTGCACCGCCGGAGACGCTCAGGTACGGCGATGCCTGATACTCGTTGATCGAGCGGGTCGCCGTCGTCGTCGCACCCGGCGGCGCCGGCGCTGTGGTCTGGGCAAGGGAACTCGCCGACCATATCAAGAACGCCACGGAGAGAATTCGCAGTCGCATATTCACTCCCAAAGGGCCGCTATTGCGGCCGATGCGCACCTCCGGCGTCAATCGGCGGGCGTCATCTGGATCGCCGCCGCGGGCAAAGGCGGCTCGAACTCGGCCCTGCTCAGGCTCGGCATAGGGTTTGATGATCTCGGAGGTGAAAAGTTCCCGACGGCCACATAATTTTCCGGTGACGGGCGAACGAAAGGCGGACGTGAGCGGTTTTCATGGTTCTCCCGGCTTTCGCCGGGGAGCGGGCCGGAGTCGCACCTCGTTTGGGGACATATTTGCAGCACTGGGCAGACCCTCACGATGTCACCTTGTCACCCCGTCACCCCCGGGGCTTTCCGGCACAGCGATGTTCGCGGCGGGAAATCGGGCACGGCCCTCTTGATCGCCTTATTTTCAACGGAAGGGATTTTCGGTTGGAATTGGCCGGATCAGGTAGCATAATCCGCGGGCAATGCTGGCGGCGGTGGTCGCGGAAGGGGATGCGACGGAGGTTTCAGCGGCGATGGAATCGAACGGGCAAGCATCAGTCGGCACACCAGCGCCGCCGCCCAAGACGCCGCGTCCGTGGCGGCTGCGCCTGCGGCGAATGGGCATCTGGATCGTCTGCATTTATGTCGGATTGGGGTTACTGGTGCGATTGTTCCAGAGCTTCATCGTCTTTCCCGGCGCGCATTTTCTCCCGGCCAGCGACACGCAAATCACGCCCCTGGGCGACACGGAATTGCTGCACCTGAAACTCCCCGACGGCACGCCCATCGCCGCTTGGTTCGGCTCGGCGCTGGACGCCAACGGCCAGCCCATCGCCAGCCCTTCAGCGCGCCCGGCCGTCATCTATTTCTACGGCAACGGCTCCTGCGCCCGCTACTCCGAGAATGTCCTCTGGCACCTCCGCCGCATGGGATTGAACGTCATCATCCCCGATTACCCCGGCTACGGAAGCAGCGGTGGCTCGGCCAGCGAGGCGGGATGTTACGGCGCGGCGGACGCCGCCTACGACGAACTGCTGCGACGGGGTTTCGCCGGCCGTATCAATGTCGTCGGCTGGTCGCTGGGCGGCGGCATCGCGGTCGATCTGGCCTCGCGCCGGCCGGTCGAGAAACTGGCCCTCTACGACACCTTCACAAGCCTTCACGATATGGGCCGCATCGTCATGCCCTGGTTCCCAACGCAACTGATCCTCTCCTACAAGTTCGACAACATCGCCAAACTGCCATCGATTCACTGCCCGATCTTCCTTGTCCACGGCCAGGCCGATTCGGTTGTCCCGCCGTTCATGCAGGACAAGCTCGCCGCCGCCGCCACCGGCTCACCGAGCGTCACGGTCATCAAGATCCCCGGCGCCGAACACAACTCCATCTTCGAGCAGGGCGGCGATGCGCTCTGGGCCAAACTCAAGGGCTTCATGAACGGCGATCCCGCCCATTCCCAATCGCCCGCCACGAGCCAGCCGTCCGATAATTTGCCGCCGCTATGATGCCACCCTGCGCATGCCGATAAGTCATTCATCGAGCCGCCGCTGAATCAATCCGATGCCCCGTCGCCGCACCGGCCGGCCCGCGTGCCCTTGCGCCGCCGATTGTGGGAACTCTCCGGCATTCTGCTTGTCGCATTCAGCGGCGTGTTGATCCTCGAAATGCTGTTGCCGCCCGATCGCGCCATCACGCGCGGCATGCTCGGCCAGGATTTCCTCGCCTTTTACACCGCCGGCACCTTCGTCCGCACCGGCCGGGCCGACAAACTCTACGACATCTCCGCCGTCCGCGATTTCGAGCACCACGTCGCTGCCACCGCCGGCCTGGACATCGGCGATCGCTCGGCGCCGTGGTGGAATCCGCCATTCGCGGCGATTCCCATGGCGCCGCTGTCGGCCTTGTCCTTTCCACACGCCCTGGATGTCTGGTGGATCGCCAGCGCCCTGGCCTTGGCGGGTTCGGTGCTCATTCTCTGCCGGTTTCTGCCGGCGTCCGATCCGGCCGATCGCCTGGATACGCTCAAGACGCGCGGCCTGGTTCCGGTGCTGATCATCTGCTCCTGGCCGTGCATTCAGGCGTTTTGCCACGGACAAAACAGCATGTTCTCCCTGCTGATCGTCAGCGGCACAGTGGCATTCTGGCGGCAGCGTCGCGCGATCGCGGCCGGGCTGGTCGGCGGCTTCCTCATGTACAAACCGCAGCTCGGCGCCATCGTCGCCGCGGCCCTGGTTCTGTCGCTCGGCCCGCGGGCATTGATCGGCCTGGCCATCACCGGCAGCACGCTATTATCCGCTAATCTCCTCATGCTGCCCGGCACCATCGGCCCGTTTCTCCATCAGGTGCCGGCCGGTCTGAACTTCCTCCAGACCCAGAAAGACTATTTCTGGCAACGTCACGTGACCTTGCTGGCGTATTTCCGCCTGGCCGCACAAGGCCACCTGATCGGCCCCATCTCGCCATTGACAAGAACTCTCTGGCTGCTGATCGAAATCCCCCTGTCGGCCGCTCTCTTGTGGTGCGCGGTGCGGCTGTATCAATTCCGGCATTCATTGGCCGACGGCGCTTTGGATCGTTTCATCGCCGCCTCGCTGGTCTGCTCGCCGCTCCTGATGCCGTTCTATTTTGATTACGACCTCTTGCTGCTTGCGGTTCCGGCCACGCTGCTCGCCGCCGACGCTCTGCGATTGCCTCTGCCCAATCGCCGCCTGCCGCTGACGTTAGCGGCCCTGTACATCGTTGCGTTCGTGGCGATTCCCATCGCCAACGCGACGAACATGCAGCCGACGACGGTTGTGCTGACCCTCCTTGCGACCCAGCTTGTGGCGCGGGCGATGAACGTGCCGGCCGAGCCAGAGACCGCCGGGATCATCGACATCGACGATTCCCCCCGTTCGCTGGCCGCGTGAGGATTTGCCCACCGCGCGACGTGTTCCCCACTTAACGCACTGTCCGGCCGGTAGTTACGTCCCAATCGCGCCGCGATCCGCACCTTGCCCCACCCTCGTTTCCAGCCGGATATCGCGGTTTCGCCTCCCAACTGCGACGAAAAAACGCCCCAAATGTCTCGAAAAAGTTCGAAGATGTGCTGAAAAAGTCTGAACTCGGTCCGGCCGAGTCGAATCTGGGCGCGCCAGTTCGGCCAAGCTGTGTCCACCGTAAATTATCAATTGCATTCCATGTCCCCGGATGTCCCCGAATGCCCCGGAGGGGGGGTGGGGTGGGTGTCCCGAATGTCCCCGAATGGCCCGGAGGGGGGGGAGGGGGGGGTTAAAATGGATAAGGCAAGTTCGCGGTTCGCCGGTGGCTTGTTTTCCATGATCCACTGCGCCTTGCCCATTGCCACGTCGAACAATACCCTAACAGTTGATTCTCTGCAACAGAAAAATTTCGCGGATTTCTGGCGCTTACGCTCCCCCGCAAAGGGCGCAAAAAAAGAATGCCCTCACCTTGCGATGGTGGCATTCGGTTGCTCCGTGGAGCATTGCCTGCGAATCTTTCGTCTTGTTGCGAAAAGTCTCGCAGGACGGGATTGGATAGACACGACCAATATCGCTATATTGGCAGCCAAGTCAAGCAGTTTTTACAGGGAGGCAGAATTGATTTCGCTAGGGCTGGACATGGGGCCGAATTCAATCGGCTGGGCGCTGATCGAAACAGAGGAACGCCGGATAATCGCCTCGGGCGTTCGCGTCTTTCCTGAGGGCGTCGATGCCTTCGACACCGCAAAGGAGAAATCCCGAACGCAGGAGCGCCGTGTCAAGCGCGGCATGCGCAGGCAGATCGCCCGCCGGGCCCGCCGCAAGCGGGAGCTTCGCAAGCTGCTGGCGGCCAAAGGGTTGCTTCCCGCCGACTCGGCGCAGCAGGCGGCGGTTTGTTCGCTCGACCCATACCCGCTTCGCGCGAAGGGCTTGGACCAAGCGTTAGCCGCATACGAGTTCGGGCGGGTCTTGCTGCACCTCGCCGCGCGGCGTGGCTTCCTCTCCAATAGCAAATCCGACAAAGCGAAGGCCAAGGAAACCAGCGAAATGCTGAACGAAATCAGCGAGCTGGAAAACGAAATCCAAAGCGCCGGCCACCGCACGCTCGGCGAGCATTTGGCCTCGCTGGTCGCCAAGCCGGGAGAAAGACCGCTTATCCGGGTTCGCAATCGGCATACGCGGCGAGAAATGCTGCGCAAGGAGTTCGGTCTTCTCTGGGAGGCGCAGAAAGCGCATCACCCGTCTTTGCTGACGGACAACCTCAGGAAGATGCTCGACAACGACGAGCCGGCGGGCAGCGCAACGTGGTGGAAGGGCGGTGCGATCTTCGGGCAAAGGAATCTTTATTGGCCGGCAAGCATGATCGGCATGTGCGAATACGAGCCCAAAGAACGCCGCGCGCCTAAGGCGGATCGGATCGCGCAGCGATATCGCCTGCTGTCAGAGGTCAACAACCTGAAGTACATCGACCCCGAAACTGGGCGTGTCTGCGCGCTTGATTCCGATCAGCGAGCAATTCTTCTCGACCATCTTGCGACGTCAAAGGAAATGACGTTCGACCAGGTGCGCAAGAAACTCAATTTTCCGCAGGCTGTCCGGTTCAATCTCGAAGAGGGTGAGCGATCCAAGCTCAAGGGGCACCTGGTCGACTACCTGATGGCAAAGGAATCGCCGTTTGGCAAGGGGTGGTGGGATCTGCCGGAAAGCCGCAGGGACGAGGTCGTCCGCACCATCATCAATCCGCGGAACACGGACGAAATGATCAAGGATGTCGCGGTCCGAAAATGGGGGCTTGCACCCGAGCAGGCCGATGAACTGATTGCAGTAAATCTCCCTGCGGGGTACGGGAGCCTTTCGCGCAAAGCCCTGGAAAAGCTCGTCCCGCACATGGAAAAGGGACTGCTGCTGATGACGGACGACGGCACGCCCTGCGCGCTGACTCTGGCCGGGTATTTGCGCCCGGACCAACGCGCCCACAAACAACTGGACGCGCTGCCGGAGCCTCCCGATTTGCCGAATCCCGTTGTGCGCAACACGCTCTTTGAATTACGCCGGGTAGTCAACGCGATCATCCGCGAGTACGGCAAGCCGGACCGCATCCACATCGAATTGGCCCGCAGCATCAAAATGGGGCCGAATGACCGAAGCGAATACAACAAGAAGATTCGCGAGCGCGAGGACGAACGCGCGCGGGCCGCCGATGCGATCAGGGCGGAGTCGCCGGGGCAAAAACTCTCGCGCGATCTCATCGACAAATATCTCCTGTGGGAACAACAGGGCGGCAAATGCGTCTATAGCGGCAGGAGTATGAGCCTCACGCAGTTGCTGGCCGGTGAGGTGGACGTTGACCATATCCTTCCGCGCTGGCGCTCGCTTGACGACTCATTCATGAACAGAGTCGTTTGCTTCCGCGACGTGAACCACGAAAAGGGAGACCGGACGCCCTACGAGTGGCTGAACGGAAGGCCGGAGGACTACGAAGCGCTCAAGCAGCGGATTCGGTCCTTGCCCTTCCGCAAGCGGGCGCGGTTTACGCAGGAGAAGATCGACACGGACGAATTCGCCGCGCGCCAATTGGTTGACACAGCGTACATCACCCGCGCTGCCGCCGACTATTTGCGGTGCCTCGTCGAGAAGCCGCACCATGTGCTTGGCGGGAAGGGCACATACACCGCCGAGCTCAGGCATCTATGGGGAATTGAAACGATCCTCAGCGAATTAACCGACAGCCCGGCGTGGGCGGCGCAGGCCGATTTACGGCCGGGCGAAAAGAACCGCGCCGACCATCGCCACCATGCGATTGACGCAATCGTGGTGGCGCTGACTGATCAAAGCCGGCTGCAGAAGCTGTCCAGGATGTATAAGACCGGCGAAGCGGGGGCGGAAATACTCCCGTGGGATAATTTCAGAAACTCGGTCGTCGAATCGGTGAAGGCGATCAATGTGAGCCACCGTGTCCAGCGGAAAGTGACCGGCGCCCTGCACGAAGAGACCATTTACGGGCCGGTGCGAGAAAAGAACGTCCGCGGGGAGATTGTGCAGCGGCCGGGCGAATTTGTGGTGCGTAAACCGCTTGAGTCCCTTACGCAGGCGATGGTCGAGGATATTCGCGCCGACGATCCAACGATCAAGAATCTCGTCCTCGGCCGGCTTGCCGAGTTCGGCGTGACGCCCGGAAAGAAGTCGGCCGGCGGAATCCCCAAAGAGGTCTGGGCCAAACCCCTTTTGATGAAATCGGGGATCCCAGTGAAAAAGGTTACGCTGGTGAAGCGAGACGAAACCATTCGCCCGATTCGCGAAGGCGCGTACGTCAAACCGGGTTCGACCCACCATCTCTGCATTTTTGAGTACACCGAAAATGGGAAGAAGAAGCGAGACGCCGTTTTCGTCACGATGCTGGAAGCCGTGGATCGGATTAGGGAGCGAAAGCCGGTCATCTCGCGTGCGCATCCAGACAGGCCGGATGCGAGATTCGTCATGTCGCTGAGCCGAGGCGAGCTCATTTCGGCCGTCTTCAAGGGCAAGATGCGCATCGCTCAATTCAAAACCGCCGCATCGACGACGCAGCAGATGATTTTTACGGAGCACACGGACGCCCGACGGGACTCGGGTGATAGTCGAGCACAGAAGCTGTCAGCCACGCCCGATTCGCTCGACAAGCAGGCCCGGAAAATAACGATTGATCCGTTGGGGCGCGTGCGCTGGGCAAACGACTGATGATCAAGCGCACGATCGACATTTCCGACGGTCCGACGTTTCTGCAGATCGAGAACGATCAGCTTATTCTCCTCCGGCATCGGGAGAAGATCGCCTCGATCCCGTGCGAGGATGTCGGGGTGCTGCTGGTCGAGAACCGGGCGACCACGTACACGCATTCGGCGATGACGCGGCTGCTGGCGCGCGGGGCGGTCGTCGTTCTGTGTGGCGACGACCACCTGCCGTGCGGCATACTCCTGCCGCTGGAGAATAACGACCTGCACACGCAGCGCCTGCGGGCGCAGATAGCGGCGGGGCTGCCGTTGCGCAAAAACCTCTGGCGGCAGATCGTCGCTCACAAGATCACCGGGCAGGCGATGAATCTGCCGGAGGAGCACGTCGAGCGAAAACGCCTGCTGGTCATGGCGGAGGAAGTGAAATCCGGGGACACCAGCAACATGGAGGGGCAGGCGGCACGGTTCTATTGGCCGGCCATGATGGGCAGTGAGTTCCGCCGCGATCCTGACGGGGCGTGGCCCAATCCGCTGCTGAATTACGGTTATATGGTGTTCCGCGCGGCGGTGGCGCGGGCCGTGGTTGCGGCCGGGCTGCATCCCGCCATCGGGTTGTATCACTCCAACCGGAACAATCCGTTCGTGCTGGCTGATGATCTTGTGGAGGTTTTTCGGCCGCGTGTCGATCGGGCGGTCGTGGGAGTGGTCAGCGCCGGGAAGTCGGCAATCGACAAGGAGGCCAAGCAGGCGGTTCTTTCGCTCCTGGCCGAGCCGGTTTCGATTGCCGGGCAGGTTGGGCCGCTCATGGTGAGTCTGCACCGGATGATGGCATCGCTGGTGCGGTGTTTCCAGGGCGAGCAGAAAAAGCTGGATTTGCCGGAATAAACGTTACAATCGGCAAAGGTGAACCGGAAGGTGATGCAGTGGCCGTCATGAGAGCACAAATTTCGGCGCAGCCCCGGTCCGCCATGCCAGAATCGGCGGGGTGGACATCAGCGCCTATCGGTTTATGTGGGTGGTCGTGCTGTTCGATCTTCCGGTGGACACCGCCAAGGCGCGGCGCGCCTATACCCAATTCCGCACCGGCCTGCTGCGGGACGGATTCACGATGTTGCAGTATTCCGTCTATGCCCGCCACAGTTCCAGCGAGGAAAACGCCCTGGTTCACATTAACCGGGTGCAGACCATGGTGCCGGACGATGGCGAGGTGCGGATCATCACTATCACCGACAAACAATTTGAGCGTATGCGCATCTTCTGGGGAAAAATGCGCAAAGTTCCGCCCCCGCAGCCGAAACAACTCGAATTTTTCTGACCGCCGGCGACGTCAAACCCGCCGCCAGTCACGGGTTGCGCTCGGTACGAGTCTATCCAATCCCGTCCTGAGAGCAATCCGCAACATGATGGCGTGGGGGACGAGCAGGTTTGAGGAGTCTATCCAATCCCGTCCTGAGAGCAATCCGCAACCGGTTATCGGCCGGGGCGGCGGGATATCAAGAGTCTATCCAATCCCGTCCTGAGAGCAATCCGCAACGGGGGTGTCTCGCGCGCGCACTCTCCCCCGGAGTCTATCCAATCCCGTCCTGAGAGCAATCCGCAACCTCAAAGTATGCAGGATTAGAGTCTGATTCGAGTCTATCCAATCCCGTCCTGAGAGCAATCCGCAACGCGACGGGTTGCCGACCGCGTAGCGGCGACGAGTCTATCCAATCCCGTCCTGAGAGCAATCCGCAACGAGCGAAGGTACGAGGGAAAGGCGATCCTGAGTCTATCCAATCCCGTCCTGAGAGCAATCCGCAACCTCAAAGGCAGCGGCCGCAAGCGGCCCCCCGAGTCTATCCAATCCCGTCCTGAGAGCAATCCGCAACGCTGGGCGACACCTATAGCGTCGACGATGAGAGTCTATCCAATCCCGTCCTGAGAGCAATCCGCAACCACATCGGCCACGGGGTTTCCGTGCCGCGAGAGTCTATCCAATCCCGTCCTGAGAGCAATCCGCAACTTGGTCAGCGGCGAGTCCGCGAACGTGCCGAGTCTATCCAATCCCGTCCTGAGAGCAATCCGCAACAAAACATCGTCCAAATTTCCGATGCAGTCAGAGTCTATCCGATCCCGTCCTGAGAGCAATCCGCAACCGCTGGACTTATGCCCTCTCCGAGGCCAGAGAGTCTATCCAATCCCGTCCTGAGAGCAATCCGCAACATGTTCTGGTCGCTGGCCGATGTGTACAGGAGTCTATCCAATCCCGTCCTGAGAGCAATCCGCAACTTGAAGTGAAGACGCAAGAGGGCGGCGACTGAGTCTATCCAATCCCGTCCTGAGAGCAATCCGCAACCCTAACCCTGCCATTATGAAGATAATTGGTGAGTCTATCCAATCCCGTCCTGAGAGCAATCCGCAACACGCGATGATTTCTGCGCGCCAAAACAAAGGAGTCTATCCAATCCCGTCCTGAGAGCAATCCGCAACTTATAAGGGGGATTTTGTTTTGCGCCCCAGGGAGTCTATCCAATCCCGTCCTGAGAGCAATCCGCAACAGCTAGCCACAATTCGGGACAATCCTTAATGAGTCTATCCAATCCCGTCCTGAGAGCAATCCGCAACTGAGACAGGTGGGACCGCAACGGTTGTCGCGAGTCTATCCAATCCCGTCCTGAGAGCAATCCGCAACCTCGCCGGGCGTTGTGCCAGCGCCTTGCGAGAGTCTATCCAATCCCGTCCTGAGAGCAATCCGCAACCTTGATCACAACGACGACCAAATCGCCAGTGAGTCTATCCAATCCCGTCCTGAGAGCAATCCGCAACCACGATATTTTCCGGCTTCACACCATTTAGGAGTCTATCCAATCCCGTCCTGAGAGCAATCCGCAACACAGGTCCGGGCGGTCCCGTACCGAGCGATGAGTCTATCCAATCCCGTCCTGAGAGCAATCCGCAACGCGTCGGTTCGCCGCTGCACAGTCGGCGAAAAGGGATTTCAACCCGGCCCGGAAAGTCATTGGCAACCGGGTGGGGCGATGGCACTGCGGCGGGCGTGGGGGGTTGCCAATGGCTTTCCGGGTCGGGTTTTCGCGCAATTGCCGTTGGCGAACGGCCGGGGCCGGGAAACCGGCGTCGGCGTCGGGTCCGCCTCTCGAAAGGGCGTATTGAGCCCGGTGTCAGGGCGTCACGGCGTCTTTGCGGCCGAGGCGGGTTTTGGGGCTTTTGGGAACTTTCATCCAATCTTGACAATATCGGCGGTATCGGTACGATGCCCCATCCTTTGCCGGGTCTGGCGGGAGAGTCGGGCGGCGAGGGATTTTATTTGGCCGGCCGCAGTGGCGGTCAGCGAGGAAACGCGATGAGCACGTATCTGGCCCACCCGGGCGAAATTACAGCCAAGTGGCACGTTGTGGATGCCACGGACCAGGTGCTGGGGCGGATGGCCGCCCGCATCGCGATCATCCTGCAGGGGAAGCATCGGCCGACATATACGCGAAACGTGGATACCGGCGATTTTGTCATCGTGCTCAATGCCGAGAAGGTGAAAGTCACGGGCAAGAAGTCGGAGCAGATTCAATATGAGACGTATTCGACGTACGCCGGCGGGCGGCGGCTGTATTCGTACAAGGCGATGAACAGCCTGCATCCGGAGAAGGTGATCGAACTGGCCGTGCGAAGGATGCTCCCCAAGAGCAAAATGGGCCGTAATATTCTGGGCAAGCTGAAAGTGTATCGCGGCACGGAGCATCCGCACGCCGCGCAGCAGCCGGTGCCGTTGAAACTGGCGTGAGAGAGGCATTATCCCCGGCGGCGGTTTGCGCCGTGACCGTGCGAATGAGATTTTCATGACCGAAACACCGACCATCGAGAGCGTTGCGAGCAGCGAAACCCCGACCGAGGCCGTGGCCGTGCCCGCAGCCGAACCGGCCGTAACCGTACCGGCGGGCAAGCCGTCGTACATCTGGGGGATCGGGCGTCGCAAGACGGCGGTGGCCCGCGTGCGGATCGCGATCGGCAGCGGGAAGATCGTGGTGAACGGGCGAACGCTCAACGAATATTTCACTGGCGAGCGTGACCGCAAGTCGATTTTTGGTCCGCTGGAAGTGACCAACACCGGGGGCAAGCTGGACGTCTTGGCCCGATGCACGGGCGGCGGCCCGTCGGGGCAGACCGGCGCCATCGTCATGGGCCTGGGCCGGGCTCTGGCCAAATTCGATCCGAGCCTGGAAATACCCCTGCGCCAAAGCGGGTTCCTCACGCGCGACAGCCGGATGAAGGAACGCAAGAAATACGGCCAGCGCGGCGCCCGCCGTCGATTCCAGTTCTCGAAGCGATAATCGGTGTTTTTCCTTTGGCAAGGCTCAGGACAGGCTTTTGTACAGCCTCGTCGGGGGCTTTTGCGCGCGGTCCCGGCGGCGTATTGCCGGCAATTGCCTGAAACATATCGTTTGGACCGCCGTTCTGATCATAGGGATGCCGCTTGTTCTGCGGCCGGTTTTGGCGACAATGGCGGTGGTGGATTTACCGAACCGGGCCGTACGCCAAAGGGCCTGATCGGGGAGACGACGCGGTGGAAACAGGCAATCGTTCCATTTTGAGTTATTTTCGCGCTGGGGCCGTGGATACGGGGAATCGCCCCATTTGGAGTTACATCGTCGCCGGGATCGTATTGCTGGCGACCTTGGCGATTGGCGGATGGCTGATCTGGAGTCAATTGATATCCGCCAACCGGCCCAGGGCGATCTATCTGCCCAAGGAGTATCGCCCGTCGGGTCCGGCGCCGGCGCCGTATTACGGAGCACGCGGGCGCGTGGGAACCGGCGGGCGGGCGCGCGGGTTCACGATCACGCCGGCCGTGCCGCCGTCACCCCCGACGCCGGCGGATATCGCGGCGTTCTTCAATGTCGTTCGCCAGAACAATGTGGCCAACGCACAGGCGCTGCTGGGGACAAACCGTCTGCTGGCCCAGGCGGTGTCGGCGGACAAAGTGCTGCCGCTGGATATTGCACCCAGCAAGGAGATGGCGCAGGTGCTTCTGGAGGCGGGGGCGAACGTCAATGCCACTGACGGCGTACACAACGATCCGCCCATTCGCTGGCACGCTCGCGACCGCGGCTTGGACGTGAGCAGTGTCCTGTTCAGCCACGGTGCGACACTGCCGTCTGATATTTTCTTTATCACCGCCAGTGCCATTTTCGACCAGACCGCGCTGGCGATGGCGATCCAGGCGAACCCGGCCCTGTTGAATTCCCGCTCGCGGGCCAACGATGTTCTCGGTGGGCAGGCGACGCCGCTGCTGGTGGCCGCTACGTGGGATCGAACCGATGCCGTCGCCGTGCTTCTGAACGCCGGGGCGAAAGTCGATGACATTTTTGAAGGCAAGAGCGGTGCGACGGCCCTGCACCTGGCGGCCTGGAACGACGATCCGGCGATGATCAATCTGCTGCTGGCGCACGGGGCGCAAATCGAAGCGATGAGCAAATCGCCGGTTGGCACGCCATTGTATTGGGCGGTGATGCGCGGCGGCCGAAATGCGGTGCCGGCGCTTTTGGCACGCGGCGCGACGGTGACAAACGACATGGTCGATCTCGCCGCAAAGGGCGCCAAAGGGACCAACCCAAGCAAGGATCCGAACCTGCCCGGGCTACCCACCGACTATGCGGCAATCGGCGTGATGCTTCGCGATCATATGTCGGCGGCGCCGACGACCGCTTTGGCTCCCACGACATCTCCAGCGGCTGCCGCGACCACGGCGCCTGCCACGCAACCCTGACCGGGAGCGAGCTATGCGGCCTATCGGGTGGTTTAGACGGTTCGCACGATGCTGTGCGATTTGGCTGCTTGGCGGCGTGGCAAGTCACGCGCTGGCGGCGGGCGGGTCGATCACGGTGCAGCTTCCGGCCGGGGCCAGGGTGGCGTCGGCGGTCGCCACTGCGTCGGGCGTCAATCTCGACACCAAGGGCGTGGTTGATGGGCGGGCGGTGCATTTCACGAATTTGCTGCTCAACGTGCCGTACGATGTGCGGATCGATCTGGCCGACGGCACGGTGATGCAGGGGGTGAATCTGGACTGGTACGACGCCGAGCCGGCCCGCAAGAATGTCGCGCCGCTGGACGATGACGACCGTGACGAGATCAAGAAAATCCTGGCGGTTCCGGCCTTCGCCAATCAGCAGGATATTCTGATGCTCAATGGCGACCACGATCGTGCGGCTCTGCTGGTGCGATTTCTGCGCACCAGTGAATTCCACAGCGACACCGGCGGCGAGGTGATCTGGCGCGTCGAGATCTGGTATTTCAAGAACGAGCACGGCGGCTGGGCGGCTTTGAATGATGTCAATAAAGTGCTTCGGCGCGAAAGATATGCAAGCGAGAAGGAATACCTCGCGGCCACGTCGAAAATCCAATGGCTGCAAACCCTCGGCGGGATCACGCTGACGAAAACCGCGGCCGACAAGACGATTGATTTGACGCATCCGCCGTCGACCGCGCCAGCCACGCAACCGGCAGCCTTCTCTTTCCCCCTCGCCCTGTACTCAGGGAGAGGGTTGGGGTGAGGGTTCTTCGATCTCGGCGCGGTTGACGCCATACGCCCCCCACCCTCGTCCTCCCCCCGAGTACATGGGGAGGGGATAATAGGCGAGGTGCCGTTTGTGTCATCCGCCGAGTCGAACACCAGTCATGTTGGCATGAAATCAATTCGTCGGCTTCAGCTCGTTTTCCGCGACGAGCATGAAGCCCTTTTTGATGAGCAATTTTGCGGCCAGGGTGCAGTCGTCCACGTAGAGGACAAGGGCCGGGCCGCGCGGCGAGGCGAGCATGGGATAGGCGTAATGGATATTGAGTTCGCCGGTGAGCACGGTGGCACAGACCGAGCCGATGGGTTGGGATGTCTTGACCGAAAGCGGGACGATCAGCACATCGGATTCGGAAAACGCGAACCCCTCGCGTTTGAGGACGGATCGGGCGCCTTCGGGCAGGCCGCAAATCAGGCGAACCAGAGATGTCTCGGCGGATTCCTCGATGGAGATGGCCCAGAGCTTGAGGCCGGCCTCTTCCATGACGCGGACCAGGGCGTGGAGGCGGCCGACGCGGTTTTCCAGGAACACGGTGAACTGGCAAACACGGGTGAGTTCAAACCCGGCTCCGTCCCGCGTTTTGGGGGGCAGAACTTGTTCCATAGCCCGCCCACGATACCCAAACGGCCGGGCCAATCCTATTGAAAAATCCGCCGGGTGCGATGCGCGAGCGGGTTACTGGTTGCATCTGCGAATCACAACCCCTTTGTGAACAAGGCGTTGCGCAGCGACGGGAAATGCGAATCAACCGCAAAGACGCCAAGACGCCAAGGCAAGTTCACGCCAAGGTCGATCTGGCGATTGGGGGTCGTCCTTGCCAACGGCAGCATGACATATTGTCGATCTGAATAGTCTTCTCCGCGTATTTTCCACCTTTGCGTCATGGCGTCTTTGCGGTTTATTGATTCGTTCTCCTTCCTCCCGGCTTGTTGTTGGGGCGATGGGCGTGTAAAATCCGGGGCTCTTATTGTTTTAAGGAAAGACGATGTCATTAGATCGCAGTCTCAAAAGCGGCAATTCGCTGATCCGTCATCGGAACGTTCTCACTCGGGCCGAGCGGCTGGTCATGCTGGCCGACGAGGAAAAGTGGGACGAGACCAAGAGCGTGTTCGGCATTCCCAAGGTCGCACATCGCAAGCAGGCCCTGGCCAAGGGCCCGGCGAAGGAAGAAGCGGCCACGGCTGAAGGCGCAGCGGCGCCGGGTACGGCGCCGGCGGCTGGAGCGGCGGCGCCAGCGGCGGGAGCAGCGCCGGCCAAGGATGCCAAGGCGGCGGCGGGCGCCAAGCCCGCGGCGGCGGCCAAAGATGCCAAGGCGGCCGCGCCCGCGGCCAAGAAGAAGTGAACCAGCCCGTTCCATCCGATCCCGCTTTGCCCGCCGCCCGGCGCATCTCGCAACGGGCTCTGGCCGTCGATTCATCCGGAATCCGCAAGGTCTTCGACCTGGCGGCGAAGATGAAGGATCCGATCAACTTCTCGATCGGCCAGCCGGATTTCGACGTGCCCCAGGGCGCGATCGAGGCGGCCGTCAAGGCGATGACCGCCGGGCATAACCGCTATACGCAGACACAGGGGATCGAATCGTTGCGGCTGCGGCTGCAGCGGGATTTGTCGGCCGAGTTCGGTCGCGACATCGGGCCGGTGATCATCACCAGTGGCGTGAGCGGCGGCTTGTTTCTGGCGATACTGGCGACGATCAATCCCGGCGACGAGGCGATTTTTCTCGACCCGTATTTCGTGATGTACAAGCACCTGCTGGCCCTGGCGGGGGGCGTGGCCGTGCCGGTGGACTCTTATCCGGATTTCCGCTTTCACGCCGATCGGGTCGAGGCGGCCATCACGCCGCGAACGAAGCTGCTGATCCTCAACAGCCCCAGCAATCCGACCGGGGCGGTGATGACCGAGGCGGAGATCAAAGCGGCCGTCGATGTGGCGCGCAGGCACAACCTGCTGATCATTTCCGACGAGATTTACGAGCCGTTTTTGTACGATGCCCCGCGCGGGTTGCCGTCGGCGGCGAAATCATTTGATTCGACGCTGGTGCTGCGCGGTTTTTCCAAGAGCCACGCGATGACCGGCTGGCGGCTGGGGTATGCGGCCGGTCCGGAGGCGATCGTGTCGCAGATGGTGAAGCTGCAACAATACACATTCGTATGCGCCCCAGCCCCACTGCAGGAGGCGGCGCTGGCGGCGCTGGATATCGACATGAGCGGGGTTGTGCCCGGCTATCGCCAGAGGCGCGACGCGGTGGTGCGGGGGCTGGCCGGCCATTTCGATCTTGTCCAGCCGCAGGGGGCGTTTTACATCTTCCCCAGGGCGCCCGGGGGCCAGACCGCCAGCGAATTCGTCAACCGGGCGATCGAGAACAATGTGCTGATCATTCCCGGAAACGTGTTCAGCGACCGGGACACGCATTTCCGCATCAGCTACGCGACCAGTTTGGCGAAGATCGAGGCGGGGTGCAAAGTGCTGTGCTCGCTGGCGTGAGGCAGGGCCGGGCGACGGCGATCGCCTATTGAGCGTCCATGGCGACTCGGAAACCGATGTAGTAAATCTGCTCATCCGGCGTGTAATAGTTGCGGAACGCGGCGCGGGCGTACTCGGCATCATAATCAATCGTCCCGCCGCGCAAGACACGCGTGGTGCCAGTCGCCGGCCCGGTTGGATCGACGCCGTCGCCGGGCGGGTAACGCCCATACCAGTCGGCGACCCATTCCCACACGTTTCCCTGCATGTCGTACAGGCCCCAATCGTTGGGTTGCAACAGCCCCACCGGGTGAGTCGTATCCCCGGCGTTGCCGAGGTACCAGCCGATGTCGCCGAGCTTCCCATCGCCGGCGTACGGCCCGGTCGCGCCGGCCCGGCAGGCGTATTCCCATTCCGCCTCGGTGGGCAGGCGATAGGTTCTGCCCTCGCGGGCGCTCAGCTTCCGGCAAAACGCCACCGCGTCGAACCACGACACGCTCTCGACGGGAAAATCCTTGTCCCCTTCGCCCCGGAAATAACTCGGATTGGTCCCCATCACGGCCGCATACTGGCTCTGGGTCACCGGATACACGCCCAGATAGAACGGCCGGGTGATGCGCACCTTGTGCTGCGTCTCGTCCGTGTCGCGCCCCGGTTCGTCCGGCGGCGAGCCCATCAGGAATTCGCCAGGACTCACAGGCGCCAGCCACATGCCGATCGAATTTTCGATCTCGGTTGGATCGGCGACAGAATCCGCCGTCGCGCCAGTCACGGTGGCGGGGCGGTTGACGCACCCGGCGTTGAGCATCATCCCGGCGACCAGCACGAGAATCACCGCCGCCGCCCTGCAACCGGCCGCGCAAGCGATGAACTTCTCACTGGCTGACAGCATGGCGTGGCGCGTGCGTGCGAACATTCATTGCTCCGTTGCTGCAAGGAGTATAGGGCCTGACGAGGAGGTCGCGGCGTGACTTGGCGACTGCGCATTGCGGTCCGTTCACGGCCGGTTCACGGATTTGGCTTGAGGGGCATATCGTGGAATTCAATCGGCACTACGAGAGTGCGCACTTCGCCGGGCGCATCGCAGCGCACTTTGGTGAGTCTGGCCGCCACCGGGACGGCGAATGCAACGGAATAGATCGGCATGGTGCTCTTGATCGAGAACTGTGCGGCGGTGATGACCGCGCCGCGGTCGTCGAGCAAGGCGATTGAGCAGGGCGGGTTGCCGAAGGTGATCCTGGCGCCGCCGAGCGTGATGCCGGTGCCGAAGCCGTTGTTCATGGCAAGATTCACGGTGAGCTTCCGTGTGGTGGCGTCGCCGGTCAGCGGACTGATTTCGATCGAGCCGGAGGCAAACAGGTGGGTCTGCCCGGCCGCCTTGGCCAGATCGTCGAAATCGAATGTCTGGTGATTGACGTCGACAGCGAGCCGGTATTCCGCCTTGAAAAGGGCGAGTTTTGTGGCGGCATCGGCGGATTTGTTCGTAAACAAATACTGGCTCAAGCTCAGGGAGTTCGGAGGCACATGGGTTAACGGCGCAACTTGCACGTGAGATTCGCCGAGATCGTCGATACAGCTTTCGAGCATGCACGTGCAGGCGGACGGGATGGGGCGGATTTTCGGCTCGGCGAAGATGCGAAGTGCCACACTGCTGGGTTCTCCGCACAGAGGAGAGATGCGCAGCGGCCCAAAAGTCGCGGCCAGAGCGGTGAACGCGGGCGCCAGCGCTGGGGCGATGGGCTGTGCCGTTGCTCGATCGGCCGTGAATTGAACTTTCTCCTGGCCATCGAGCGACAGGCCCATTTGGCCGGCGTCAGCCAGTTGCCGGACGGCGTCCCAGAAGTCGGCGTGATCGAGATTGAGCGTGATCCGCCGCTTCGCGATGGCGGTGGCAAAGTCGGCGTCGCCCGTTCCCATCGGCGCCTGCGCCTGAGCGGCAAATGATTTGAGCACATCGCTGAGGAGCTCATCCCTGGCATGAATGGTGATGCGCGTGCCGCCGAGATAGCGTTGATCGCGCAGCGCATTGGCCAACGCCTGGGCCCGGCTGTTCGCTTCGGGCGAAAGCCCGCCGGCGATCGCGCCGCGCAGTTCGCCTTCGATGGATGGGTCCATCGCGGCGAGTTTTTCCTGTGCGGCATCGCGGATGGCGAAGGATTCGTCGCCAAGTTGACGGACCAGTTCAGCCACGGCCGGGGAAGGCTGGGTGGCGGGCATGGAGACTTCGACGCCGGCGGGAGCGGCGGTTTGGGCGGGCGCGAATCGCGGCAGAATGAGGACAAAACCAACCGACAAGGCCCATGCGATGGCGCAGAGGGCGTGCATGCGAAGGTGGGTCGCGTGCCGGTTCATGGGTGCGCATCACGGCTGGGTGGCCGGGCCGACGGGGAGTTCGATGTCGTGCAATTCCAGCGCCACGTTCATGTCGCGCGAGTCGGTCGTCGTTTCATAGCGCAGGGTCGTTGGCGTGCCGTTGGCGGCGGGGATGACCGCCGTCCATGTCCAGGTGGACATGTTGTTGTTGATGCTGCGAGATGTCGTGGTGGTCTGCGCGGTGAGTTGACGGCCGTTTTCGTCGAGAAACTCCGCGGAGCCAGTGGGATTGTTGGCGATGGCCGCCGTCGCCGTAGCGACGTTGAGCGGGCTGGTGAAGGTGAGTTCGACGCGGAAGGCGCCGTTGGCGTTGGTCACGTCCTTGACCACAAGCATCCCGCCGGCCAGGTCGCGGGTGAGCCCGGCGGCGTGGATCAGGTCGGGGATATCCACGGTTTTGTGGCCGGTCTGGAACGAGAGCTTCATGTCCGCCTTGATCGTCTTGAGATGCGATCCCATGTCGGGGACTTCGCGAAAGCTGTCATAGATGATCCAGCCGACGCGGCTGTTACCGAGGGTGCCGACAACCTGCTGGTTGATGATCGAGGTTGTGGCCACGAGAGTATGGCCGCGGTCGTCAATATTCTGTATTTGCGAGCAGGTGATCTGGTTATTGACGACGGTCATCTTGGGCTCGCAGTTGAGGGCCAGGCGCAAGTTGACCGTGCCCGTTGCCTGCGCGCCGTAGGTCTGGATGCGGGTGATCATGCACTGCTGCGGCTGGATGAAGAACGGCCCGACAGTCGTGCCCGGAGCATCGGTGATCGCTAATGCGGTCGGCACGGCCGCAATCTGCCCAAAATGCACCTGGTTGCCGCCGACGCTCATGGGGATCGAGCAGAATTTCTCGATCTGTTTCATGGAGTCCCAGAAGGTCGCGTGGTCCAGATCGATGCTGATGGTGGACGATTTGACAAGAGTCAGCGCGGTGTCGCCATTGACAACCACATCGGCGTCGCATTGTCTGGCGAAGTCTTCAAGCACCTTGCGCAGCGGCGCTTCCTTGGCATGAATGGTGATGATCGACGGCCCGTACAGGTCCAGTTCGTCGAATTTCTTCACCAGCGTTTGCAGGCTGTTGGCGGCCTCGGGGCTGAGCTTCTGTTCCAGGGCGCCGCGCAGTTGCGGCTCAATGGCCTGGCCCATGTCTGTCAGCGCATCGTTGGCCGCCATCCGCTTGGCGAAGGAATCCTCGCCCAGTTGATCGATCAGGGCCTGCACCTCGGGCGTGGGACGGGTGGTGGGCTGCGTCGTGGACGCATCGTGCCGGCCGGGGATCACCAGCGCCGCTTGCGCCGCAGCGCCCGGCTGAATCGCCTGACCGGCCTGCAATATCCCCGGGCCGCCCAGAATGATATTCGGCCCGATCTGCACCGGCAGCGGCTGGGCATATGCCGGCGGCAACCAACGCAGACACGCAACGGCCGCGATCAGCAGAGCAAAAGACCTCGATTCCCACTTCAACATGACCGACCCTCCAAAGTTGGGCCAACCCGGGCGACACGCAAGCGCACAATATAATACCCCGGGCGAATGCGAAGCGGATGGGGAAAGTTACGGAAATTCGCCGATCGACCCGTTCTATTATTTATATGCCCAGGCGGCGGGAAAGTTTCGCGCCATTGGGTGGCGGCTTATTGGCCGTTCAATATCGGTATGGCCAGGTCGTGAAGCTCAAACGGCACTTCGATTGGGGCGCTGGCGGTTGGAACTTCCAGGCGCAGGCTGGTCGGCGTGCCGGCGCCTTGCGGGAACAGGGGCGTCAAGATCCAGGTGGCGGTGGCGCCAGTGCTGCTTTGGACGACCGAGGAGTTGGACTGCGATGCCACGAGCCGGCCGGAGTCGTCGAAGAACTGCAAGGTGGCGAAGGGGTTGTTCGCGTACGCCATCCCGTTGGTTGTCGGCGGGCCGGTAATAGCCAGGACGGCGCGGAATTGGCCATTGGTGTTGGTAACGGTTCTGATCTCAAGGGTGGCGCCGCCGCCCAGGTCGCGGCTTTGTCCGGCCGCATTGGGCAAGTCCTTGACTTCTATCATCCGGCTGCGGGTCTGAGCGGAAAAGCGGAAATTGCCCTTGATGCTCTTCAAGCGCTGGCCCATGCCGGTCACTTCGCGGAAGGCGAAACTGCACGTGCGGTAGGAAGCCCCGTTGATCTGGGAAAGTCCGACACTGGCGGTGGACGGGGGCAGAAGGTGATCGTGATCGTCGGTGATCTGCGATAGCGAGCAGGTGACGGCACTGGTGATAGTGACCTTCGGCTCGCACAATATGACAACCTGCACCTGCACCGTGCCCGCCGGGCGCGGCGAGCCGTACACGATGCTCCGGCTGACGATGCACTCGGTCGGCCCCAGCAGCAATGGACCGGCGACCGTGCCGGCAACATCGCCGGTCAGCATGGCGGTGACCCCAGGCTGGTTCGCGGTGGCCGGGGCGGCGCCGAGCATGATCCGGTTGCCCTGAATGCCGATGGGGAGATTGACGGATTTGGTGATCTGGCGCAGGGCATCCCAGAACGAGGCGTGATCCAGATCGATGGTGATGGTTGAGGAATTGACTTTGTTGACGGCATCCTCACCCCAGACGGCGATGTCGGTGCCGGATTGAGTGGCGAACTGCCGGAGGATTTCGCGCAGCGGCGCATCATTCCCGTGCAGTGTGATGACCGAGGCGTCGGTATTGGCGATGATTTCGGTGCGCTGCTCGAGTTGATCGATGGCCTGCTGCAGGCGGATGAAGGCATCGGCGATGTGCTTCTGATTCAAGGCAGCGCGCAACTGCGGCGCGTCGGCCGGGTCCAGGTTCGCCAGCGCCGTCGCCGCCGCCTCGCGACGCGGGAATGAATCCTCGTCCAGTTGATCGATCAGAGCCTGCACCCGCGGCGATGGCGCGGTGGCTGGCCTGGTCGCCGCGCCGACATTGCGGCCGGGGATCAACAACGTATCGACGGGCCGCGTGACCGCACCGGCAATGACCGTCGGCTGGGCGTGCAGCGTCGCAAGCATGGTCAACAACAAGGCGACGGCCCAGAGCGCTTTCATGCGAAATTTGCGTCTTTGATGGTGCATATCCGAACCTCCAGGAGCGGCACGAGCCGGGCAGGAATCACGGGGCCGAGGTGACGGGGAGTTCGATGTCGTGAAGTTCAATTGGGATTTCGATCTGGCGCGAGTTGGTGATGATATCGTAGCGGAGAGTCGTCGGCATTCCCTGGGCGGTGGACAGGACCGCGGTCCACGACGCCTTCGAGATCCCGTTGGACATGTCGGGGATGTACCCGGTGTTTTGCGCGTTGAGCGGGCGGCCCGATTCGTCCAGAAACACGGCGGCGGCCATGGGATCGGCCGGACGGATTGACCACGCCGGCGCGACCGGGGACGCCGTGGTCAAGACCAGGCCGACGCTCAGCGAGCCGTTGGCGCCAGTCACGTGCGTCACCTGAAGCGTTCTACCGGCCAAATCGCGCGTCTGCCCGGCGGCGTGGGGCAGGTCGGTGATCTCCACGGTCTGCTGCGCTGTCGCGATCGACAGTGTCATGGTGGCTCTGAGCGTCTTCAGATGCGTGCCCATGTCGGGAATCTCGTCAAAGAACTCCGTCCATGTAGCGCGAACGGCCGAACCACGACTGTAAACGCCTTGCGAGTCCTTGGCGGCCAGCGTGTGACCGCGTTCGTCCAGATTCTCTACCTTGGAACAGACGATCTGGTTGTTCATGAGAGTGATCTTGGGCTCGCAGGTCGCCGTGAACTCGAGGGAGAACTGGCCGGTCGCGTGCGGCTGCCGGACGGAATACACCAGGTTTCGGCTGATGTCGCACCGCTGCGGCTGGATGAAGAACGGGCCGATGGCTGTGCCGGGCACATCGCCCAACTGCGTGGCGATGAACGGGCCCTGATTCGGATTGAGGTTCAGTTGGTGGGGGCCGATCGTCATGGCCATCGAGCACGTCTTTTCGATTTGGCGCAGGGCGTCCCAGAACGACGCGTGGTCCAGATCGAGGCTGATGGTGGACTTGTTGACCTGATCGATGACGGCCGTGCCACGCACCAGGATGTTGGTGCCGCACTGCCTGGCGAAGTCCTCAAGCACCTGCCGCATTAGCGCATCTTTGGCGTGAATGGTGATGACCGACGGGCCGAGGTCGCACGATTCGCCGGACTGCTTAAGCAGCGTTTGCAACCGGTTGGACGCCTCGGGGGGCTGCTCTTGTTGCAATGCATGGCGAAGCTGCGGTGCCACGTCCGGCCCCATTGCCGAGAGCGCATCGGTGGCGGCCTCGCGCTTGGCGAACGACGCATCGGACAGTTGGTCGACCAGCGCCTGGACCTGGGCGGTCGGCTGTGTCGAGGGCTGCGGGGCGGCGGCGTCATGCCGGCCGGGGATCAGCAGCACTGGCGATTGATCGGTTACTAACGGGCTGACTTCAGGAATGGGCAGCATGGCGAGCTCCAGCATCCGCCTGATCCGCATTTGCGTCAGCAGATCGTCCGCCGAGTTGTCAGCCGCGGGTTGCGCATTGACCACGGATACGGCCGAGAGAATCAACGCACAGGCGGCCGCGAGCGATACGAGCCTCGATCCTCGCTTGGGCATGCAATAGTTATACAATCGTTTCATGCTTCGTGTTGATCTGGGAATGATGGGATATCGCGACGCCTGGGCGGCACAGGAATCGGCCCATGCCCAGGTGGTGGCGGGGGGGCCGGAGCGTATTCTGATCGTCGAGCATCCGCCGGTGATTACCTTCGGGCGGCGCGGGGATGTCGGCGGGCATCTGCTGGCGTCGGCGGAACAACTCAAAACGCTGGGTGTCGAACTGGTTCACAGCGATCGCGGGGGTGATATCACGTTTCACGGTCCCGGCCAGGTCGTCGCGTATCCGATCGTGCGTCTGGCCGACCACCGGCTCAGCGTCGGGGCGTATGTCCACCGTCTGGAATCGGCCGTTGTCGCACTGCTGGCCGATTGGGGCATTGCGGCGAGCACCGATCCAACCGCCGTGGGAGTGTGGGTCCGGCGAGGGAACATCGATGCCAAGATCTGTGCCATCGGCGTTCGCATCCGCAAGGGCGTTTCGTTGCACGGGGTGGCGCTTAATGTGCATACCGACCTCGGTTATTTCAATCTGATCGTGCCATGCGGGTTGGCGGCCCGGCCGGTGACATCGGTCAAGGAACTGCTCGGCGAACAAACGGCGACGATGTTGGCGGCTCGTGAAGATTTATTTCGACATCTTGCACGGACGTTGCCGCTGGTGACAATGCCGCCGTGAGATCCTCGGCAACCATCCGACAGGCCGACCGGTTGGACGATGTGGCGTATGTGTCGCCGATGGTCGCGTTTCTGGCGATCACATTGCTGGCGTCGAGCTGGCCGGCGGGCTATCCGATCCTGTACGTCGTCAAGACGATTCTGGCGGCGGGGCTGCTGTTGACATTTCGCCGGCGCTATGCGCGGGTGCGATGGGATTTCGCGGCATTGGGCGCGGTGGCGGGCGTGGTGGGGATCGTGCAATGGATCGGCGTGGACAAGCTGGTTCTGCAGGTGGCGCCGAATTATCCGCGGATAACGGGTGATGCGTTCGATCCCTTCGCGTCGATCCATCCGCAATGGCTGGCGTGGAGTTTTGTGGCGGTCCGCTGGGCCGGTGCATCGCTGGTTGTCCCGTTCATGGAGGAGTTCTTCTGGCGGGATTACGTGTGGCGGACGATCATCGCACCGAACAATTTCTTCCTGGCCAGAATCGGCGAATGGGACGCCATGGCGTTCTTTGTGGTGGCCGGGGCATTCGCCTGCGAACACCCGCAATGGCCGACGGCCATCGTCTATGGGCTCCTGATCGGCGGCCTGCTGCTTTACACGCGCAGTCTCGGAGCGTGCATTATCTGTCACGCGGTGACCAATTTCCTGCTGGGCGCGTATGTGCTCTGGAGCAATCCGCGCCAGTGGCAATATTGGTGAGATGGGCGTGACCGCCGCAATACTGGGCTATTTCGGCATCGCCACCAGAAACGCTCCGCCGACAATCATGACGACGCCCAACCAATTCAACGGTGTCGGGCGCTCACCGAGCAGGGCAAACGCGAGCACGGCCGCCAATGGCACGCTGAGCTTGTCAATCGAAGAGACCCGAAAGACCTTCCCCTCCGACAATGACAAAGCCTTGAATCCCATAAGCCATGAGGTCGCGCCGAACACGCCGCTGAGCACGACCATGACGATGTCCAGTCGCTTGAACGACGCCATGTGCCGCCACGATTTTCCGACGGCCGCGATGCTGACGACGAAGATCATCATGACGATGCTGCGGATGGCGGTGGCCAGAGTGGAATCGACATCCTGCATCCCGACGCGCCCGCAGATATTCGCCGCCGCCGCCGCGATCGCGGCCAGGAGGGCGTAGAACAGCCAATTTTGAGTCCACATGGCGAAAAGTATCGCACCACATGCGCGGTGATGCCAGCGCGAGTCGACTGGTTGACGGGAAGCAGGGAGGTAGCTGCCAATTGGAGCCGGGTGCGCGGTTGGCGGGCGTCGGTTTGTTATGCGGCGATAGGCTTGATGCGACGGACCGCCTTGCGGTCGACCTGGCTGAGCTCCCAGTTCTTTTGCAGATTGAGCCAGAATTGCGGGCTGGCCCCAAGAGCCAGCGACAACTTAACCGCCATCTCGGCGCTGATGCCCCGGCGGAGGCGGCAAATCGCGCTTACCGTCTTGTTTGGCACGCCGATGTGCGCCGCCAAGCCCGACTGGCTGATTCCGCGCTCGGCCAATTCGTCGGTCAGAACAGCCCCGGGATGAACAGCAATGGTATGGGGCATTGGAATAACCTCCAATCAATGATAATCGACGATCTCAACAGTGTCGGCGCCCAAGCTCGACCATCGGAAGCAAATTCGATATTGGTCGTTCAACCGGATGCTATATTGGCCGGCTCGGCTGCCAGCCAGCTTCTCAAGGCGATTTCCGGGAAGGCTTGCCAAGTCTTCGAGCGTTTCCGCCGCATGCAATCGGGCCAATTTCACGCGAGCCTTGTCGTGCAAAAGGCCCGGCAGAAGCCGCAGGGCGGCTTTGGACCGCCGCCCGTAATTAATGTCGTCTGTCGCCCGATTGCGAAAGCCGACGATTGCCATATGCCGATTATACGGAAGCCGGTGCTAAAGGAAACGTTGGCGAAGCGCGCGTTGCCCCGTACAGGCCAAAGTCCGGGCGGCGGGATTTGAACCCGCACTCCCGAATTCACGGGAAACGGATTTTAAGTCCGTAGCGTCTGCCGATTCCGCCACGCCCGGAAGCAGGGGGATTCTAAGCGGCCGGCGCGGGCAGGCCAAGCGGCGATTTCGCCGTTGCCGCCAAAATGGAAAATGGAACCGAGAGCTTGGAAATCGGATGGCGCAGGAAAGACGGCGGGCTTCTCAGCTTGCTCAACGAAGAGCGTCGGGCCGGTTCGTGGAATCCCGGGACGGACTCCATGAACCTGGCCCGGCGCACCGCAGCGTTGGGCGATCCCTTACGCCTGTGACTTGCGTCGCCGTTGCAGCAGGATTCCCAGGCCGGCGATCAGGGCGATCGCTCCGCCCGCCGGCTCAGGGATGTTCGCGGGAACGATATCGCCCAGCGGCCGGACCGCGATTTCGGACAGCGCCGCTCCCGAACTGCCACTATCGACGACCGCGCTGTTGTCGGCGGTAAGGGCGGGCGATTCGGGGACGCTCGCGTTATCCTGAACATTCACCAGCGATAGCAGCGAATCCCCGGACGCCGAATCGGGCGCACCGATTGCGCTGATGCCGCCGCTGTCGCCTGCCGTCGCGTCCGCCATCGCCGTTCTCGGCGTCACTGCCACTCCGGCCGGCACAGCCAGTGCCATTATCGATACGACACCTAATTTGAATGGACCCATTGCTTTCCTTCTTTTCCAGGCATGCATGAATATCCCGTTTGGGCTGCCCGGCGACTCCCAAACGCGAAGGGGTTGAAGTGATCATGGCCCCCCGGGGCACGGTGAGAAACCTGTATTCACATGATAACGAAACTTCAGTTTCTTGCTCTCCATTACGATGCCAAATTGGGTCTTGTTTAGCAGCCGGCGTAGCGACGTGGCCGCCGCAGCATCAGTGCGCAGGCCAGCAGGGCGCCGATCAGCTTGGACGGGCCGGGTATCGCATCCGGCGCTGCCTCGCGCGACGCATTGCGGCCGGATTTGGAATACACGTCCGCCTTGGCGGGGTCCGGCGGCGCGGAGATCGACGCGGTCGGCGCGACGGGCGCGGCGTCGGCCGGGCCGTTTGCCGGCGAGAGGGCGAACGGGCGCATGTCCAGCCAGACAATCGGGACCGGCGATCGACTTCTGTTGGGGCCTTGCGCCGGATCGCTCAGCGGCGAATTGTCCGCGCTGCGGTCACTGCCAAACGCGATCAGTCCGTTGGATGGGCGCGAATGAATCGCGCCGGGTGTGGCCGTCAGCAACGTCGGGTTGCTGGGCACGCCAATCGACGTGATGTCGACACTGTCTCTTGTCGATGTGTTCGAATCCGCCTGGGCGCTGCCAGGCAGCAGGATACCGTATGAAGGCGTGTAGTCGCCGGCGGGTTGGATATCGACGACGTTTTTGACCGTCATGTTCGGGAAAACCGCGATGTCCGCGGCGTTGCTGTTCCGGGCGGCGCCGATCAGCAGTGCCGAAGCGATACCCACGCCCAGCGAGAATCGAGCGGCCCGGGCGCCAAACGTTCGGCGGGGCAACGACTCGGATCGGTGGTCTCGGGGTCCGCGTGCGGCAGGCTTGCGCGTCAAATAGCTTGTGGGGCGATCGGTCAGCGGAACGAGCGATAAGAGTAGGCGATTCATGGCATTCTCTCCTGCTCAACGCATCTCGGCAATCTCATTCGCTCAGCAGCCCTTGGGGAAAAAAACAGGCCGGCGAGCGCGGCGACCCGGGGCTTCACGGGTCGCCGCGCCAACGCGCCGGCCATTGAATCATTCATGAAACTGCCGGCCGACGGCTGCGACGCCGGCCCAGCAATATCACCGCCGCCACGCCCGCCATGGCCACGCCCGAACCCGGCTCGGGTATCGAGTTGATGTCCTTGTCGGTGCCAATCACGACGGATTGACCGGCCGGGATCGTCAGATCCCATTCGTACGCCAGCGCCGCGTCGGCGTTGGTGATCGTGGAGTTGTCGTTCAACGTGAGCGGCGAAGAGCCGGACAGTGCCGCACTCAAAGTCGCCGCGGTGGCCGCTTCACTGTGGGACGTCGGACTTGTCATCACCGTGGCGTAGACACCGGTCGGATCCGTCTGCTTGGCGTTGTTGCCGCCGGTGATCACCAGGCTGTCGTTGGGGATCGTGCCGGCCACCTGGAGATCGGTGTACTCGTACAGATGGATATTCAGCGTTGACGAACCGGTGTTCGTGACTTTCAGCGCCTCGGTGATGTCGCCCTTGATGGGCGGATCGTCAAAGGCGCCCGTGAGCTGGTAGCTGGCGGTCGCGGTGAATCCCGCGGCCGGATCCGTGTACGCGAGCTTGGCGGTGTTGTTCACACCGGGCAGGCCGCGCGAATCGCTCAGAGTCACGGCGACCGGGTTGCCGCCGGTGTTCAGCGAGTCCAAACTGGTCGGTGCGCCGTTGCCGACGCTGAAGTCATACCACTCCTGCGTGAGCTGGTTCACTCCGTTGACAGTCCAACTGTTCAATCCGGGCAAACCGGTCTGACCGCCGGGATTGATTGTCACGACGTTGTTTCCGTCGGTGAGCGTGATATCGGATGCCAGGGCCGGACCGGCGGAAATGGAAACGGCCAGGGCCGCGGCGGCCAGCAGCGATTTGCCCTTGCGGGCACGCGGCCGGGTCGAGATGGGGTTTTGAGCGGTATTCATTGCATTTCTCCACGGTTCCGTCGGCGACGTGCAGAAGCATTGCGCCGAGGACGACTCCCAAACGGGGTCGGTGCGTCTCAACAAGCGAAAAGAATCAGACAGCGGCCTGGACTTTCTGGCCGGCGGCCGATGCGGCCGGACGGGGCGCCTTGCCACTGACAACCAGCGCGGCGGCGTGCTTGCGCTGATGATCAACGATTCCGACGATCTCATGGGTGCTGGGCGTGGTATCGAAGAGCGTCGTGGCGCCGAACATACGAGCGGTGATTTCCTGCTGCTCGGTGATCGGGCCGCCCACAAGCGCCCACTTGAGATACGGGAACCCGGTGCGCATCGTGCGGACCAGATCCCAGGTCGAAACGTCGGGCAGCTTGATGCCGACCAGGGCGAAATCGAAGCTCATCATGCGGAGCATTTCGATGGCCCGGCGGCCGCTGGTGGCCGACATGTAATTGACTCCGGCAACGCGGCCGTACTGAGCCGGCTCGTCGATGCAAATACCCAAAACCGCCACTTCGTCCTCTTGATGCTTGAACATGGTGAAGCCCTTTCGTGTCATGTCCTCGATCAGCGCTGATCGAGCCACCTTGGCCCGCTTTCAGCCGTCACGTCGGACAGCAAACCCCTAAAGCGAGGCCGGTGCCAAAGGCGAAGGCGGCCAATAATATTTTTCGTAACCACATGAAAATAATGGATTTACAACTGGTCCGGCACCGAGCCCGCCCGGTGGCCATGCCAGGGGCAAACCGGTTGTTTCAATATGCGATCGCTGGTCCGAACCCGGCGCAAAGGACGGCCGATAATCGACTTAAGTCCGATATGGTTGTTTTCACCAGCGCTGGTTGAAATAACCGGTTTGCCCCCCAATGTTATCAGACGCTACGCTCCGGCTCTATCGGACCGCGGCCCCGGCCGGCACGACCGATAACTAATTGTTCACTAACACCAACCGCCGGGTAAGATGTCCGCCATGACCAGGGAAACATCCTCCGGTATTGACGCCCGGCCGCTGGTGGATCGCATCCTGCGAGCGGCCATCGAGCGACGGGCCAGCGACCTGCACATTGAACCGGTCGGCGCCGATTACGAAATCCGCTCCCGCGTCGACGGCGTGCTGCATGCCGACCAGCGCCTCGATGCCGAATCGGGCCGCGCGGCCGTGGCGAGGCTCATGGTCATGGCCCGCCTGCTGACCTACCGCCTTGATGTTCCGCAGGAGGGGCGCGTGACGCTCGGCGGCGCAGGCGGCGCGGGGGATGTCGAATTGCGATTGTCCGTGATGCCGACGATTCACGGCCTGCGCGCGGCGGTGCGCATGCCGGCCGACGCGATCCAGGCGGCGGTTCTCGACGGCCTGGGTCTGCCCGATGCCGTCCGCGCCGCCCTCGAGCGATTCGCCGCCGGCGACAGCGGCATGCTCCTGTTCACCGGCCCGGCCGGAAGCGGCAAAACCACCAGCATGTACGCCACGCTGCGGCACATCGTCACCAGCGCCAGCGGCCTGAGCGTGGTCGCGCTGGAAGACCCCGTGGAGCGGCGCCTGTCCGGCGTCACGCAGATCGAAGTCTCGCCCTTTGGTCAGCTTACCTACGAACGTGCCTTGCGGAGCATGCTGCGGCAGGATCCGCAGGTGCTCATGCTTGGTGAGATTCGAGACGCGGCCACGGCGTCGCTGGCGATACAGGCATCGCTCAGCGGGCATCGGCTCTTGACGGCACTGCACGCGGCCACGGCCGCCGGGGCCATCGCCCGGCTGCTGGAAATGGGGATCGAGCCGTATCAGATCACCAGCAGTCTGTCGCTGGTCGTCGCCCAGCGGCTGTTGCGGCGATCCGACGGCTCGGGGGGATATCTGGGTCGAATCCCGGTGGCGGAAATGGTGGTCATGGACGCGGCTTTGAAGAAGGCCGTGCTGGCTCGCGCCGATACCGATACGCTGGCCGATGCGTACCAGCGCCAGGCAACCTATCGGCCGATGGCGATGGTGGCCGAGGATCGGATAGCGGAGGGTTTGACCGACGCCGCGGAGGCTCGTCGCGTGCTGGGGCCGGCAATCGTGGCGGCGGAGTCGGCGGAGGCGGAAAAAAAGTGAATTTGTGCAAGATCGCCACTACGAGTCCGTCTATTGGATGAGATGCCGATGAGCCTTTTGACGCACAGCACGCCGCACACGCCGCCGGTCGAGGCTTTCGAGGCCGCCGACGACCTGGAATTGCTGTCGCGATTCGCCGCGCACGGAGATGCCGAGGCGTTTGGACGGATCGCCCATCGTCACGCGGCGGCCGTGTATGCGACATGCCTGCGCGTGCTGGGCGACAACGCCGCCGCCGAGGACGCGGCGCAGGAGACATTTTTCCGTCTGCTGCGCCGGCCCAACGATGTGACGCGCAGTCTGGGCGCGTGGCTGCATCGGACAGCGACCAACGTGGCGCTGGATATGCGGCGCAGCGATACATCGCGGCATCGGCGCGAATTGCTGTGCGGATGGGATGCCTCGCGCGCCAGCGGCGGCGGTGATGCAGGCGGGACATCGCACCAGGCCTCGACATGGGCGGAGCTTTCGCCGTCGGTCGATCAGGCACTCAGCGAAATGCCGGAGGAATTGCGATCGGTTCTCGTCGAGCATTATTTGCTGGGCCGGACCCAGGCGGACTTGGCGGCCGCAAGCGGCCAATGTCCGGCCACCATCTGCCGCCGTGTCAAACAGGGCGTCCAGGAGCTTCGCCGTCGTCTGCGCCTCAAGGGCATCGACGCTCTGCCGCTGATTCTGGCGGGCCTGCTGTGTCAAGCTGCGGCGCGGCAGGCGCCGGCCGCGGTGATCGAGGGCCTGGCCAAGATGGCGATGATCGGGCCGATGGACCCGACCATTCCCGGCCGGGTCGTCTCGGGCAGCGCAAAACCTGGCATCCGCCCGTCCATATCACGCGGGCCCATGACGGGCGGCCAGCAAGTGGCGGCGGGCGTCTTCTGCGTGGGGGTGAGCCTCGTCGTGCTGGCTCTGCTGGCGGCGATGGCAATTGGCCTGGCGAATGTGGCGTCGGAGCTTCGCGGGGTGATGGGTCCATCGCCGGTGGACCATCGCTCGGGCGATTAGCTTGCAGCCTCAGATGCGTTTCGAGGGCTTATTATGACCGACACTCCGCAACAATTGCCGCCAGGTTCGGCTGCCCTCGATGTCGAATCGTTCGCCTATCGGGCGGTCGGGCCGGCCGGGCAATCTCTCTCGGGGACGCTGGAGGCGCCCAATATCGCGGCGGCGCAGCACAGCCTCGTCGAGCTTGGGCTGCACGCCAGCGAGATCAAGCCGGCCGGCAAGCCGCGCGTGCGCTGGCCGCTCAGCGGTGATGATTTCCTGGCCTTCAACGAGCAGATTGCGCAGCTCACGGCGGCGGGAATGCCCGTGGAATTCGGGCTGCAACTCATCGCGCGCGACATGCGCCGCGGGCGATTGTCCGGGGCGATCAAGACGGTGGCGGCCGACTTGGAATCGGGCAAGAGCCTGCCCCAGGCCATCGCGGCGCACGCTTCGAGCTTTCCGCCGCTTTACGGCCCGCTGATCGAAGCGGGAATCGCCGCGGGAAAATTGTCGGCCGTGTTGATAAACCTCGGCTTGCACATGGCGTTCGTACAGCGCATGCGCTCGGCGATGTGGCGGGCGCTATCCTATCCGGCGACCGTCTTCGTGATGCTGTGCCTTGTTTTCTATTGGGTGTGCCGCATTGCCATTGCGCCAATGGATGTGGTGTTTTCAGACTTCCACACTGAGCTGCCGCAGATCACACAACTGGTCATTTCCGTGGCGGCGGTCGTGCGGTCGCCGCAGTTCCTCCTGACGGTGGCGGCGGTCATTGTGGCCGGTATTGCGCTTTGGATGTGGATCTCCGCAAGCCCCGCAGCGCGAGCGGGCGCGCAGCGGATCGCGACGGCATTGCCGGTCATCGGCCGGCCGCTGCGATTAAGCCTGGCGGCCCGCTGGTGCAGTGCGGCGGCGCTGGCAATCGACGCGGGATTGGACCTGTCGCGGGCCATCGAACTGGCCGGGGCGGCGACGGGTTCGATCGACGTGGCAAAAGACAGCCAGGCGATGCGCGAGGTTCTGGACGCCGGCGGCGGGATGGGGGCGAATTTCGGTTTGCGCGTGTTGCCGGCGACAGTTCCGGCCGCGATTAACATGGCTTGGGCGACAGGGAATCTATCCGAGACACTGCGGACGCTCAGCCAGATGTACGAGCGCCAGGCGGAGGCGACAGTCGAGGTTCTGCGTGCGTATTTGAGCACGATCCTGCTTCTTATGGCGGGAGTGACCGTGGCGATGATCGCGCTGGCGGTGATGGCGCCCATATTGAGCTTGATTGAGACCGTTTCCAGCCCCAAACACCGTTAGAAGAGACAGAAATGCCCGCGCAGATACTGCCCTATTTCACGCCCTCGCGGACCAAATCACCGCACCCGGTTTTGGCGCGCATCTGGCGGGTGCTTTGGGTGCTGGCGGTCTGCGTCATGCTGACCGCCATGCTGGCGATGTCGTTTGTATTTGGCGCCGTGCTCGTCGTGGCCGCTTCGTATCTGGTGCGCACTTCGCGGCGGGGTCGAGGGCAGAAGGTCATCGCGTATTGCCAGCAGGCGACCAGCGCGAATCTGCCGATCGCGCCGATGCTGGCGGCGGCGGCGATCGACGAGCCGCCGCTGACCAGGAAGCGTCTCAGGAAAATCGCGGAACAACTGGAGGACGGCCAGCCGCTGGGGATGGCGCTGGAAATCGCCGCGCCGGAGATCGGGCGCGACGTTGCCAGATCGATCGGCGCTGCCGAGCGCATCGGGCGATTGCCTCACACGCTGCGGCGTTTGTGGACCGAGTTCGCCGGCCGCGGCCGCGGCACCGAGCAGACACGGGCCATCATGAAGGCTTACGCGATCTACGCCCTTCTGGCGCTGGGAGTGATCAACATTTTTTGCATTGTCGTCGTTCCGAAATTCAAAACGATCATGGCGGATTTCCACACGCCCCTGCCGTGGTCATTGCAACTTGTCCTGGAGATCTGCCGCACATTGTCGCTTGACGAACTGGGATTGCCGCTGGTGCTGGCGCTGATCTTTCTGGCGTTCCTGCTCATGTTCCTGCCGCTGGCGACGGGGCTGTTTACCCCGCGCACGCGGGAGTTGATCGAGGCCTCGGCGTTGGAAGAGATCGCCTGGCGCGTGCCGGTTATGGGCGGGCTCATTCGCAACCGGGGATTGGCCCGCGTGTTCGACTTCGTGGCCGATGCGGTCGCCAACGGTTATGCGCTGGATCGGGCCCTGCTGGAGGCGGCGCCGGCGGCCGGGAATCGCGTGCTGGGCCGGCGTATCGAGAGATGGGCGGCGGGGGTTGCGGGGGGGCAATCCGTCGACCAGGCGGCGCGCGCGGCGCGAATGCCCAGGCAAGTGGTGGGGTTTCTCGCCCCCGTGCGCAACGGCGACGACCTGGGGGCGGCGCTGCACTTTCTATCGGGGCAGTGCGACTATCGCGCCAGCCGCAGCGGCGCACTGGGCCAGGCCATCGTGATCACCGTGTCCGCACTGCTGGTCGGATCGTTCGTCGCTTTACTCGGGTTGAGCATGTTCCAGTCGATGGCGGCGATCAACAACGCGGCCGTCCCGTACTATTACGCCGGAGGGCTGTAGCCATGCCGCGGCGAATTGGATCAAGATCGGGCGGATTCCTGCTGATGGACGCGGTGATCGGGATCGTTATCCTGGGCATTCTGGCCGGGGTCATGGTTGATACGATGCGCCGCTCGAATCAGGCACAGAAGCGGCTGGCCGATACACGCGCGGCGGCCCGGCTGGCGGAATCGCGCCTGGTTGAATTGCAAAGTGGCGCGCCATTGCTGGCGGCCGTGCCGGATGATCAGACGACGAGCGTGACGGCACTGCCGGATCCATCCCCGGCCGGTGCGATGCGGTGGGTGCGCGTCCGCGCGACGGTTGGCGGGCGAGAGGCGGAATTGGTCGGCCTTGTACCGCAATCAGCCGCGACTCAACCGGCCGGGGGAGTTGCGCCATGAAACGCAAAGCACCCCCTATCCGTCGTGGATATTTCCTCATCGAGGTGCTTGTCGTCATCGCCGTTCTTGGCATCGCCTCGGTTGTCCTGAGCGAGGCTTTTCAACTGGCGATCCGATCGATGGGTCGCACCGCCGAGGCGCAGAATCGCTGGGCGCGGACGGACGGGGCCGTCGCTCGATTGCGCTCGGATATCTGGCAGAGCCGCGAGGTTCGCGCGACGACGGCGGGCGATTCGCTGCGCGTGGTCATGGCGGACCGGACGGTTCGCTGGGACATCGACCCGGCCGGCACGCTGTCGCGCACGGTCGAACCCGGCGGCTTGCCCGAACCGTCGCGGTCATGGGCGCAGACGGCCGAGCACTGGTCATTTCGCGCCGAAGACGCGTCGGTCGAGCTGGTCGACACGTCGCCAAACGGCGGTCGGGTGACATTCATCAGCCAGTTGAGTTTGGATCGCCTGGAGCAACGATGAGCCGCGTGCCAAGCACAAATCGAGCATCGCATTGGGTGCGAATTCCGCCCGCCGGGCGCGGGGCTGGACCGCATCGCCGGCGGCACGGAATAGTCACGCTGGTGGCGATCATGACATTGGCGATCGTCGTGGCGGCGGCGGCCGATCTGAGCATGGCCGTGGCGGCCGACTGGCAACGCACACGCACGACCGCGACTGACGCCCAACTGCGCCAGCTTCTCCTGGCCGGCTGCCAGGCCGCCCGCCAGCGGCTCGCCGATGGAGATGTCGCCGGGCAGGGATTCGCGGTCCAGCTTCCGACCGATCTGGCAGCGGATGGGGCGGTGCTAACGGTCGCGCCGGCCAGCACCAACGGTTCAAGTGATGCAACGATAACGGTGAATGCCCGATACAGCGGGCACCGCTCGTCGGAACAGCTTCGTTTCCATCACGGCGATGCGGGATGGGTGTTGGTGGATGTGGCGATAAATTCGTGACGCGATCACGTGCTCCGGCGGCCTTACGGCAAAAATAGGGGATTGACAGGCATACGGGGTATTCTATTATACTGGGTATGCGGATGACGTTCGTTCAGCTTGCGCGGTTTGCCGACCGCTGGGCGCAACTGAAGCTGACAGACGCGGATTTGCAGTCGCTGGAGAAGGCGCTGATGAGCAACCCGGACGCCGGTGCGGTGGTTGCTGGAACCGGCGGGTTGAGAAAGGTGAGGTTCGCGCCGCCATCTCGGCATGTCGGAAAGCGAGGAGGTTTTCGCGTCGGATATACATATTATCGCACGGCGGAGGCTATATACCTGCTGGCGATATACCCCAAGAATGAGCAGGCCAATCTGACCGCGGCGGAAAAAGCGGAGGCTCGCAGGCTGATTGAGTTCATTGGCCGCAGTCTCCGGACAAGCCGGTAGGACATGAAATTGTATGGCACAACACAAAAAAAAAGTAAGTGGGCGCGCGGCGGATGACATCATGCACAGCCTTCGGGAGTTGGCCAAGGCCATTGAGGACGGCGTGCCGCTGGAGGAGCGCTTCACCGTTCGCACCGTGAACATCCCCGAACCCGGCAAATATCCGCCGACTGCGGTTAGGAAGCTGCGGGATCAACTCGGGATGAGTCAGGCGATATTTGCCGAACTTCTGGGCGTTTCGCGCGTGTGGGTGCAGGGCTGGGAGCGCGGAGTGCGCCAGCCCTCGGCATTGGCCCGGCGTCTCATGGATACCATCCGCGCCAACCCCGCATCGTGGCTCGCCACGGTCTGGGCAAAGGCGGGGTGAGCGTGTTTGCGGGGTTGAAATCCTCTATGAACTTCGTGGACGCAGGTGCCTGAAATGAATCGCAGCGATGCCTACGGCGTTCTGAGCGACGAATTGCGGTCAATGTCCCATTTGGGATACGATTGCCTTTTGTCCCGAATCGGCCAGTCCACTCGGCGCGTTCTGGCGCTCGGCCCGGAAGAAGTGGCCGTCGAGACCCATGTGCGCTGGCACGACGCCAAGAAACGGGCAATTCGCATTGAAGCGACGGCATATGGTCCATCATGTTGGGCACTTGAGCGGCTGGAAGAATCGATCATTATCCGACCTCGAAGCTAATCGGCTCGTTTGCGAGAGCTCGCTTGGCATGTTGCGCGGCGACGCGGCAGATGCTGCTGAGGAAGAATTTTGACCCGCCAGACGGCGATCACCCGGAACGGGCCTGGTCTTCGTCCTCGTCCTCGGCTTGCTTTTGCTCGGTCTGCGTGGGGATGTGGAATCCGCCGCGGAGGACGACGATGCCGCCGGTCAGGTTCCACAGAATCTGGACCAGGCGGATGGACATGGTCAGTGCGACGGCCTGGCCGACCGTGACGCCCAGGGGGCGGAGCAGGACGATGGCGAAGTATTCCATGACGCCGGCGCCCTGGGGGCTGATGGGGATCGAGCCGGAAAGAACGACCACGGGAACCACCGTCCAGTAGTAGCTGGGCTGGATGGGAAGGTGAAACGCCTTTCCGCAGAACATGGCGCTGCTCACGACAACCATGTGAACCGGGATGCTGCCGGCCAGAGCCAGCAGCAGTGTGCCGGGGCGCCGGCCGTAGATGTTCAGGGATTCCAGCCCCGTCTGTACGGTGGATTGCATCGGCAGTCGTGCGGCGATTTTGTCGATGAGAAAGACCCTGTGCAGCGTGGGGCTGTAGAAGATCAGAAGCGAAACGGCGACGGCGGCGAGAATGGCGGCCGAAACACCGGCGACCCAGCGGCATTGCGGGATGTGCCACTGCAAAGCGGCCATGGCGCCGCCGAGGATGACCAGGGCCAGCAGGCCCACGATGCGATCGACAAGGACGGACATGACGGCGCGCATGCGGTGGTGGGTTTGTTTGGCGACGTAATAGGCCTTGAGAAGATCGCCGCCGGTCGTGCCGGGCATGAAGGCGTTGTAGAATGAGCCGACCATGTTGAGCGCGAAAGTTCGCATCGGCCGCAGATGCACATCCACCACGCGGAGCAGTTCGTGCCAGCGGATGGTGGTGATGAGCATGGTGGCGGGGAAGATGAGAATGGCGACCCAGAGATACGAAGGCGTGGCGTGGCGGACGATGACCGAGACGCCGACCTGAATGCGCGGGTGGGGGATGGTGAGTTCGTAGCCGCCGGGGCCGGTTTTCACGTGATCGGGTGTGACCCATTGGCCGGTGCCGTCGGGGGCCTGGACGAGGAATTCCTGGAAGGCGGTGAGGTCGTTGTTGAGGTGCAGACCCAGGAGCGGGCGGGCTGCGCCGTCGACCTGCACGGTGAGGTTTTTCTTATCCGGCTCATTGACGATCTTGTCGCGGCTGACGGTGATCTGGCCGCCGGTGGCGGGATCGATGCAGACGAAGGAGTAGTCGGTTTCCTCGCCGCTGTTGGGCAGTTCGACCCAGCGGGGTTTGTTGGACGAATCGAGGATGGCCAGGGCCCGCGACCGCCAGTTGAGATTGAGCACCACCCAGAGGATGCCGGCGATGGCGATGGTCCAGCGGAGGAGAAAAAGTGCAACGCGTTTGGTACGGGATGACATAGAAGCGGCGTCATTGTGCATGCCGGCGAGGAAATCGCAACAGGGCGCGTCGCGACGGGCGGGATGAGTGTGCCCGAATTTCCGGGCGAGGGTAACTCGATGCGGAGCCACCTCTTACCCCTCCCCTTGTACTCAGGGGGAGGGTTGGGTGGGGGTCGACCGCTATGGCGTCGGTCACGGCTTCGAAATGGCAGCACGTCTGGCGAAGAACCCCCGCCTCGGTCCCCCTCCAGTGCAAGGGGAGGAGGGAAAGACAGGCTCCCGGAAAATCGGGCGCTCTCGGCGGGATGCCGCCGGGCAAAGCGCCCGTGATGGCGGCAAGAATATGAAATATTATATTCGCTATGTGAAATCCGGACAATTCGTCCAGTCCGATAACACCCGGACTTGCCGGGAAATTTGAATCCGCTACCGTGTCCCCGTCCATCGTGGACCGGTGTGGTGGTCTTTTGGCTGAAGGAGCCCAGATGTCGTTGATCAGTGCGCACGGCGGAAAACTTGTG
>Ga0181520_10002090_pt1 | contig 38484 bp, 32 predicted proteins | sample PEATcosm2014_Bin_29_FD_132451 | JGI IMG/M metagenome (GOLD analysis project Ga0181520, IMG submission 132451) | Peatland microbial communities from MTU Mesocosm Facility, Houghton, MI, USA - PEATcosm2014_Bin02_30_metaG | ecosystem: Environmental > Terrestrial > Soil > Wetlands > Peat | place... | reverse complement strand
TTCATTTCCTGCACAGAATCTCGCCAGGGGACAGGTCCATGTTTTCGGCGAACCGTTTGTTCGCACAAATACGTTTGCCCGCCGACAAATCGACCAGTCCCCAACCGGGGTGTGAACGGTTACGTGCGGGCCTGGGGCGGGAGTGACAAAATATAGCAGCATTGGTGAGTGTTTTGGCCCCCTCTGCAGCCGCCCAGACAGTTGGTACACGGGTGTTGCGGTCGACGCTGTCGGGAACATCTGGGTCTCTGAGACATTTAGTCGCAGTCTCTTCGAGTACGATAGCTCCGGCGGACTGTTGCTCACGCAGATTTGCACCGACCTTTCCACCCTGCAGACTTTTCCGTCAGCAATCGCGTTGGACGCTATGGGCAACATCTGGGCAACGACCAACGCAGGATACGTGGAGGAGTTCAGCGCTGCAGGCGTCCTACTTACAGTCTTCCCATACACTCCGTTGGCTGGCGCGGATTATCAAAATGAGAATTTTGCGCCTTACACGGCTCTAGCGGTGGATGCGGGTGGCAACGTATACGTCGGCGATTGGTCCCTAGCGAGCGTCCAGGAGTTCTCGCCCGTCCCCGAACCCTCCAGCATCATCCTTTTGAGCTTCGGTGCAGTCAGCCTGCTTGCCTACGCTTGGCGAAGGCGAACACGGACGGGCCTCTGAACGAAATTTGCTCCCGCATTCGCTGGTGGTTGTCAAAGTCAAGTCCTGAGTACCGTAAGACTACTTCGATCCCAGCGACCGTAACGGCAACCGGACGGTGACGGTGGTGCCTTCGCCGATCACGCTGGCCACGTCGATCGTGCCGCCATGACGGCGGACGATCTCCCGGCAAATGGCCAACCCCAGGCCGACGCCACCGCGGTTGCCGGTCCTCGCCTTGTCCACCCGATAGAATCGTTCGAAGACCCGTGGCAGATCGGTCTCGCCGATGCCGATCCCCGTGTCAGAGACCGTCAAAATGGCCTGGTGCCCTTCGGCGACGAGCTGCAAGCGGACGCGGCCGCCCTCGCGATTGTATGTGACCGCGTTGCTCACCAGGTTCGCCACGACCTGGCCGAGCCGTGCCGCATCGCCGGCGACCTGTACCGTCTGCAAATCGCACGTCAACTCGACCTGCTTCTGGTCGGCCAAAGGCTGCAACAAGACCACGGAACTCTCGACCACTGCGCGCAGGTCAACCGATTCTTGATGGTTCTCCGGTTGGCCGGCATCCATACGGGCCAAGGTCAAGAGGCCCTCGACCAACGCCTCCATGCGTTTGGCGGCTCGGTAACAAGCTTCCAGGGCCTCCTGGTACTCGGCGTGCGACCGCGGGCTGGCCAAGGCCAGTTCCGACTGGGCAACAACGACGGAGATCGGCGTGCGTAATTCGTGCGAGGCATCGGCCGTGAAGCTTGCCTGCCGCTCGAACGATGCTTCCAGACGCCCAAACATCCGGTTGAGCACCTGGGCCAGCCGGCCGAGTTCGCTCTTGGCCCCCGGCTCGTCGATCCGCTCGGAAAGATTGGAGGCCGAGATCCGATCGGCCGCGCCCGTCATCTGCTCGATGGGCGCCAGGATCCGACGAGAGAGAAACCATGCCCAGAGCAGGCCGAGGGCCAAGATGCCCAAGCCCGTTGCCGACAACCACGCGAGCAGTCGCCGCAACTCGTTCCGCTCGCGGCCAATTTGGCGACCGACAAGGATTTGCATGGTCGCGGGGCCGCGGACAATCACTTCTCGAAACGGCCCGCGGGCACGTTGATAAGAGTCAAGGTAACGAAAACCACGTCCGATCGCGGGAAGCGCCCGGCCGGACCGGAGATCGGCGGGAGCGGCGTCGGATGCAAGGCATACCCGGCCGTTAGAGTCCCAGACTACCAGGTAGGGCGCGTCGGCTCGATCGGTGCCGAAGCGATACCGATAGGCTTCCGGAATATCTAGTTCCGGGACCACGCTGGCCTTTTCCAGCTTCGCGGCCACCACCTGGGCAGCCCCCAGCAGGTCGGCATCTACCTGTTCGAGCGTGGCATAGCGAACGCGGAGGAAGAATGCGGTCCCCAGGCCGACCACCGCGGCCAATAGGATCACGGCCTGCCAGGCCAGTAAGTTCCAGCGTATGGACTTAAACATCGATCAAGTATCCCTGGCCCCGCCGGGTAACAACAAAATCCGCTCCCAGCTTCTTGCGCAGATTGGAGACGTGAACGTCCAGTAAATTGGAGAGCGAGTCCTCGTTCTCGTCAAACAGATGGTCGTAGAGTATCGTGCGGGTGACGATCTTCCCTTGATGCAGGGCCAGGAACTCGACCAAGGCATACTCCCGGGGCGTCAGGCTGATCGGCGCGCCCTGCTTGCTGACGGTGCGCGCTGCCGTGTCGATCTTCACGTCACGAATCACGAGCACGGCGGCGGCTTGCCCCGCCGCGCGACGCACGAGGGCCCGGAGGCGGGCCAACAGTTCTAGCCGCGCGAACGGTTTTACCAGGTAGTCGTCGGCTCCCGCATCGAGTCCTCGGACCCGATCGGCCAGGGCATCGCGGGCCGTGAGAATCAACACGGGCGTCGTCTTGCTGCACCGCAACCGCGCGAGCAACTCGCCGCCGTCGAGTTTGCGCAACATCAGGTCCAGCACGATGGCGTCGTACTGCCAACTGGTCGCCTTCAGCAGGCCGTCTTCGCCGTCCGACGCGGTATCGACGGCGTAGCCTTCCTCGCGCAAGGCTTTTGCCAACGCCCGCAACAGATCGGGTTCATCCTCGACGACCAACAGCCGCACGGCGGTTTTCTCCCGGGCAGGAATATCCGAATCCCATGATGGCAGCACCGCACGCGGCTGTAAATAGGACGTGATCGGGCTGCCGGCACGGTGCCTTTGACTCCGCTCATCGCACACCAAACAGGAAGTCCGTGTTCTCGATTTGCGGCATTTTGATCGGCGATGAGTACAAGAATGGGCCCTTGGCGTCCGCAGGGTGCGACGTCCGCAGGCGGGCCAGTTCGTGCTTCTGCTCGGCTGTCAGCGTCTTGGCGACCTCCGCGAAGGCCGTAGCGTAGAGATACGACAGCTCGCCGTCCAACTGGCCGTAACGTTTCGACAGGGAGAGAACCTTGTCCTTATCGGCGGAGGGGCCTTTCTGGAAACGCCGCAGTTCGGCGGCGATCGCCCGGCGGAGGCCGATCCACGTCGACCGCCTTGCCAGACGCCTCATTCTTGATCGTTGCGGCATGGATTTCGGATTCCCCGGCATAGGTCCAGCCTTCGATCGTGATACGATCCTTGAGCGAAACAACGCCCGCCAGCTTTTTGCTTGCGGCGGCGGGAAACCGCACTTCCGTCCCATCGTCCAGCCGCAGGCCATCGACCTCTCCGTTTCGGCTTTTGTGAAACGCGGCAACGACGCCGGCCGCGGTCAACGTTTTCTCGGCCTTTCGCCCCGGCTTTTCCGATTTTCGAGGCGGGGGAGGGCGATCATCGTCGGCCATGGCTGCTTCCTCGTTAGGCTGGGGCGGCGCAGCCTGAAGACACCCAGCCGCCAGCAAAGCTAACCCGCAAATCCCGGTCGTTGCCCAAGAAACGTGTCGCATCGTCGTTCCCCTTCTTTGTCGGCATGAAACCGTCGGCAAACACCATGCTTGCCAACCACGCGACTAATTGTAGCGGCAAGGACCTTAAGGGAAGATGAAGATGAAGTCGGAATGGGGCCGGGTTGTTGACAACCGACATGCATTTGGCGAGAGTAGTGTTTGCGGTTCGGAGCATCCGAGAACGAATTGTCAGAAGTAACGTGCACAACCTGCGGAGACCATCGACACCATGACCATGCAGAGCACCAGCCTCCTCCGCCTTATTCGTGCCGCGCTGCCATTGCTCGCCTGCGGCCTGTTCGTCTCGCCGCTCGTGGCTCGAGGGCCCACGGGCACGCCGGAGCAGAAAGGCACGATCAAAGCGGCCGTTGGCGTCGATGCCGAATTGTTCGCCCGGCAGATGAAATTGATCGACCAGCGCCGCAGCTCGTGGCTTGCCAAAGCGGCGCAGGCCAGGCCGACACTTTCCCGCCGGACGATCCATCCCGTGGCCCTGGTGGCGGCAACGAAGGACGCCGCGAGCTTCCAAGGTTGGAAAATGGTCAAAAGCGGCAAGCCGGAGTCGGTCTGCAACAAGCCGCTGCGGCCGGGCGACGGTTTCATTCTGGATTTCGGCGAGCACATGACCGGCCAGCTCACCTTCTCGCTGCGACGGTTCCAGATTCCCGTGGACGCGCCAGTGCGGCTGGCCTTTCTTTTCGGAGAGGTGCCGGCGGAACTGGGCGAGTCGTTCGACTCGTACAAAGGCGGGCTGTCGCGGTCGTGGCGACAGGACGAGGTGTTCAATTTCGACGACGTGCCGCAGACGGTGACGCTGCCGCGCCGTTATGCGTTCCGTTACGTGAAGGTCACGGTCGTTTCCGCGAGCACCTACGGCAAGTTCGGCTTTTCCGACATTCATGCCGAGGCCGCGACGTCGGCCGACGAAGGCCGGCTGTTGCCGTTCCGGCCGCAGAGCGGCGACGACGCGGCACTGGATCGCGTCTCGCGGCGGACGCTGCGGGATTGCATGCAGACCGTGTTCGAGGACGGCCCGAAGCGCGACCGTCGCCTGTGGCTGGGCGACCTGCGTCTGCAGGCGCTGGCAAACTATGCGACCTATCGCAACTACGATCTGGTGAAACGCTGCCTCTACATCCTGGCCGGCACGGCCACCGACAAAGGGTTGGTGGGCACATGCGCCTTCGAGCGGCCCCAGCCGGCACGCGGCGGCGACAATATTCTCGACTATACGGCGCTCTTCGCGCCCCTGGTGCTGGAATACCTGGAGGCCAGCGGCGACCGGGCCACGGCCGAGGATTTGTGGCCGGCCGTGTTGAAGCAACTCGACTTCACGCTCGAGCCGGTCAACGAGGAGGGCCTGTTCGCCTCGCCCCATGGCTGGTGGCTCTTCATCGATTGGCATCCCACGCTCGACAAACAAGCGCCGGAACAGGCGATCCTTCTGTACGGTTTGAAGGCGACGCTCCGGCTGGCCAAAAAGCTGGGCAAGGAGGACGAGGCGGCGTTCATTTCCAAGATCATCCCGCGCATGGAGGCCGCGGCACGGAAAAGCCTGTGGGACGAGTCTCGCGGCGTATTCACGAGCGGGCCCAACCGGCAGGTTTCCTGGGCCTCACAGGCGTGGATGGTGCTGGCCGGCGTGCCATCGGCGGAACAGGCCCGCCGTGCAATGTCCGGCGCGATGCACTCTGGCACAGCGGCAAAACCGGTCACGCCCTACATGCACCATTACGTGGTCGAAGCGCTGTTGGCGGCGGGGATGCGCGACGACGCGATGCGGCTGCTGCGGTCGTATTGGGGCGGCATGGTCAAGAAAGGCGCCGACACGTTCTGGGAGGTGTATCTGCCGGACGATGATCTCGCCTCGCCCTACGGCAGCCATCTCATGAACAGCTACTGTCACGCCTGGAGTTGCACGCCGACGTATCTGCTGCGCCGCGAAGCGGTCGGAAGCCAGCGGCCGTGAGCGTTCATCCACCGTCCCATGGCGTTTACAAGCTCCGCCACATCTCGGGACGAAGGGCGGCCCTTCCCTTGCTGAGGGCTTCGTCGATTTCGGCCAACAGGCGGGCCTTGTCGCGCGAGAGCGTTCCGGCCAGCGGCAGGTAATTCGAGGCATGATTGGTGCGGAAAATGCATCGCGAAAGGCCCTCTGAGTGCGCGATGATTTGGCGCAACTCGCGCAGCAAGTCCGCCGCTTCCGGCAATACGAACGTGCCCGACTGCCACTGCCGGTACAACTCGGTGCCGGGAACGAGCATCAGGGTAAGCAGGGAGAGATATTCCGGATCCATGGCGCTCACGACGCGACCCGTTTCCTCGGCGTGCTCGGCCGAGAGCTCCGTTCCGCCGAGCCCCAAGAGGGCAATGACCGAGGCCCGTATTTCTGCGCGTTTCAGTTTCTGCACGGCCTCGATCATCTCGGCCGCCGTGATTCCTTTCTGGACGCGGCGGAGAACCTCCGCGCTGCCGCTCTCCAGTCCCAGGTAGACGATCTCCAATTTTCGCTGGTGAAGCGCGGCAAGATCGGCGTCGCTCTTGCCGAGGATATCGCGGGCGCTGGCGTAGATGCCCACACGTCTTAGCTGCGGGAAACCCGAGGCGAGGGCGTCCAGAATGGCGACCAGCGGCTCCATCTTCAATACCAGGGCGTTTCCGTCCGCAAGAAAGACGCGCCGCGTACCGGGAATCTGCTCTTGGGCTAGGGCAATGTCCTCCAGCACCTCCTCGATCGGCCGCAGCCGAAACGCCTTCTCCAGATACGTGCCGCAAAACGTGCAACGGTTGTGGGAGCAGCCGTACGTAACCTGCAGGATGTAGCTATCCGCCTCGCTGGGCGGCCGTATGATCATGCCGTGGTATCGCATGGATCAATTATGCGCGGCTGCACCGCAACGAGCAACAGTTGGCTTGCCCAACCGGGCGCTCCGCACTGCCGGGCAAGCCGGTAGCGGCGCCCGTTGTCGCCGCTATTCTTTCGGCAATTCGTTGATCCGTCGCGTGGCTCGCCAGAGGGCCCAGCCAAGCAGAGCCACAAGCGCTGCGATCACCGGTCCGAGGAACAGCGGATTATTGAGCAACTGGCGCAGATCAACGGGGGGTTCGCCAGGGGCGGCGCCTGGCGTCTCCACGCCCAACCGAGCTTCCTGGGGCGCTTGTCTCTCGCGCAACGGCGCCAGAACGATGGCGGCGTCATACTGCGGCGCGGCAGCTTCCTGCGAGCCGTAGCCGAGGTGATACGTCTCGCCTTTTGCGGCCAGAAAGACCGCCCGATACACGTTCCCCCGCGGCTTCACCCCCGTTATCACAAGCGGCGGATTGTCCTCGTTATGGATCACGATGCGATACGCGGTCTGGCGCTCTTCGGGAAACGAGACGCCGAGGGTGGCGCGGTGGAAGCCGCCGAAATCGACCACCGATATCCGGCCGCTGCCAATGTCGCTCCACTCGGTCCGGGCGCCGTGAGGCATCGACTTCTGGATCGTCGCTTCGCGGCTGAAGTTGCGGCTCGACGTTTCCAGCGTCAGTTCCGTTAACGGCTCCCGCCGCATGGTGACCTCGACGATCGTCCTCTTTGCCGCGGGGCTCTCTTCCACGCGCCACCCGGCGGCCTTGTAATCGGCCTTTCGATCGTATTCGAAGGTTTTTTCCGCTTGTTCGTGCCATAGCTCGATGCGGTCGATCCGGAAGGGGCGCCGCTCCAGGACGGTGGTTTCCGTCCGTTCGGTTTCCCTGCCGCCGCGGTACTTGCGCGTGAGGTCCAGAAACGGCGACTCCTTGGCGTCGGCGATGCCCGAGATACTGAGCCTGAACTGCCGGTAGCTATTGTACGGCAGACGAAGCTCACGGTTGCCGATGTCCATGTAACGTGAATAGTCGAAGATCACTCCGCCGGCCAGCAGCGGGGTCCAACCCAGGCCGTCGTTGCTCCCCTCGATGCTGACTCGCCGCTCGTAGTTCGCCAAAGGCGTCATGATGTTCAGGCCATCGGCCGCCGGGGCATCGGCGTCCAGGCGGACGATCACGTCCAGCCCGTCGCCCCGCTCCTTCAAGGAGACGACGGTGCTCTGGCAAGCATTCCGCACTGTGCGGGTACGCGGCTCGGTGGCCTTTTCCAAAAGACAGGGGACCTCGTGGTCGCGAGCGTCGAAAATGCGCAGGTCGGGAAAGTCGCGGCGCGTCGCGGCATAAACGTCGCTGTCCAAGGTCACGGCCAGGATGCTTTCGCCGGTGGCCGTGCCGCGATCGATCGGCTTGGAGCAACGGAACGACGCCGGTTCGGTCGCCATGCCGGGCAATGCAAACGTCAGCAACACGGAGCAAATCAGACAGTACCGCATACGGAGCGTGCGGGCGGCGTCTTGCGGGCATCTCATGCTTGTTCCTCCTTGCGTCGGGCGGCCAGCGCGGGGCGATATTTAAGGTACACGAACGAGCCGCCGAGAACCAGCATGCCCAGCAGGATAAAGGCGATGATGCGATAGAGCTGATCGAGGGCCACGAGATCGCGGAACAGCACTTTCCACGCCACCAGGGCGAACAGCGCTAGGCCCACGTAGCGGATCGGCCGAACATCCCACCACATGCCCACGGTGATGAGCGCCAAGGCGAACAGCGACCAGAGGATCGACACGCCCCCAGCCTCCGAACCTGGCAGGAAGTGCATGAGGAAGGTGTTGACCTCGAGCGTGGAGAACACGAACAGCATCGCGACCGCCAGGCCGCCAAAGACCACCGCACGGTCGCGGGCTGTGGCCTTGCCGCTGAGCAGATAGTAGCCGCACGTGAAAAAGGCGATGATGGCGCCGAAGTCCAGCAGCCGCATCCCCGCTTCCAGGAAGGAATAGTCGCCGGCGTAACAGTACGTCATGGGCACAACGTGCCAGGCCGGCAGGTCAATGCAGCCGAGCTTCAGCACCAGTCCCGCGACGGCCAACATAAGGACGCCCCACAGCACGTCGCTCGGTCGGCGCCGATGCTGGCCGATCAGGAAGATACAGAGGACGATCCACAAGAGCGAGAGCATGGGCAGCCGCAGCGGGGCATAGAAAAATGCCACCGACTGGTTCAACTCCAGGTGCAGGGCCACAAACACCATGGCCACGACCATGGCCACGATCGCCCCGATGGCCCAGCGGCGGGCGATCCACGGGTCGACGTCGTTCTCCCGTCCGACGGGCAGGAAGGCCCGCGGCGGCTCTTTCTGGAGCAGCCAGCCCGCGCCGGCCAGCGACGCCACCGGAATGCCGAGGACCGTCAGTCGCGTGAGCATCTGCCACAGGTAGTCCATCACCGGCACGTCCATGACCGCCGCCCCGAAGTATTGCCGGTGGAGATCGACAACGCCGAACCGACACAGCACGATCGCATAGAGCAGATAGGAGACCTGCCGCAGGAACTCGCTGTTCAGTTTGCCGGCGATCCAAAGCATGACCAGGGCCTGGATGGCCCAACTGGCCGTGACCCATTGACTGGAGAGCAGCAGCGGTATCGTCACCGCCAGGAAGAACGCCGACAGGGCGGTAAACGACAGCAGCAGTTCCCGATCCAAGAGCCGGCGGAGCAGGAAGTAATAGACGTGGGCGGCGTAGAAGGCGGCCAGCGCCAGGCTGACGGCGGCCACCCATTTGTCGCCGTAGGCGTCGCGCACGAGCACGTAGCTGGTGCCGAAAAACACCCCAGCGTTGATCCACAACCCCAAAACCTGCAACAGTGTCGACTTCCGCCGGTTCACCAGATTGAACGTGAACGTCATGGAGGAATAGAGCGCGAAGAAGGCCGCCAGGAACGGCATCACCTGCCAGAAGCGCTCCGGGCCATAGTGCCACATCTTGAGCGTCGCGAACACCAGCGAATAGGTGTTGAAGAAACTGAGATAGTTCAGCAGATGCCAATCCTTCTTGTAGCTGACGCCGAAGACGCCGAGACCCAGAATGAGCAGGTAGCTGTAGAGCCCGACATAGTTGACCACGTGCGTCTGGAGCATGACGGGCGTGCCATAGCCGCCCAGGATGCCCAAGACGGCCACCAGGATCGAATTGAAGCGGACCGCGATCCAGCCGGCGACGCAAGTGACGGTGATCATCAGCCCAAGGGCCGTGAGATCGTCGATCTTCCCATAGAAGCTGTGCGCGGCGAAGACGCTGAGGTACAGCGAGGCGATGCCCGCGCCAATCAGCCCCTGGCCCAGCAGGTGATACTTGCGGCCGAGCATGTGCGTGCCGGCCACGAGCATCACCAGGCCGGCCGCGGCGGTGAGCAGGATGCGGCCCATTTCATCGATCAGCCCCTTATCGATCGAATACTTCAGAAAGAAGCCGACGCCCATGACGAGAATCAACACGCCGGTGCGCAGCAGCCAATTGCTGGCGATGGCATACTCCCACGAGACGCCCTCCGGCACTTCATCTTCGCCGAGGATGATCCAGCGGCCGATCTTCCGCAGGACGTCGCGGGCGGCCGTTTCGAAGTAGCTGGGCTCGGCCGGGGGCGCCGGGGCCGTCGGCGCCGTCTGCGCGGAAACTGGTTCTTGTTTCTCTGCCTTCTTCTTCCATTCGTCCAAGAAGTCAAACTTCAGCGGCGGCAACGACTTCTGCTGTAACGGCGCAAGGACCGGCGTCTCCGGCGCTTTCTCTTTGGCCGGCAGCGGCTCCGACACGGGCACCGATGGCGTTTCGGCGGCCGTCTCTGCCGGCGGCGCGGGTTGTGGCGGCGTCGGTTTCTCCGCTCCCTTCGCCATTTCGCGGACGAGTTGTTGCGTCCGATCGACTTCCCGCTCCACGCGTAGCAGCGCGGCGGAAAAATCCCGTTGCCCGCGGAACACGGCGACCATCAGCCCCAGCAGCGCCAGGGGCACCGCGATGACGACGAGGATCAGCACGACCGGCACAATGGCTTCCAACGGCATAGCACGCCCTCCCGTAATGGAAATCGTCCGCCTCGGCTGTCCCCCTATTAGTATAGGACGCAATTCCTAGAACGGGGACCAGCTCTGCCTCAAGACCCTAGGCGGAAGGGCGCGGGGAATATAACGGCCGGGGGCGATGAGTGGCCCGGTCCCCTCTCCCGCCGGGAGGGGGTTAGGGTGAGGGCGGTCCGCGGTGCGACCCGAACCCGGAGGGTTCTCAGCCATTAGCCGGCTGAGGACCGCGATGCGACCGGAACCCGGAGGGTTCCCAGCCATTAGCCGGTGGTTGAGCGCAGCGATACCACCGGACCGATGGCCCAGGGCACGTCGCATCCCGGATGCCAGAAACCCGCTGGCATCCGGGATGCGGGATGTCTGGCGAGCTGCTTTCCTTTCCGGTGGTGGCGCTACGCTTACCACCGGCTAATGGCTACCATCCCGGGATGGATGCAGCGGCCATTGCTTTCCAAGGATCGCCGGGCCATCCCCCCATCCCGGGCAGGCTCCAATCATCGGTGTCGCGGCTACTCCTCCCAGTGGAGTCTTACGCCGAAAATCGATACGGGGCCTCGGTCGGCGTTGAAGGCGGGGTCGCCGACGAACTGGTAATCCAGCGCGAAGTGAGCGGTCTTGCCGATGGGAAAATCGTAGTAGAGTTCCAGGGCCTTTTCGGGGCTGTAGGTCAAATTGCCGTCGCCGTTGAGGATGCCGGTGCCGCCGGCCTTCAAGAAGGCTATCTGCTCCGGGGATGCACCGCTCACCACGCCCAAAACGCCGACGGTGTCGTCGGGGCGATGCCACCGGGCGCCTTTGATGCTCGCGCCCCACGAAACCGACCAATTGGCATCGGTATAGGTCCACGCCGCTTCATGGCCGTCGTTCCATCCCACGCGGGAAAACACGCCCACGGTCTTCGAAAGCTCCTGCTCCCAGTTGATCCCGAAACCGTACTTGTAGCGGTAGGCGAACGCTTCGGGCGGAATGGTGATGCCGGCGCCCGGAGGGATGGGAGGGGTCGGAGGATTGGCGATCAAGATCGGCGTCGCCACGGCGAAGCTGGCGAAATCGGCGCTGTCGAGCCACGCCATCAGCCGCAGCGCCCCGGGATGCTCGTCGAGCTTGTACCGCCGCTCGAACTCCGTCATCATGCCCCAGGAACGCCAAAAATTGCCGTCCGACCCGCTGCCCGGCCAACAGAAAATCTGGTCTTCGGCGGTCAGACCATTCATCTCGCCCGGCATCTGGAACCAGCCGTAGCGCAAGGCCCATTGGGGCTGGTTCAATTCCAGGGAAATTCCCGTGGTGAAGCCGATGCTGTCGGCCGGGTAGTCCCAAGCGAGGTTGGCCACTGCCGCCCAATTCAAGAATTGCGTATGGGCGTCGTGGGCGTAGCTGTTGTTGTCGAAGACGTCCGTGGGAGTGAACCGGCCCACGGTCAGTGTCAGCCGCGAGATGTCCTGCTTGCCCCGCAGGGTGAGTTGGCCGTCGGGCACGTCTTCCTGTTCGCCGCCGAAGCCGAACGTCTGGCGGACGAACCAGCGGGCGAGCATGAAGTCGGGAATCTCGGTACCAATTTTGAAGGCGTCGCCGCTGGGAAAGTCCTCGACGCCGAACGTGTTGCTCAGGCCGAAGCCTTGCCACATCAGGGCGTCGGCGTGCATCTCGGCGCCATGCCAGAGCCGGATGCCGGCAAACAAGTCGGCGGCCACCGTCCCCTGACGCTCGCCGGCGGGATTCAGGCTGTTGGGGCCGGAATACTGGGCCGGAAAGCCAGGGTCGCCCTGGGCCACCGTGGTGGCCTGGGCATGGAAGTTCGAACACTGGGGCGCGGCCTTTTCGTCCTCGTTGTCTTTTTTATCCTTATCCTCTTCCTTGTCTTTCTCCTTCTCCTTCTTTTCTTTCGTAGCCGACTCGGCCTGGTCACCCTTGGAACCGGCCTCCGGCTTGGCGGCCGCCCCGGGTTCGGGCAGCTTGGGGACCTTCTGATCGGACGTTGCGTTGGCGTCCAGTCCCGGTTGCGGGGGATTGGGCACTGACGGCAGCCGCACCACGTCTTGAGGCGGCCCTTCCTGCGCAAAGCACGTGCCGACGGGAACCGCGAAACCGATCAGCAAGAGCCCCGATTCCGCGATGATGAGAATGAGCGAAACGGCAAGCCTGCTCAGAAGCAAGTGCACACCCTGCTGGTCACGATCGGAGACTGGCACAGTGTGTTGCCTTTGCCGAGGTGGGACGCTCTGAGCATTGCAGCGGTAAGTCAGGCGGTACCAAAGATATAGTCGTCCTTCCTTTGCAGCGGACTTTGCCAAGATAATGCTCCTTACGGAATCGGTGTTCTATTGGCGGCTAGCCATCTGGTCATATGGGGCATGAGCCCGGCCGCATTGTTTGCACGCGTGCCGCATCTCACCTGACCGGTCGATGTGCGATATGTTTCCTGTCTTCACATCCTGCCATCGTCTCGCCCCTTGGCGTCATCGGACTTTCGCCCAACTCACGGAAATCACGCTCGGTTCAAGGTTGATGCGCGACATGAGGTCCTCCATGGCGCGGTCGTTCCGAACCAGGGAATAGATATCCGCGATGACATGCGCCCGGTCGGGCCGCTCGTTGTCCTCGGTCGAGATTCCCTGGAGGATCATCGAGGGATGGGAGTTGACATGCCGTACGAGGATCGTGCGTATGATGCCCTCCTGGGCCAGTTGGCACACGACCCGCATTTGGTAATACATTTCAATGTCGGTGGCCGTCTTCATTCCTCGGTCGATCCATCGACTCACAGGTCGAAGCGCAACGTGGAGCAGGAGGATCGTTGCCGTTCCGAGAAGCCCCTGCAAGGGGAAGCCCGCCCCGGCAAGCGAGCCCACCGCGGCGCTGCACCAGAGCGTGGCCGCGGTGTTCATTCCCTTGACGTTCATCCCTTCGCGGAGAATCACACCGCCGCCCAGGAATCCGATGCCGCTTACGACCGCAGCCGCGGTGCGAGTGGGGCTGGCGTCGTGTGCCACCATGCCGGACAAAGAGACAAATAGGGCCGCGCCCACGCACACCAGGGCGTTGGTCCGCAAACCCGCCGGATGCTGGCGGAATTGTCGCTCCATGCCGATGGCAACGCCCATCAGCAGTGCGGCACTGATGTGCAGGACAAAGGTGATTAGTTGCACGAGAGTCATCGTCACCCTCCACAGCCGTCGATGCGCCTTCTGCGCTATCCGTGGAAAACCATAATAACCACTCGGTAGGTGACCAAAAGAAGCATCACGATCAGGTAGCCGCGCAGCGCCATCAGCGAGAGCTTGACACTTCCGGTCATGTGCATCCTAGTCAGATTGTCCGGGTTGCACTTTTCCTCCGCCACGTCATCCAGCGGATGCACCACCTCGTAGTATTCGGGGTTGGTCTTGGTTCGGGCCTTCTTGGACTGGGGTCTTTCGAGCGTCAACATGGGTTTTCTCGCTTTCTCTTTCAGGATTCAACGTGTGAGATTTTGCACAAGCGTGGTTGTCAGGGCAACAATAGAGTAATGATCCGTGACTTCAGGCCCCCGGAAACCACTCCGGGAAAATGACCTGCACGGCCAGGATCAACGACAAGGCGAAGAGGATTATGATGATCGTCCAGTTCACCCAGTTGCTCCAAGGTCTGTTGGCGAACTCCTCTCCCAGGAGTTCCTTGTCATTCAGGAGTAGTTGGAGAAAAATGATCGCTGACGGAAGCATGACGCCGGCGAGCACCTGCACGCCGAGAATGACCACTTGCTCAGGGAATCGCGGGATGAGCACGATTGCGGCAGCCGCCACGACACCCAGCGCGTAGCTACCGTAGAAGCCGGGGGCCTCACGGAACTTCTTTTGCAAGCTGTGGGGCCAGCCCTTCACCTCGCCCCATGCCCAGGCGCTGGAGAGCGAGATGGCAGTCGTGCCCAGCATGGCCGCATTGACCATCATCAGCGGCAGGCCGATGCTCAACAGCTTTCCCATCGTGGAACCAAGTTGCTCCGCCATCTTTGCCGGGTCCTTGAACTCCAGACCGTGGCGAAAGGCGATGTCGCCCACGAGCATCATGGCACCGGCCACCAGAACGGTGAAACAGGCCCCGATGAACGTGTCCAACCGCGCCCACTTCAGATCGGCGAAGCGGAGCCGCTTATCGGCCACACAACTTTGCTGAAAGAAGAGCTGCCAGGGGGCAATCGTCGTGCCCACGATGGCGATCACCAGAAAGATCAGCTTGGGCGTCATGTGGCCCGCATCCGGCACACCTGGACCGCTCGGGATGTGGGGCAGCAGGGTGTTGGAAACGATCCTCAATACGCTGGGATGGCCGGCCCAAGCCATGAAGAACCACAGGACATCGCACAAGCAGAGCACGATGGCAATCCGCTCCCAGCGGCAGTAGCTGCCGGTGACGACCATCAGGATGAGTCCCAAAGCAGCGACGGGAACAGAGGCGTATTTGGAGACCCCAAGCGCGTCGAGCGCCAACGAGATGGCGGCAAACTCGGTAACAAGCGTCAGGAAATTCACGATCAGGAGGTCCACCAACGAGAACGCGCCCCACCACTTGCCGAAGCGGCGGAAGATCATTGCGGCGTGGCCCTGGCCCGTAGCGATGCCCAAGCGAACGACCATCTCTTGAATGAAGTACGTTGCTGGCAGAAGGACCAGCATCATCCAAAGCAATTCCTTCCCGTAAACTGCGCCGGCCTCTACATAAGTGGAAACAGCGCCCGCGTCGTTATCGGCCTCCATCACGATCAGGCCGGGGCCAAAGACCATCAGGAACGTCAGTAGGTGGCGTGCCCGGGAACTGCGCACACGGTAGACCTTCGTGGGTGTGGCGGAGCGATCGCTATCAGCCGCTCCGCTATTGGAATGATTCATGGCTTGGTACTCCTCGTGTCGCTGCGTAAACAACGGTTCTTGGCCGGCTTTGACAAACTGTGGGCCACAGCTTCCAAGACATCAAGACAGCGGGTAAACGGTACCGAAATCTGCCGGCCCAATGTGGCGTGCAGTCGCTGTGACTTGGCGGCAAATCGTCTGCGCCTAAGTGGCCTAAACCTCAGCGCTAGCAGTAGGTCAGATTGTCGCTCTCACCGACCAGAACCTCGACGTGAGATTTCGTGGCGTAGTGGGGGCTTCACGAATCAGACGAGTTCTCTCGAATCTGCGGCACGGATTGCCGGCTGGAAACGGAGAACCTACAGAGAAGTGACGAATTGAGGCGGGCTATGCTCGTAGCGATATTCCGGCTCGTCGGCAAAGGAAACGTGGATGCGAAGATTTGGCGGGGCCAATTCGACACAACGCCAGACGAGTATTGCTATGGCTAAGCTGATCGGAAGGCTTAACCCGAGAAGAAGGCCCTGACGGATGTCGTCGGGTGATATGCGCCGGCCCACATGGTACGACGAAGATCGCCAAACGGCATTCTGGGCACCAAGAGAAACCCGAAGCGGTGTCAGGGCTCCAGGCCAAAAACGACTGGGCGGGCTGTTCATTGTTCTGTCCTCCTAATCTATCCGGCCGCTCCAAAGGCCGGACAGGTCGGCGGGCAGTAACTCAGCCTCTGCCCCTCCCGTCTAGCCTATTAGCAGCGGCGTTGATGCCGCAGGCACGTAGAGAAATGTGATTATTGACTGAGTTGCGCACCGTTCCCTTGCAGGCACAACTACCACTTGGCTCGTTCACTTGAGTCTCCGGGAAACAAAAAACCGCCGAATGGCCTCTCCAATCGGCGGACTTACTATATCAATCTCGCTATCTTATCGGCATGGATAGGGCCAGTCAACACCCAAAAATCAGAAATTCCGCGAGCCGAGTGCACCCTCATACGCCAGATCGTGGGACGACTTCGCGCGGCAGCATCATCGTCGGCATGGATCGCGTTCCCGCCGCTTCTTTAGGGTTGAAGGATATGAATAAACTCCGCATAGCCGATGGTCGGACGCGGAAAGTACTTCCCGCGATCCCAAGCGGCCGGAGTGCCGATTTACTTCGGCACTCCGGCGGTTCGACGACCGGATACTTGCCCGAAAGCGCACCGAGAAACTCGACCAAGTCCTTCTGCTCCTTCGCCCCCAGGTTGGCCTCGCGGACCGACTTGAGCATCTCGGACAGGTTGGGATTGTTCTTGCCGCCGACGGCCATCAGGGCTACGGCGTCTTCCAGCTTGGCCACGCTGCCGTCGTGGAAATAGGGAGCCGTATCGGCCACGTTCCGCAGCGCCGGGACGCGGAACTTGCCCCGATCGCTCTCTTTGCCCGTGACTTTCATGCGTCCCTCGTCGGCATTCGGCTTGTCGCTTCCCACGCCCGCGTTGAAGAAGCGGTAGTTGCTAAACAGGGGTTGCGTGTGGCAGGTCGCGCAATTGTCGCGGAAGGTCTCCCAGCCGCGCTTTTGGGCATCGTTCATCGCGCTCTGGTCACCCGCGACGAAGCGGTCGTAGGGCGAATCGCCGCTGAGGACCGTTCGCTCGAAAGCGGCAATCGCCTTGGCGAATCCCTCCTTGGTAACGCCGGTGCCAAAAACCTTCTTGAACCGCGCTTGGTAGTCGGGAATCGTGGCAAGCTGGGCGACAACGGCCGTCATGGTATGGCCCATCTCGATCGGGTTCTCGACCGGCCCGACGGCCTGGTCCTCCAAGGTCTTCGCACGGCCGTCCCAGAATTGCGACGTGGCATAGGCCGCGTTGATCACCGTCGGGCTGTTGCGGGCGCCTTTCTGGTGGCCGATTCCCGTGCTGGTCGGCGTGTGCTCGGCCCAGGCCATTTTGGGATCGTGGCAGGTGGCGCAGGAGACCGTGCCGTCCTTGCTCATGCGGGTGTCAAAGTAGAGCATTTTGCCCAATTCGACCTTTTCAGGCGTCATGGGGTTGTCGGCCGGAATCGGCAGCGGCGGCAGTCCCAGCGGCGGTTTTGGTCCGGCGGCGGCCGACTTCTCGGCCGGCTTGGCCTCGGCAGGCTCGGCGACGGCGGTGCTTGGTTCCGGTTTCGCAGGCGACTGGGAAGATGCCTCACTCTGTTTCGCTTCCGGAGCGGAAGCCTTTTTTTTCTCGGGGCCCGGCGAGCAGCCGCAGAAGAGCAAACCAACCACGGATACGATAACAGCAATGCTGCACAACGCTAGCCAATTTGATCGGGATGGTTGCATGGGAATCTCCTTGCGGTGCTGTGGTTGCGGAAAGCAGTCTCGGCTTTGAAGGTCCATTCTGCAAACTTGCCCCGGGCTGTCAAGCATCCCGTCGCCACGAAGGGAATCAAAACATCGGCGGCTTGCCGAGCTTGCGGCGGATGGGCACGAACTGGCCGGCGTGCATGAGGCCGTGAGAACCTAGCAACATGAGCACGATGCCGACCGTCGGCGCGTACTGACGCATCGATTCCGGCCCGGGGCGATCGAAATCGCTCTCCGGCGTCGCATCGACCGCGGCCAACGAGGCCGCCTTGGCTTCATCGAGCAGAGCGAGATACTCGACTTTCGTGGCGAACTTGGCCGGATCGTCGCAGCCGGCCATTTCTTTGCCGTGGACTGCACGAAAGCCTTCCGGCAGCGCGAACGCGGGACGCCCCAATTCGCCGAGCATTTTGTGTACACCCCCGACGATGTGGCCCAGTTGCCACGCCATATGGTTCGTGCCGGGCACCGAACGCACGAACAGGTCGGCATCGGTGAGGTCTTCCACGTACATCCGAATCATTCCATGACTACGTTCGATAACTTGTCGCAGCAGCTCTTTTGCAACAGACATCGCCAATTCTCCGAAAGCAAAGGGAAACGCTTTTGGGATGGCAGTTGTACTGCCATCCCTTAATTTCCGCGGCGGGGCGGCAGTACAACTGCCGCCCCAACCGATTGGACAACTGCCGCCCCAACCGATGGCAAATGGAACAACCAGTGGCGATCGCATTATAGGCTTGGGGGCCCGATTCGCCTAACCCCCCGTTCTTGTGCGTTGCAGGGGGCGACGCCGCGCGGTAACCTACTGGATTCTTTACGGCCAGCCGTGGCGCGAAGGCCGTCAAACCGCAATACCAGCCCGAATTCTTCATTAGAGCGAGGAGAGAACCGTGGAAAATAGACGCTTCGTGACCGTCGACGGCAATGAAGCGACGGCCAACATCGCCCACCTGTGCAACGAGGTGATGGCGATTTACCCGATTACCCCTTCGTCGGGGTTGGGCGAGCTGCCTGACGCCTGGGCCGCTGCCGGCCGCAAAAACATCTTCGGCACCGTGCCCGACGTCGTCGAGATGCAAAGCGAGGCGGGGGCCGCCGGGGCCGTCCACGGCGCATTGCAAGCCGGGGCACTGACGACCACGTTCACGGCCTCGCAGGGCCTGCTTTTGATGATCCCCAACATGTTCAAGATCGCCGGCGAGTTGACCGCGACGGTCTTTCACGTGACGGCCCGCACCGTGGCCACCCACGCCCTGTCGATTTTCGGCGACCACGGCGACGTGATGGCCTGCCGCAGCACGGGCTGGGCCATGCTTTCGTCCGACTCGGTGCAGGAGTCGCAAGACATGGCGATCATCGCCCACAGCGCCACGCTGGAAGCCCGGGTGCCGTTCATCCACTTCTATGACGGCTTCCGCATCTCGCACGAGGTAAACAAGATCGAGCAACTCACGGAAGACGACGTGCGGGCGATGATCGACATGGACCTGGTGGCCGCCCACCGGCAGCGGGCCCTTTCGCCCGAGCGGCCCAAGCTCCGCGGCACGGCCCAGAATCCCGACGTCTTCTTCCAGGCCCGCGAGGCGTGCAATCCGTTCTATGCGGCCTGCGCCGGCATCGTGCAGAAGCACATGGACAAGTTTGCCAAGCTGAGCGGCCGGCAATATCACCTGTTCGACTACGTCGGCGCCCCCGATGCCGAGCGGGTGATCGTGATCATGGGCTCGGGTATCGGCGTGGTCGAGGAGACGGTCGACAAGCTGGTGCCGGAAGGAGAAAAAGTTGGCTTGCTCAAGGTGCGGCTGTTCCGCCCGTGGGATCCGCGGGCCCTGGTGGCCGCCTTGCCGAAGACGGTCAAGAAGATCGCCGTCATGGACCGTACCAAGGAGCCGGGCGCGGCCGGCGAGCCGCTCTATCAGGACGTGATCACGGCCTTGTCCGAATGCTGGGCCGAGAAATTCTCCCCTCTCCCGCCGGGAGAGGGGCAGGGGGTGAGGGCAGGGGAGACGAGCCCTCACCCTAGCCCTCTCCCAGAGGGAGAGGGGACCGAGCATGCGCTACCCCGCGTGATTAGCGGCCGCTACGGACTGTCGTCGAAGGAGTTCACGCCCGCCATGGTCGCCGCGGTGTACGAAGAGCTGACCAAGGCCAAGCCGCGGCAGCAGTTCACCGTGGGCATCCGCGACGACGTGACGAATCTGAGCCTCGATTACGATGCGGACTTCTCGACCGAGAAGGACGACGTGACCCGGGCGATGTTTTTCGGTCTCGGCAGCGACGGCACCGTGAGCGCGAATCGCAACTCGGTGAAGATCGTCGGCGAAAACACCCCGCTGCACGCCCAGGGCTATTTCGTCTACGACTCGCGCAAGGCCGGCTCGGTCACTACCTCGCACATCCGCTTCAGCCCGCGGCCGATCAAGGGTTCCTACCTGGTTCACCGGGCAAACTTCGTGGCCTGCCATCAGTCGACGTTTCTGCGGCGGATCGACATGCTGTCGCAAGCCGTCCCCGGGGCGACGTTCCTGCTGAACAGCGTCTATGGGCCGGACCAGGTGTGGGACCGGCTGCCGGCCGAAGTGCAGAAACAGATCATCGACAAAAGGCTGAAGTTCTACGTGGTCGACGCCTACGACGTGGCCCGGGTGGCCAACATGGGCGTGCGAATCAATACGATCATGCAGACCTGCTTCTTCAAGCTGGCCAAGGTGATCCCGGCCGACGAGGCCATCACGCAGATCAAGGACGCCATCAAGAAGAGTTACGGCAAGAAGGGGGGCGGCAAGATCATCGAGCAGAACTTCGCGGCGGTCGACGGCGCCCTGGCCTCGCTGCACGAAGTGAAGTATCCGAACCAGGTCACCTCGACGGTGCACATGGTGCCGCCGGTGCCCGCCCATGCCCCCGCGTTCGTCAAAGACGTGCTGGGGATGATGATTGCCAACCGCGGCGACGATCTGCCCGTCAGCGCGATGCCCGCGGACGGGACGTTCCCCACGGGCACGACCCAGTACGAGAAGCGGAGCATCGCCCAGGAAATTCCCATCTGGGACCCGAAGATTTGCACGCAGTGCGGGTTGTGCTCGCTGGGTTGCCCGCACGCGACGATCCGCCTGAAGGCCTTCGATCCGGCCCTGCTGGTCAAGGCGCCGGAGGGTTTCAAAGCGGCCGACTACAAGGGGAAGGAGTTCCCCGGCTGGAAGTTCGTCGTGCAGGTGGCTCCCGACGATTGCACCGGCTGCGGCCTGTGCGTCGAGGTCTGCCCCGCCAAGGACAAGGAGAAAGTGAAGCACCGGGCGATCAACATGGAGACGAAGCTGCCCAATCTCGAGCGCGAGCGGGCGGCCTACGATTTCTTCACCACGATCCCCGACGTGGACCGCTCGAAGGTCAAGCCGGACACGATCAAGGGCTCGCAACTGTTGCTGCCGTTGTTTGAGTTCTCCGGGGCCTGCGCCGGTTGCGGCGAAACGCCCTATGTCAAGCTGCTGACGCAGTACTTCGGCGACCGGATGCTCATCGCCAACGCCACCGGCTGCTCGTCGATCTATGGCGGCAACCTCCCCTGCACGCCGTACGCGGTCAACCAGGAAGGCCGCGGCCCGTCGTGGTCGAACTCGCTGTTCGAGGACTGCGCCGAGTTTGGCCTGGGCTTCCGCCTGGCGGTCGACCAGCAGGCGAAATACGCGGCGGAACTGCTGCGGCGGCTGTCCGGCCAGTTGGGCGACGTGCTGGTCTCCGGACTCTTGAACAACAAGCAGGAGACGGAAGACGAGATTACCGCGCAGCGGATCCGTGTGGCCGAGTTGAACCAGCGGCTGACGGCCATCGGCGACCGCGACGCGAAAAATCTGCTGGCCTCGTCCGACTACCTGATCCGCAAGAGCATCTGGAGCTTCGGCGGCGACGGCTGGGCCTACGACATCGGCTTCGGCGGCATGGATCACGTGTTCGCCTCGGGCCGCGACGTGAACATCCTGGTGCTGGACACCGAGGTGTACTCGAACACGGGCGGCCAGGCCTCGAAATCCACCTTCCGCGGGGCGGTGGCCAAGTTCGCCGCCGGCGGCAAGGGCGGCCGCAAGAAAGACCTCGGCATGATCGCCATGTCCTATGGCGACGTGTTCGTCGGCTCGATCTCGATGGGCGCCAACCCGATGCACGCGTTGCGCACCATCCGTGCGGCCGAATCGTACCGCGGCACCTCGCTGTTGATTGCCTTTTCGCATTGCATCGGCTGGGGCATCAACATGGCGCAGGGCATGGAGGTGCAGAAGGAAGCCGTGGCCTGCGGCTATTGGCCGTTGTGGAGCTACGATCCGCGGCAGGAGGCCCACCCCTTCCAGTTGGCCAGCAAGAAGCCGGTGGGGACGTTCAAGGAGTTTGCCATGAAAGAGGCCCGCTTTGCCATGTTGGCCCGCTCCAAGCCCGACGAGTCCACTCGCCTCTTGGCGCTCGGCCAGCAGGACATCAACGCGCGGTACCACTTTTACGAGCAGTTGGCCGGCGTGGACCGGACCACGGTTGCGGCCGAGGTCGGCGGCGGCAACGGCGAGAACAAATCCTAAGGAGGTGGAAACATGAGCGTCGATCTGAGCACGACATATCTCGGACTGAAACTGAAGAATCCGCTGATGATTTCGGCCTGCCCGCTGACGGCGGACGTGGAGCGGCTGAAACGGCTGGAGCAGGCGGGCGCCGCGGCGGCCGTCTTGCCCTCGCTGTTCGAGGAACAGATCGAATTCGAGGGCACCGAGCTGGAGGAAGCCCGGGAGCGCGGGTCCGAGTCCTATGCGGAGCACGCCCCCTGGTATCCCGAGCCGGCCGACTATCACACCGGCACCGAGCAATACCTGGAAACCATCGCGAAGGCCAAGAAAACGCTCCGCATGCCGATCATCGCCAGCCTCAACGGCGCCAGCCGCGGCGGCTGGGTTCGCTATGCGAAGATGATGCAAGACGCCGGTGCCGATGCCCTGGAGTTGAACATCTACTTCGTGGCCGCCGACGTGATTATGACCGGCCGGGACGTCGAAGCCCGCTATCTCGACCTGGTGGGCCACGTGAAGGAGTCGATCTCGATTCCTTTGGCCGTGAAGGTCGGTCCCTATTTCAGCTCGATGGGCCACATGGGCGCGCAACTGGTCGAGGCGGGCGCGGACGGCCTGGTGCTGTTCAACCGCTTCTATCAGCCCGACATCGATCTGGATGCCCTGACCGCCGAGCCCCGCCTGCACTTGAGCTCGCCGGACGAATTGTTCTTGCCGTTGCGGTGGATCGCCATCCTCCGCGGTCACGTCAATGCGTCGCTGGCCGCCACCGGCGGCATCCACGACGCCGAAGGACTGATCAAGGCCCTGCTGGCCGGCGCCGACGTCGGCATGATCACCTCGGTGCTCTATCAAAAGGGCGTGGCCCAAGTCGGCGCCATCCTGGCCGGCATGCAGCAGTGGATGGAAGAGAAAGAGTACGACTCGGTCGAGCAGCTCAAAGGGAGCATGAGCCTGGAGAATTGTCCCGATCCGTCGGCCTTCCAACGCGGCAACTACATGAAGACGCTGACCTCCTACGTGGGACGGATGATTTAAGGAGCAGGGGTCAGGGGGCGGGGGTGAGGGGGCAGCACATGTTGGGGCGGCAGTTGCACTGCCACCCCTGTTTTTTGCCGCGATTCCGGGGGCGGCAGTACAACTGCCGCCCCAACGGAGGAACGCCGCGGAGGGCGTTCCCTACAGACGGGTCACGTGCCGACGTATTTCGCGTAGATCGCCCGGGCGGCGGCGACGTCGTCGGTGCCCGAGATAATCGCCCGGCCGTCGGGAAAGATCGTCAGCTCGTAGCGTTCGACCGTTAGCCGCAAGAGGAAGGCGTTGCGGCTGAGTTGGCCCACGCCGGCAAGCCGGTGGGCCAACTGGTCGAGCGAAATGCTCGTGCCCGGATGGCTGAGTTGCACGGCGTTGCGTCCGCAAAGCACGGCCGTGCGGCCGGCCGACCGGCCGGCGAGCCAAGAATACTCGCCGTGCTTGCAGGCGGGGCAATCGACTTCGGCCCGCAAGCGGCTCACGTCGATCTGCCGCACCTGGTTCTGCCAGAGATCGACGACCGTCAGGCAGCGGGAGACCGACGGGCGGTTGCCACTGAGGATTTTGATGGCCTCGGCGGCCTCGATCGACGCGATCAGACCCACGATGGGGCCCAGGATGCCGGCCACTTCGCAGGTGGGCGTGCTGCCGGGCGCGGGGCACTCGGGCATCAGGCAGCGAAGGCAGGGCGTTTCGCCCGGCAGGATGGTCATCGTCTGCCCTTCCGCTCCGACGCAGCCGCCATAGATCCACGGCAGGCCGAGCTTGAGCGCCACATCATTGATGAGAAACCGCGTCTCGAAATTGTCGGTGCCGTCCAGAATCAGCCCAACGCCTTCGCAGAACCGCTCGATGTTGGCCGGCTCGACGTCGGCCACGACCGGCTCGACGGCGACGGCCGAATTGATCGCCCTGAGCTTTTCGGCCGCGGCCACGGCCTTGGGCATTCCGGCCCGGGCGTCGGCCTCGTCGAACAACGATTGCCGCTGGAGGTTCGTCAGCTCGACGAAATCGCGGTCGACGATGCGCAGCCTTCCCACTCCCGCCCGCACCAGGGTATTGGCAATCGCGCTGCCCAGCGCCCCGCAGCCGCACAACAGCGCGCTTGCAGCTCCGAGGTGCCGCTGGCCTTCCTCGCCCAAGGGCGGGAAACGCGCCTGGCGGGCGTAACGGGAATGGTCGGCAGCAGGATTCACGCCAAGCGACATAGCGTCGCTCATCTTAGCACGGGACCAAGGCGATGCAATGTGCCATGTCGATGTTCAGACTCGACGCCCTAACAACGGGGGGTAATTGATCTCCGCCGCCGGCGGCCGCACGCTTGGGTTTGCATTCGATTCCGAGGGTCTCATGGGTGCCTCGCATCGGCGAGTGTTTCGGTTTGGTTGTCTCCACGTGGATACGTGGGGAGGCAACATCGAATGAAACTGGGGTCTCGCCGTTGCGTACCAGCCCAAGGGTTGCCCTTCAATGTGCGGACAAATACAGGCGTTATCGATAAGTCAGCGGCCAGATGCCTTGACGGCCACCGACCGTCAGGTAGACTCAAGGATTGATGTCGATGCTGCGGGAATGGCGGAATTGGCAGACGCGCTAGGTTGAGGGCCTAGTGGCCGCAAGGCCGTGCAGGTTCAAGTCCTGTTTCCCGCACTCATTACAAGGCAAGGACTTACGACGATTCGTTGGTGCTTGCCTTGTGCAATTCACGGACTGCATGGTAAAATCTTGGTAAAGTCGTTTGCCTGACGTTGCGGTGATGCTGCGGAGGGCCGAAATCATGGCGTCTCTGCAAGAGCGAAACGGAAGTTACCGGATTCTCTTCTGCCACCACGGCAAGCTGCACACCTTTACCATTGGCAAAGTCGAGAAGGACGAAGCCGAGAACAAAGTCCGGCAGGTCGATTACCTGCTCATGCGTCTCAAACAGCGGCTGATCGTGCTGCCGGACGGCACGGACATCGTGACGTTTATCGAGCACGACGGCAATCCGCCGGATACCGGGCCGACCCTCCCCAATGCCCCGCGTCAGGCCGTCACCATCGGCCACCTGAAGGATCGCTACCTTTCCACCCATGCCAACGGCACCATCGAGGCCAATAGCCTCGATACCTGCCGCCTGCATCTTAACCACTTCGTCCGCATTCTGGGTGAGGGCTTCCCCCTTGGCGAACTGTCGCTGGCGAAGATGCAGGAATACGTCAACCACCGGGCCAAGGCCAAGATCAGCCCGGTGACCATCCGCAAGGAAATCGCCACGCTACGGGCAGCGTGGAACTGGGGCGGGCCGATGGAATTGACCGCCGGCCCATTTCCCTCCAAGGGCTTGCGTTACCCCAAGGCCGACGAAAAGCCGCCATTCATGACGATCGAGGAAATCGAGCGGCAGATTGCCGCCGGAGGCGACGAGAAAACGCTTTGGGAGGCGTTGTACCTGCAAGCCAGCGAAGTGGCCGAACTCCTCGCCCACGTCAAGCAAAAGGCCCCGTATCCGTGGATTTACCCGCTATTCTGCTTTGCCGCTCACACCGGGGCCAGGCGGTCGGAGATACTGCGGGCCCTCGTGGCGGACGTGGACTTCACCGGGAATACGGTGCTGGTACACGAGAAGAAGCGAAGCCGGAGCCAGCGGACCACCCGCCGCGTGCCGCTGACGCCATTCCTCAAGAAAGTGCTGCGGGCTTGGCTGGCAGTCCACCCTGGCGGACCGATCCTGTTCTGCCATGCCGGCACCGTCGCCCGAAGCAAGAAACGGAGCCAGACCACCGGTCACCAGAGCGCAAAAAACCGCCCGTCCTCCCTCAAGGGCCGGCTGGCGACCGTGAAGAAGCGGGAACAGCCCGCCCAGGCGGCCCTGACCCGCAACGAGGTGCATGACCATTTCAAGCGCGTGCTGGCGGGAACCAAATGGGACCAGATGAGGGGGCTGCATTGCCTGCGGCACAGCTTCATCTCAGCGTGTGCCAGCAAGGGCGTGGATCAGCGTCTGGTGCAGGAATGGGCCGGCCACATGAACGAGGCCACGTCGAAACGATACCGACACCTGTACCCCTCGACTCAGCAGGAGGCGATCAAGAACGTTTTCGGTTGATCGATGCCTCACCGCGGCCGTCCGGGTACCCGCTGCAAATCGGCGTCAAGCAAGGGCACATTGAGACACCCGGAGCCATTGGTTTGCAACGCATTTGCAGCGCGCCAGCCCTGGCAGAAGTCGCAAGGGCAATCGTCGTCAGCAGTTACGGCGTTATTGTCCGCCGCTTCAAATCCAGTGGCCCAGGCCGCTACTGGCCGAGTATTCGTTCTTCCACTCGGGATCGACGGGAAGCGGAACATCGACGGGCCAATCCGGCACGGCGCTGGCAGGCAGCAGAATCGTGTAGCCCACCGCTTCGTAGCCACGGCAGCGCCGGCCGAACATCCGGGAGAGCATAGGCACGTTCAGGTCGGCGTAGTCATAGGCGAAGAACAAGGCCCGGCTGCGGCGAGTAGCTCTGCCGAAAGACGCGGCCGGGGCCGAACACCCGACAGGTCATGATTTCGCCAAGGGCTCGTGGCCCGTCGGCGTTTGGTGGTGAAGCGGTCGTTCGCACCGAGATGCACAATCGGAAGGAAAATGGGCAATCACCCGAAAACGTGTCTTTCTTCCCCGCGAAAGGTACAATAAGCAGGGCCGCTGGGCACTGTGGTGCGTGCGGAGCGGCGCCGGGAAGCGGAAGCGCAACACACAAGCAAAATGGGAGGAGAGACATGGCGGAGCGTGCAGTTGTCGTGGGAATTGACGACTACAGGGACCAGCCACAGAACGGCTACCCGAATCAAAAACTGAAGGGCTGCGTGCATGACGCCGTGGACCTGGGACTGTTTTTGTGCGAGAATCGCGCCTTTGATAAGAACAAGGTTCGGGCGATTATCAATCCGGACGACGCGACCGAAGAGAACCTCAGGATATTGTTGGCGTGGCTGGCCGACGGCGCGCAGCCGGGCGACCGGCTGCTTTTCCACTTCAGTGGCCATGGGACGCAGGTCACGCGCAACGGCTTGTTGCAGGACGCGATCTGTGCCCACGACTTCAACCCGATCACGGGATGCGGTGTTTTGACGCGCGCCGATTTTTTTCGCCTGTTCGGCGGCATCCCGGCTGGCGTGGAGTTCATCTGCACGTTAGACTCGTGCTACTCGGGCGGTCTTCTTTGGGGGCGTGACAACGAAGTCACTCGTCGCGTAAGGTCGTTCCCACTGCCTCCCGAGGTCGCGTCGAAAATCGAGGCCGCACGCGGACGCCATGTCATGCGGATAGCACTGGCCGAGACCGCTGCGCCCCTGAAAAGGGTGTTAATCGCGCAGGCGCTCGGAGACGATGTCCCGGTGCCCGCCGACGCCGATGTGTCGTTAAACGGTGTGTCAGTTTCGGCGTGTGCTGCAAACGAGCTTGCGCACGAAATCGACAACGGCATCCGCGGGCACCCCAACGGCGAATTCACGTGTCGGCTTCTCCAGCAGCTCGCCGCGCCGAGCGGGCTCAATGACACCTTGGCGATGATCGTCACGAAGGTCGCGAGGGGTCTCAACGACCAGAATCCGCAACTATCCGGCAGCGAAGACATCAAAGACAGACCCTGGATGGAAATGCCCTGAAATGGGCGCCCCGGCGATTGCTCCTGAGGTGGGCTGGTCTTCCTGACGCCGTTCTGCCCGCCGCACACCGTGGCTCACCTGCACGCGCTGCAGGGCGGCAGGGGCTGCACCCGAACGTCAATCTGGCAGAACACAGTGCGGCGCGTCTCCGGGTCGCGAACCGCGACTGCAACGGTTGCCGTCCCGACCGCTCGGCCGGCAATAACCAGCCCGCTGTTTCGCGTTCCTGGTACGCAAAGTGCTTTCCTCGCACAGTCAACGTAACACACCGCGTTTTCAACCGCCATTTTACAAGCTTTCAGCGATGTGTCACTCGCGCCAGCCGCCACGGTTGCTGCCGCCGTGGGGAGCGGCACGCCGGGGAGGGGGCGACCGCTTTTGAGCTGTTTAGTCTTTTCGGCAGTCGATTCACTGGGCGCGGCCGGTGAGATGCGATGCGGAGTCGCGTTAGTCGGCTCACTCCTGTCCCCGCCGTTTGTGGACGTTCCTGTCTGCGGGTTGATCTTGCCCAGATTCTCTTTTGCCTCTTTGAGTTTCTCAGTTGCGTTCTCCAAAAATTGGCGAGCCGCGACGACCTCGCCCAAACCGAAGTAGGCCTTCCCCGGGAAGAGCTTTTCCGTAGTGCAGCACCAACCGGTGGCGACCGGTTCGCCAATGTCCCCACCCTTGAACGTGAGGACGACTGCGTTCCCCACTCCAACTTCGACGTAAGTCCTGACCCAATTCCCAATCTTGACCGACTGAAGCGCGTTGCCGTACGCCTCGATCTGCACTTTCGGCTCCGTTCCACCCGCCGGAGTACCGTCGCATCGGCACGGCTGCGCGTCGGCCGGGGGCGGGACCGACTCCGCTGCCCTCGCCTGCTCATCGGCCGGTGCGGCACTACGCCCCAGCGGAGCGAGAGCGACCGCGAGAACAATAATGATGAAAAACAGGATGTAAACGCGAGTGACTTTCATGGGAGAATCTCCTGTTCTGCGATTCTTGTCGGTCAAAAACAACCCAGCCTCCGAGGCTCCCGAACGGCTCGGGCAGCCCGGGCACGCGCCAACGCTCGCCGCTCACAGTGCTCCCTGGCGCGCCGGCGCCTCCAATACTTGCCACGGCTGCTTACCATGTCAATAGCCGGCCCGCAAATTCCCACGTGTTGTGGCCCGGCTAACAGGCCCCCGATTGGAAACCCGCATTGGCTGCAAACCCACCAACCCCCTATCGGGGCATCTGTCGTATAGTCCAGTGCGGCCATTGCACTGTCCGCAAGCACGACCCCCGGCAAAGCCACCCGAACCGAAATAAGGGGAACGATTTGCCACTTCAGGTTTAGCGGCAGAAGCGCCACAGCCGATAAATCCGGAAGAGATCACGTTGCCGGCCGCCTCGGAATATCTGGAAGCCCTAAACCACCGCGGGGAAGACATGAAACGGCTCGTGATCGCCGCCTGCCTGCTGGCCCTTTGCAGCGGCTGCATGGAACAGCAAGTCCGCAACCGGGCGATGAACATCGCCAATACCACCACCGACCTGCTGTACATCGAGGTCCTCGACAACGTGGCCCGGACCCTCGACGACCCGTCGGAAATGCCCTACTTCAATGCCCCCGCCGCCGCCACCGCTCAGGTCCAGCAATCGCTATCGGTGACGGGGACGCCGACATGGGGATGGGTTGGCTCGGCCGCGCCAGCGTTTCTCTTTTATTCGCTCCCGGCTGCCTTTGCGCCGTCGCAGACCGACAACGAATCGTGGCAGATGTCGCCGCTTTGTGATCCGGATCGGCTGTACCTTATGCACCTGGCCTACCTGAAGGCCATCGGATGTCTCACCGCGGAAGGCGAACAGACGCTCAACGAGTACTACTCCGCCAGAGACCACTGGGTGGAGATTGGCCTGAAGCAGACCAACTTCTCCAACGCGGTATGGAGCGACTCCGACAAACTAATTGCGCGCCAAAAGGCGGTCTTAGCGGGCCTGCCCGACTACCACGAATTCGCCTGGGGGCCAGATTGGCAAAACGAAAGAGCCAAGCTCTTCAACTACGCGGTCAAGGTGGGGAGAGCCCCTAAAGACGGTCAAGCTAACGACTACGTGCAAGCTATCACCAGCCAAGAATACCTCAATCTGGAACTTGGCGCGACCCTGGACGACGACCCCAATTACCAGCGGCTTCTGGCTGAGTACAACATGATGCTCCCGCAGCCAGCGCAGCCGCCACCGACTGGGGCCCTTACCCCGAGCACTAGGGCGGCCTCGACCAGCAGTTCGACCGGCAGCAGTAGCAGCAGCGGAGCGGCCGGTGGCAGCGCGGCAGCTGCCAGCGGCGGAAAGCCGCCCCTTCCCATCCACATCCACTATGAGGCTTTCATTCAACAAGGCTGGTTCGGACGTGGCAGAAAATGCGACGTTCCCAAGGACGCCTGCTTCGTCGGACACCACTGCAACACCTACGTTTGGGTCGACATGAGCCACCTCGACGGCCTGAACAGATTCACGCTTGCCATCCTCGATTTCTACAACATCGGCAACTCGGGCGGCAACAACCTGCCACAGCCACCCGTCTCGACGTTGAAGTGATCCCTATCGGACGACACACCGACGCGCGCTGGGAAACACGATGCCGTCGAGCAGAGATTGACCGTCTCAACTACTCTTCGCGGGTGAGACAAGCCAACAAATGACCGTTACTTGACGGGTTGCCTGCCGACATCGGCTTCACTGAGGGAACCGAAGTTAATGTTCGTGATCCGGACGCGGCGAGGAACGACGCGGCCTGCGCCTCTTGACCCGGCTGTCGGTCCTCGGCGGCAACGGCCCTCCCGACCCGGTCCCCTGCATCCGCCCCAAAGCGCAGACGTCTGCGCTTTCCGCCTCACCCCGCCACCCTGTACACCGTCCGCCCGCCGACCTTGAGCATCGTCACCTGCCCGGTCGCCGCCAGAGCCCTCAGCAGGTCGTCAAGGGTTTCGGGAGGAACCTGGAGGGCTCTCGCAAGATCGTCCCTCGACATTCCCGCGCAGGACTGCGCGACAAGCGTCGCCAGCCTCTCGGCGGCGACAGCATCCCGGTCGCGATTCGCCAGCCATTCGCGGAAGGAGGGGGCAGGCATGAGGTATATACGGCGACGGACGGTCGATTCGGGGGGCGGCTTCCATCCTGACGGGTCCACTGGTGGACGTTTGCGGTCGGCGTTCGTTTTGCCGAGGGATGCCCCATGTCGGCTCCCGAGCCGGACGCGCCGGATTCCTACACGTGGGCGACCGGGCTGGTGCATCGGATCGTGTTTTCCGGTATGTTGGCACGGATCGTGCGGGCGGTGCGGAAGGAGTAGAACATGGCTTCGATTCAAGTTGGAGACCGCGCCCCCGACTTCACCTTGCCGGCTCAATCCGGGGAGCGGGTTTCCCTGGCCCAGTTTCGCGGCAACAAGGCAGTCGTGCTCTTCTTTTACCCCAAAGACGGAACAGCCGTTTGCACCAAGGAGGCGTGCAATTTCCGGGACGCCTACGAAGATTTCGTCCAGGCAGGAGCCGTGGTCATCGGCGTAAGCTCGGACTCGGCGGAAAGCCACCAAGCCTTTGCGAGCGGCCATCGGCTGCCTTTCGTGCTTCTGGCCGACACGGATGGCTCCCTGCGCAAGTCGTTTGGCGTGCCCAAGACCTTGGGGATCATGCCGGGACGGGTCACCTACGTGATTGACAAGGAGGGGATTGTCCGGCACGTGTTCAGCTCCCAGTTCTCGGCTGACCGGCACGTTTCCGAAGCTTTGGCCATGGTTCGACAGCTGGCTCGGAGTTGATCGCTTGCCGTGCCCACCGGCTTCGACGGAGCCGGACATGAAAATCGCGATGATTGGTTTTGGCTTCAGCGGACTGCTTCCGCTCCTTGCCCTCCGAGGCGCAGACGTCTGCGCTTTCCGCCTCACCCCGCCGCCCTGTAGACCGTCCACCTTCAACAGCACGACCTGTCCCGGCACGATCACCGCTGCGGCAGCTTGGCGTGACAATGCCCGCCGGCGCGGTTGGCTTTCTCGGCTCGAACGGGGCGGGCAAGATGGCCTTGATCGGTACGTTACTGGGATGGCGCCACGTACCTGTTGCCACGCTTGGAGACGAGGCATACAATCAAACCCGATCCCGAAAGGAGACGTCACGATGAAACCGAGACGGATCCTGCCAGTCGCCGCCTGTCTAGCAGTGCTTCTGGCGGGCGTGCTGTACCTTGTCTCTCCTGTTCGTCCGCCGTCGGGAACGGCGACGCCCGGCGACGGCCCAGGGCGTACGACGGCCTCCTTGGTTGCCGCCGTATGCGAACGCCTGACTTCCATTGACTCCGTATACTGCGAAGGCGAAACCCAATTCGTTTCCGAAAAACCCGTGAAGTACCGGTACGCGCGCCGCGGCGAGATGTGGCATTACACGGAACCGACACGGGACGGTCGGGACAACACGTCATGCTTTGACGGCGAGCACGAGTTCACGTTCGCGGTCGGCCATCCGCGCGAAAATCCCCGCAACTGGACGAGCGTACAATCCCACGGTCCCCGCAAGAACGATCGGTTTGGCCCCGATGGGCTGCTCGGAGCCGTGATCGCGAATCTCCGTTGCTCCGTCGTGGACGTCCTGGGATCGGCCAAGGAGATCGCGAAATCGGATGAGGTTCTTCCGGACGGATCGCCGGGCTTCCGCCTCGTCGTCCGAGAAGTCAAGGTCGCCCGTCCGGGAGTTAAAGAACCATTCGTCGTGGCGGTCACGGTCGACCCTGCCCACGACTTTCTTCCTCGCGAAGTGCTCGTCACCCCGTCCGGCGTCGCCGACTGGTCGGAAGATTGGAAAGTGCTCGAATACCGGCAGGTGATCGACGAGCGGACCGGCGGGAAACGATGGTTTCCTGTCCGCGGCACCATGTCGCACAAGCTGGAGGTGAGGATTCGCGACGTGCGGGTCAACGCCAACCTGCCCTCCACGCTCTTCCATCCGTCACCTCCCGACGGCGTCGCCGTCGTTGACGTCACGCCGGCGGGGAACGCCAAGGCGGCAGCCGAGCGAATCGCCAAAGCGTTCGACCAACCGGGCACGCTGCACGCCAGGGTAACGCGCGCCCTGGAAGACGCTCGGCCGCAATGCCAACGGTTGTTGATCGTGCGGGCCGAGCCCAGGAGCAAGACCTGCCGGCAGCTCTTTGCCTGTCTTGAGGACGATCAGAGCTCGCCGGCACTCGCTGACTATGCCCTGCTCCCCGTCAGAACGGAGGCTGCCAGCGCGTCCGACATAAGGGCATGTCTTCAATCGCCGCCGAGGCCGGAAGCGACCGACCGGAAGCCGTTGTTGTGGGTCGCGGACAGCGACGGCAAGCTGCTGGCGACCGCCGGTCCCGACGCGGTCTCGAAGGACGGCCGGATCGACCGCCGGCGACTCGTCGACTTCTTGAAAGCCTACGCCCCAAAGCTGCCCGATGCCGAAGAACTGCTGGCCGCCTCCCTGGCCCGAGCCGTGCGCGACGACAAACGCGTGCTGCTGGAGGAGTCGGGCGCATATTGCGGGTGGTGCGTCAGGCTGGCGAGATTCATCGAGGCCCATGGGGACCTGCTGGGACGGGACTACGTTCCCGTCACGATCGACCGCCGGTTCGGACATGGCCGGCAGGTGATGGACCGGGTCCGGACACGAAAAGACGGCAGTATCCCGTGGCTGGCGATCCTCGACGCGAAGGGCAAGGTGCTCGTCACCTCGGACGGCCCGAAGGGCAACATCGGGTACCCGAACAAGCCGGAGACGATCGAGCATTTCCTCAAGATGCTCGGGACCACCGCCCGTCGACTGACGCCGGAGCAGCTCGCCGCGTTGCGGCGGGACCTCGAAACGGCCGGGGCTGCCACGGCTCGGGCGAACTGAGCGACCGCTGCGCCGCCGGGTCGGCGCGCTTAGCCCGTCGATACGGCTGCGCAGGGCGGAAGCCCCGTTCGGATCGGGGCGTCTCGACAGGCTCCTTTGCGCTTTGGGCGTATTTTCCGCTTCCTCGTCCAGCGGAACGTAACGTGACGAGACAACACGATAAACGGCGCGTGGGCGGCTCCGTTGCGACCGCCTTGCCATCGTCCTAGAATACGGCTATGGCGGCCCACGACAGCAAGCTCGAACGTCCCGACCGGTTCGCCACCACGCACTGGAGCATGGTTGTCAGCGCCGGGACGGGTCGCTCGCCGGAAGCCCGCCAGGCGCTGGCGACGTTGTGCGAGCACTACTGGTTCCCGCTCTACGCCTTCGTACGCCGTGCGGGTCATTCCGCCGAGGACGCCCGGGACCTGACCCAGGAGTTCTTCGTCCGCCTGCTGGAGAAGCGCTACCTCGCCGCGGCGGACCGAGAGAAGGGACGGTTCCGTACCTTTCTGCTGACGGCGGTGAAGCGATTCCTGGCGAACGAGTACGATCGTGCCCGGGCTCTCAAACGAGGCGGAGGCCAAAGGATCCTGTCCCTGGAAGGTCCGGAGCCTGAGGCCAGGTATCGCCGCGAGCCGACTGATACCCTGACGCCCGAGCGGGTCTTCGAACGACAGTGGGCCCTGACCCTGCTGGCACAGGTCCTGGCCCGGCTGGAGGCCGAGACGACCGCCGAGGGCAAGGCGGCGCTGTTCGACGCGCTGAAGGCCCACCTGACGGGCGACGGGGCGACGGGCTACGCGACGACCGCGGCCCGCCTGGGAACGACCGAGGGGGCGGTCAAGACGGCCGCCCACCGGCTCCGGCAGCGCTATCGGGAGCTGCTAAGGGAGGAGATCGCCCAGACGGTAGCCGGCCTGGACGAGATCGAGGAGGAGATCCGTTACCTCTTTGCCTGCCTGTAGTTACGGGCGTTCCGGTTTCTTCCTGTAACCTTTTCGCCCGTTTGCTTAAAGTAGGTGTGTAGAGCGAACCGGACCGGAGCGACGCCATGAGCGAAGAGAACCGCTGTTCCCAGTGTGGAGCGGCCCTGCCCGCCGACACGCCGCACGGGCTCTGTCCCCGCTGCTTGTTGAAGTGGGGGCTGGGCTCCCAGGTCGACGGCGGCGAGGCGGGGAACCAGGCCGCCGGCTATGCGCCGCCCGCGCCGGCGGAGCTGGCAGGATACTTCCCCGACCTGGAGATCCTGGAACCGGTGGGACGGGGCGGGATGGGCGTGGTCTACAAGGCCTGCCAGAAGCGGCTCGACCGCCTGGTGGCGCTCAAGATCCTAGCCCCCGGGGCCGATCGGGACCCCGCCTTCGCCGAACGGTTCGCCCGGGAGGCGAGGGCGATGGCCATGCTCACCCATCCGCACGTCGTGGCGGTATACGACTTCGGCGAGACCGACGGGCTCTACTACTTCCTCATGGAGTTCGTCGACGGGGTAAACCTCCGCCGTCTGTTGAACGACGGCAAGCTGGCGCCCGCGGAGGCGTTGGCCATCGTCCCGCAGGTCTGCGACGCCTTGCAGTATGCCCACGACATGGGCGTCGTCCATCGAGACATCAAGCCCGAGAACATCCTGCTCGACAGGCGCGGCCAAGTGAAGATCGCCGACTTCGGCATCGCCAAGCTGGTGGGCAAGGAAGCGAACGACCTGACGCTCACCGGCGCGGGACAGGTCGTGGGCACGCCGCAGTACATGGCCCCCGAGCAGGTCGAGCACCCATTGCAGGTCGACCACCGTGCCGACATCTATTCCCTGGGCGTGGTCTTCTACCAGATGCTCACCGGCGAGCTGCCCATCGGCCGTTTCGCCCCGCCCTCGAAGAAGGTGCAGATCGACGTGCGGCTGGATGAGGTAGTGTTGCGGGCGCTGGAGAAAGAGCCCGAACGGCGCTACCAGCAGGCGAGCGAGATCAAAACACGGGTCGAAACAATCGTTACCACCCCCGACGCCTCTGGTGAGGCGGCCGGTCAAGTGCCCGCATCCAGAGGCCATCCGCTTCCATCGGGCGTGCAGCTGGATGGCCCGCGTCGAGCAGATGCCGGAAGGACAGGACCAAGACTTGGGGCTGGTGTGCCTTTGGATCGCCTTCAATTCGCTCTACGGCCAGTGGGATTGCAACAAGCGGGAACCGCGACCGGATCGCGAGAACTGGCGGGCGTTCGTGGATCGCGTCCTCAAGCTCGATCAGGAAGGACAAATTCCGCGTTGTCTGCAAGAGCACAAGCGGCTGGTAATGACCCTGCTGGAGGACGAGTATCTAAGCGGCTTCTTCTGGCAGGAGCCGTGCGTCAGGCGGGCGGGGCAGTCAAAGAAAGCGGCGTTCAACGCCCGGAGTTGGTACGTCGAGCAGCGGTGGGCGTTGGTGCTCGACGAGATCCTGGATCGGGTCTATCTCATGCGATGCCAGCTCGTCCACGGGGCGGCGACCTACGGCGGCAAGCTCAATCGGACGTCCTTGAGGCGCTGCGTGATCATGATGCAACGCCTGCTCCCCGCGTTTCTGCTGGCGTGGATCGACTACGGCGCTGACGAGGACTGGGGCCCGATGTGTTATCCGCCCATTGGCGTGCTGCGGGGCCGACGGTCGCTGCGAGCCAGCAGCCGACCAGCTTGCGATAAGCGCGCTCCTGCGACACCGGGAAGAGCACGGATCCGTCGCCGTTGAAAGTCAAAGAAATCCATGTGGTGTCTTGGTTCAACGGAAATTGGAATTTCAGGTGGTCGGTGTTAGTGAGTGGGGAGGCATCCTGCCAGGGTAATCGCAACATCCTGCTGCGAAGGTTTATCGCTTTCGTGCCAATCCCGGAGCAGTGGCCGACCAAAGCCTATGCCTGCGGGGATGGCCGGTCAAGCAAGAGTCGGCCAAGGTGAAGCAGCAGTTCGTCCACCAGAGCACTCTTGCGGTCAGGGGCCGAAGTTTACGATCGACGAAAAGAAGGTGAAGTGGGAGGAGCGATTTGACGGAAAGTGGGTATTGCAGACCGACCTGGAAGAGTTGACAGCGGAAGATGTGGCGTTGCAGTACAAACAGCTTTGGATGGTGGAAGAGATGTTCCGCACGGTGAAGACGCTGCTGGAGACGCGGCCGATCTTTCACAAGTGTGACGAGACGATCCGCGGTCACGTATTCTGCAGTTTTCTGGCATTGCTGTTACGTAAGGAACTGCAAGACCGATTGGAAGCCCAGGGAGACAAGTTGGAATGGGCGGCGTTGCTTCGCGATCTGGAAGCCTTGCAGTACACCGAGGTCGAGAACCAAGGGAAGCGATTCTTATTGCGCAGCGACCTGGAGAACACGACCGCCGCTGTGCTCCGCGCTGCCGGAGTCGCAATTCCACCGAGCGTACAGAAAGCCGAGGGGTAGATAGCACTACCCCCCTTGTGCCGATGGGCGCATGGTGCCAAGCCACATTTGTGTCGCCATAAGCCCTTGTGAGATTGATAGATACGAAATCATGCTGTAGAAGATCGGTCAGATTCACTGCCATATCAGCTCGCATTACGTGATGGGACGAGCAACTTGTGCGTCAACAGGACGGTGAGTTACGAACAGCGGGATAACCACACGACCCGTTTGCCGGCCACCGGTCACGGGGTGGACCGTTCTTGATCCGCGATTTATCATGGGACGGTCATGGCAACACAAAGTCGTCTTCTCTTTCTGGATCAATTTCGCGGGCTGGCCATCGTGCTGATGGTCTTGGCCAGCGCGCTGGGAGGCTATGAGCAAGTGCCTTCTTATTTGCAGCACGCCCCTGCGGATGGCTTTACGCTGCCGGATATCGTCATGCCGATGTTTCTCTTCGCCATGGGCTATGCGGCGGAACTGTCCTTCCGGCGGAGAGTCGAAGGGAACGGATCTCCAAAAACAGTTTCCCACCTCCTCTTTCGCAATTCTCTGCTGGTCGTTTTCGGATTTCTGGGAACGCTGTTGGTAGAAAATCATACGTGGGATATTTTGCAGGCGCTGGGGACGGCCGGTCTGTTGGCAATTCCGCTGCTCTTCTTGCCGCCCGCCGTCCGGTTGACCGTTGCCCTGCTCAGTCTCGTGGCATATCAGGTGAGCATCAGTTTCTTTTTCAGCAAGACCGGTATTGAATACTATTTGCAGAGCGGGGTGGTCGGACCGGTCGGAGCGTTTTCCTGGATCTTCATCCTGATATCGGGTTCCTGCCTGTCGGCCTGGCTGAAGGAGAGGGAGTACGCAGCGAGGATCATCTGGCTGGCGGCCGCAGGAGCGATCATGGTCGTTGCGGGAGCCGTCTTGAACCTCTTCATTCCCTTTAGCAAACACCTCGGCTCCATTTCTTACGTGCTGCTATCGACGGGGAGCTGCGCGTATGGTGTGCTGCTGTTCATGGTGATTTCGGAACAGTTCCATGTTTCCCTTCCGCCGCTCGAGGCGATGGGAAGGAACGCCTTGTTCTTATTTATGTTCAAGAGTGTTCTGGTGCTGGCGGAAAAAAGCATTCTGCCGCCGAACGTCGCCTTGCCGGCTTGCGCGATGGGATTCGGTGCCGTGATGCTATTGACGTATCTGACCGGCGCCGTCCTGGACCGTGTTTTGAACCAGTCGGAAATGGAAATCCCCGTTCGTTCGGGTTGTATATGATTCCTGAACGAGGAGGATTCCCCCATGACTATCAAACGACGGCACTTTAGTGGCGACCAGAAGGCAGC
>Ga0181520_10002088_pt1 | contig 38504 bp, 39 predicted proteins | sample PEATcosm2014_Bin_29_FD_132451 | JGI IMG/M metagenome (GOLD analysis project Ga0181520, IMG submission 132451) | Peatland microbial communities from MTU Mesocosm Facility, Houghton, MI, USA - PEATcosm2014_Bin02_30_metaG | ecosystem: Environmental > Terrestrial > Soil > Wetlands > Peat | place... | reverse complement strand
CCGATGAAACCCATCCGCACCTGGGTCTGAACCTCGCTAAAATCCGAGGCCATAGGCACTAAAACGGGACCTCGGGATTGGTAACAAAGCTAGTTAGTGACTTTCGTGCGGAACCCGGGCTAATGGTTTATTGGTTCAGCGTGATGGTCTTGTCCCAGGAATGGGATCCCTCATCCGCATCCAGGGATTCCGTGCCATCGCAAAGCCAGGCGTAGGACATCTGGACGATGCCCGCCATGGGGTTCATGAATACCACTTCCTGGTCGCCATTCCGTTCATCCCAGCCGATGCCGACCAGATTGTGGTCATCATCGCCGCTGGACCACAGCCAATGGATCATGAACGGACGGTTGGCGCCGATTTCCGTCTTGATCTCGTCGTAGGTGAGCGCTGAATAACGTCCGGTGCAGGGAACGCCGAAATGGGTCAACACGTCGGTTTCAGTGCCGTTCGGTCCGAAGTTGCCGTTGCAGCCCCGGTTCGCCAAAGGGTCGCCCCAGTAGAAGGGCGCAGCTTCGCCGGCCCAGGTGATGTTCTGCGCGTAGTTCTCGAGCTCGAACTGGTATTCGCTTATTCCCCGGTATTGCAGGATGCAGGCACAGGAAGCGATCCCGCACCATTCACTATGCTGCTGGAGTTGCACCAGGCAGTTCAGGACCTGGTAACGGACACTTCCGGCCGGACCGACCGTGATCTGGATGGGGAGGGACAGGGTCCCGGAACCAATGCCGGCGGTCACGGTGTAGGTAGTCGCGGGCGAAACCGCGACCGGAGTCCCGGAGATCGTCCCGGTGGCGCTGTCCAGGGTGACGCCCTCCGGCGGGTCAGGGGTGATCGAATAAGGGGGCCCCGCGTTGCCCCACAGGGCGGGACGATCAGGGGGAATGCTCAGGCCTACCGCCGCGACGATGTTCGTTTGGGGGTAGGTCAGGTGCGGGCTGGAGGCGCTTCCGCCACCGCAATGAATGCCCAAAGAGGCGAGCAGCAGCGCAAGGGCCGGAAAAGCCAGCGCCTGGGTCAATCGAAGTGGAGTCTTCATAACCCCCCTTTGGTGATTTAATAATATTAGAATTATAGGACTCCCTGATCTGGAGGTTCAACTTGCGAACTTACACCAAAGCGTATTCGCCGCTGGTGCTTGGCGCGGTTGCCCTGTTCATGGCCGGCTCCGGCACGCCAGTGGACGCGGCGCCACCCGTCGTGTCGACCTTCGCCGGGGTTCCGGCCGGTGCCAACGATGCACCGTCCTCGTTCCAGCGGCCCACTTCCCTGGCTGTGGATGGAGCTGGGAACGTCTACCTCGCCGACACGGGCAACCAGGTTATCTGGAAAGTGACGCCGGCGGGAGTGGCGAGCGCCCTGGCGGGAACGCCGGGCCAACAGGGCAGCGCCGACGGCCCGGGCAGTTCCGCGCTGTTCAATGGTCCCAATGGCCTGGCGGTCGATGCGCTCGGCAACCTCTACGTGGCGGATTCCGGCAACAGCACCATCCGCAAGATCACGCCGGCGGGCGTGGTGAGCACCTTGGCCGGGACGGCCGGCCAGCTTGGCTGTGCTGATGGCGCCGGCCCCGCCGCCAGCTTCTGGTGGCCCTTCGGGGTGGCGGTGGATGGTTCGGGAACGGTCTATGTGTCGGACACCAGCAATGCCTGCATCCGGAAAATCACGCCCGGCGGCGTGGTGAGCACCCTGGCCGGGGCTGCCAACCAGCCCGGCTGCGTTGACGCCGTGGGATCGGCCGCGCGGTTCGACTGTCCCCACGCCATCGCCGTCGACGGCCTCGGCAACCTTTACGTGGCGGACAGCTTGAACAACCTCGTCCGGAAGATCACGCCGGCGGGTGCCGTGAGCACCGTTGCGGGAACCACCTACCGGGGTGACAACGATGGTGTGGGGGCGTCCTTCTTTGACCCCACGGGGTTGGCCCTGGACGGTTCCGGCAATTTGTACGTGGCGGATCCGCTGAATGAAACCATCCGCACGATCACGCCCCAGGGAATCGTGAGCACCCTGGCCGGGCAAGCCCGGAACCCGGGCAATGCCGACGGCCCTGCCGCCACCGCGACCTTCTTCCATCCTTCGGGCGTGGCGGTGGACGGGGCTGGAAACGTCTACGTGGCGGATACCCTGAACGGCACCATCCGGAAGATCGCATTCTAGACATCTCGTGGCTGGATCGGAAACATTCACTGAGCTTGCAACACTCCTTAACGCGCCTACCATGGGGGGACTTGCCCCGCGCTCCACCCCTTTTCAGAAGATCAATTTTAGAGACTCCCATGCGCAACCCCTTCGCCCTGGCCCTGTTGACCCTGGCGCTCTCCGCCCTCACCCAGCTCGGTTGCCGCGGCAGCGCAGCGCCTTCCCCGGCGGCGCCGGCCAAGACAGCGGTCCGCGAGCGGATCCGGTTCAGCTTCAGCAACGCCACCCTGGGCCCCGGCAGCGCCACCCCGGTGTATGCCGTCTGCACCGGGCTGGACGCGGCGGGCCGGTTCTGCCACCTGGACCGGAACGGCCGGTTCCTGCCCTGCTCCGCCGCCGACAACGTGGTGCCAAAGGACGGCCAGAGCTGGTGCGCCTATGGCATCCCGCTCCAGGACACCCCGTTCCTCGACCTGGACCGCAACCAGGCCATCGCCAGCGGCCGGCTCTACCTGAGCGTGGGCGCCCCGCTCTACCTGCGGGTGGACGCGGCCACCGGCGGGCTGGTCCAACCGGATCCGGCCAACCCCGCGGATCCCAACCACCCCATCCGCTTCGATTGGATCGAGTTCGCCCTGGACGGCACCGGGTTCCACGGCAATACCACCTGCGTGGACCAGTTCGGCCTGCCCATCGCCATGACCGTGTTCGACCGGGCCGACCCCAAGCGGCCCATGGGCCAGGTGGGCATCACCGAAGCCCGATCGGCGCTGTTCGCGGCCTACCGGGCCGCCATGCCGCCCGCCTTCGCCGGCCTGGCGGACGCCCAGGATCTGCGCATCCTGGCCCCGGCCCATGGCGCGTTCGAGGCCACCGGCAGCGAACGCGACTACCTGCGGGGCTACATCGATCAGATGTGGCGCAAGTACCGCTCGGAGCCCCTGGAATTGACCCCCGACGAGGGCCGCTTCACCGGCAAGGTGGACGCCAAGGACCAGATCGTCTTCACCCGGCAAGGGGATGGCGCCGGTTTCCTGATCCGGGGCAAGCCCACCAGCGCGGAGGTGTTCCTGGGCAACGGCGTGCTGGCCCAGGGCAACGGCGTGGAAAAAGTGCTGGGGGCCCAGATCGCCGCCATGCTCAACCGCCATGTGCTGGAAACGCCCCTGGCCTGGCGCGACGCCGCCGGCTACTACCAGCGGGATCCCTGCAACCGCTACGCCCAGTTCTGGCATGAGCACAGCCTGGGCGGACGGGCCTACGGGTTCGCCTACGACGACGTGAACGACCAGAGCCCGTCCCTGGCTACCCCGGCGCCCCTGGAGATCAGGCTTTCCTATCGCTGGGATTGATCACTGCCATTCCGCCCGGGCCAGTTCCAGGCGCCTCTGCTGGGCCGGGAGGGCCAGCCAGGCCTCGGCGATGACCGGGCCGAGGAGTTGGCCCGCGTCCACATCGGAAGGATAGTGCACCCCGCCGATCACCCGGTCGTAGCCCACCTGCCGTCCGCGTTCCAGGATGGCCTCCCGCCGCTGGGGCTCCAGCGCCGCCAGGAGGATCGCCTGGGCCATGCCCCAGGTGGCGTGCCCGCTGGGATAGGAATAGCTGGGCTCCAGCGGGATGGCCGGCTTGATCTGCTGGAAGGCGTTGTAGGGGCGGGGCCGGGCGAAGTGCTGCTTCAGCGGGGCGGTGACCTGGCGCACGGCCTTCTGCAGGTCTTCGGAGAGCGCGCGGGTGACCGGGAACGGGCCCGAGGTCAAATCCTTGCCGGTGACCTCGGAAAAGACGCCCAGGTGCAGGGTCACTTCGTTCTCCGCCCGGCTCACCTCGCCCGGGGTCCGGCTGCGCTGGAGCCACAGCAGGATGGCATGGTCCGCCTTGGCGCCGTCGCTGCCGGGCTGGGGGTAGGCGCCGACCAGGGCGATGAAGGCCTGAAGCTGCGCCTCGGGCGAGGCCTGGACCGTGGGCGTCTGCGAAGCCGGGGCGAAGGCCGGGCTGACCGCCAGCAGCAGGGCAAGCATCGGGAAGGACCAGGTACGGCGCATGGAACTCCTTGAAGGCATAGGGTTGGGCATCACCCTACCATGCCGCCGGACCAGAGGCATGACTTCACATGCGCTTATAAGAATTTTGGATCGTTCACGGCTCCGCCGACTCGGGCGCCATGGCCAGCGAGGACCCGCCGGGGCTGCCGGGATCGTGCGGCAGGCTGCCCCGGGGCGAGCGCAGGTAGACGAACGGCGAGGCGTGCAGGAAATTGGACACCCGCGAGGTGTAGACATCGGCGTAGCGCTCCACCTGGCGGGCCAGATGGCTCTTGTCGTTGCCGGCCCGGGTCAGCAGGCCCCAGCGGCTGTTGGTGAGCTCGGTGGCGGCCCGGGCCAGCGGGGCGATCTCGACGTCCAGCGGCAGCAGGCGCATGCGCAATTCCTGGATCCGGCCTTCCAGGGTCGCGGCGGTCTCCGCCGGCTGGGGTCCGTAGCGCCCGCGCAGGCGCTGCAGGCTCAGCCGGGCCTGGGACAGCTGCGCCTCGAGCCGTTCCTTTTCGTCCATCTTGGCGGCGATCAGCCGCTCGGCTCCGGCGAAGGATTCCAGGGCCGCCACCTCGGTTTCCAGTTCGCGCAGGATCAGCGCCGTGCGCCAGCGCAGGGTGCTCTTGCTGACATGCACATCGCCGAACATGTGGTCGCCCACGTAGAGGATCTCGTCGCCCTCGATCCCCAGGTCGCGCTCCACCTGGGCCGCGCTGCCGCCCATGTAGGCCGCCCCGGGCCGCAGCGGCCCCTGGGCCGGCCGCAGCAGGCCGTCGTCGGTCACCACCTCGAAGAAGGGCGCGTGGGCGGTGAAGAAGTCCGGCTTGCGGGCGCCGACGATGACCAGGTCGAACAGGTCGCGCCAACCCATGCCCGCGGGCAGGTAGGGGTCGAACGAGTAGGCCATCATGGCGGCGCTGAAGTTCCAGTCGGAATTGGTGATGAGCATGAGCTTCTTGCCGGCGTGGCGCTGGTCCAGCAGGGTGAGCGGGATCTCCGGGTCCAGCACCACGCAGCTTTCCGGCGCGGCGCTGATCAGGGCCTTGAGCTTGCCCTCGATGTGCTGGGCGTCCACCATGGCCCGCACCCGGCCGTACAGGTCCCGGTAGCCCATGGCACCCGGCAGCCGGCCCTGGTCCAGCAGATCCACCATCTGGGCATACAGGCAGCCTTCGGAAAGCGAGAACAGGGTGTTCAGGAACACCCAGCGCGGGTCCGCCAGATCGATGATGGTGCCGGAATAGACCTCCCGCTGGCGGGAGAAATCCAGCGCGGCGGTGCCGTGCTGGGCCCGGCGCACCAGGCCGAACCGGTTGGCCTTCACCACGTTGCCCAGCTCGGTGTCGATCACCAGGCCGCGCGCCACCATCCCGGGGTCGAACACCAGCTCGCCCACCGGCCAGCCTTCCGCCAGGAAGCGCTCCCGGGCGAACTCGAACACCTGCCGCTCGAACACGTCCACCCGGTAGTCCACCAGGGTGTAGTCCATGTCATAGCCGATGGCGCGCAGGGAGCGGAAATTCAGGGTGCGGTTGCAGAACACGCCCCGGCTCCGGAGCAGGGTGTTGGAAGGGTAATCAGCATGCATGTCATTTCAATCAAGAAAGGGCCCGGACCCCGGGGAACCGATGATCCGCCCGGCCGGACCAGGACAGGATAGCCTCCCATCCGGAACCCGTGGGGTGTCACTTGGAATTGCAACAAAAATGAACGATTTTTTTCAAGGCCTCGAAAACCTTTTGATATAGAGCGTGGAACTGTGCAAAATAAGACGTCAGCGGTTGCACAATAGGTCTTGCGCTTTCTGCTATTTGATTGTTCCATATGGCAAACGACAATTCCGTGCCGCCCCGAGGAGTAAAGATGGATGCAATGTCCTCCGGTCCCAGTAGCACCTTCGGAATCCTGCCTGGCCAACGGCAGTCCAGCCTGCTTGACAAATGCGACACCTTTACCCGCGCCGACGAACTGAAGGCCAGCGGCCTGTACCCCTATCTGCGAATCATCGAGACCGGCCAGGACACCGAAGTCCAGGTCAACGGCCACCGGATGCTGATGCTCGGGTCGAACTCGTACCTCGAGCTGACCACCCACCCGAAGATCAAGGAGCGTTCCGCCGCGGCCGTGTACCAGTACGGCAGCGGCTGCGCCGGCTCGCGCTTCCTGAACGGCACCCTGCCCATCCACATCGAGCTGGAGCGGCGGCTCGCCGCGCTGGTGGGCAAGCCCGCAGCCCTGGTGTTCCCCACCGGGTTCCAGACCAACACCGGCGTGGTGGCCAGCCTGGTGCACCATGGGGAGTACGTCATTGTTGACAAGTACATCCATGCCTGCATCCTGGACGGCTGCGCGCTCAGCCAGGGCACCCTGGTGCGCTTCAACCACAACGACATGGCCGATCTCGAGGACAAGCTCGCCAAGCTGCCCCGGGAAGCCAACAAGCTGATCATCACCGATGGCATCTTCTCCATGGAAGGCGATATCTGCGCCCTGCCGGAATTGACCCGGATCGCCCGGGCCCACGGAGCCCAGGTGATGGTGGACGACGCCCACGGCATCGGCGTGCTGGGCCCGGGCGGGGCCGGCACGGCCGCCCACTTCGGGCTCACCGACGAGGTGGACCTGATCATGGGCACCTTCTCCAAATCCCTGGCGGCCATCGGCGGTTTCATCGCCGGCAGCGAGCGGGTGATCAACTACCTCATGCATTTCGCCCGGCCGTTCATGTTCTCGGCTTCGGCCTCCCCGGCCAGCGTCGCGGCGGTGCTGGCGGCGCTGGACGTCATGGAGGAGGAGCCCGAACGGTTCACCCGCCTGTGGGACAACGCCCGCTTCCTCAAGCGCGGCTTCGACGACCTGGGCTTCGACACCGGCCGCTCCGCCTCGCCCATCATCCCCATCGTGGTGGGCGACATGGAGCGCTGCCTGGCGATGTGGAAATTCCTCCGGGACGAAGGCATCTTCGTCAACCCGGTGCTGCCGCCGGGAGTGCCGCCCGGCCGCTGCATGATCCGCATCTCGGTCACCGCGGGCCACACCCGCCAGCAGCTGGCCTGGGCCCTGGACCGGTTCGCCAAGGCCGGGCGCCAGTTCGGCCTGATCGGGGCGCAGTCATGAGCGAGCTTTGCCAGGTCCAGGCCGTGGCCTCCAAGGGGGATCTTGAGGAGTTCATCCAGTTCCCGTACCGGTTGCTGCGCGCCGAGCCCCACTGGGTGCCGCCCCTGGTCCTGGAGCGCCACGAATTCTACGACCCGAAGAAGAACCCGCTGTACGAGTACGCCCAGGTGCAGCTGTTCGCCGCCCGGCGCGGCGCCGAGGTGGTGGGCACCATCGCCGCGGTGCGCAACGACCGCTATGGCCAGTACCACCCCGGCGACAGCCACGTGGGCTTCTTCGGCAGCTACGACTGCGTGCCGGAGCAGGAGGTGGCCGACGCCCTGTTCGCCGCCGCCGGCGCCTGGCTGAAGGGGCAGGGCAAGAGCGTCATGCGCGGGCCGGTCAATCTCACCACCAACGACGTGGTCGGGCTGCTGGTGGACGGGTTCGGCGACGATCCGGCGATCATGATGCCCTACAACCCGCCCTACTATGCCGGCCAGTTCGAGACCGCCGGGTTCACCAAGGCCAAGGACCTGTTCGCCTTCGCCCTGACCACCCCGGAGTACCGCGGCCAGCTGGACCGCGTGTCCGCCAAGCTGGCCGAGCGCGGCCGGGTCAAGATCCGGCCGGTGGACCTGGGCCGTTGGACCGCCGAACTGGAATTCGTCCGCAGCTGCTACAACGAAGCCTGGGCCCACAACTGGGGGTTCGTGCCCTGGACCGACCGGGAGATGGCCTTCGTCGCCAAGGAGCTCAAGCCGCTGGTCGATCCGCGGCTGGCCTTCATGGCCGAGGTCAACGGCAAGCCCGCGGGATTCGCCATTTCGGTGCCGGACGCCAACGAGGCCATCAAGCTGGCCCGGGGCCGGCTGTTCCCGCTGGGGCTGCTCAAGCTGCTGTGGAAGCTCAAGGTGACCAAGTGCTCCCGGATCCGCACCATCGCCATGGGCATCCTGCCCGTCCACCAGAAGCGCGGCCTCGACGCCCTCCTGGTGCACCACCTCATCGGCAGCGCCACCCGCATCGGCTACGGCAGCTCGGAGATGGGCTGGATCCTCGAAGACAACCTGCCCATGCTGAACGCCCTGGACCAGCTGAAGGCCCGCAAGACCAAGACCTACCGGGTCTACGACCGGAACTTATAGTGCTTGCGCTGGTCACCGGAGGCCAGGGTTTCATCGGTTCGCATCTGTGCGAGCGGCTGCTGGCTTGCGGCCACCGGGTGCGCGTGCTGGCCCGGCCCGCCAGCAGCCTGGCCAACCTGGAGGGCCTGGCGTTCGAGACGGTGCGGGGCGACCTCACCCAGGGCGACCTGGCTCCGGCCCTGGCGGGCGTGGGCTGGGTGTTCCACCTGGCGGGCGCGCTCGAAGGCTTCCGGGAAGCCGACCTGATGCGGGTCAACCGCGACGGCACCCGGCGCCTGCTGGCCGCCTGCCGCGCGCGGGCGCCGGAAGCCCGGTTCATGCTCGTTTCCAGCCTGGCCGCCGCCGGACCCAGCGGAGCCCGGCCCCGGACCGAAGCCGATCCGCCCCGGCCGCTCACCTGGTACGGCCGGAGCAAGCTCGCCGCCGAGCAGGAGGTGCTGGCCTCCGGGCTCAACTCGGTGATCCTGCGCCCGCCGGTGGTGTTCGGCCCCAGGGACCGGGACGTGCTGGCCTGTTTCCGCCTGGCCCAGCGCGGCCTGCTGCCGGTGCCGGGCAACGGCCGCAGGCGCTATTCGTTGCTTTATGCGCCCGACCTGGCCGACGGCCTGCTCAGGGCGGCCGAAACCCCCTGCCCTTCGGGCGCGGTGTTCCAGCTCACCGGGCCCGACCGCACCTGGGCCGAGTTCAACCGCGCCATCGCCGCCGCCCTGGGCCGTCCAGCCCGGCTGGTGCCGCTGCCGGAGGCGGCCCTGCGGCTCTGCGGGCACGGTGCCGACCTCTGGGCCAGGCTCCGGGGCCGGCCCGGCATCTTCAGTTCCCAGAAGGTGCTGGAGATGCTCGCCGCCGGCTGGGTGGCCAGCCCGGACAAGGCGGCGCGGGAACTCGGCTGGACGGCGCCCACCCCCCTGGACCGGGCCTTGGCCGCCACGGCAGCGTGGTACCGGAACCATGGCTGGCTCTGAACGGCCCTTCCGCCTGGAGCGCCCCCTGGGCGCCTGGCGCGCGCTGGACGGGCTGCTGGCGGGCTACGCGCTGCTGACCCTGCCGGTGCTCGCCCTGGGCGCGGCCCGGGGCGAGCCCGGCTGCCGGGACCAGGCGCTGGTGTCCCTGGCCGTGCTGGCGGGCGTGCCCGTGCTGGCGCGCCTCAGCCGGGATACCGCCAGCCGGCTGCTCACCCTCCTGCGGCTGTTTGCCGCGCCGCTGCTCTACTGGGTGTTCTACCACCAGGTGCAGACGCTCTGGCCGGTGCTGCGCAGCGCGCCGCTGGACGGGGCGCTGGCGGCGCTGGAAGCCCGCGCCTGGGGCCTGCAGCCGGCGCTGGCGTTCCGGGCGGCCCTGCCCCAGCGCTGGCTTTCCGAGCTGTTCTGCTTCGCCTACTTCGCCTACTACTTTTTCGTTCCGGCGGTCGGCCTCACGGCCCTGCTGACCCGCGGCTACCGGGCGGCGGAGCGAATCCTGCTGGCCACCACCGGTTGTTTCTTCGCCTGCTACACGCTGTTCTGGCTGTTCCCCACCGTGGGCCCGCACTTCTGGTTCCCGCCCGGCCGCGGCCCCGCGCTCTACGACGGCTACCTGTTCAACCACCTGCTGTTCTTCTTCACCGCCAGCGGCGAGATCCGGGGCGGCGCCTTCCCCTCCTCGCACATCGCCGTGGCGCTGCTGCTGACCCTGCTGGCCCGGCGCGCGACGCCGGCGCTGTTTCCCGCCATGGCGCTGATCACCGCCCTGATGCTGCCGGCGGTGGTCTACCTGCGCGCCCACTACCTGCTGGACGTGCCAGCGGGGCTGCTCATCGGCTGGCTCGCTTATGTCCTCGCGAACGGACCGAGTGGTAGAATCACCCAAGCATGAGCGGCGCGGCCGCTCCTTTTCCCAAGAGGTCCCATGTCCCCCTGCGCCCCCGATACCCTGATCAGTGCCCTCAACTGGCGTTACGCCACCAAGGTGTTCGATCCGGCCAGGAAGATCTCCAGCGCTGACCTGGACACCCTTCTGCAAAGCCTCGTGCTCACCCCGTCCAGCTTCGGCCTGCAGCCGTACCGGTTCCTGGTGGTGACCGATCCCGCCCTGAAGGCCAGGCTGCGCGAGGCCTCCTGGGGCCAGGGCCAGATCACCGACTGCTCGCACCTGGTGATCTTCCTGGCGCGGCAGAAGATGACCGAGGCGGACGTGGACCACCTGATCGAGCGCATCGCCAAGGTGCGCGGCGACCAGCCGGAAAACTTGGCCGGCTACCGCTCCATGATGGTGGGAACCCTGGTCACCGGCCCCCGCGCCGCATCCGTGCCCGAGTGGGCCGCCCGCCAGGCCTACATCGCCCTGGGCCAGTTCATGGCCTCCGCCGCCCTGCTGGGGCTGGACACCTGCCCCATGGAAGGGCTTGACCCGAAGAAGTACGACGAGATCCTCGGCCTGGACGCCACCCCGTTCCGCACCGTGGTGGCCTGCCCCGTGGGCTACCGCGCCGAGCAGGACAAGTACGCCAGCCTCGCCAAGGTGCGCTTCCCGGTGGAAGAGCTGGTGGAAATTCGCTGATTCAACAACCTTGAAGGCGTGCCTGGCTGATCGTCCGGGAACTTCGCGCCGGGCAACTGCACTGTTACCTTAAGCGGCCAGCTGGTCAAATACGAGGCAAGCGCGAGTCCGCGCTCCTCGTGCCGCGACCCCGGGTAGCCATCCATGAACGCAGTTGTCGCAAACAACGTCAGCAAGACCTTCGGCGGCCGTCGCCCGGTGGCGGCCCTGAGCGACGTGAGCCTGGCCATCCGGGAGGGTGAGATCTACGGCCTGCTCGGGCCCAACGGCGCGGGCAAGACCACCCTCATCGCCATCCTCATCGGGCTCACCCTCCCGGACCGGGGCACGGTGCAGGTCTGCGGACTCGACGTGGCCAGGCGCCTCCATGAGGTGCAGCACCTGGTCAACCTGGTGCGCGGCTTCAGCGGGGTTCTGGAGAAATTCACCACCTGGGAGCTGCTGTCCTACTATGCCCTGCTGTACGGGGTGCCGCGCGCGCGGGTGGAGGAGGTGATGGCGCTGACCGGCATCACCGAAAAGCGCGACGCCCAGGTGGCCCTGCTCTCCAGCGGCTGGCGGCAGCGCTTCTTCATCGCCAAGGGCATCATCAACCGGCCGCGGGTCCTGTTCATGGACGAACCGACCGTGGGCCTGGATGTGGACGCCGCCATGGCGGTGCGCGACATCATCCGCGACCTCAACCGGAGCGGCTGCACGATCCTGCTGACCACCCACTACATGCGCGAGGCCGAAGAGCTGTGCGGCCGGATCGGGCTGATCGCCGAGGGCCGGATCGTCGCCGAAGGCAGCGCCGCGGAGCTCAAGGCCCAGGTCAAGAGTGACGAGGCCATCCTCATCCAAGGCCAGCTCGACCCGCCGCTCCGGGAACGGCTGGCCCGGGCGCCAGGGGTGCTGGGCGTGGCCCAGAACGCCTGCACCTGCCGGCTGCTGGTGCAGGACCACCGGGCCATGCGCCCGGTGCTGCGATGCCTGCTGGAATCCGAGGCCAACCTCGAAGGCATCACGTTCGATGAGCCGACCCTGGAAGACGTCTTCCTGATGCTCACCCAGCAAGGCCTGGAGCAGGGCGATGAATGAGCTGAAACGGTCGCTGGAACGCATCCTGGCGCACGGCTACCACATCCTGGTGAGCGCCAAGCGGGACGCCTTCCGGCTGATGGACATGACCCTGTGGCCGCTGGTGTTGTTCTTCAGCATGAGCCTGTTCGCCGGGTCGTTCACCCACGAACCCCGGGTCATCGGGGTCATCGTCCTGGGCGCCCTGGGCTGGCGGATCACCTACCACTTCCAGATGGAGGCCGTGCAGCTCTACATGGACAACTACTGGATGGGCATGATCGAGCACGTGATGATCTCGCCGGTGCGCTGGTGGGAGTTCATCCTGGGCGGCGCCATCAGCGCAGTGGGCAAGATCGCCGTCATCGCCCTGCTGTTCCTGGGGCTCGGCCACTACGTCTTCCACTTCAGCGTGCAGCACTGGGGCGCCACCCTGGCCGGCTTCCTGGCCTGCGCCGGATGCGGCCTGGTGCTTTCGGTGTTCAGCCTGGGCGTGGCGTTTCTCAAGCGGGGCGACGCCTTCGCGTTCATCTTCGCCTTTCCCGACGCCATCGCGGTGCTGAGCGGCGTGTTCTACCCGGTCACGGTGTTCCCCGCCCCGCTGCGCCTGCTGGCCGAGACCCTGCCCACCACCCACGCCTTCAACCTGCTCAAGGCGACCCTGGGCATGGCCGAGGGGAGCCCGCTGCGCTATTGCGCCACCCTGGCCCTCTGGGGCTGCCTGGCGGTGCTCTTCACCAGCTGGGCCCTGCGCCAGGCCCGCCGGGCCGGCAAACTGGTCAAAATGAAGTAAGCCCTTGCGCAAAAAAGCAGACTACTACATCTTCTATAAAGTTGTTCCGTCCTCCTTCCATCACGGGATCCGCCTTTGCATCCACTTTCCCAATCCGCCGGCTACGCCATCCTTGCCCTGAGCTGCCTGGACGATCCAGGCGGCGAACCGATCCTGGTCCAGAGCGTGGCCGAATGGATCGGCGCGCCGGGCCCCTACCTCTCCAAGGTGTTCCACGCCCTGGGCAAGGCCCAGCTGGTGGCCACCAAGCGCGGCCGCAACGGCGGCGTGGTGCTCATGCGGCCGGCCCGGGAGATCTCCCTGGACATGATCGCCGCGGCGATGGATGGCGAAGAGTGGCAGACCAGCTGCCTGCTCGGCCTGGCCACCTGCTCCGACGAGCGGGCCTGCCCGGTGCACACCTTCTGGACCGAGGAGCGCAAGCGCATCCTCACCGAGCTGCAGACCACCACCCTGGCCGACGTGGCCCGGTTCGAGCGCACCCACCGGCTGGTCAACCCACCCGCATAGTGCAGCATGTCCCACGGAAGATTGGGATGGCATCCGGTTTTTTGCTCGGTCGTTGCCGGAGGCCGCACCAGATGGCAGCGGCCAGCAAGCTCCAGGCGGAAGAACGAGCGTTCCACCACCGGAGCCTGCTGGCCGTTGCGTCTGGGGCAAAGGTGTTCGGTGAAAAGATTCAATAAATTTTTTACCTAATAAGCGTCAGTAAGCTCCGGTCACATGAAGCTTGGCGGATTGGACTTCGCCAAGGTGGTCACGTATTTGTCCAGGTCCTTGGTGTAGCCGGACGGGACATCCATGAACTGGATGCCGGTCTCGATGTACTCGGCCTTGGGCTTGTCCTGGCCATGGCACCACACCACTTTGGCCTTGATGGTGCCCTTGGGCAGGCTCGGATGGATCAGCTCCCAGCCGTCCAGGGTGCTCTTGTCGCTCAACCCGCTGATCGACTGGGACGGCACCTGGATGCAACACCCATCGGCGCCCAGGTTGGAGACGGTGATGTTGTTGTAGGATTGCCCGCCAAGCTGGAATCGGGCCTTGCACTGGGTTTCGACGGCAATGCGCGAATGAAGCCTCTTGTCCATGAAAACACCTCTCTCCTTGCAATGATTAAATCGTTATTCCAGGCTGCCCCTCAGGGCACGGTGGAACGCCGGCATTTTCATTGGATGTTCCCCGCCGTCAGTTGTTTCTTAATTTTTTCCAGATCCGGCTCGGGCATCATCATAGGTATATGGAACGGTTCAGATGACCCCGCCGCCGCATGAAGCCACCCTGCCCAGGCGCCGCTGGGCCCTGCTCGCCCTCACCTGCGTGGGCGCCTTCATGGCGCCGTTGGACGGGTCCATCGTCGCGGTGGCCCTGCCCAAGATGGGCCCGGACCTGCACCTGAGCTTCGCCGCCAGCATGTGGGTGCAGGCCGCCTACCTGCTGGCCATGGCGGTGCTGCTGATCCCCCTGGGCCGGATGGCCGACCAGGGCGACCGGCTGCGCTACTACCTGGGGGGGATCGCCATCTTCACCCTGGGTTCGCTGGCCGCGGCCCTGAGCGGCAACGGCACCACCCTGGTGCTGAGCCGGATCCTCCAGGGGGCCGGAGGCGCCCTGCTCAGCGCCACCTCCACGGCCATCGTCACGTCGATCTTCCCGCCCGAGGAGCGGGGGCGGGCGCTGGGGATCAACGTCATGGCGGTCTACCTGGGCCTGAGCGTGGGGCCGCCCCTGGGCGGGCTGCTGGTCGACCACCTGGGCTGGCCCTGGATCTTCCTGGTGAACCTGCCGGTGGGCGCGGCCGCCTTCGCCTGGGGCTGGAGCCTGCTGCAGCCCCGCAAGCCGGCGCCCAGGCAGCGGCCGCAGGCGGACCTGACCGGCGCGGCCCTGCTGGGGGCGTTCCTGGTCTGCCTCATCGTCCCGCTCACCTTCTCCACGGAATGGGGCTGGCACAGCCCGGCGATCTGGCTGCTGCTGGCGCTGGCGCCGGCGGCGCTGGCCGCCTTCGTCCAAGTCGAGGCCCGGGCCGCGGCCCCGCTGGTGAACCTGGACCTGGTCCGGCACAACCGCCTGTTCGCCATGGCCAACCTGGCCGCCCTGCTCAACTACTGCGCCCTCTACGCCATCAGCGTGCTCACCGCGGTGCAGCTGCAGCTGGTGCTGGGCCATCCGGCCCGGATCACCGGCTGGATCATGCTGGGCCAGCCGCTCATGCAGGCCAGCCTGAGCCCCCTGGCCGGGCGGCTCAGCGACCGGATCGGTTCGCGCACCCTGGCCACTGCCGGCATGCTGATCGTGGCGTCGGGCATGGTCCTGCTGGCCCTGATCGGCCGGCACGCCGGGGTCGCCGAGGTGGTGGCGGCGCTGGCGCTGGTGGGCCTGGGCATGGCCGCCTTCAGCGCGCCCAACACCAGCGCCATCATGGGCAGCGTGCGGCGCGAGCAGCTCAGCGTGGCCAGCGCCTTCCTGGGCACCATGCGGGTCACCGGCCAGTCCCTGAGCGTGGGGGTGCTGGGCAGCATCGCCGCCAGCCGCCTGGGGCCCGGCGGCTGGAGCCTGCTGCTGCGCCACGCCGCCGGCAACGCGGCCGCCGACGCCTACGCCCGGGGCTACCAGGCCGCCATGCTCACCGGCGCCGGCCTGGCGCTCCTGGGCGCCTGGGCCTCCATGACCCGGGGCGCGGCCGGCAGGGCCTGAGGTTTTCTGGGACACTGGCAGGATGTTCGAAGCCATCCGGATCAACGACCAGACCATCCGCCCCGCCCTGTTCCTGGCCCCCATGGCGGGCGTGACCAACAGCGCCTTCCGCCGGCTGCTGGCGGATTTCGGCGGCTACGGGGCCCTGTTCACCGAGATGCTTTCCGCCTCGGCCTTCCTGCACGAGGAGACCGCCGAATCCCCCTTCACCCGCAGGCGCGAATGCGAAGGGCAGGTGTTCTACCAGTTCCGCATCTCCGAAGCGGAGGACATCGGCGCGCTGTTCCAGAAGCTGCCCGGGGTCGATTGCGCGGCCGTGGACCTGAACTTGGGCTGCCCCGCCCCGCGCATCCAGGCCCAGGCCTCGGGCTGCGCGCTGTACCGGGACTTCGACGCGCTGCGCGCCGTGCTGGAGGGCATCCGCCGGCACTACGCCGGCACCCTCACGGTCAAGGTGCGCCTGGGCGACGACCCTGAATCCTGGCGCGCAGGCTTCATCCAGCGCCTGCGCCTGTTCGAGGACTGCGGCGTGCACGCCGTCACCGTGCACCCGCGCTTCTCCTTTGAGAAGCTCAAACGCCGGGCCCGCTGGCATGAGTTCCCGTGGATCGCCGCCCAGACCGCGCTGCCGATCATCGGCAACGGCGACATCTGCAGCCCGGACGACCTCGAGGCCAGCCGGCCCTGCTTCGAACCGCTGGCCGGGCTCATGCTGGGCCGGATCGCGGCGGTGAAGCCCTGGATCTTCCGGGAATTCGCCGGCCTGCCGGCCCTGGAGATCGACTACCAGGAAGTGTGGAACCGGCTCTACCGCTACACCCTGGAGGATATGCCGGCCGAGCGCGCCTTCGGTCGGTTGAAGGAGTTCACCTTCTATTTCGCCAAGAACTTCACCTTCGGCCACGAGATGTTCAAGGGCATCCAGAAGGCCCATACGCCCGAGGGCATCCGGGAAGCCGCCAACCGGTTCCTGGAAGCCGGGCCGACGTTGAGCGCCAGCCGCGGGGTGCCGTTCACGTAGCTAATTCTGGGTCCGGCGCAGCACCATCTCCCCGAAATGGGCGATGCGGTAGCGGCCGATCTCCCGCTCCCGGATCATATCGTGCTCTTCCAGGTACTTCAGATCCTCGTCGGTGGCCTTGGCGAGACGGATGAGCTGCTCTTTCTCCACGCCGGGGTGCTTGCCCACGAGCTGAAGGATGGTCAGCTGGTTGGCCGTGATGGGCTTGACCATGGGGGACTCCTGGTTGGTTAATATTATTTACTTATATTTAAATCGATCATCCCGGCGAACCTCCAACGCGTCTTCCACCAACCAGTCTTCGGGTCCAACTCCATGGTTGCACACTCTTCCTCCCTGAACCGCCCCTGGATATTGATGCGCTGGCTCCTGGCTGCGCTTACGGCCCTGCTCGCCGCTGCCCAGCAGCCCCTGTCCCTGGGCGGCGGCCACACCCTGGTGCCGCGGCTCACCTTCACCGACCAGCTGGGGCGGACCCACACCCGCCTGGTGCACCGCTACCAGGGGCTGCGGGTCTGGGGGTCGGAGCTGGTGACCCACGGCCCGGGCACGATCCCCACGCCGTCCATGGCCCTGCCCATGCTGGACGACACCACCCCCCTTGCCGAGCCGATCGATCTGGACCTGACCCCCACGGTGCTCCTGGACGCGGCCCAGGCCGCCATCCGCCCGCTGTTCGGCGGCGGCGCGGTGACTTTCGAAAGCCCGGAGCTGGTGATCTACCCCCGCTTCCTCGACCTGCCCGCGGGCCTGCCGGCCCGGGGCCCGGGCGGGACCCTGGACGCCACGATGGTGCACCAGCACCTGGCCGGCTACGCCCTGGCCTACCTGATCCGGGCCTCGGCGGACACCGGCGACCCCTTGAACGACGTCTGGGACTGCCTGGTGGACGCCCACGCCGGCAACCTGCTGCAGCGCATCCCGGTGAACCAGGGGGCGGCGCCGGCCCAGGGCGAAGCCGCCACCCTGGCGCTGCCGGAGACCGGCGGCCAGCCGGCTCCGATGATCGCGGGCGGCACCCCGGTCGTGGGGGTGGGCAGGTCGCTGTACAGCGGCACGGTCGATCTGAACACCTCGGCCACAGCTTCCGGTTTCACCCTGCTGGACACCACCCGGGGCATCCTCACGGCCAAGAATGTCCAGGGCGCGCTATACGGCGGCAATGCCGTTGTCGACATGGGCCACTCGATCAACGGAACACCGAACATTTACAGCAATTCCACCAACACCTGGGGCAACGGGACGGCGCCGCCATCGGTGGGCCCCACCACCACCCCCACCGGGCAGACCATCGCAGTGGACGCCGCCTACGGCCTGCAGTCCACCTGGGACTTCTACCAGAACGTGTTCGGCCGCAGCGGCATCGACGGCGATGGCTCAATGACCTACGTCCGGGTCAACTACGGCGGCAACGATGGCAAGTTCGACAACGCCTTCTGGAGCAGCGGCACCTTTTCCTTGACCATCGAGGACGGCCAACGCAATTGGCCCCTTGCCAACCTGACGGTCATGGCCCACGAGTTCACCCACGGCGTGACCAACAGCAGCTCCGGGCTCATCTACGCCGGCGAATCCGGCGGCCTGAACGAAGCCTCCTCGGACATCTTCGGCGTGATGACGGATACCTACACCCGGCTGGCGCCCCCCCCTCCACCCCCCCCCTTAGCCGCCACCATCCCGGCCAACGGCACCGCCTGGATCATCCCGGAGACCCTGGCGACGCCTCCGAACAAAGTCATTCCGCTCCGCTCCATGATCAAGCCCAGCCTGGACTTTGTCAGCCCGAACGCGTGGAGTCCCACCCTCAGCACCATCGACGTGCACTACAGCTCCGGCCCCATGAACCGTGCCTTCTATTACATGAGCCAGGGCGCCTCCGCCGCCTTGGCCGCCCCCTCCTACTCGAACTACCTGCCGGCCGGCATGACTGGGATCGGCAACGACGCGGCGGCCCGGATCTGGTACCGGGCCCTCACCGTCTACCTCACGCCCTCCAGCAACTACAAGCAGGCGCGCACGGCGGCGCTGCGCGCGGCCCAGGACCTGTTCCCCCCGGACGCCTCCGGCAACGCCTCCGCCCAGACCATCGCCGTGCGCAAGGCCTTCGGCGCCATCAACGTGGGCGACCCGTACGCCACCGTCGACGATCTGACCAACCCCTCCGTCGTCCCCAGCCTCACCCCGGCGGCCGCCACCCCCTCCGGCACGCCGCTCACCCTTTCGGCCACCGTCACGGGCACCTACGGCGTCAACGAGGTGGACTACTTCGTGGACACCATCCTGGTGGCGGCGGCCTTCAACCCGCCCAACTTCAACGTGCAGCTGGACGCGGCCCACCTGCTGGCCAACACCACCGCCAACGGCCCCCACTATCTCACCGCGGCCGCCTATGCCCCTTCGGGCAACGCCGGCGTCTCGTCGCCGCCAGGCGTGGCGTTCACCACGAGCAACCCGGTGCAGCAGATCCTGGTCGACCCGGGGTTCGAAGGCGGCGGCATGACCGGCTGGCAGGGGGACACCAGCCTGGCGGTGCAGACCGATTACACCGGCACCATCGCCCACAGCGGCTACCGCTACGCCCGGTTCGACCGGAGCGCCGGCGAGCAGAGCCTCACCCTGTCCCAGCAGGTCACCATCCCGGCCGGCACCACCTCCGCCGTGCTCAGCCTGTGGAGCCAGGTCCAGGGCAACCCGGCGCTGAACGCCGCGGACACCCTGCAGATCCAGATCCAGTCCGGGCAGGGCAGCGCCCCGGTGGTGCTGGACACCTTGACCACCCAGCAGATCCGGGGCGACTGGACTCGCAGCAGCTACGACCTCTCGGCCTACCAGGGCCAGGTGACCCTCAGCCTGGTGTCCAGCGTCGGGGTGAACACCGGCACGGCGTTCCTGGTCGATGACCTCGCCCTGACCTGTTCCGCCGTGCCCCAGGTGCAGGTGCAGGTCTCCCTGAATCCGGCGGTGTTCGGCCCGCAGCCGCTCACCGTGGACACCTTCAGCCGCGCTCCCATCGGCCCGCTGTACGCCCAGGTGACGGGCGGCCCCGGCAGCACGGCGGTCGCCTGGAGCGTGCTCGAAGGCGCCACGGGCGGCACCCTCAGCCCGGGCCCGACCCCGAGCTATACGCCGCCCTGGCTCTACGGCTTCTTCCATGTGGTGGCCACCAGCGTGGCCGATCCCACGGTCAGCGCGCAGGCGTCCATGCATTGGCTGAACGCGCTCACCCTCCTGCCCGCCGCCGCCACCCTGGAGACCGGCGCCAGCCTGCCTTTCCAGGTTGTTGCCGCATCGTTCATCAACCCGGTGTTCAGCGTGACCGGCGGCTCGGTGGCGCAGACCGGCCCGGGCACGGTCACCTACACCGCCCCTGCGGCTCCGGGAACCTACACCCTCACGGCCACCTCCTTGAACTACCAGTCCAGCGCCACCCTCACCGTGATCGCCCCGCTCCAGGTGACCATCACCCCGGCGTCCCTGACCATGGTCGCCGGCAGCAGCGTGCCGCTGTCCGCCACCGTCATCGGGTCGGGCAACACCGATGTGGCCTGGACCATCCAGGAGGGGGCCGTCGGCGGCATCATCACCAACAGCGGGGATGACTCCCCCCCGGTCTACACCGCCTCGGGCATCATCGGCACCTACCACCTGGTCGCCACCTGCGTCGCCGACCCGACCCGGAGCGCCGTGCTCACCATCACCGTGCAGGCCGGCGGCATCGCCATCAACCCGGCCAGCGCGACCGTCATCACCGGCGGCACGGTCGGCTTCCAGGCCTTCGCCACCCTGAACCAGCCGGTCACTTGGAGCCTCCCTGCCGGAGGGACGGCCGGCGCCATCGACAGCTTCGGCAACTACACCGCCCCCGCCGCCCCGGGCAGCTATCTGGTCCAGGCCGCCACCGCGGGCGGCCTCAGCAGCTCGGCCACGGTGCAGGTGCTGACCACGAATTTCAGCGGCGACGGCAAACCCTTCATGAACTCCGCCGACCTGGCGATCCTGGCCGACGCCTGGGGCAGCACGCCGGGGTCGGCCAACTGGAATCCCGCCGTGGACCTGAACGGGGACGGGGTGATCAATGACCTGGACGTCACGCTGTTCTTCACCCAGTTCGGCGGTTTTTAAGGCTTGAAAATCGGGTCATCCGGCAAATCGTGAGTTGAGGGGCCGCTTAGACCCCTTCGTCAGGAAACCATCGTTTGACGTAGCGCTCTTGGTGTCATGGTGAAGTACCGGGCAAAGTCGGAGTAGAAACTAGAAAGGGATTCATAGCCGCAGGTGGTGGCGACGCTGGTTATGGAACGGTCCTTCTCGTGCAGCAGGATGGAAGCCTGGAACATTCGATAGACGCGCAGGTATTCGAAAATGGTGATTCCGGCGTCCTGTTTGAAAATTCTGGAAGCATGACGTTCAGAACAGCCCAGGAGCCTGGCGAAGTGGGAAGGGCGCAGCGGGCGGGCATGGTTGGCCGCGATGAAACGGGCGATGGAGTCGGCTTCCGGGCCCTTCAGCACCGGAAGGTGAATCCCGGTCTTGGCCGAGGCCAAGTCCTCAGTCAAGACCTGGAGCAGGAGGTGGAAACATTCTCCCGGAAGGCCATCTGAGAAATCCTGGAACTGTCTTTCCTGAAGTCGCAGGAAGAGGGCTGTTCCTAACCTGCCCAGGGGGAAGATGCTGATGCCGGTTTGAGGCACTCCGGATGGATTTGCGAAAAAATAGAGGGACTGATAGGTGATGGGGCCGCGCACGACGGTGGAGCGATGGGCGCAGCCAGCGGGAATGAAGGCGCACATGCTTCCGTACAGGGGCTGCTGGTGCAGTTCATCCACCAACAGAGACACCCCGTTGCGGATAGCCAGAAGCTGATGGCAGGGGTGAGCGTGCTCCTGCTCGGTGGAATATTCCCGCAAAGTGCCATTCAGTGCCCAAACACCGAGCCCCGGGGGACCCGGAAGGAACGATCCATCCATGGCGAATCCTTTCAATCTTGTTTATAGCTCAGGAACTTCACGATGTCCAAATTCCGGAAGAAACGGTCATTCTTGCTGAAGACGGTTCGAAGGCCGGCGCTTAACTTGGTAGGACCACGGCATGGGGGATTCCTGCCCGGGGAGGAGGCACACCATGAACACCAACAGCGTTAGGTTTACTGACGGACTTGAAAAGCTCAAAGAAATCGATGGAGAGGCTGGCGAGCAGGTCATCGATTCCCTTAAAGACATCGCACCCGACCTTGCCCGCTACGTCATCGAGTTTCCGTTCGGAGACATATACCAGCGGCCAGGTTTGGATTTGCGTTCGCGCGAGCTGGCCACGGTCGCAGCCCTCACGGCACTGGGCAACGCACGGCCTCAACTCAAAGTGCACCTCCACGGCGCGCTCAATGTCGGTTGCACGCGCACTGAACTGGTTGAATTGATTATGCAAATGGCTGTTTACGCGGGCTTCCCGGCTGCACTCAATGGCATGCTTGCGGCAAAGGAAGTCTTTTTTGAGCGCGACTCCAAGGGCAGTTCGGACAAACCTTGATGTTCAAGAAAAAACCAGGAGTTGCCTTGGCGGCGACGCGCTTTTTGTATCACGCGGTGGGCCTGGAAGGCTATCGGCACCTTCCACGACACCTTCCATGTGGTCGCGCTGGCCAGCAGGGCGATCGGCGAAACCCGCAAAGACCTCGTCCGGGACCTCCAAGGCGAGGAAGGTCAGCTGATCAAGGGGACCAAGTTCCTCCTGCTCCAGGGCAAGGAGAACCTGGATGACGACGGGCTGACGCGCCTGGCGAAACTGATGGATGCCAAACCCCTCTGCAAGGTCTACCTCCTCAAAGGGGATCTATGGCCTTCTTCAACCTGAAAATTCCTGAAGCCGGACGGGTGCCTTCCTGGCCAGGATGGGGTTACCATGATCAACCTTGATAACCCTGATTGAGTCCGTGACTCATCCGTCCCCTCATCCCTTTGGCTCAGGAGCACGCATGTCCCAGCGCATCCAGATGAAGACCCCCCTGGTGGAGATGGATGGCGATGAAATGACCCGAGTGCTGTGGCAGGTCCTCAAGGACCAGCTGCTGCTGCCGTTCCTGGACCTGAAGACCGAATACTATGACCTGGGCATCAAGCACCGGGACGACACCAACGACCAGGTGACCTTCGATTCCGCCCAGGCCACGCTCAAGCACGGCGTGGCAGTCAAGTGCGCCACCATCACCGCCACCCCGGACCGGGTCAAGGAGTACGACCTCAAGCACCTGCTGCCCAGCCCCAACGCCACCATCCGCGGCGTCCTGGACGGCACGGTGTTCCGCAAACCCATCTTCGCCAAGAACATCAAGCCCTCGGTCCCGGCCTGGACCAAGCCCATCCACATCGGCCGCCACGCCTACGGCGACGTCTACAAGAACAGCGAGATGCAGGTGTCCGGCCCCGGCCTGGCCGAGCTGGTGTTCACCGCCGCGGACGGCCAGGTGACCCGCAAGAAGGTCATGGACATGCCCGGCCCCGGCGTGCTGCGGGCCATCCACAACCTGGATGCCTCCATCGAAAGCTTCGCCAGGGCCTGCTGCCTGTATGCCCTGTCCGAGAAGGTGGACTGCTGGTTCGCCACCAAGGACACCATCTCCAAGACCTACGACGGCCGGTTCCGGGACCTGTTCGGCAAGGTGTACCGGGAGGAATTCCAGGACAAGTTCAAGGCGGCCGGGATCACCTACTTCTACACCCTGATCGACGACGCCGTGGCCCGGGTGATGAAGTCCAGCGGCGGCTATCTCTGGGCCTGCATGAACTATGACGGCGACGTGATGTCCGACATGGTCTCCAGCGCCTTCGCCAGCCTGGCCATGATGTCCAGCGTGCTGGTTTCGCCCAGCGGCTACTTCGAGTACGAGGCGGCCCACGGCACGGTCCAGCAGCACTACTACAAGCACCTGAAGGGGGAGCGCACCAGCACCAATCCCATGGCGCTGATCTTCGCCTGGAGCGGCGCCCTGCGCAAGCGCGGCGAACTGGACGGCCTGCCGGACCTGGGCCGGTACGCCGACGCCCTGGAGCAGGCCAGCCTGGACACCATCGAAGCCGGCTTCATGACCGGCGACCTGGTGCGCCTGGCCACCCCGGCCGCCCAGCAGACGCTCGATTCGGAAGGCTTCATCAACGCCATCGCCCAGCGCCTGGCCAAGCTGCTGGCCTGAACCGAGGTTCCCGCCATGTCCGCACTCGAACTGCTGCAACTCCTCACGGCCCTGGCCAGCGCCGGGGCCGCGGTCCTGCTCTGGCGGGCCCGCGCGCGCATGCTGCGGCAGGCCGAGGGCCTGGAGGCCGAGCGGCTCCAGGCCAAGGACGCCCAGATCGCGGCGCTCGCCCGGGAGGCGGAGGCCCTGCGCGACCTGATGCCCATCAAGATCCGCGAGTACCTGGTCGAGACCCACGCCCAGCTGCGCGAGTACTGCCGGGCCATCGAGGACGGCTACCGCACCGCGCGCAAGGAGATCGAGCACTGCAACGCCGAAATCACCCGCCGCCAGGAGCAGGGCGAGTGGCGCGCCGAGGGCATCGACCAGCTGGTGGAGCGCCGGGAGGCGCTGATCGGGATGACCCGGGCGATCAAGCCGGAATTGCGGGAGCTGCAGCACCAGTGCGAATTCCCGGAGGATTTCACGATCAAGATCGCCCGCATGGTTCCGGACGCCATCGAGCAGCTGACCGAGGCTTATCTGGCGTTGGCCAGGCAGCTGCCCCTGGACCAGGCGGAGCGGCTGCCGGCCCTGTCCGGGCGGGTGGTGCAGAGCTTCAAGTACCGCCTGGACCAGAACAGCCTGTTCTCCAGCACCCTGTTCGCCCGGCAGAACCAGGCCGCGGACGGGGCCGAGATCTGGCAGCGGCCGGATAACGGCGAGTAGCTGGTCGTTGGCCTGGTAGGGCGAGCTCGTCAAGCGCGGTGGTTTCGCCCGCTTCGCCCTGGAGAAGGAAGATTGACCGCCCTTCAATTCACGGCTGAGGCCGATAGAAATTTGTCGGGGCTGGAACAGGACAAGGGGATGGCCAAACGGTTCAAGGCCGTCCGCAAGGCTTTTGGCTACCTGGAGACCAACCCCAGGCACAAGGCGCTTAACACCCATCCTTTCCCTTCCCTCCAGGGCGCCAACGGTGAAAAGGCCTTTGCAGCGTACGCCGAGAACCATACTCCAGCCGCCTGCCGAATCTTCTGGCACTGCGGTCCCGGCAGAGATCACCGTGATTGCCATCACCCCCCATTCATAGATGGCGGCAATCGTGAGGACGCCGAACGGATCAGGTCATGGCTTGCCTGAATAATGCGATGATCAAGCCTGGAGTTTGGTCATGCCTAGGATTCGTATCAGCGCGGGAGGGCTGTGCTTTGTCGCGGAAACCCGCCCGGAGGCCCCGGCAACCGTCGCGGCGTTCCTGAAACTGCTGCCCTACAGGCAGAAGCTCATCCACGTGCGCTGGAGCGGCGAGGCATGCTGGATCCCGCTGGGCGAATTCAAGCTGGGGGTGGGCTACGAGAACCATACCAGCCACCCGTCGGCGGGCGATCTGCTGTTCCATCCCGGCGGTTTCAGCGAAACGGAAATCCTCCTGGCCTACGGCAGTTGCTGCTTCTCCAGCAAGCTGGGCCAGCTCGCCGGCAACCACTTCCTTACCGTGGTCGAGGGCCGGGAGCAGTTGCGGACCTTGGGCGAAAAGACGCTCTGGCAGGGCGCCCAGGACATCGTTTTCGAACTGGAGCCCTAGATGACGCGGTCCGAACACCATCTGGCGGCCTGGCTCGCCCTCGCCGTGGGCATCGTCTGCATCGGCTTTTCCGCCATCTTCGTCAAGCTGGCCCACGTGCCCGGGCCGATCTCGGCGTTCTACCGGGTGCTGATCGCCGCCGTCGTGCTGGTGCCCTGGTGGCTGGCGCGCGGGCAGCGCCGGCTGAGCCGCGCCCAGCTCGGCCTGATCCTGCTCGGCGGGGCCTTCTTCGCCATCGATATCGCCTTGTGGAACACCAGCATCCTGCTGATCCCCGCCGCCACCGCCACCCTGCTGGCCAACAATTCGCCCCTCTGGGTGGGCCTGGCCTCGCTGCTGCTGTTCCGGGAACGGCTCACCGGGCGCTACTGGCTGGGGCTGGCGGTGGCCCTGTGCGGCATGATGGCGCTGGTGGGCTTCCAGGCCATCCGGCACCTGCGCCTGGACCCGGGCAACCTGCTGGCGGTGGGGGCCAGCGTGTTCTATGCCGCCTACCTGCTCACCACCCACCGGGTCAGGGCCAAGGTGGACCTGCTGACCGTCATGACCCTGTCCACGGTGACCAGCGTCGCCGCCCTGCTGCTGATCAACCTGGCCATGGGCAGCACCTTCACCGGCTACGGCCGCTCGGCCTGGCTGGCCCTGGCCGGGCTGGGGCTGATCTCCCAGCTGGGCGGCTGGCTGGCCATCAACTACGCCCTCGGCCATCTGCGCGCGGCCCCGGTCTCGGTGTGCCTGCTGGCCCAGGTGCTGGTCACCACCCTGGCGGCGATGCCGCTGCTGGGCGAATTTCTGAAGCTGAACCAGGTTGCGGGCGGCGTGCTGGTCCTGGCGGGCATCTACCTGGTCACCCAGGGCCCCCGGGCGGAGCCCATCGCCCTGCCGGAATAGGAGGGAAAACCCATGTCCAACCAGCAATCCCTGCAGCAACGGATGACCAGCAGCGGCGCCGACCGGAGCCTCTTCCAGCTGGCCATGGACCAGGCCTGCGAATACATGGACGGCGCCGCGGAACGCCGGGTGTTCCCGGGTGACGCCGCCGCCATGCCCGCGCTGGACGAGCACACCCTGGTGTTCGCCCAGGCCGGGACGTGAACACCGGGGCATTCGATCCCTTCTCCGAGATCTGCGACCGCGCCAGCCAGGCCGCGGGGCTGCTCAGGGCCGCCGGCTTCCGGGTGCTGAACGAGGTGGGGTTCAGCCAGGTGCTGGTCGCCTGCGCCACCCCGGAGCAGACCCTGGCCACCATGACCCGCCTGCAGCGCTCGGGCGAAGCCTGGTGTGGCGGCCTTCATCGCCGCGCGTGGGGAATGCATCTATTGATATTTCGAATAACCGCGGCAACGGCTTGACGCCCGCGGGGCCGAGCCGGGATAACGGTGGATCGGCGAATCTTCGCCAGCCCGGAGACCGCCATGCCCCAAGCCCAGGAACTCGGTGACCGCATCCTCGCCTTCCGGGAGCGGCTGGGCCTGTCCCAGGGCGACCTGGCGCGCAACTCCGGGGTGGACGCCGCCCTGGTGACGGCGCTGGAAGCGGGCGAGGTCTACCCGGCGCTGGGCATCCTGCTCAAGCTGTCCCGGGCCTTGGGCCAGCGGCTGGGCACGTTCATGGACGACCACGGCCGCCCGGACCCGCTGATCAACCGGGCCCGGGAGCGCCAGCCCGGCTTCCGCCAGCACCTGGGGACCGGCGGGGAAGCGATCCGCTACTTCCCGCTGGGCCGGGGCAAGACCGACCGGCACATGGAGCCCCTGTTCATGGAGTTCAGCCCGGAGGAGCCGGACACCTTGACCAGCCACGAGGGCGAGGAGTTCCTCATCGCGGTGTCCGGCCAGCTGGTCATCCACCACGGCAGGGAGCGCTACCTGCTGGAGCCCGGCGACACGGTCTACTACAACTCCATCGTCCCGCATTCGGTCAGCGCCGGCGGCGGCGCCCCCGCCTCGGCCTACGCCATCATCTACCAGCCGTTCTGATGGCCGCGACCCAGGGCCCGTTCAGCCGGTCCGTCGCCATGGGCCCCGTGCCCGAAGGGGCCGGCGCCACCCGCAGCCTCACCATCGGCGCAGCCTTCGACGCCGCCGCCGCCGCCTTTCCCGACCAGGACGCCGTGGTCTACGCCGACCGGGACTACCGGCTCACCTGGGGCCGCTTCAAGCGCGACGTGGACGACATGGCCAAGGGGCTGATGGGCCTGGGCGTCGGCAAGGGCGAAAAGGTGGCCATCTGGGCCACCAACGTGCCGCACTGGGTGACCCTGCAGTTCGCCACCGCCCAGATCGGCGCGGTGCTGCTCACCATCAACACCAGCTGCAGGTCCACCGAGATCGACTACCTGCTCCGGCAATCCGAGACCGAGAACCTCTTCATCATCGACGGCATGCGCGACACCGATTATGTGGCCACCCTCTACGAGCTGGTGCCGGAACTGCGCAGCCAGCCCCGGGGCGAGCTGCGCTCCCAGCGCTATCCGCACCTGAAGCGGGTGTTCTTCCTGGGTCCGGAAAAGCACCGGGGCATGATCACCGTGCCGGAAGTGATGGCCATGGCCTGCACCGTGAGCGACGCCCAGTACCGGGAGCGCCGTGCCCAGCTCGACTGCATGGACGTGGTGAACATGCAGTACACCTCCGGCACCACCGGCTTTCCCAAGGGCGTCCAGCTCACCCACCACAACATCCTCAACAACGGCTACTGGATCGGCGCCAACCAGAACCTCTCCGCCGCCGACCGGGTGTGCATCCCGGTGCCGCTGTTCCACTGCTTCGGCTGCGTGCTGGGGGTGATGGCCTGCGTCAACCACGGCGCGACCATGGTCATCCTGGAGAAGTTCGACCCGGTCAACGTCATGCTGAGCGTGGAGCGGGAGCGCTGCACGGCGCTCTACGGCGTGCCCACCATGTTCATCGCCATCCTGGAGCATCCTCTGTTCGCCCGGTTCGATTTCGCCACCCTGCGCACCGGCATCATGGCCGGCTCCCCTTGCCCCGCCCGGACCATGAGCCAGTGCGTGGAGCGCATGCACATGACCGAAGTGACCATCTGCTACGGGCTTACCGAAGCCAGTCCGGTGATGACCCAGACCCGCTACGACGAGCCCGACCTGGGCAGGAAATGCACCACCGTGGGCCGGGCCCTGCCCGGGGTCGAGGTGGCCGTCATCGCCCCGGAGACCGGCCGGATCGTCGCCGTGGGCCAGCCCGGCGAGCTCTGCTGCCGCGGCTACCTGAACATGGCCGGCTACTACCGCATGCCCGCCGAGACGGCCGCCTGCATCGACGCCGACGGCTGGCTGCATTCCGGCGATCTCGGGGTCATGGACGCGGCGGGCTACTACCAGGTCACCGGCCGGCTCAAGGACATGATCATCCGCGCCGGCGAGAACATCTATCCCAAGGAAGTGGAGGAGTTCCTCCATACCATGGCGGGCGTATCGGACGTCCAGGTGGTGGGGGTCCCCTCGCGCACCCACGGCGAGGCGGTGGCGGCCTTCGTCATCCCGCAGGCGGGCGCCGCCCTGACCGAAACCGATGTCCAGGATTTCTGCCGGGGCCGGATCTCCTGGCACAAGATCCCCCGTTACGTGACTTTCGTCGCATCCTTCCCGCTGACCGCCAGCGGCAAGATCCAGAAATTCAAGCTCCGGGAGGAGGCCGCCGCCCTTTGGCCCGGCGCCTGACTCCGGTTTCGCATTGCTTCCCCGGGCCAGGGGGTACATTCTTGAGCTGCTTCTGGAGGCTTCATGGGCAGTATCGGCATTGAAAAACTTCTTCTGTTGGGCATTGCCCTCATGATCTTCTTCGGCCCCAACAAGTTGCCGGAGCTGGGCAAGGCCCTGGGCAAGGGCATCCAGGAATTCAAGAAGGCGTCCCGGGAAATGACCGACGCCATCAAGGACGGCGCGACTGAAGAAAGCAAGAAAGGGTGATTTCCCTGCGGCGGCAGGAGCCCGGCCCGGCCTGGCTTAACCGGACCGTATGGGGCATGGCCGCCACCAGTTTTCTTTCCGACCTGGGGCACGAAGCCCAGAGTACGTTGCTGCCCGGCTTCATGGCCGCGCTCGGGCTGCCGCCGGCCGCCCTGGGCCTGGTGGAGGGCGCCGCCGACGCCGCCTCCAGCTTCATGAAGCTGTTCGCCGGCTGGTTTTCCGACCACCTGGGCCGGCGCAAGGGGCTGGTGGTGCTCGGTTACCTGGCCACCGGCCTGTCCTCCGGGTTCATCGCCCTGGCCCACGGCTGGCCGCTGATCCTGGCGGGCAAGTTCTTCGGCTGGATGGGCCGGGGCGGCAAGGCGCCGCTGCGCGACGCCCTGCTGACCGACAGCATCCCGGCCGAGGCCCGGGGCCGCGCATTCGGTTTCCACCGGGCCGGCGACACCCTGGGCGCCATCCTGGGCCCCCTGGCGGCGGTCGGCCTCATGGCCTGGGGCGCCGGGCGCGGCCTGCAGCCGCTGCACTGGAGCCGCGCGCTGATCGCCTGGACCCTGGTGCCCGGGGTGCTGTCCGCCCTGGCCTTCGCCCTCCTGGTCCAGGAACGGGCCCGGAACCCGCGCGCGCGGCCCGGATTCCGCCACGCCCTGAGCCGGATGCCGGCCCCCTTCCGCCGCCTCCTGGCGGCCGTGGGCTGCTTCGGCGCCGGCGACTTCGCCCATACCCTGCTGATCCTCGCCGCCACCCAGCTGCTGGCCCCGCGCTGGGGCCTGGGCAAGGCCGCCGCCTGGGGCGGCATGCTCTACGTGCTGCACAACGTCGTCTACGCCCTTTCCGCCTATCCGGTCGGGGCGCTCGCCGACCGGACGGGCCGCCACCGGCGCCTGCTCGGCCTGGGCTACGCCCTGGGGGCCCTGGTGCCGCTGGCGCTGATCCCCTGCTTCCACCGGGGCTGGGCCGGCCTGCCGGTGCTGGCGGGCATCTTCGCCCTGGCCGGGCTGGTCAGCGGCATCAAGGACACCCTGGAAGGCGTCGCCGCCGCCGGCCTGGTCCCTGCCGAGCATCGCGGCCTGGGCTTCGGCCTGCTGGGCGGGGTGAACGGCGTGGGTGACCTGGTCTCCAGCGCCATGGTCGGCATCCTGTGGACCCTGCACCCGGCGCTCGGCTTCGGCTATGCGGCGGCGTTCATGGCGCTGGGGGCCGGGGCGATGCTGGCGTGAGACGGTTTCGCGGTTAAAATCGGCCGGGGAGCCGCCATGAGCCTTCCAGAGCTTAAACATCCTGGATACACCATCGAAGACTGGAAGACCTGGGACCGGCGCTGGGAACTCATCCACGGCGTGCCCTGCGACATGACACCTGCCCCAAGCCTTGAGCATCAGCGCATCAGCGGCCAGCTGTTCGCCACCATCTTCAATGCGCTGGAAACCTTGAAGCGGCAATCGGGCGGCGGAGGAGGTGAAGTCTTCGCGGCACCCATCGACCTTTTCCTGCCCAACCAGGAAAGCGTTTACCAGCCGGACCTGGTGCTGGTCTGCGATCCGGCCTTGCTCACCGATGCGCGGGGGATCTTCGGGGTTCCCAGCCTGGTTTAACAGGTTGTTCATCTTGGCTGAACCGCGCTGCGCGAAATGGTTGTCAGCCTGCCCTCTTGAAGGTGCAGCGCCTCGATCAGGCCTGACGGCCAAGATGACCGGCCCACCCCCTGCGGGGCGCTCGAGTGAGAGGTTCGACGAAAGTCAGGATCAGCGCACCTTGAACAACTTGCCGGTGGCCTGGGCGTAGACCCGCCCTGATTCGTCGACCACGCTGGCCTCGGCCATGACCATGCGGCCGTGGCTTTCCAGCACCTTGCCCAGAACCCGGTAGCGCACGCCGGTGCTGGCCGGGGCCTTGTACTTGACGGTGATCTCGGCCGTGACGCATTTGATGTCCTGGGCGGCAGCGGCCTTGATCATGGTCTCGTCGAGCACCGTGGCCAGCAGCCCGCCATGCACGGTTTCCTTCCAGCCCTGAAGGTGGTCCGGGAAGCTGACGCCGGCTTCGACCTCCTGGCCGTGGTCCCGGAATTCGAGCCCCAGTCCGGCCGGGTTGTCCCGGCCGCACACAAAGCAGTGCCCGTCGTCATTGAAATCCCGCGTGCTCACTTGGTCAGCGCCGCGTGCGCCTCGGCCAGCTTCTCGATGATCGGGATCTGCTGCGGACACTTCGGCAAGCACTCCCCGCAGGCCAGGCACTGGTCGCCGCCGTGGCCCAGGCTGGCGAAGAACGTGTCGTACTGCCAGGCAGCGGACTTCCAGTTGCCGAACATCGAGCCGGTGTTGTAGGCGCTGAACACCTCCGGGATGGCCACGCCGTTGGGGCAAGGGGCGCAGTAGCCGCAGGTGGTGCAGGGCACCCGCACCCGGGCGGCGTAGATGGCGCGGACCTGCTCGACCAGGGCCAGCTCCTCGGCGCTCATGGCGCCGGCCTGGGCGGTGGCGGCGCTGGCCAGGTTCTCCGTGACCTGGCTGGCCGCGCCCATGCCGGACAGGGCGGTCACCACGCCGGGGTGGTTCCAGACCCAGCGCAGCGCCCAGTCGGCCGGGGTGCGCCCGGGCGACCGGGCCCAGATCCGCTGGATGTCGTCGGGCTGGGCCGCGGCCAGGGTGCCGCCGCGCAGCGGCTCCATGACGATCACCCCGATCTGGCGCTCGGCAGCGTAGCGCAGCCCCTCGGCGCCGGCCTGGTACTGCTGGTCGATGAAGTTGAACTGGATCTGGCAGAACTCCCAGTCGTAGCCGTCGACGATGGTCTTGAAGACGCCCAGGGAGTCGTGCATGGAAAAGCCGATGTGGCGGATCCGGCCATCCGCCTTGGCCCGCTCGAGGGCGCGCAGGCCATGGAAGCGCCCCACGGTGTCCCACCGGGCGGCGCTGAGGGCATGGATCAGATAGAAATCGATGTGGTCGGTGTCCAGCTTCTTCAGCTGCTCATCCAGCAGGCGCTCCCAGTCGCCTTCCGCCTCCACCAGCCACACCGGCAACTTGGTGGCCAACTGGACCTTCGCCCGGTAGCCGTCCTTGAGCGCGCGCCCCACGAACAGCTCGCTTTCGCCGCCATGGTACGGGTAGGCGGTGTCCACGTAGTTCACGCCGGCATCGATGGCCTGGCGCAACATGGCCTGGGCCGGCCGCTCGTCAATCCGCTTCATGTCGCCATCCAGCACGGGCAGGCGCATGCAGCCGAAGCCGAGCACGGAGATATCCATCCCGGGGATGCGAGGGAACGAACGGTATTTCATAAATCAATCCTCTTGGCCGAATTCTACCGCCAACCGCTCGGCCGCAGCCAGATTCACCGCGGTCAGGGCCCATAGCTGCTGCTCGTCCACCTCGAAGCGCGGGCTGTGGTTGGGCTGGCCGATGCCCCGCTCCGGGGCCGCAGTGTTGAGGAACCAGTAGCAGCCGGGCACCTTTTCCAGGTAGAAGGCGAAATCCTCGCCGCCCATGCTGGGCCGGTCGAGGAGGGTGACGCGCCCGGCGCCGAGCGCATCCCGGGCCGCTTCCGCGGCCGCGGTGGAGGCCCGGACGTCGTTCACCACCGGCGGATAGCCTTCGATCCACTGGTAATCCAGTTCCAGGCCGTGCATCCGGGCGATGCCCTGGGCGATGGCGCCGATCCGTTCGGCCAGGACGGCGCGGACATCCCGGTGGATGCAGCGGGCGGTGCCCTTGAACTCGCTGCGTTCGGGAATGACGTTGAAGGCCTCGCCGGCGCGCACGCTGCACACGGAGACCACCGCGGGCCGGGTCTGGTCCAGCTCCCGGGCGCGCATGCCGTTCAGGGCCAGGACGAACTCGGCCAGGGCCGTGACCGGGTCCGGGGTGCGGTGCGGCTCCGAGGCGTGCCCGCCCGAGCCGATGAAGACGCCCCGGAAGCGGTCCGAGGAGGCCATCATGGGGCCGTGCAGGAACCCGGCCTGGCCCGGTTCCAGCTCGCAGGACACGGCACCGACGTGGCCGCCGACGATGGCCGCGACCCCCTCCAGGACCCCCGCCTCGATCAGCGGACGGGCCCCGAAGCAGCCCTCCTCGCCGGCCTGGAAGATCAGCCGGGCCCGGAACGGCAGGCTCGCCGCTTCTTCCGCCAGCAGCCCGGCCGCGCCCAGAAGGCAGGCGGTGTGGGCGTCGTGGCCGCAGGCATGCATCCGCCCCGGAAAGCGGGAGGCGTGGGGCAACCCGGTCAATTCCTGGAGCGGCAGGGCGTCCATGTCGGCGCGGATGGCCACGCGCGGGCCGCGCTCGCCGATATCCACCCACATGCCGGAGCCGACCCGGTGCGGGCGCAGGCCCAGGGCGCGCAGCTCCGCCTCCACCACGGCCGCGGTTTGCGGCAGATCCAGGCCCAGCTCGGGGATGGCGTGCAGCGTGCGGCGCAGCTGGATGATGCCGGGCAGCTTGTCCCGCACCCGGGCTTCCGGGAAACGGACGGCCGCGCTCAGAAGGTCGCTTCCGCCAGGTTTCTGTCCGTCCATGATCCGCTCCGGGGCTTGCCGGAAAGTATGCGCCAGTCCGGCATTCCTCGGCAATTTCCCCGGTGTTACCTTTATAGTTTCCGGAACTCCCCGCCCAGCCTACATTGGTGAACCGATGCCCCCTGCCAGCCCGACCACTCCCCGCGCCCACCCCTTCGACCGGGAACGCATCCTGGAGTTCGAGTTCGTCCGGGCCACGGAGAACGCGGCCCTGCAGGCCATCCACTGGTCGGGCCGGGGCGAGAAGGAGAAGGCCGACGCCGCCGCCTGCGCGGCCATCGCCGGAGTTTTCGACCAGCTGGACATCCAGGGCGAGGTGGTGATCGGCGAAGGGCTCAAGGACGGGGCGCCGGGCATCTTCCTCGGCGAGCGGCTGGGCACCTGGCGCGCCGGAGCGACCCGGTTCGACCTGGCCATGGATCCCATCGACGGCACGACCAATGTCGCCAAGGGCCTGCCCAACAGCATCTCGGTGCTGGCGGCGGCCCAGGTGGCCAAGGGTTCGGCCCACGCCATGCGCAACCTGCCCAGCTTCTTCAGCCACAAGATCGCCTACGGCCCCGCGGTGAAGCAGGCGCTGATCGGGCTGGACCACGCCTCCTTCCTCGACCTGCCCCTGGCCGAAGTGCTCGGCTTCGTGGCCGAGGCGCTCGGCAAGCGGGTCAGCGAGCTGGTGGTGGTCACCATGGACCGGCAGCGTCACGAGGACATCATCCGCCAGGTGCGCAGCGTCGGTTCCGCCCTGCGGCTGATCTCCGACGGCGACATCACCGCCGCCGTGGCCCCTTCCCTGGCCAACTCGGGGGTCGACCTCTACGTCGGCATGGGCGGCTCGCCGGAGGGCGTGCTGGCGGCGGCCGCCCTGAAGTGCCTGGGCGGGGATCTCCAGCTGCGCATGTGGTTCGACCCGGTCCGGCATCCCGGCCACCAGGCCGAAGTGGCCGCCCTGGTGCCGCCGGAGGACCTCACCCGGGTGTTCCGGGCGGACGATCTGGTGATGGGCGAAAGCGCCCTGTTCTGCGCCACCGGCATCACCGACAGCCCGCTGCTGCCGGGGGTGAAGCTCATCGGCCATCGGGCGGAGACCCACTCGATCCTCATGCGCGCCCGCAGCGGCACGGTGCGCCACATCAGGGCGGTGCACCAGCTGGACCGCAAGGACGCGCCCATGCGGGCGGATTTCCTGGCTTTGTTGAAAGCCTAGGCCGGAAAGTGCTTCCGGATGATGCCCTGCAGCAGCCTGGGGAAGAAGCTGCCGGGATTGGCCTGGAGCGGGTAGGTCCAGACCGCCTTGAGGTCGGTGCCCATCTCGAACAGGTAGCCGGAATCCAGGCCGGTGCCGATCAGCACGAAGGGCATCTTGGGCGGGAGCGCCTCGGTCAGGGTCTTGATCCGCTTGCGGGTCTCCCAGGTGGCCGAGTCCACATGGAACAGGACCAGCGCCTGGCGCGCCGAAGCCAGATCGCGCACCGACTGGATGGTCGGGGCGACCCGCACCAGCGGCGGCAGGTCGTCCGGCAGCAGGGCGGCCAGCTGCTCGCCCAGGGCGCTGGACCCGCTGACCAGGATCAGCCCGGCGGCGCCCTCGCCGGCGGCCGCGCTCTCCGCCTCGGTCGCGGCGGCGACCCGGCCGAGGGACAGGATGTCCTCCTCCCGGCGCTGGAACACCCAGCGGGACAGGTTGTCCAGCAGCACGCCGTCCAGCGGCGGCCGGAACTCCGCGCCGAACACCTTGTCCTTGATGAAACGCACTTTCACCGTGGTGTTGATCTGGATGCCTTCGGCCAGGTTGAAGGCCACATGGATCCGGTCTTCTACGAGAAGCTCATCTTCTTCGTAGGTCCGGTTCAGGAACAGCCGGATCCCGCTGGTGCTGATGTTGACCAGGGTGCCGGTCAGGAGTTCATATTTCCGGGTGCTGAAGGTGACCGGGACGCGGCCCACCCGGTCGGCCCGGTAGGCCCGGCGGTAGTCGCCATCCTCCAGGGCGACCGGCATGGCCAGCACCAGGGAGGGACGGCCCTGGGCCCGGCCCAGCCCGAGCAGCCGGGTGGAACCCTCGTAGAAATGCTCGGCGTACGGGAAACGGATCTTCAGATCCGGCGAGCGCAGGCCGTACTTGGCATCCTCCAGGTCCATGTTGGCGTGGGCATGGAACCGCCCCTCCTCCAGGCGCAGGAACGAGGACTCGAAACGCATGTAGGGCGTGGTGAGGATCAGGATCTGGTTGCGGGCGCACACGTGCGCCACAACATCCCGGATAAGGCTCATATTGCGAATCGACTGATCCACCCCACCCTCGAAAAGGAGATACGAAAAAGATAATACATCATTAATCCAAGCGGTCTCTGTCCCACTGGGATGCAGGAAAGGCCGTAGGCAGATAAACTGATCTCTGAATCCGAAAACGTCTTCTTCCAGGCGCGCTGCGGAATCACCCGGAGCCCGCATGCCAGTCTACGTCATCGGCCACAGGAATCCCGACACGGATTCCATTTGTTCGGCCATCGCCTACGCCCACCTGCTGCGCCAGACCCACCTGCCCGACGCGGTGGCCGCCTGCTGCGGCGAGGTCAACCCGCGCACCCAGTTCGTCCTCAGCCGGGCCGGCGTCGAGCCGCCGCGGCTGGTCATGGACGTGCGGCCCACCCTGGGCCAGGTCTGCCGGCGCGAGGTATTCAGCGCCCGGGAGGACGAGGCCTTCTTCGAGGTCTACCGGCGCATGCAGGCGCACCGGGTGCACGCCATGCCGGTGCTGGACGGCGCCGGCCAGCTGAAGGGCATGCTTTCACTTTCGCGCCTGCTGGCGCTGCTGCTGCCGGACAAGGGGGCCAACGACAGCCCGCGGCTGCTGGAGACCAGCCTGGACCTGGTCTGCCGGGCGCTCTCCGGCAGCTTCCTGCACGCCCTGGAGACCGGCCGGCCGGAATCGCTGTTCCTCAAGGTGGGCGCCATGAGTTCGGCCAAGTTCGAGGGGCGGCTGCGGGAATTCCCCGCCAGCCAGTCGCTCATCGTGGTGGGCGACCGCCCCACCATCCAGCGCCCGACCATCGGCTTCGGCGCCCGCTGCATGGTGGTCACCGGGGGCTGCGGCCTCCCCGACGAGCTGCTGGAGGCGGCGCGGGCCAACGCGGTCAGCGTCATCTCCAGCCCCTGGGACACCGCCACCACCATCATGATGATCCGCGGCGCCAAGGGCATCGGCCCGGCCATCGACCGCAGCTTCCTGACCTTCCGGGAGAACCAGCTGGCCCGGACCGTGCGCAAGGAGATCCACCCCTCCACCCAGGGGCTGTTCCCGGTGCAGCGGGAGGACGGCACCCTGCTGGGGGTGTTCTCCAAGGACGACCTGGCCAGCCCCGAGCAGGTGCGCCTGGTGCTGGTGGACCATAACGAATTGGCCCAGGCGGTCACCGGCGCCGAGGAGGCCGAGATCCTGGAAGTGCTGGACCACCACCGGGTGGGCGGCGGCCTGATCTCCCGGGAACCGATCCGCTTCCAGAACGACACGGTCGGCTCCACCTGCACCATGGTCACCCGCTGCTACCGGCGCGAGGCCCTGGTGCCGCCCAGCGGCATCGGCCAGTGCCTGGCGGCGGGCATCATCTCCGACACCCTCAACCTCAGTTCGCCCACCACCACGCCGGTGGACCGGGAGATGCTCGCCTGGCTGGGCACCGCCTGCGGTTTCGATCCGGCGGCGTTCGCCGAGGCGTTCTTCGCGGTGGGCTCGGTGCTGCAGCTCTGCTCGCCCCGGGAAGCGCTGCGCATGGACTGCAAGGAATACGCCGAAGGCCCCTGGCGCCTGGCCGTGGCGCAGATCGAGGAGATCGGCTTCGAGCACTTCCTGCACCACCGGGAGGCCCTTACGGCGGCCATGGCCGACCTGCTGCGCGAGCAGCGGCTGGATTTCGGCTGCCTGCTGGTGACCGACATCTCCTTGAACAACAGCCTGCTGCTGGTGGCCGGCGACCAGCGGGTGATCGACACCATCGAGTACCCGCGCCTGGACAGCCACCTGTTCCAGCTGGACGCCGTGGTCAGCCGCAAGAAGCAGCTGCTGCCGCACCTGGCCCGGCACCTGCAGCGCCTGGAACAGGGTTGACAGCCCGCGCCCCGGGACGCTAAGCTTGGGCTTCAACAGAGATCCTTGTCAGTTCCATAGCGCGATATCCAGAAAGGTGGAGGGACAGGCCCTGTGAAACCTTGGCAACCTGCTCGTGAGAGCGTGGTGCCAATTCCTGCCTGCGGCGCATGCCGCGGGAAAGATGCCGGGCAGTCTATGGACTGACGCAGCAATTGATCTGAGTCGTGCGGGAACGGGCGGGATCTTCCCTTCCTGGAGGACGCCTTGAACGAACAGCACCTCGACAGCAATGTACCGGGCAACCCGGCCTACCACTTCACCGTGGTCCCGCCCGGCACCCCGCCGGTGGCAGGCTGGGCCCAGCGGACCGGGCTGCTGCCCGGCGTCGGCCTGGCCACCCGCTGCGTCCACGCCGGCGCGCTGCCGGACCCGGCCTTCGGCGCGGTGGCGCCGCCGCTCTACCAGACCAGCACCTTCGCCTTCTCCGATGTGCGCAGCAACGGCGGGTTCGACTACACCCGCAGCGGCAACCCCACCCGGGAGCGGCTCGAGCAGGCCATCGCCGCCCTGGAAGGGGGCAGCGGCGCCACCTGCACCAGTTCCGGCATGAGCGCCATCCTGGTGGCCCTGAACCTGCTGGAGCACGGCAGCCACGTGCTCTGCACCGAGGACTGCTACGGCGGCACCTTCCGCACCCTG
>Ga0181520_10002087_pt1 | contig 38514 bp, 35 predicted proteins | sample PEATcosm2014_Bin_29_FD_132451 | JGI IMG/M metagenome (GOLD analysis project Ga0181520, IMG submission 132451) | Peatland microbial communities from MTU Mesocosm Facility, Houghton, MI, USA - PEATcosm2014_Bin02_30_metaG | ecosystem: Environmental > Terrestrial > Soil > Wetlands > Peat | place... | reverse complement strand
TTTGCCGGTAAACTAATCGTGGCGGCATAGTCTCAAACGCATATCAGGCCGCTTGGGTAAGTTGTAGTAGAGTCGCGGAGAGGTGGCAGAGCCCGGTTGAATGCACCTGACTCGAAATCAGACATAGTCGCAAGGCTATCGGGGGTTCGAATCCCTCCCTCTCCGCCATATAGTTGATAATAAAAGACTTAAGTTGATTCGCTATTCAGGAAATCGCGTAATTCCCCGCATAATCGCAGATTCTTGCTTGTGAGTACGACTGGAGAGAGTTCTCCGCCCTTCCCAAATCCCACGAAATCCTGCCCTATTCTCTACCACCAAATTGGCCAGTCGTACTTCTATGCCCAAGTACGACTGCGGAGAATTTGACGTCCTCTTGATTCCGTGGGTCGGGAGAGTACCAGTACCTGTCGCTACCCACATTCGAACGCTATGGCAACTGGCAAGAGCTCGCCGAGTGGCGCAACCTGGTTGGCTCCAGCGAACGGCCAAGAAACTGTGCGACTACGCACACAGGGCGCACCTCTCCATCAAGGGCACGCTCCGAGCAAGACCAACATCCCGGCCAACTCCGCTACTGCTCGGTAATCGCCGTCAACGAGATCATTCTTCTGTCTCCTTAACAGATAGCGGCAGTAATGAAGTCGAACACGAAGGACCTATGCTCATAGGCGATGCGTTTTGAATCGCGTGATTTCGAACACAAATGGACGGTTTTCCAATTCCCCGCTCCATCCGAAGAGTGCGGCATTCACAAACGTCGTATCTTTCGATTGGCGAACACCGTAACCGCTGTGCGCATGTCCGAAGACATGGAGAATTGGTTTAACCCGAATGATCGCCGCCCTCAATTCGCGGTCACCAGACGGACCCGGATATGTCTCATCGGCGTCGAGCACTCCATAAGGTGGTCCGTGCGTGATTATGATGTCAGTATCCAGCGGAATATTGTTGTAGACCTGGATGCGATCCGACGCATTGCTGCGGCCAAAAGCTGTGTTGTGGTGCTGCGTAAGCGGAGATCCCCAGATTTTCGCTGGGCCGACAATCACAGACTCATTGATGAGAATCGTGGCGTTCGTGATGAGCTTCCGTAGATCCGGATTAGTATCAATGGCATACTCATGATTCCCGCAAGTAATCACCTTGTGCGGATGAGGAAGCTCGCCGAGCCAAGCATTAAAATCCTTGATCGCCCGCGTCCCCTTTCCAAAGAATGTGAAATCGCCCGCATGAATGAGAAGATCGCCAGCGGGTATGGCTAATTCGCGATGCAACTCATGGGTGTCAGAGATGCAGACGACTCTCATATTGCAAACTCGCTTTCAAAATCCATCATGCACTCAGCCGCGACGATCGAGGGCACTTAGCTGGCTCTTGATTTCATCCAAGCCCAGCAAGCATTTCGAGTGCAAACCATAGCCTGCAAATGTAGATACAAAAAACTTCAAATCGAAGCACCCGCTCATTTCAGAAATTTGGAAATCATGGTCGAGAAGCAGCGTCTTCAACTTGGTGCTGCGCGGATTATGATTTGCAAGGATAAAGATCACCTCAGGCTTATCGTCGACATCCAGTTTGACCTTCGTGCCTTTCGCGCTGCTGTTGCAATGCAGCAAATCTAGTTGGACAAGCTGGTCAAACTTCGTTTCCATAGCATTCAATAGCTCACCGTAGCGTTCCTTATCCTTGATGAGCGCTGCCATATCTTGGATGTGCTTCATGATTCCAGATGTTCCATCGAGGGAACCGTCCCCGTATTTCATCTCGATAAGCGCGGCTTTGCAGTTGCTGCCGTTCTTGCGCCGGTTCGCAAGCCATTGGATCGCCAGCATGTCGTACCTGGCGTTTATGTCGCTATCAGAACACTCAATATCGGCGATGAAGTATTCGCTTTCATTCGAGATCGAAGAGTAGTTATTCTCGCGGACGACCAACTGCTGAAACTCGCGCTCTGCTTTGCCGTGCTTCGAAAAAAAGAAATCCATGACCAACTTGAGAGATTGGAACTTATCGACCCACTTTCGCGCCACGTCTTGATTGCCCACAGAACGTGGAGGTAAATCAAGGGCCGATTCTGCGTTCTTGTTGTACTCTTCGTCAAAAGACGCGGTGTATCCATAGCCGCTCTTCTCGACCTTGAGGATGCTTCCACCCCGATAATAGATGTTGATGTAATTCTCTCGGATAGCGAGAAGCAGCGTGTGATCCTGTTTGACTCGTTTCAGAATTGGGTTCAGCAAACCGTCGTCGTTCTTCAAATCGTCCAGGAATTTCTGTTCCAGTACCTTCATCTCTCTCCTTCTCTCTCTGTTCTGAATTATGTGCTGTAGAGTCCGCATCCTCGCAGGTTCTACAAAAGGCTCATAGATGAAAGGCCATGTTGTCATCTACAGTACGGACATTTGCGAAAAACTTTGAGAAGTCTTCGCCGTGCTCGGTGTGAATGGGAACAAGCATGCGTGGTTTCAGTGACGCGGCTAAACATTGCAGATCTGCAACTGGCGCATGACCACTGGTGTGCGCGTATACGAAATTGACCGCCGGGTCGTGGCGATAGGCGGCGACCTCGTTACTACCGATGTACTCAGGATGGCTTCCGTCAAGATAGCCAAGCCACTGCGAATAGATCACGTTCACAGGAGCGGCGGCGTTCTTGAATTGATCGATGAGCTTGAAACCAGACACCTTGCCGAAATAGAGGAAATCTCCTGGCGTTTTCAGCAGGTCCTCGTGCATCACCCGGCGGCGAAAGAGCCGACTGCTGAAATCGCCAAAGTATTCAGGGGCGGCTTTCAACTTCTCATACTGACTGCCTTTGGCGTAAACCCGAATCTCTGGCCAATCCATACTGGGAGTGTTTTGCGTAACCAACCGAAGTTGTTCGAGCACCCATGCGGTGTAGATGTCGACAACCAGGACCTTGCCCGCCTTCTTGCATGCACGATATGCGGAGACGATGCGGTCGATGTTTTGCGAGGAGGCAAGCAGGAAGGAGATGTTCTTCTGCTCTTGAATTGTCTGGAAGATAGTGTCTTCGACCGCCGTCTCGTCAGGGAAGAGGTCGTTGTTGCGATGGAGCATGGTGCCTTCGAGGAAGAGAAGGTCGATGTCACGAATCGGTCGCTTCAAGAGATTTTCGAAAAGCACACCCTTCCGGCCATGCGAACGGAGGTCGCCACTGTAGAAAAGACGTTTGCCTTCGGCCTCGATGAGGAAGGCATAGGCATCCACGGCGGAGTGATCGACCAGATGAGGTGTGATGGTAAAAGCTCCAATGGTGAACGGCTTCCAGGCGCTGAACTCGTGAAAGTCGAGCGCATATCTCTCTTTGCCGAGGAAGACTCGCGTGGCGTCAATCAGACTGCGGGCCAGCTTGCCGATGTAGACAGGCGTTCCGGGCGGCAGTGAAGCCATGAGACCAAAGTGGTCTTGGTGGGGATGACTGACAAGCAGAGCATCAACTGCCAGGCGGGAGAGATCGACGGGGCGACTGTCTGCGCTGAGAGGAAGACCTGCATCCAGAAGAATCGTTGTCTCTCCCGAGGAGAGCTGGATACAAGTTCCGCCGATTTCGTGGCTTCCCCTATGGATGGTGACTTTCATTGGCCCAATTTGCCCGAACGCACTTTCTCATTTGCTTGAACATCTCGGCACACAATTTCGCATTGTGAAGCTGTGTCACTCATTATAGCCGCCACACGTCAGCAAAGAATGTTCCACTATATATTCAAAATTGAGGGCGAGAAATTTACAGCTTTTCGAGGGATTTTGAAAATATCTGTGGAAAATTATGGTTTACCAGTTCCGTCCAAGCCAGAAGGCGGGTGGTCCACATCTCAACCAACCACCAACGATGGGTGCCCCAGGTCTCGATTTTGAGACCTGGGATCGACCAATCCATCCCGCCGCGGCAAGTGCCAGGTCATCGATCTAACTTCCTTCACTCCAATGTCTTATGAAAAGCTGTGCCCCGTTTATCGCGTTCTTTGCGATAAACGGGGCACAGCTTTGTATCACTCATCGCGATTCTTCGCCGGGATGACCGTGCACCTGCCGGCAAGTCAATGCAGATAATTAACTCCTCGCGGCGCACAATCAAAGCAATCAAAGGACAATGCCGCACTCGATCCCGGATATCCGGCGGCAAACGTCGAAACAGCATCTCTTTTTCGCCGCCGAATTTGCAGCTCATGCAAACACCAGGAGCTACTTACACCGCCGGTGCGGACACGCAACAGAAGTTTTCTCAAAAATGCCCCTGAGAGAGGCAAACCAAAACCAGTAACAATCCTGATATCAACAATATAACCAACTCACAATGGCAAACAAAGAGCGAAACCTAAGCGCGGGATTCCGAAGCAATTGGCGGGCAGCCCACATCTCAATCTACTACGAACGATGGGTACCCCAGCAAACAAAGAGCGAAACCCAAGCGTGGGATTCCGAAGCTGGCGCCCCGGTCATTGAAGAACGATTCTTACCATGCCGCCGCGATCATCCCTTGCGCCGGTAAAGCACCTGGAACTCGTAGCCTTGGTTGGCCGGGAAGAGTTCGGCGGCGTGGCGCAAACGCTCGGCCAGGGCCGGAGCCGCCAGCAGCGGATAGTCGCGCTCGCGCAGGTCATGGTAATCAAAGTCAACCGCCAGCGAAAGCATATAAATGGCCAGCGCGTCACTGAAGGCCGATTCAAAAAATGCGCTGCGGGCGCGTTCGTCGATGCTGCCTTGATGGGCGTGACCGCTGTCTTGCGCGCGACGCCGCGTCTCCCATGCATCCTGACTTGTCTCACCCCGGACCTGAGCCTCGGCCTGCGTCCACACAAGATTGGAAAAGCTCTCAGGAACCCCGGCGGCCTCAACAAAGTTGTGCGCCACATTGATGAAGAATTCGAAGGCCAGACCAAAGCGGTCCTCGACCAGCCGCGTGGAGAGAAAGACCGCCTCGGTTGAGCCGAAAGTCGCGTTGCGGTGGCAGATGGCGCGGTCGCCCAGATCGACCGAATAGCCCGGAGCCACCATCGTTTCGTCGGTGTCGGCGATGGCCAGCGGAACAAAATAATAGGCGCGATTCTCAAGCGCCCCTGAGAGCCCCGCCGGCACAGCGCTCACCAGCCGCTCCAGGTCCGCGTCCGTGATGCGCGTCTCGCCCCACATTGCGTAGTGAATCCCGTTTGGAGCCTGGGCCACCGCTGCTTGCGTAGCCACCTTATCCGCCTGCCAAAGTTCGAACTGTGCGCTCGTTGCCATGAACTTGTATTCTAGATCACGGAGGCGCCTATGGAGATGCAAACAGAAGGCGGAAAGATTTTTGGCTTCCCGCTCAGGGGCTTCGGCCTATTCTCTGGCCTGCTGCTGGCCATCGCTTCGGCCTTCTTCACCTTCTTTGCCTCGACCACCCTGGCCATCTTCGCGCTGCTTGCCTGGAATCTCTCCGGCCACCACGCCGTGAGTTACGCCGACAGCTACCGCTACGTCGGCTTTCCCGCGGGAGTGTTTGTGCTGATTGTTGCGCTTCCAACCTTTATCGTGCTTTGGGTGCGAGCCAAGATTAGCAAGTAGTTTCAGACTCCCGCCGGCTTTGGATCTGCCCGGTCAAACTTCGCCACCTGAATCTTGCGCGCCAGACCCAGTTTGGCCAGCAGCCAAATGCCCCAGAAGTTGGGATCGATCTCGTACCAAGCCAAGCCATGGCGCGCCGAGACTGGATGTGCATGATGATTGTTGTGCCAGCCTTCGCCGCCGCTCAATAGCGCAACCCACCAGTTGTTGCGCGAGTTGTCGCGCGTTTCAAAGCGGCGGCTGCCCCACAGGTGCGTGGCCGAGTTGACCAGCCAGGTGGCGTGCAGGCCCAGCGTCACGCGCAAAAATCCGCCCCAGAGCAACATCCCGACAGCGTTCGCCCATCCGCCCCAAAGCCAGCCCAGGCCGAACAGCAGCGCACCGCTCGCAGTGATAGGAATCCAGTGGTACTTGCTCAACCACAGATAAAAGCGGTCGCGGCTCAGGTCGGGAACATAGCGCGCCAAGGCGCTCGACTGCGCGTGGAGCGCGTTGCCCCAGACCAGCCAGCCCAGATGCGCCCACCAACCGCCCTCGCGCGGAGTGTGCGGATCGCCCTCGCGGTCGCTGAACTGGTGATGCACGCGGTGCGTAGCCACCCAGAAGATTGGACCGCCCTCCAGCGAGAGCGTGGCGCAGACGGCCATGGCGTGTTCCAGCCACTTGGGAACCTGGTAGCCGCGATGGGTCAGCAGGCGGTGATAGCACATGCCGATGCCCACATTGATAGCCAGCACAAACAGCGCCAGCATCACCGTCAGCCGCTGCCAGGTGAAGAAGAAGAGCGCCGCCACCGCGCCCACGTGAAAGATGGCGAGGACGGTCAGCGTCAGCCAGTTGATGCCCTCGCTCACCGACTCGGCACGACCCATGCTCACTGGAAGCTGAACAGGATCAGTGTGCGCGGGAGGTGTTTCAATTTCTGGACCAAAAACAGGAGAAGTTGCGTTTGCAACGGAAGCCATAGGGGAAGTCCTTGGAGAGTGGCAACGCGCCCACACATCCAGCCTTCATTGTATGGAAAGAATCTTTGCGATACTGTCCAGAAAACCACATTTTCCTTATTTTATTTTTTGCCCGCCAGTGACTTTAGTCGCTGTACTCGCCTTCCGTCCGGCCTACTCTCAACTTGCAGGAAATAAACCGGCAAGAAAGGAATTCATCATGTTTTGTTATCAATGCGAGCAGACCTCGAAGGGCGAAGGCTGCCAGACACTGGGCGTATGCGGCAAAGACGAAACCACGGCGGCGTTGCAGGATTTGCTGCTCAAAGCCGTGAAAGGCATCTCCACCTACGCGCATCGCGCGCGGCAGTTGGGAGCGGCCGACCCGGAGATCGACGCCTTCACCATTCAGGCGATCTTTGCCACGCTGACCAACGTCAACTTTGATCCTGAGCGGCTTGTGGAGCTGATTCATCAAGCCGTGGACACGCGCGACGCGGCGCGTAACCTCTATGAAAGCGCCAGCGTAACGGCGGGGATTGTCCCCTCCGAGCTGGGCGGAGTGTCGTCCTGGAAGCCGGCGACGACGCTCGAAGGCCTGCTTGCTCAGGCGCAGCACGCGCTGCTGCCGGTTCGCTTTCTAGCCGAGAGCAAAGAGATTGCCAACTTGCAGGAGCTGGTGCTTTACGGCATCAAAGGCGTGGCCGCTTACGCCGCGCACGCGTTGGCGCTGGGCGCGGGCGATCCGGCTTCCTTCGCCAGGATTCATGAGGTTCTGGACTTCCTCACCCACCCTGCGCCCACTGCGGAAGAGTTGCTCGGCATGGCGCTGTCTGTCGGCGAGCTGAACTATCGCGTGATGGAGATTCTGGATCACGCGCACACAGAGACCTTCGGTGCTCCTCAGCCTGCCAAGGTTCGGCTGGGCGCGCGCAAAGGCAAGGCGATTCTGGTCTCCGGTCACGATCTGCACGACCTGTACGCCCTGCTCGAACAGACCAAAGGCACCGGGATTCAGGTCTATACGCACGGCGAGATGCTGCCCGCCCACGGCTACCCGAAGCTCAAGGCATTTGGCAATCTGGCGGGAAACTATGGTGGCGCATGGACGGATCAGGCGGACGAGTTCAATGAATTTCCGGGCGCAATCCTGATGACCTCGAATTGCATCCAGGAACCCAAGCTCGCATACAAGCAGCGCATCTTTACCTCGGGCATGGTGGCCTGGCCGGGCGTCCGGCACATTGCCGATCAGGATTACAGCCCGGTCATCGCGGCGGCACTGGCTGCTCCCGGCTTTGCCGAGGACGGTGGCGACGAAGAGATTACCGTCGGCTTCGGGCACAATGCCGTTCTCAGCGTGGCCGGCACGGTCATCGACGCGGTAAAGTCCGGCGCAATCCGCCACTTCTTCCTGATCGGCGGTTGCGACGGCGCGCGCAGCGGGCGCAGCTACTACACCGAGCTGGCTGAATCGATCCCCAACGACTGCCTCATCATGACCCTGGCCTGCGGAAAGTTCCGCTTCAACAAGCTGGACTTCGGCGCCATCGGCGGCCTGCCGCGCCTGCTCGACATCGGCCAGTGCAACGACACCTACTCCGCTCTGCAAATCGCGCTCGCCCTGGCCAAGGCCTTCGAGTGCGGCGTCAACGATCTGCCGCTTTCGCTGGTTCTCTCCTGGTATGAGCAGAAGGCCGTCGCGGTGCTGCTGACGCTGCTTCACCTGGGCGTGCGCAACATCCGCATCGGGCCAACGCTGCCTGCATTTCTTTCGCCCGGAGTGATTGCCTTGCTTCAAGAGAAGTTCAACCTGATGGCCATCACTACGGCGGAGGCTGATTTGGCCGCCATGCTGGGGTGAGGTGACAGGTTGACAGGTTTGCAGGTTCACAGGTTCACAGGTTCACAGGTTTACAGGTTGACAGGTTTACAGGTTAACAAGTTTGCAGGTTTACAGGTTAACAAGTTTGCAGGTTTACAGGTTGATAGATCCTCAACTTGTTAACCTATTCACTTGTTAACTTGTCAACTTGTAAACCTGCGCACTTGTCACCTGATAGAATCCACGGAATGAGCCATCCCCGCTTCGACATTGTTGAGATTCTGCATGGCACGAGCCTCTTCTCCGAACTATCTGTAGAGGAACTGCGCACACTGGGCGCACGCACCGTGCGTAAGACCTTCAAAACCGGCGAACTTCTCTTTTCCGAAGGCGAAAACTGCCACGGACTGCACATCATCGCCACAGGAAAGGTGCGCATCTTCAAAAGCTCGCCCGGCGGCCGCGAGCAGGTGCTGGCAGTCAATCAGCCTGGCGAATCCGTGGCTGAGTTGCCGGTCTTCGATGGCGGAGTCTATCCCGCTTCGGCTGTGGCCATTGAAGAGACGCAGATCGCCTTCATCTCGCAGCGCAACTTCCAAAGCTATTGCCTGGAACATCCGCTGGTCGCGCTGAAAGTACTCTCCGTAGTCGGAGCGCGCCTTCGCCGTTTGGTCGGCATCATTGAGGAGCTTTCGTTCACCACCATTCGCCAGCGCCTGGTGGCCCTGCTGCTCAAGCTGGCGCAAACCGAAGGTACGAAGGGCACGGCAGGTGTCGAGTTTCAACTGCCATCCACGCATCAGGAGCTGGCCAATCAGTTGGGAACCGTGCGCGAACTGATCTCGCGCAACCTGATGCGCCTGCAAGCCGAAGGGCTTCTGGAGGTGGATGCGCGCCGCATTGTTGTCAAAAACATGAAGGGCCTGAGCGCGCTGTTGGAAGCGGCCAATTGACCAGGTGCCGCAAGATCAAACGTGACCGTGATGATGGTGTTCGTGCTGCCTGCCGGCCATCTCTTCCAATGGAACCACGCAGCCTTCCCGCTCCTGGCAACCCAAATGCTCAAATTGGATGGTGGTGTGGCTGATATGAAAGTGCTCGTGCAGCAAGTGATTGAGCCGGCTTAGGATGCAGGCGCTTGCCGAAGGTGGAATGTCGGCGATGGTCACGTGGCAGGCCAGCGCGCTGGAGTTCGAGCCGAGGCTCCAGACGTGCAGATCGTGCACGTTCAGCGCGCCTTCGACGGCCTCCATGGCGAGGCGAATCTCGCTGAGCGAAACGCCGCGCGGCGTGCCTTCGAGCAGAATGTTCAGGCTCTCGCGGACGATGCCCAGGCTGGTCCAGAGGATCAGCGCGGCTATCAGCAGTGATAAAGCGGGATCAATCCAGTTGTGCCCGGTGAGCAGGATGCCCGCTCCGCCGGCGATCACGGCGGCAGTGGAGAGCGTATCCCCGGCCATGTGCAAAAAGGCCGAGCGCAGATTCACATCGCGCGCCACGCCCCACAGCAGCGCGGCAATCACTCCATTCATCACCACCCCCGCCGCCGCCACAATCATCATCAGGCGCGGCTGCACCACCACCGGAGCATAGAGCCGATGGACGGCTTCGATGGCGATCCAGACGGAAATGACGATCAGCATGCCCGCATTGATAAAGGCCGCCAGAACTCCGGCACGCTGATAGCCGAAGGTGCGCGCCGGATCAGCAGGGCGGGATTGGAAGTAGACGGCAACAAAGCTGAGCAGCAGAGCCAGAAAGTCGCTGGCATTATGACCGGCCTCGGAGATGAGAGCCAGCGAGTGAGCGCGCAATCCGGCGACAAAGGTGAGCACTACGTATGCAAACGTGGCCACCAGTGAGAAGCGCAGCACGGATTGAGTTCTCTGTGTGGCTGAACCGTCAGGCGCGGCATGAAGATGCATGGCAATAGTTTACCGGGGGTGGGTATCGGAGTGCTGGCAAATCGCGCGAAGGCTGGCTCGCTTGAAAGCTTACTCGTTGGCCTCAATGCGGCGTCCGTTCAGGTCCTGGATGCCGCGGGAGTTGACTCGGAAGAGCGAGGCGAAGACGCGCAACTGGTCGCGGCTCAGGCTCAGATCCTGCTCGAAGACAAACCAGCGCACTCCCTCCGTGCAGGGCGGCGTGGTCAGCGAGCCGATGTAGGTCCAGTAGCCTCGGTCAGCCGGCAGCAGACCGCCCACGCTGACCATCTCGTCCACTTTTTCCGTTGCGCCGGCACTCCGGGGCAGATGCGGCCACAGCGCGGCCAGCACGGCATTCGGATTGTTTACATCTTCCACCAGGCGCACCGCGATGATGGCAAACTTTCCGTCGGCGCTGCGATGCACCAGATGGACGCTCATGTCGCTCAGCTTGCCGCGCACCCCTTCTTCGCCTGGGTGGTGGAAGTCGAACTCGATCAGATCATAGCGCACGCCGTCGATGAGGATGTAACTGCCGGGATGCACCCGCGCCAGAATGGTGTGGCCATCATTTTCCAGCGTGACCGGCCCGGCGATGTAGTGGAACTCGATTGGCTGAAGCGCCGTGTTCAAGCGCGCCCCGCGTATGTTGATGGGCGATTGCTGATGACCCTTGGAGCAGGCTGCATAGGCCGGGTCCAACTTGCCCCATTCCAGTTCGCCCCGCTTGCCCTGGTACTCCCAGGGAGTGTTCTGCGCGGCGGCTACGGCGGCTATTCCAAGTGTTAAAACGAAAAGTGCTGCTGGAAAACGCATCGGAAGCTCCTCAATCAATTAGACGCACAGCGCGCTAGAGAGCATTCTAAGGCATTTGCGGAAGGGAGGCGAAAATGCATTGTGTGGCGAGGCGCGCAGTTGGAGCCCCGAAGCCCTGAATCGCAAGAAAAATCTCGCTCACCAAGCCGGCAAATTGAAGGATGGAAAGTTAGAGGGAGGAAAAACGGAATTTTTTTATCAGGCACACGCCGGGGTCAGTGGCTCCCATCCTTCCACGTTCTTTGTGGAAGGATAGGATAACCAGTCGAAGATTCTCCTCGAATGCGAGGTCACAATTCCAAAGCTGTGAGCGCGGATGCACCGGCCGGCAGTGCAACCACGCCACGCCTCGAAAGGATGATCACTTGGCTGCCGGTGCTTCCTTCTTGTGCGCCACGAAGACGTGTGCTTGATGACAGCTCACACACGTTCTTCCCTTCAAGAATGGATCAGATTTAAGTTGTGCCACCTGATCGCTGTGACAGTTGTCGCAGGTGCTTAACCCTGGCGTGCCCGCGAAGTCTGGAGCCGTTGTTTCGCCATGGCAAGTGGTGCATTCAACACCATTGGTGGCATGCGGACTGGCTTTCCATTGCTCAGAAATCACCTTGTGGCAGGTGGAGCAGGTATCCCCGGCTGGAATCAGCCGATGAAAAATATGCTTGGCTTGATCCTGCTGAGCCATGGCAGGTTGAACGGCAATCGCCAAAGCGAGAGAAACAAACACGGTAAGACCGAAGATGTGCGCACAGAAACGATTCACGGACGAACCTCCTGATTATGGTCTCTAAGTATCAAACCGGCGATAAGCGCAATCAGTGATGCGCATCACATCTCACCGGGATACAATTTGGGCGCTGCGCTGAAGTGCCGGGCGATGGACCACCGCGCATGTGACGTGAGGCACATGGCGCTCCGCTCGCCGGGAATTCTGAACTCAGTCCAGGGCACTGGCCAAGCGAAAACTCCGCCACAAACACAATGGACCCTTCGTCAGAAGGGTCCATTGTGTTTGTGGCGGAAGTACTGCGGTCTGTTCGGGATTGGCTACAACCCCGCCTGCTCGGCCAGCGCGGCAGCCTTGTCGGTGGCCTCCCAGGTGAACTCCGGCTCGGTGCGGCCGAAGTGGCCATAGGCGGCGGTCTTCTGGTAGATGGGACGGCGCAGGTTGAGGCTCTCGATGATGCCCTTGGGCTGGAGCTTGAAGTTCTTGCGGACAAGTTCCGTCAGCTTGGCTTCGCCCACCTTACCCGTGCCAAAAGTATCAATGCGCACGCTGACCGGATCAGCAACGCCAATCGCATAAGCGAGCTGAACTTCGGCGCGGTCGGCTAGTCCCGCCGCCACAATATTCTTGGCGATGTAACGCGCCATGTAGGCCGCCGAACGATCGACCTTCGTCGGGTCTTTGCCGCTGAATGCGCCGCCGCCGTGACGGCCTGCGCCGCCGTAAGTATCGACGATAATCTTGCGACCAGTGAGGCCGGTGTCGCCCATCGGTCCACCAATGACGAAGCGTCCGGTGGGATTGATATGGTACTTGGTGTTCTCATCGAGCCACTCGGCGGGCAGCACTGCCTTGATGACGTATTTGAGGATGTCGGCGTGCAGCTCTTCGTTGGTGACGCTGTCCGAATGTTGGCTGCTGATGACCACCGCGTCGATGCGCGCGGGCTTGCCGTTCTCGTCGTACTCGACGGTGACCTGGCTTTTGCCGTCGGGACGCAGATAGGGAAGCTTGCCGCTCTTGCGAACGGCGGTCAACTGCCGGCAGAGCTTGTGCGCCAGCGAGATGGGCGCGGGCATCAGCTCCGGGGTCTCGTTCGATGCATAGCCAAACATCATGCCTTGGTCGCCGGCGCCGCCCGTGTCCACGCCCTGGGCGATGTCGCCCGACTGCTTGTTGATCGTCGAGATCACGGCGCAGGTGTTGGAGTCGAAGCCGTAGAGGGCGTTGTCGTAGCCGATGGAGGCGACGACACCGCGCACGAGAGTCTGGAAATCGACATAAGCTTTGGTGGTAATTTCGCCGGCGATGACGACCAGGCCGGTTGCGGTCAGTGTCTCGGCGGCTACGCGGCTAAAGGGGTCTTGCTCCAGGCAGGCGTCGAGGATGGCGTCGGAGACCTGATCGGCGATCTTGTCGGGATGGCCTTCGGTCACGGATTCAGAGGTGAACAGAAAACGGTCGCTCAAGGAAACTCTCCTCCCATTGCAGGGAATTCAATTTGGGCGGCTTGGAGCGAGGACCGGTAGATGCTGGATCACCGGCGCGGAAGACTCACCGCATCGGACCCACTCTCGCACAAACGCACGCCAGCACCGTCAGGCGTGCGCCTTGGGATGCATCCCTTTATTTTAATTGCCGCGGCTGGCAGCGGGCAATCGCTTGCAGCGAATGGAGCGTAAAGAGGGCTGAAGCGGGATAGGACGGTTCAGACGGGAAGAGAAAGCCACCGACGGCGTCTTTGTGGTATCGTTACCTCGTGTTTTAAAACCGAGACACAGGAGTAAAAGTCATGCAGCTTCGTCTTGTTTGCCTTGCCGTTTTGTTTGCCTTGACGCTTCCGGCCGTTGCGCAGGATCGTGCCGCTGAGTTGCAAACCGCCTTCAGCCGCGCGCAGCACCTGAAGCGCGGCATCAATGCTTCCATGTGGTTTGCGCAGTCGCGCGACTACTCCGCCGCCCGCACCGATCGGTTTATCGACGCACAGGACATTGCGCTGATTGCGCAATTGGGCTTTGACAATGTGCGGTTGAGCATTGATGCAGCGCCTCTGATGCAGTATCCGCGTGGCGAGAATGGACTGAACGCCGAGTTCTTAAGCCGGGTGGACCGCGCCGTGGATGCGATGCTGGCCAAGGGCCTTGCGGTGCAGATCGATCTGCATCCCGAAGACAGCTACAAGCAGCAATTGCGCTCGGGCAGCGACGGCGTGGAGCAGATGACCGAGCTATGGAGGCACCTGGCCGCGCACTTTGCCAAGCGCGATCCGGAGCGGATATTTTTTGAAATCATGAACGAGCCGGAGGTTGGCGATCCTTTGCGCTGGGCCGGCATTCAAGCAGAGGTGGCAGCGGCTATTCGCGAAGTCGCGCCCCGGAACACCATCATCGCTACCGGGCCGAATTACTCGGATTTGCGCGATCTGCTCACCCAGCATCCGCTGCCGGACGGCAATGTGATCTATACATTTCATTTTTATACTCCGTACGAATTTACCCACCAGGGAGCGGGATGGGGCGTGCCGTGGTGGAGCTACACGCATGGGATTCCTTATCCGGCAACAGAGGCTTCAATGGCCGAGGCATTGAAGGAAGTTCCGGATGCCGTTAATCGTTACGACCTCGAGGGATACTGGCTGAACCATTGGGACGCTCACCGCATGCAGTTGATGATTGATGCGGCGGCGGCTTGGGGCCAGGACAATCATGTTCCGCTGATCTGCAACGAGTTTGGCGCCTTTCGCGATCACTCCGATGGGCAGTCGCGCACCAACTGGATTCACGATGTGCGGACGGCGCTCGAGGCGGACGGCATCGGCTGGGCGATGTGGGATTATCGCGGCAATTTTGGCGTGGTCACCAAGATGGATGGACACGCGGCGATACCGGACCCGGCAGTCGTAGAGGCGCTAGGATTGAAGAAGCAGTAATCTCAGTTGCTCTTGGGAGGAGCGTCTCCCGTGGCCGCGCCGCTAAAAAACGAGTGGCCTACGGTGGCCGTCACCACCACAAGATTGCGCCTCTGGCTGACTGCGGCTGTCTTCAGCAGCTCTCTCAAGCTGTTGTTGGCGGCGTTGGCGGCCAGCGGCTCAGAGAAGCCGCGGGCCAGTGCCGCGAGTACCGAAAGCGCCGCGGCCTGACGGGCGGCTGCCTCTTCGCTGGGAGTCTCCTCCTCAATGCGCAGGCGCAGTTGGCCTTCCAGCGTGGGAGCCGCGCTGGCCACAATCGTCGAATCGGCCTTGAGCGGCAGCGAGAGGCCAAAGACGCTGATGGTGCAGTTGCTGGGCACCGGCAGGCCTTGGATATGTTCCTGGCCGGCAGGGCGATCTTCGCTGGCGGGCTCGTTGCAGCCGTCAGAGAAGGGCAAGCCAATCTGCCCCACTCCCCAGGCCAGGCGGCGCGAGAGCAAAGGCACCGTCAGTCGCGGCGTTGGCAGGAAAAGGTAGTTCCAGTGGCGCTGCAGCAAGGTTGAACCAGCGATGGGCAGCGCGGCGGTGGCGTGCCGATCGAGCATGGAATGAATCATCTCCGTGGTGGGAAAGTTGGAGATGGCCACCATATCGTAGCCGATCTGCGCCACGCGGACGGTGCGGCCTTCGGATGGAATGGAATAGATGGTGTGGCCGGCATAGGATTCGCGTGCGGCGGCGTGCGCCTCCAGCCATCCGTTCAGCCGCGCGCCGGTGATCTTGCCCACCAGCACCATGGAGTAGGCGACGGGACCATTGGGGCCGCTGGGATCGGCCATGCGATGCAACGCAATGGCTGCCACATCCACATCGCGCTCCGGATCAACGCCAATGGCCTCAATAAACTGCTGATAATCCTGGGCGTGTTGGGGCGGCTTCAAATCCTTGAAGTGGACAAAGCCGCGCACCGCGCTGACGTTGAAGTAAAGGATGCCGTCCGACTCCGGCAGCAGGCGCGCGGCCTCCGGCGGGGCAACGTAGCGCAGGAAGATGGCCGCGCCCAAGACGACCAGGACTGCGGCGACGATCCAGATGGTTCTGCGCGTGCGTCTGTTCATGGTAGACCGATAGAAATAACGTATCACCTGAGGCCCGCTGGTGCTCTTCTGGGATACACAAGATGCAAAAAACCTATGCTGCGTTACAGCCTCAATCCAGCCGCGTCAGAAAGGCTTTGCCCTCGGCGGGGTGGAGCTTGCGGGCGATGCGCTCGGCCTGCTCGCGGTCGTCGCCTTGGGGACGGATGCGTACCCAGTAGCTGGCTTCGCCGGGGAATTCAATCACTTTGGCTTCGGGGTATTTGCGCTCCAGTTGCGCTTTGAGCTTGTTGGCTTTGTGCGCGCTGGTGAAGGCTCCAATCTGCACGCACCAGCGACCGCCGGTGTCGATGGGTTTGGGCGCGCGATAGACCTCCAGGCGCACCTGGGCCGTGCCCATGCGATAGATGCCGGTGGCCTTGGCCGAGGCGATGGTCAGATCGAGGATGCGGCCTTCGACAAAGGGGCCGCGGTCGGTGATGCGCATCGGACTGGACTGGTTGGTGGTGAGGTTGGTGACGACGATCAGCGAGCCCATGGGCAGGGTGCGGTGCGCGGCGGTGAGGGCGTGATCGCTGAAGAGCTGGCCGTTGGCGGATTCGCGCCCTTTGGCGGCTGTGTACCAGGTGGCTAGTCCTTCTTCGGTCAGGATAGGTTTGTGGCTCTTGATGAACTCCAGATCTTCGGGACTGACGCCTCCGGCGGGCGCGGGAGTGGGCGCGATGTGGGCTGGCGAGGGTTTGCTTTTAGGCGCGGCGGGGTTGATCTGCGCTGGGTGCTGGGGCTGGGCGGGCTTCTGAATGGCCGGCGGGGTAGCTTGCGGCGCGGACATCGGTTCAACTTCAACGTGGTGGCCGCAGCCGGTGGCCAGTCCAAGCAGGAGGCTAGCGCAAAACCATCCCAGCGCGTGTACGAAGAATGCTGGGTGCCCCAGGTCCCACTTTTGGGACTTGGCTGACGATGAATCCCGCTCGGCTCTGTTCATCAGGAGCGCGGACCCCGGCTCTGCTCGAAGCGGTCAGCCAAATCGCGCAGCTTGTCGCTAACGGTTCGCAGAGCGGTAATGGATTCGTTGCGGACCTGCGGGACGACCGCGTCGTTTATGTAAGCGATGGTGTGGCGCAACTCCATCTCGATCAGTTCAACGGCCTCTTCAATGCGCGCGCCCAGTCCGCCAAAGGGAGGACCGGGAGGGGGATAGGAACTCATTGTGCACCTCGCTTGAGGAGCCAATTGGAAGCGCCTCTACCTCAGTCTGCGGCGCGCGGGTGGGCGAGTCAATCACGGAAGGTGAGAAGGTGCCGCAATGGTCAATACGGGGTGTGGCGCGGCAACCGTCATGGCTGAAAAACTAGGCGAAGCGGTTGCGCAGCCAAACGGCAGCGTCGAAGCTGTGGTGGCAGTTGTAACCTTCGGAGCGATAGAGGTCGATGGCCTCCAGGTTGGCTTCCGTAACGGTGAGTGAGATTTCGGCGGCTCCGTGGCGCAGAAAGCTGTGGGCGGCCAGATTGAGCAGGTTGCGGGCCAGGCCGCGGCGGCGATAGTTGGGATGAACGCAGAGCTGGGTGATATGGCCGCTGAGCGGGCTGACGCGCGAACCGAGAACCAGCGCCACCATCTCGCGCGTGAAGCGGTCAATGACCACGTGCGAGACCGGCGGGGAGAAGACGCCGCAGCCAGAGAAGCGGACGATGTTATTGAGAAAGCGCATTGAACCGTGCAGCGTGTTGTACTGGTCGTTGACCACGCTGTCGGGATGACCGCGGTAGGCAGTGAAGATGAGCTGGGCGGCGGCGTTCAGATCTTCTTCGCGCCAGGGACGCAGCTCCAGCCTTACCGGCAGATGAATGCGCGGCTGGACAAAGGAGCCATCGAGCTTTCGAACCATGAAGAGCCTGCGATAAACCTGAAAGTCTGCGTCGTGGAAGACGCCGGCTAGGGCGCCGGAGGGATGCAGCAGCAGTTGGGATTCGATGCGCTCCACCTGGGGCGTGTTGACCATCAGCTCGAGCAGGTGCTTGAGCAGTGTCTCTTCAATTTCGTGGGCGGAAGAGCCGTCGGCGCGAACACCGGGCAGGGCAAAAGCGTCGCCGATGACAGCTTTGGTCTCCTCGTAGACACAGAAGACGTAGCCGATGATCTGGCCTGCTTCGAGAGCCGCATAGCCGGGCAGGGTGTGGCCGTCAAGGTACTGCATGAGCAGCTTGGAAGATGCGCTGTAGTTCCAATGCAGCCGTTGCATCCATAATGCGCCTTCGGCCTCCAGCACAGGCAGCAGCACCGGCGCGGAAAAGTGCCGCAGGTCGAGAATCTCGATGGACGCTCCGGAAGCCATGGTTGTTCTCAGCAGACTGTAGACAGTTGACAGTAAACAGTGGTCAACTAGCCGTCAACCCTGCACATGAACCATTTGCGATTGTTAGATATTATCTGTCCTGGCGTCCACTGTCCACTGTCCACTGTCGACTGTCTACTGTCCACTGTCCACTGTCCACTCACTTGCTTCCCACCATATAGACAACCAGACCTTGTTCAGGCCAGGTGAAGAGCTGTTCGTAGTAACGGTCTTTGAGCAGGACATCGAGGTCGGCCTGGGTTTGCGGATCGGCGCCGCGGCCTGAGACGCGGATCACCAGTACATGCCGGCCGTCCGGCACGCCAGACTGCTGATAGTTGACCACTTGTTGATTTCGATAGAAGGAAAGTCCGTACTCGACGTCGCGGCGCACGCGAAAGACGGCGACGGTCTGCTCGCCGGGAGCCACGGCGGCGATGCGCTCGGCCAGCGGACGTGCCGAGTAGGAGCGATCCAGCAGGCGAATCACGTGTTTGCTTCGTTCGAAGGCCGGTATACCGAAGACCGGGCCGACGCCAAAGAGGAAGAAGAGCAGGATGACCAGCACGCCTGAGGTGACCAGGCGCAGCTTGGCAACGCCGTAGCCCTTGATGACCACCAGAATCAGCAATACCGCGCCTAGAGAGGCAATCGAGGCCACCAGCAACCTTGGCCAGGGCGGCATCTGCGGCCCATGCGCCACAAACCAGGGCAGCAGCAGCGCGGCCATGGTCATGACCCCGCTGAGCAGGGCATGGCCCAGCAACACCCAGCGGTTCAGCCCGAGTTGGCGGCGGCGGAAGAGATAGTCCCCAGTGAGAATGGTGATGGGCGGAATCGAAGGCAGGATGTAGCCGGGCAGCTTCGATTGCGAGAAGGAAAAGAAAAGAATGGGAATGAGCGCCCAGAGGACCAGAAACTCTGGGAAAGCGTCGCCGGGGCGTCCGGCGCAGGGTTTGCAGATGGAAAAGTTGCGCGCCTTCCATTCGCAAATCGACGTCTGGAGGCCATCGGCGAGCGCCCGCACGGCGATCACCGTCCAGGGCATGACGGCCAGAACGACTACGACCCCGTAATACCAGATGGGCTGATGATGCTCAAAGCGATTGGTGCCAAAGCGCTCCAGATTATGTTCGAGGAAGAACTCGCGAAAGAAGGTGGGATTCTTGTACTGCACGGCGATGAACCAAGGCAGGACGATGGCGAAGTAGAGCAATGCTCCCGGCCACCAGAAGGAGCGGCGCAGGATCGACCACTCGCGGCGCAAGCCGGCGAAGGCGGCAACAATCAGAATGGCTAAAAACGGCGCCACCGGCCCTTTGGCCAGCGTGGCTACGCCGGTAAAGAAATAGATGTCGAAGAGCCAGAACTTGGAGTCGGTCTCATACCATGCGTACCAGCCGAGCAGGCCGATAGCCAGCGGCGCGGCCATCTGCATATCGGTGGATGCGCCGCGGGCAAAGCCCATGATGCCGGCGCAGGCCACCGTGATCAGCGCGGCGTCCAGGTGCCCGCCAGGGCGGAATCTACGCATATGCAAATAGATCAGCACCATCATGACAAAGGCAAAGCTGGCCGAGGGCAGCCGCGCCACCCAGTCATGCACGCCGAAGTCCTGGAAGACGAACATCGCCCTCCAGTAGTAGAGGGCGGGCTTTTCCAGCCAGGGCTGGCCGTAGAGATAAGGAGTGACGCAGGCCGCCAACTTGTGTTTCAGCGTGTGAGCCGCGTCAAAGCGGTCCAGCATCTCGTGGGCAATCTGCGCATAGCGGGGTTCATCGGCTCCGACCAATCCCAGGCCGGCGCCGCCGGTCCATGGCGTCTGCCCATAAAAAAGGAAGAAGACAGTAAAAGCCAGAAAAACGGCACCTTCTGTGGCAGCGGTCCATGAGGGCAACCGGCGACGCCAATCCAGGCGCGGTTTCGAAGCGGATGATTCTTGAGTGGTTTCCACTTCCAGCGTTTCTCCAACGAATTCAGCGCGCGAACGCGCCGCATCATTTGCTCTTCGACAGGGTCAAGGCTAACAGATTCGGGCTTCTCAACGGAACCCGGATGATTCCTCCGCGACGCCGACGGCTACTCGGACGCTCTCTCTGGCTCTGCCGCAGGCACGGGCACGGCGGGTGTCTTTTGCCACTTGCGATGCCGGTTCATCAACTCCTCGATGCGGGCCTGAAAACGCCCCGAACGATCGGCCAGAAAGGTCAGCTCCGGTACGTGGCGCACGCCCATCCGCTCCTTGAGTTCGTAGCGAATAAAACCCTTGGCCGCCTCCAGTCCAGCGACCGTCTCCTCTTCGGCCAGCTCGATGTCCTTGACGGCGCTATCGATGGCCACGTAGACCCGCGCGGACTTGCCGCCGGGATTCAGAGCCACCTCGGTTACATAGCAGAGGTTGATGCGCGGATCGACCAATTCACCTTCGATCAGCACGCCAATCTCTTCGCGCAGCGTCTCAGCCACTCGGTCCTGATGGTGCTTGCGCGCTCTGTGTTCTGGCATCTGTTCCTCCGTGGTGCGGCTGAAGCGGTTCTCCTATCACGCGCGCCGTAGCCTCAAACTTAAGTGGCTTATTCCTCAAGGGAAAGCCCCCGTTTACGAGGCGCGTCAGACAAATCGATGGAAGAACCACTCTAAAGTATTCACAGCATAGCAGAAAAGCAGCGCGTTCCATTTATCCAGACCCCAGCCAGACTCATCTGTTTGTGCCTTATTTTGCCTTGAAATATCCTTCGCGCGCACAGAGGGGCAACATCCGGTATAATCTCAAAGTGTCGCGGAGAGATGGCCGAGTGGCTGAAGGCGGCGGTTTGCTAAACCGTTATAGGGTCAAAAGCTCTATCTGGGGTTCGAATCCCCATCTCTCCGCCAGCACCCCTTCCAGCCGTGTCCTTCCCTGTCCATTCAAGACCTCGTAAATAGTCTAAACATAAGAAAATAAACAATAATTATTCCGACCCTACCCAACCCTGTCCAGTGGAAGCTCGGTTTGCCAAGATGTATTTTGGGATGTATTCTTCCTGAATGGCCATGTATTTTTGGAAAGGGGCTTAGATGATGGAAATCAACAAGCTGACCGAAAAAGCTATCGAAAAGGCCAAACCCAGAGAAAAGGACTATGCCATGAGCGATGGCGCCGGCCTTTACCTCTGGATCACTGCATCCGGAGGCAAGCTCTGGCGCTGGGGCTATGTGTTCAAGGGCAAAAATAAAATTATGTCCTACGGAAAATTTCCTGAAATCGGCTTGGCCAGGGCAAGAGAGCTTCATCGCGATGCGCGTTCGCTTTTGGCGGCCGGCATCGACCCGATGGCTGAAAAGAAGGCTCGGAAGAACGAGAACAATGTTGCCAACAAGAACTCCTTTCAAACAATTACCAAGTTGTGGTTGGAACATTGGGGGGAAGGCAAGGACAAGCGCTATGTCGACACAGTTCGGCGGCGGTTGGATACAGATATTTTGCCTGCATTGGGTGCGCGCCCGATCGACAAAATCGAGGCCCCTGAAGTGGTGCAGATGGTCAAGGGAATTCAGGACCGTGGAGCCATCGACATCGCCAAGCGCGCGCTCGAAAAGACCGGGCAGATCTTTCGCTTCGCGATTGCCTTCGGCTACGCGAAACGAAATCCGGCTGCCGAAATCAAGCCCAGAGACATTCTGAAAGCTCGGGTTGTGGTCAACTTCGCACGGATTGATCGCCGCGAATTGCCCAAGTTAATGAAAGATATTGAAGTGTATAGGGGCAAGCAGGTGACCCGCCTAGCGCTCAAGTTGATGGCCCTAACATTTCTGCGAACCGGCGAGATGCTTGAAGCGCAGTGGTCTGAGTTCGACTTTGATAACGCCCGGTGGGATGTGCCCAAGGAGCGCATGAAGATGCGCAGGCCGCATATTGTCCCGTTGGCCCGCCAGACCCTGGAGCTTCTGGATTTGCTGCGAAAGTTGAGCGGCGATAGCAAATGGCTCTTTCCCGGCATGGGACCCAAGAATCCGACGATGAGTGACGGCACGATTCTGATGGCGCTGAAGCGCATGGGCTACAAAGGCGAAATGACTGGCCACGGCTTTCGCGGAGTGGCCTCGACCATCCTGCACGAGGGCGGCTATTTGGAGGCGCATATTGATGTGCAGCTTGCGCACATCAAGAAGAACAAGGTCAGTGGCGCATACGACCATGCACAGTACCTGGGGCCCCGGACCAGAATGATGCAGGATTGGGCGGATTTTCTGGAGAAGTCGCTTCGCACGGGAAAAGTCTTCCTTCCCCATCCCAAAACCCCTTCGACGGATGAATATGATTGACCTGCTGAAGGGATTGGCAGTACGGACGTTCTTCCTTATTGAAGGGCTTGCTCCCCCACAATTCGATGGAGTCTTCACAGGTCTCGCAGTCTAGTTCGCAATTCTGGGTCCACTTCAAACCGGATTGGCAGCAAGAAAAGACTGAATGCGGTCGTATTCTTCCTGGCTGAGCCGGAAGTGCAGCGCTGGGGCCAGGCCCTCGACCTGCTGGCTGCTGCGGCCACCGACGATGGCGGCGGTGATCGCCGGGTGGTGGAGCGTCCAGGCGACGGCCACCACGCCGGGGCTGACGCCGTGGCCATGGCCGATCTCGCGCAGCACTTCCACCAGGCGCAGGTTGCGGCTGAGGCGCGGCTCATTAAATTCAACCGCGCGGCGACGCCAATCGTCGGCTGGGAAGGCCGCGACGCGGGCGGCGGTCATGGTGCCGGTCAAGAGGCCCGAGACCATCGGAGAGTAGTTGATGACGCCGATCCTGTTGGCCGCGGCAAAGGGCAGAATCTCCTGCTCGATGGCCGGCCGCAGCATTGAATAGGGCGGCTGCAGGCTGGTGATGGGCGCGATCTTCTGCACGCGCTTCATCTGCTCGACGGAAAAGTTGGAGACGCCAATCCAGCGAACTTTGCCCTGCTCGCGAAAGCGCGCCAACTGCGCCCAGCCCTCTTCGATCTCCTCTTCGGGGTTGGGCCAGTGGATTTGGTAAAGGTCGATGGTCTCCACGCCGAGGCGGCGCAGCGAACCCTCCAGTTCTTCGGCCAGCGAGCCGGCCTTGAGCGAACGATAGATCGATCGGTCGGCGTGCCAGCGCATCGAGCACTTGGTGAAGATCAGCGGCCGCGGGCCGGCGTGGCTCTTGAGGGCGCGGCCGACGACCTCCTCAGAATGGCCGAGGCCGTAGACGGCGGCGGTGTCGATCCAATTGATGCCCAGATCGAGCGCGCGATGGATGGCGGCGATGGATTCGTCGGCGTCCTGCGGCCCCCAGCCGAACTCCCAGTTGCCGCCGCCGATGGCCCATGCACCAAAGCCGATCGAGGTGAGTTGCAGGTCAGAGTTGCCCAGTGTGCGGAGAGTGAGAGAGTCGGTTGTCGTCATAGCACCTGTTTGGATGCTCGATGTGGAAACAGGCTTCAACTTTTACTGTCTGTTACCTGTCAAGGCGGAAAGATCAATAGGTCGGCACCCGTTAGAAGGTGCGTCGGCTAAAGGACTATTGCTTGCGGCGCCTGGTCTCGAGCGCGCCCAACCCCATGGTGGTTTTAATCCATCTGCCAATTGCGCAGCTCAGTGGGTTTTCTGTATGTGTGGTCGTCGTTCAGTTCCTGTTCCCACTGGTCTCGGAAACGGAAGGTGCCCAAGGATTGCTGACAAGCTGCAAGGCTGCGAAGAGATTTGCGAAAGCTGTAAACTTCGTCATTGCTCTCCGAATTCATGTAATCGCGCTCGGACTCCCAGAATTCCTGCACCAGGAAAAACAAAAGATGGTTGGACCGCCTGAGCAGATTTGTATAAAGAAAGCCTGGCTGTCGGCTGGAGATCTGTTGCCATGGTCCATCCAAGTCAAACGCTGAGGCAAAGGCAGAAATATTATTTGTTCCAACTTCGTAAAGTGTAATTGTGCAAATCATCTGAGGATCTCCATTGATTGGTTAAGGATTTAGGCCCGCATCAGCGCATGCGCAGAAAAACTTCTGCAATGTCGATGCCGAGCGCTGCTGTTACTCGTTGAAGCTTCGCCAGTGTTGGGATCGACCTTCCATTTTCCAACTTGGTGATGACGGGTCTCGATACCCCCGCTTTACAGGCGAACGCTTTCTGACTGAGCCGGCTTTCTTGACGCAAGATTCGAATTGTCGCGCCAATTCGTTTGGCCAAAAGATTAGAGGGGGAAATGGCGCCAGAAGACGAAGAGGATTGGTTAAGTAAATTGAGATGCGGTACCCCAAGTGGCCAGTGACAGCGGCGGCATTGTCCGTTTGCTGTCGTATATTGGCAAAGTTCGCAATGAATACATCGAAGCACTCTTCTTGACACTGAATTTGACATCATATTTAGGTTCCAGAAACTGATTGATTTGAAATAAAGGTTTTTGCATGATTGGCAAATCAACAAAACCTGCATCAGAGATTTCGTGGGAGGTGAAGAATAAAAACATCAAAATGATTAGTGCCGTTGAAGGCTTCTCATCATCCGGTGGATGAAACGGGATGTAACGCTGGCGGAACATAATTCGAGCAAGCTCTCTCTTAACCTCGTTCACGATAAATCGATTCGTGGCAGACTGATCTTCCCGGCAACTGCTGGTATTGAGGTTTGCTATGAAATATGACAGTGATCCGTTGGATCCAAATTCATTTGATGAGGAGCAGAACGTAGAAGCGACGGACGAAGAAAACCATGCGGTCTATATGACCAGCGAGATGGCGCGGGCCGTGTTTGAGGCTGAGCTGGAAGCTATGGCACGGGGCGAGTTTCCAGGGCCAACACCGCGCATTGGGGTGTGGACCGAAGCTCATGAACTGATGGCTGAGGTCGAATCGCCTACGTATTTACCCATGGATATAGCGAGAGGAGAGTTGTTTGAGGAGGATGAAGAACTCGGATATCTTATGCGTGAGCAAGGCAGATATTTTGCGGGTGATGGGTATCCCTCACGAAGACAACTTCGTACAACTGCACAAGCCTTGCGGGTTGCGTCCAATCGAGAAGTGCTTCGTAGAATCAGGCGGCCAAGAGCCTTTAGCGATATTCAAAAGCGCTCGCGGCGAGCGGCCTACTTTCCTTTGGCGTCGAGACGAATAGATCCGGAGGGCAAATAGATGACGCGATTGGAGCGTGACAAGGTAATCCTTATATTCAAATACCAAAACCTGCTTGAACTTTCCAAAAGAATCGATGAGGGCCATCCCCGTCGGGATAGTGCCAGGAATCTTCTACCCTATATTGATCGGCTGATCTCAATCTGCTCGAAACAGATTGAATGCGAGCAAATCAAGGATCGCATCGAGAAGGCAGAACGCTTTTTCAATCAGGCGTATGAGTTGATTCGCACAACAAATGTCATTCCACAGGAAGAGGTCGAAAAAGAGGATGCACAGGCTCACGCTTCTGTAGAGGTTCTGAAGGGTAGCTTGGCAGAAAAGCAATTGGAGATCGAGGCGATTCGTGTCCGCATTGGCAAAGAGGCAGCAGAGATCATCAAGTATTTGGATGTTCTTGAATTGAGGCAAGACCGACTCCTTCTGAGCGGATTGCCAGATGTGACCTTGACCTTTTGAAACATATTTGCTAAATTTCTTCTGTAGGTTCTGGTGTTCCTCTGCTTGCAAGACCCCAGGACATAGTGGAAGTGAAAAGGCCGCCTCTCCGGGCGGCTTTTTCCATGATGGAAACAGATTCTGACTGCGGTTTGCTATATTGGTCGGCGGGCCGTCTTCACTCACGAAAATGGTTATGCCAGAAGTTCCGGCTACGTGCTATCTGTTTTGGGCAGGTGGCCTGTCTTGTGGCTGCATTGTTCAAATGCGAAATATAACCTTTTGTCATAGGTTTATCGAAGATTCTGGGTGAGTGTCCGCCATTGCCAGCGGCGCGAAATTGCAACTATTGATGAAACATTTTGGAAAAGCAAAATAATTACTGGCTCAGACGGATTCATCGAAGGGTTTGGACGGTTGTTTTTTGAGCACTCGCTGTACGGTTGCAGTGGAGATGCGGTGGTCTTTCGCTATTTGTTGGAGGCTGTGGCCATTATGGCGATCTAGGCAAATGGCGGCGCAATCAAGTTCCAAGGGTTTGCGGCCGATGTGCTGACCGTCGAGGCGCGCACGCCGCATACCGGCGCGCACACGCTCGCTGGTCAGGCTGCGTTCCAGGCCAGCAAGGGCACTGGTGAGTTGTACGAGGGCGCCGCCCTGCGGTCCGCCGGTGTCGATCCCGTCGCGCACTGAGCTGAACTCGATGTGAAGCCGGTGGAGTTCGACGAGGAGATCGAGGAAGTGGCGGGTTGAGCGGCCGATGCGGTCGCAGGACCAAACGATGACCAGATCGAAATGGCCTCGGCGGGCGTCGGCAAGCAGCCGGTCGAGGGCCGGCCGCTTGGCCTTCGTGGCGGAGACTTTCTCGATGAATTCGGCAACAACCTCATAGCCGCGCTCCGCAGCCATCTGACGGAGTTCAATAAGTTGAGGCTCTGGATCGGGATCGAATGGCGTGATGCGCAGGTAAAACGCGGCGCGTTTGGCACGGCCGACTGCTTGTGCGCTTTCCATATACATAGGCTGGACTCCTTTGTGGCTGGTTGAAGTGGGTTGGTGTCGCTTGTCACGGGATTGTTGGGAGCATCACGATTTCTATTGCATTTCACGGCGTGAAATGATTTATTACATACTATGGACAGAATTAAGACGCGCTGGTTTGCACGCAATCTCCAATCTGCTCTTCGCGTCCTGCCCGTCACGGTGCTGACCGGCGCGCGTCAGACGGGCAAGACCACGCTCACGCAGGCAATTATGCCGGCGCGGGCGTATTTCACGCTCGACGATGTGGGCGTTCTCGATCAGGCCGAGCGCAATCCCGATTCGCTGCTGGCCACGCGCCCGGTCATCCTCGATGAGGTCCAGCGAGCGCCGCAGATTTTGCTCGCCGTCAAGCGGGCCGTGGACACTGAGAGGCGGGCTGGCGACTTCATCCTGACTGGCTCCGCCAACCTGCTGCTGATGAAGCACGTAGCGGATACGCTGGCTGGCCGCGCGATTTATCTGGACTTGCGACCGTTTTGCCCGACGGAGTGGCAGGAGCGCAAGGGAGCATTATTGCCGCTGGATCGGTTGTTTGCCGCGGATTTTGATTGGCGCGAGTGGCCGGATGAGCCGGGTGACTGGCCTGCCTGGCTCCTGCGTGGGGGCTACCCGCCCGCGCTGCAGATTGCCTCGGAAGCGGACCGCGGCCTGTGGTTTGCCGCGTATGTGCAGACCTATCTGGAGCGGGATTTGCGGCAGTTGAGCGCTGTCTCCAGCCTGCCGGATTTTCAGCGCGTGATGATGTTGGCTGCGCAGCGGACTGGAAAGCTGCTCAACCAGGCCGATCTGGCCCGCGACGCCGCGCTCAGTCATCCAACGACGCACCGGTATTTGAACCTGCTGGAGACCGGCTGCCTGATTGCACGCATCCGCCCGCTGGCGACGAATCCTGCGACGGCGCTGGTCAAGGCGCCTAAGCTGCTGTGGACGGATTGCGGCCTTGCCGCCTGGCTGGCCGGAATCAGGTCGTCCGCGGAAGTGTCGGCGCGCATGGACGCGGGATTCTGGTTGGAGCAGACACTCTTTCAGACGCTGGAGACATGGCGCTCGCTCGATCCGCAACAGCGCAAAGTCCACTACTGGCGCGACCGCGCTGGGCATGAGGTGGACTTCATTCTGGAAGAGGCCGGCAAGCTGGTCGCGCTGGAGATCAAGTCGAGCAGCCAGGTGACATCGAGCGATGCGAGCGGGATTCGCGCCTTCCGAGATGATTTGAAGCGCAAAGCATCTTTTGTGCGCGGAGTGGTGCTGCATGGCGGCAAGGCGCGCCCGCTCGAAGAAGGCGTCCTCGCGTTGCCGTGGGGATGGATGGTACCCAAGTCGCGCTCGAAATAGATCGACAGCGTATTCAGGTCGCGGTGTGCGGCTTGTTTTGGACTGTGTGAATAGCAATAGGCCGCCTGGCGCCAAGCGGCCTCTGTTGTGACGGTACCTTGGGGACGTGCAGAGCAGCGGTCGGTCCAAGGCATACCAATATAGGATAGCAATTCGCCGCGACAAGAACCAGTAGCCAAGATGTCAGGGTTACGTTCATTTTGTTGACTTGGTTTCTGGCCCAAAGAACTACCCGCCAACCAAAATAATTCCAGATGAAAAGTGACTGCCGTCAGCTGATTCGGCAGACAAAACGCGACAGATTTGAAGTCCAGCCATCTTCAGAATGACTTCGCCTCCAAACTCCTTCCATGTTCTCAGTCCGTCATAATCATGCTGATTTGTTGTGAATTGGCCTGTCCAGGTAAGGGCGATAAAGTATTTTCCTGGCGAATCGACGGTCCATTTTCCGGGGCCGGGACCAGTGTATCCGTGATAAGCTTCAATAGCCTCTTCGAGTGCGAGTATCGCAGCTATGCGCGTTGGGTGCGAAGACATCTGTTGCTCACTTTCCGCGGCGTTGTTGCCGCTGGTTGATAATTTGACTCGCGATGCGCAAAACCACTTGTTAATCGCGCACCGGAATAAGGGCCGACATAAATCTGTTCGGTCCGGACAGTTTAATAACAATGTGCTCAAACTCTAGCCCGGCGTTTGTGAGTATCTCTTCTCCTCCATACAATCTCCATAAGCTCTCGCTTTGAGATTCCAACGGAATGCGATTCTCTTCGAAGAGCCATGTAAGTGCGATGAAAGATTTTCCTGAATCGATTACCCAACTTCCAGGTCCTGGGTAACCTTGATAACTGTCTATAGCCATCATCAGCGCGACAATCGCCTCTGTTTTTGCGGGAAGTATTGTATCCAATTGTGTCTCTCTTTCTGTGGTATTGAGTGCCGCTATGGATACGAGTTGGCTCGCCCATACTGTGGCTATTCACAGCGGTTTGAGGTACGATGCCTCACACCGCTGCAAAAGACAGGATTAACGGCGGCGTATAACTCCAGACTTGCTGCGCCATGCAACCGGATCAGCGAATTGCACTGTCGTTCTTTCCCGGCCATCGACATTGTGGCTCTTCAGATGCAGTGAACTACCGGAATGTGTTGGCCGTTTTGAAATCCTTTGCTGCTCTGCCTTGACTGAATTGGTGGCCGGATACTCGAAGAGCAAGTCAGATAAGAATGCCGGGGTCATTGAGACTGCGGCACGGTTCAGATATATATAGGATGAACCCTTGAATGAAGAGGGAGGCAAAGGAACCCAGGAGCAATCCCCGTGTAAAACAAGACACGAATCAGACTCGGTCCCGAGTCGTATCATCGACAGCGCATCTGGTGGCCATTGGAAGAATGCGTAAGTACTCCCAGATCCGCGGCTCAATAGTGTCAATCCATCCCATTCTTGTTCTACGTTTTCCGGGCAGGTTCCTGCGAGACGATAAAGGACTGATGCAGCGCGAGGCTCGCGCATTTCAACAGCCCAAACGGCAGAATTTGGCCCTGTTCGAAGGCCGAAGCGACAACCTGGATAAGTCGATGGAAGACCTTCCAAAATCGAGAGATCGCATGTTGCCGTGTCTGCCAGCGCATCTGCATCAGATGCGAGCAGAGACCCCGATAAAATAGGGAATATTTGCCAGCCTCGCCTGGCCGCTTCGCGAATCTCCTGCGGTAGTTCATCGTGGCTATCTGGATGGTCTGCGGCTTGCGGCGAATCGATGCGCCTGGCCCGCTGGGCTTGGTCTTTCAAGAATTGTTCGGCTGATATCATAGATATTCCTTTCTGCAGACAGCGCAGTCTGCCCGGCCTTGGCATGAGGTGTCAAGCCGGTTGGTGAGTAAATTGGAATGTGGAATTGATGGGCGAATAATCTCTCTATCGAGGAGATCAAGGCAATGCGCCGGAGACACGGCCAGATCTGCTGTATTTATGAGTTAGTTATTTTTCTCCCTGGCACTTCATGATAGCGCGGGTAGTGAAGTAATGTGCTACTTACGATTGGCTCTTATCCAGACCCTGGCAGCCCATAAGGATATCAGCGCCATCATTGTGTCATGCACCACGGTCAGAACAGATGCCAGAATTGCAATCGTGATTGCGGTTGGCGGCGCCGCCGACCAGTACAATCCGATCACGCATCCAAAGAGAAGCAGCGCTAAACTATAAAGAAGAATCAGCACTGGGTTTCCAAAGCGAATTTCCATTTTCATTTATAACCTCCTTACCTCGTCGTTCATATCATGTTGCCTGAACGAGGATGATTGTTGATAGAAAATGCTATTAATTAACTTCTTGCGTTATGAATGGCAAGATTCGGATTTTACTCATAGTCATCCTGATTATTCCATAAGTCTTGATTGCCGATTTTCCACTCATGTGCTAAATGTGCCACCATCCATCCATGCGAGGAGTCGCATTGAATTTCATACGTTTTGTGAGTTTTTGGATGGAGAACAGTGATTTTGTTGAGTATTGTGTCTGCATCGACTAAAACTAGCCCAACCATCTCTGATGGTCGTAAGTCCGTTTCCACGGCTACGAATATCAGAATCTCATTGAGTTGGGCGGTTTTCTTTTTGCTACGTTTTTGGTTGGACATAGATAAACCTTTCTTCGCGCTGCGCGCGAATTGCAGTTGATGTTAAGGTTTTACTTTCCCCTGTTGAGTCAGTGCCACCTCAGCGCCTGTGGCGCATCGGATGGTGAAGGGAAAGCGCTGATTGAGAAGCGACATGCATGATCAGCCGAAACTGAAGTGCCAAGATGCTACTGGGCGGGAATGTTTATGAATGTAGAACTCCAGTAAAACAATACATTTGCAGATTGTTGAAGTGAAGCGTTATCATCTGCAGAAACATCTACCTTGACACGTCAACGATCAAAACTCGCTCTCATTTACCAGTTCTCATATTCCCAGGTATCAGATGCGCCCTTCCAATGGTAAACATCGACTTTGGCTCGACCTTCCAGGTAAGCTTCAATTACTTCCCAAGCCAAATCTGGTTGCAACTCCGAATCATCTTTCGCCTTGGATTCAATCTTTTCTCCGATTGTTCTGCACTCCGCATTATCTGGCGGTGCGCAAGGGCGATGGAATGAATACACACCATCCGTGAGGAGTTCGGCGAAATTCCCATGTTCGAATTTGTGAAAGCCGATAAAGCTAATTGTTCCTTCTTTTTCCATATAGTGCAGCGCCTGGTCTTTGGCCCCGTAAATCATGTCGATGCCTAATGTTGAATTTCGCGCTTTGCCGTCGCGAATACGTTTTGCATGACGGTTCAGACTCCACAGAGCCTGAGCTATGTTCAGGTTCATTTCTCGAACCGATTTTATGCGTTCACAACGGCGTTTAGATTCGGCTACTTCCCTCTCCGCTTTAGCCTTTTGAGAAATGAAACGAGGGCGGATGCGTCTTTTCGTAACAGTTGAATTCCCATAGCAATGCTTGAAGATCACGACTACATTGGCTTCGGCTTTGAATGCTTGATCATACGCCTCTTTCATAGCAGCCTTTTGATTGACTCCTCCGCACAACTCAATCAGTTCATCCAGTTCGATACCTGGGAAATCCTCAAGAGGAGTATTCACTGCCATGTCTTCTGGTATCTCAACGATGTACCAGCGAAAACCGGCATTAAAACCGCCTTGGCAGTGACAACGCTCGCCGAGGTATGTTCCTGAGCCAAAGCAGGAACTGCACACATTTTCCCAAAGAAAAAACGCTATTTTCTTTTCCATCATCGATCAAACTCCATATTTGTCGCATATACAGGATTAAAGAACCTCATCGTGCCCGCGTTTGCCCTGGCATCGCACACTCGCCAACGATCCCCTTGGCGGAGCTGGTTTCTTTGATCTTCGTATCCTGAAAGCGGATATCCTTCACCCCATCCCCGGGGTAAATAGTCGCCAAGCAAACAGTTTGAAGACTTCGTCAAATTTATCGGTTTTGATAACAATTACTTGAGTTTGGTTGATTGATTAGGAGAAGTTCGGCGACAGATCGGCGGGGGGGGGCGGAGTAATTCTGTGTCGAATGAATCTCGAACCGGCTGCGGAGCTGCGGCTATTTCGGTATCGGATTGCGCCTGGAGCAGGCGTGTTTCCAGCACGGCGACCATGCCGCTCAGACGCAGTTGCACCAGCGCACGATTAAGTTTGATCAGCTTCATGGATGGGATTCCTCGATTTGGATTCGTTGTAGGATAAAATCGCGATACTGCGTCAGTTCGCGGATCAGTGGATCTACTTGGCGCAGGCTCAGAGGGCTTGCGGACTGCGCTCCAGATGACGGCGCACGAAGCTAAACTCGGGCACGCGCAACTCCAGCGCCCCTGCGCAGGCATCGTCCGAAGCCACGCTGCCATATTGCTTCACCAGTTGGAGTAGGCCCTGGATGCGGCGCATTCCCAGTTCGACATGACGAACATGGATGGCATCGCAGACCGCGCCGATGCACGGTCCGGCCTTATGGGCGCGCGCCAACAGTTGCAGCAACTGCGGCGGCGTGCGTCGCGGACGATCCACATCGCGGATGAGATGGCCGCCGCGCTTGCCGCTCAGATGCTCGCGCATCCGCTGCAACACCACCTAATGCCGTACTAGAGGCTCTCGACGGCGGCAGCGCCGCCGGCTGAAACAGGCGCCGCCCGCTACGTCCCCCGGCACCCCGCCCGCGCGGGCCTGTTCCTGCCCGCACCGTCCCTTTGAAACCTTCGCTGAGGTCTGCCCCTGGCGCGCACAAGGGGGTTCCTAGGCTTCAATCTCTTCCGGGTCTGATTCCCCGCCGCTTGCGGCGGGGTTGTTCATTTCAAGCTAAACCCTGCTTTTCGCCCACTGAAACTCAACTTCCGGTTTGCCAATCCCCGACCCAGTGCCAATCCCTCGGAAAATCTTGCCACAAGGCGACATTCCGGGAGTAATATGTGTTGGCGGAAGCATTTTAACCTTCCCAAGTCTCGAACTGGAGACCTGGTCCTCCAGCCACCCGCCCTGCGAGGGTTAAGAGGGTCCGACTAGTTAGGTCCCGAGGGGCATTGTTTGGGTTCTGATGAACGAATCCCTGACGTGCAATCACAGAAAACAGAGGTGCGGGGCATGAAGTTAAGCAATATATCAATCCGGAATTTTCGACGTCTCGAAAATGTCACGATCGATATTGAAGAGAAAGAAACAATCTTCGTCGGGCCGAACAACAGCGGGAAAACATCAGCAACAGCAATCTTCGGCTGTTTCCTCGGTGGCCGGGACTTCAAGATTCACGACTTCTCGGTTGCCTGCATTGCCAATTTTGAGAAGTTTGCCGCATCAGGCGATGCAAGCGACCTGCCGAAAATTAGCCTGGATCTGTGGTTTACGATTGATCCCAACACAATCGCCTTCGGACGGGTGTTTACCTTACTCCCAAAGCTCTCGGATTTCACCCGCGTCGGATTTCGACTTTCCTTCGGCATTGAAGATGCCGATAAGCTCCGCCAGCAATACTTCGATGCTTATCCTACTGATCAAAATGGTGCGCGCGCGAAAACGCTCACCCAATATCTCGCTACTGACAGCAATCTTGGCCAGCATTCGGCAGTTCGATACGCGTCTCTTGAAGAAAAGAGGGAGGCCGAGTGCGACCCGATAGAGGTGATTGCAACAGACTTGGCGCCCGACGAGGGAAGGCGATTGGTGAAACACCTCGTTCGGGTCGAATTCGTCGATGCACAGCGCAACATCAACGACGACGATAGCAGCCGGAGCAACCGGCTATCTGCAGCCTTCGCGTCCTACTACCGAAAGAATCTTGAACAAGCTGAATATGCCGCAAAGGCCTACGAAGTTATTGACGACAACAACAGTAAGCTCACCGCGCATTACAAGGTACAGTTCCAACCGCTTTTCGATTTGATCAAGGGGTTAGGGGTTCCCTCGGTTAACGATCGGGAAATCCGGATAATCTCTTCACTTACTCCAGAAACGGCGTTACGCGGTAGCACTGAACTACTCTATGTCGATCCTGGCCGAGCGCACGAGTTGCCAGAACTCTACAATGGTCTCGGCTTCAAAAACCTGATTTACATGGCTATTCAGACGAGACATTTCCACTCTCAGTGGCTGAAAGAGACCGAGAACAGGCCATTGTGCATGCTCATTTTTATTGAAGAACCCGAAGTCCATCTGCACGCACAAGTTCAGCAGACCTTTATTTCCAACATCTGGGGAGTGATTAATGAATCCGCTCGAACAGCCAACCAGCCGGACTTGGTGCCGCAGCTCGTAGTGACAACGCACTCCTCGCACATTCTGGACGCGGTCGACTTCGAGAAGGTTCGCTATTTCCAGCGCTGCCATCTGATCGGAGAGGCAGAAAATAGCACCATTCGCAACGCATCCGTTGTACGGAGTCTACGCGCATTCCAACCCGAAGAGGATGTAATCGACGGGGCCACAGTCTCATCGCCGGACGCGCTTGCATTTCTCAAGAAATATTTGCGCCTCACGCATTGCGATGTATTTTTTGCAGACGCCGCCATTCTCGTGGAAGGCGCGGCCGAGAAACTTCTGATGACATCGATGATCGAGATGTCGGCGAAGCGGCTGCGCACAACATATCTCACGGTCCTTGAGGTGGGCGGCGCTTATGCGCATCGATTCGAGGGACTGCTCGCGTTCCTGCGCATACCGTATCTTGTCATCACAGATCTTGATTCCGTCGTACCGACCGGACGTCAACACGCATGCCGCGCGGACCTCCCAGGTGCTTGCACGTCCAACGCATCATTGAGGAAACTGTGCGGTAGAAATACGGTTGCCGACCTGATGGCGATGTCGGCGGAAGAGAAGGTCGATAACGCCAAGGATCGCTGTGTTGCCTTCGAAACGGACATCTTGGTCATGGACAATGGGGCTAAGCTTGCAATGCGACCGCGGACACTTGAGGAAGCCATAGCTTACGAAAACTTTGCTCTTCTTCGCTCAGGGACGCTCTCAATCGACATTCAAATTCCCGCTTCCCTGGACGATGCTTATCAGTCAATTTACGACCGGATTCGCTCAGACGATTTCAAGAAGACAGACTTCGCAATGAGCCTGTTTGCCACCAGCGCGGTTTGGAAAGTGCCGGCCTACGTTTCCGAAGGTCTTCGGTGGCTCGAGGTGCGACTGTGCGGGCCCAATTCCACTGCGGGCACAGGAACAGAAACTGCGGGTGGTGCCTCACTATGAGAGAAAAGGTCGAAACTGCTGCAGATATTGCTGTCCGCGAATGCCTGGACAAGCACCGGAGTTTTGCGCTTATCGCCGGCGCCGGTTCCGGGAAGACCGAGTCCCTTCTGGACGCTTTGAAGCAAATTCGGGAACGAGAAGGGGCGCAACTTCGGCAGAACGGCCAACGTATCGCCTGCATTACTTTCACAAAGCGCGCAGTAGAAGTTATAAAGACTCGTCTGGGGTTCGACAACCTATATCTGGTTTCCACGGTGCATAGCTTCTTATGGGATCAGATTGGCAGATTCCAGTTCGATATTCGTGAGGCTCTACGGCTAAGTCGCCTGCCGGCGCTGATCGCCAAGGAACGCGCTAAGGACAATGGTGGTAGCAGTCGAACGGCAGTTGAAGCGCGAGCGAAAGCGGAACGGTTCGAGCAGATGGCGGGGGTGCTTGATAAGGTTGAGCACTTCAAGTATGACGATGCAGTCATAGGAGACTATCTGAACGGACAGCTGGGGCATGACGACATCATCGAAGTCGCTGCCTTCCTTTTTCAAACAAATGCAACTTTCAGACGAATCACCGGTCTGCGTTTCCCATTCATCTTTGTCGACGAAGCCCAAGATACATTCGAGGGGATCGTTGCAGGTCTGAATCTCGTCTGTGCAGGAGAAGACCTGCCAATTGTCGGCTATTTCGGCGACCCATGGCAGCAAATTTATGAGGGGAGCACTGGCAACTTCGCCCCGCCTGAGAATGGTAAAACGATCTCCAAGACTGAGAATTTCCGTTGTTCCAAAAGCGTCATTCGGCTACTCAACGCATTCCGAGATGATGTGGAGCAATATCCCGCTGGTGAAAACAGAGGGCGTGAGGGAAGCGTCATATTTAGGCTCGCTAAGTCGGAGAAGCCAGAGATGCCCCGTAATCGATATTCGGAGGAGCAAATCGTGCGGGCGTTGGCCAAAATGGACACGGCGCTTACTGAATGGAGTTGGAACGGCCGCGACGATGTCGTGATGCTCTTCCTCGTGCGCCAGATGATCGCAAGACGAATGGGTTTCGCCGAACTCAATCGACTGTTCAACGGCCCCTATGCGTCGTCGCGCGCCGAGGCCGCATTCGAGGAAGGCGATCACTTTTTACTCCTACCTCTGACGAAAACGATTAATCCGCTAGTTGCCGCCCGTGCGGCTGGGGATAGTCGCAGGATTATTGACCTGCTACGACGGGACAGCCCTGCGTTCGCCATTGACGGCATCAATGGGTCGAAGACACTCAAAAGAATGGTCGAAACCTCCATTACGTTGGTCGATCAACTAGACACGATTTGGAGGTCGGGTACTATTGGAGAAGTATTACGATTCTGCGTCGGCAAGGGGATTATTCGTGCTTCGGAGAAATTGAGCGAGCATCTCGTCCGCGTGCCACGCGCTGTTGAATATGATGAAGCAATCCATGGCCTCGATAGAGGGGACTGGCTTGCCGATTCCCTCTTCCGGATGGGTACTATCGAAGTTTCTAATTACGCATCCTTCGTCACCAAGAACACTGTGTACAGCACGCAGCATGGCGTTAAGGGCGAGCAGTATCAAAAGGTGCTGGTCGTCTACGACGATATCGAGGCAAACTGGAATAACTACAGCTTCGGTAAGATACTGACCCCGGAAACTGCGGGGGACCCTTCGGACGGTCAGCGCGCTCGCGGTCGCAAGTTGGCTTATGTTTCGTTTTCACGGGCGCTTGAAGACCTTCGAGTCTTATTCTTCACATCCGATCCAGAAAGTGCCAAGCAGGAGTTGGTCGCGAAGGGGCTACTCAAGTCAGAACAGATTGAGGTGGTTTCATAGCCCACCCCTGCATACTGCTTCTTGGTGCCTGGCGTCGATGTCATCGGCCTTCGGAATTTAGGTAGCAAGAAGTCTGTAGTTTGCAAGGATTTTCTCAGCATGATCTGTCAACTGTTGCCATCAGCGCAAGCCGCACATCGACAATTGGTTAGCGGAAATTGCGGCCATTACTCCCCGAAAACGCCGTAGTGCCAGGCCATTCCGTAGTATTGAGCGCATCTGACAGATTATATGACACTTGGTGACTTCCAATTGCCTTTCCTCATAGGTATCCCTCGGGTTCACTTCTGAATTGCCTGACACGTTCCCTTAGGTACCCATCCGGTGCCATCTTGTCCGCGCTGTGATCTTTTCTTGCCAACCTTGGATGCGCGAAAAGAGACCGTAGGTTACTCTATATCCATTCGCATGGCATTTGCTCACAGCATCGGCAACCAGCTCTATCGCTTTGCGAATCTGCGCGAACTGCTGGCCAAGGCGACCCCCATGCGCAGCGGCGATGCGCTGGCTGGCCTCGCGGCCGGCTCTGCCGAAGAGCGAGTGGCGGCGCAGTTTGCCCTTGCTGATCTTCCCCTGACGCACTTTCTCTCCGAGCAGGTCGTTCCCTACGAAGACGATGAGATCACGCGGCTGATCGTGGATACACACGACACCGCTGCATTCTCACCGATCCGCTCGCTCACTGTGGGCGAATTGCGCGACTGGCTGCTCTCCGACGACGCCACGGGTGAGCGCCTGACCGCGCTTGCGCCCGGACTCACCCCCGAAATGGCCGCCGCTGCCAGCAAGCTGATGCGGGTGCAGGATCTGATTGCGGCCGCGGCGAAGATTCGCGTGGTCACGCGCTTTCGCACTACGATTGGACTCGCCGGAAGGCTGAGCACCCGCCTGCAGCCCAACCATCCCACTGATGACCTGGCAGGCATTGCCGCTTCCATGTTGGATGGACTCCTGCTCGGCTCCGGCGACGCTGTGATTGGCATCAATCCTGCCGGCGACAGCGCGGCCACCACAACGCAAATGCTGCGGCTGATCGACTCACTGCGCAACCGCTTCCAGATCCCGGTGCAGAGCTGCGTGCTGGCGCACATCACCACCCAACTGGCCGCACTCGCGCAAGGCGCGCCCGTTGATCTACTCTTTCAGTCCATCGCTGGCACCGAGTTGGCTAATCGCAGCTTTGGCGTCAACCTGGTGCTGCTCGACGAGGCGCATCAGGCGGGGCAATCGCTGCGACGGGGCGCGACTTGCGCCGATGGTAGTATTGGCGGCAACGTCCTGTACTTCGAGACTGGCCAGGGTTCGGCGCTCTCGGCCAACGCGCATCACGGCGTGGACCAGCAG
>Ga0181520_10002085_pt1 | contig 38529 bp, 32 predicted proteins | sample PEATcosm2014_Bin_29_FD_132451 | JGI IMG/M metagenome (GOLD analysis project Ga0181520, IMG submission 132451) | Peatland microbial communities from MTU Mesocosm Facility, Houghton, MI, USA - PEATcosm2014_Bin02_30_metaG | ecosystem: Environmental > Terrestrial > Soil > Wetlands > Peat | place... | reverse complement strand
GTGATATTTGCAATCCCACACCGTATGGCTGCCACGCTTATAGTTTTCCATCACTACAAGCCTAGTACCTTCCGTCGCCTAAAGGCGAGGGGTTTACGGATCCCCTATCGGGGACTCTAAACCTACTCCATTCCACTCTCACTCACAGGCCGTAGTATGAAAGGAAATGTACTTTCGATGAAGGAGCACCCTGTGGCCTACGACGATCTGCGCGATTGGATCAAGACGCTGGAAAAGGCGGGTGAGTTGAAGCGCATTCGCGCCGAGGTCTCGCCCGATCTGGAGATCACAGAAATCGTCGACCGCGTGGCCAAGATCGGCGCAGCGGGCGCTTCCCATCCCAAAGGCGTGGCCAAAACCGCCGAGGAATACGCCCCTGGCGGCCCGGCCCTGCTCTTTGAGAACATCAAGGGCCATCCTGGCCACCGCGTGCTCATCCACCAGTTCGGCAGCGAGCGGCGTATGGCGCTGGCGCTGGGCGTCGAGCGGCTCGATGAGATCGCCGAGCGCATTCACAGCTTGCTGAACCTGAAAGCGCCGGATGGCTTTTTGGACAAACTCAAGATGCTGCCGCAACTGGGCGCGCTGACCAGCGCCTTCCCCAAGACCGTCAGCTCCAAAGAAGCCCGGTGCAAAGAAGTGATCCTCAAGGAGAACTTCGACCTGACCCAGTTCCCCATTCTCAAGTGCTGGCCGCACGACGGCGGCCCGTTCATCACCCTGCCCTGCGTGCACACCAGGGACCCGCGCACCGGCAAGCGCAACATCGGCATGTACAGAATGCAGGTCTACGACGGCCAGACCACCGGCATGCACTGGCAGCGGCAGAAGGTCGCCGCCGAGCATTATCGGGAAGCGCTGCGCATGGCAGCCGCGGACGCGTCTGAAAAAGAAGGCTCCTTCAGCGCCAAGGCCGCGCGCGTGGCCGCCATAGCCGAGTCGGCTGGCGGCGCGGTCGTCCTTCCCGACGGCCCCATCGGCGGACTGCCGCAGGTGGCGCTGGGCAAGCTGAAAGGCTCGCGGATGGAGGTGGCCGTAGCCATCGGCACCGATCCTGCAACCACCTTTGCCGCCATCGTCCCCGCTCCTCCGGAAGTGGAAGAGTTCATGATTGCAGGGTTCCTGCGCGGCAAGCCTGTCGAAATCGTTCAGTGCGAGACGGTCGACCTGCAGGTCCCCGCGCACGCCGAGATCGTCCTTGAGGGCTACGTTGAATTGGGCGAACTGCGCAGCGAAGGGCCCTTCGGCGATCACACCGGTTTTTACACCATGACGGACGAGTACCCGGTCTTCCACCTGACCTGTATCACCCATCGTAAGGACCCCATCTACGCCGCGACGATTGTCGGCAAGCCGCCCATGGAGGACGCCTGGATGGGCAAGGCCGTCGAACGCATTTTTCTGCCGGCGATGAAGATGCAGATTCCCGAGCTGGTGGACATTCATCTGCCCGTCGAGGGCGTCTTCCACAACCTGATGCTGGTCTCCATCAAGAAGAGCTATCCCGGCCAGGCGCGCAAGGTGATGAACGCCATCTGGTCGTTGGGCCAGGCCATGTTCACCAAATGCATCGTGGTGGTGGATGAGGACTGCGACGTGCAGGATGTGGGCGAGGTGGTCTTGCGCGTGACCAACAACATCGACCCCGAACGCGACATTCAATTCATGCTTGGCCCGGTCGACTCGCTGGACCACGCCTCGCGCCTGCCCAATTTCGGCTCGAAGATGGGCATCGACGCCACCCGCAAGTGGAAGGCCGAGGGCTTCGAGCGTCCCTGGCCGGCCATGATCGAGATGGACCGCGGAACCAAAGCCCGCGTCGATAAAATCTGGGAGAATCTGGGGTTGTAGCGGATTCAAACATTCGGCGGTATGCTGTTGGCGAGAGAGAATCCCGGATGATTGTGTTCGATAATCCGATACCGCGCGATTGGTTCGACTGGACGAATGCGACGGTGGGTGGAGTAGGGCTACTGCTCACTCTGCTGGCCATTCGGCAGGCAACGGGCGCTAAACAAGCAGCTTCAGAGGCACGTGAAGCCGTTTATCAGCGTAACTCCGCCGAGGCATTCGCTGAATTAGTACGGCTTGCAGAACAGATTTCCGAATCCCTTCTGCTAGAAAAACCCAATGCCGCTGCGGTTCGCGCGAGAGATTTGGCCGCAAGAATTCCTCGAGATCGCTCTCAGTTTGAGCAGTTCCTTGCCGCCGATTCAGATAAACTGAAGGCTCTAGAGTCGGTTTTTCAGCAAGTCGCGATTCGCCTTTCCTCTCCGGGCTTTCTGGACCGAAGAGACGAGCCGCAACGAACCATCGAGGAAATATTCGACGCAAAGAGGGATTTGCACACCATCCATGGACGGCTACTGGCCCATTCAATGAGGAGGGATCATGAGTGACAAGGCAGAAGATTTGGTTCGGCAACTCCTCGAAAAGACCCGGACAGGAAAGCTGCCATGGCATTTCGTTCCCGCGACGTCAACAACGACTTATGGGATCGATGCGGAGGATTATCGAGCTGATCTTAAAGACGGCTCCTCTTTTTTAATCGGCAGAAGGGCCAGCGGGGACGACAAGTTACTAACGTTTCAACTGACCCAACCTGGCAGAGTCCTTCTCTCCGCACAGGCGGACAACTTCACCGCTGCGGCAGCTACTCTTAAAATCCCTGACGAAGCACAAGGCATACTCAACAAAATCGATCCGAACAAAGCTTCCGAACTGAATCTTGCTCCCAAAATCGTTCGATTCCGTTTATTCAGCGATCTTTTTCACGCTGCGCGCAAGAATGCTGTGGTTGAAGATCAGGCCATTGAAAAAGTGCAACAACTTCTGGAGCGGTTGGCATAATCTTGCGTAAACTTGGTTGGGTTTTTCTTATTTTCGCTTGTCTATCCGCACAAGCCCAGCAGGCCCCCGACACCTTTCGCTGGATAGACTTCCATGCGGCCAAAGATCAGGACGTGGTGACCTGGGTCAACCGCTCGCTGGCGCCGGAGAAGTGGAGCGCCATCCGCGAGATCGCCGTCGAGTACGATGCGGCGCTGGTGGTGACTACGCTGCGCGCCGCGCCCCAAGCCGCGCCCAATAGCGACACCTTCACCGTCTGGAGCCTCTCGCTGACCGACCACAGAGTGGCGCCCATCCTCAGCGGCGTCAACCTGCGTTGGCTGGACTGGCTGCTACTGGCCCAGGGCCATCCTCGCGAGTTGGCCGCGCTCTACGACAGTTGCCAGGACTGCGCCGCCGACACCTACCTGACCGCCTTCTTCTACGACATTCCCCACCACGCCTGGGCCGCCCACTGGATGCGCGGCAACCAGACCGTTCCCGTGTGGACCGCCAAGCCGCCCCAGGGCGTCGCCCTCACCCAGCTTTACGCCGTCCTCGCCGGTCCCGACGGAACCCAGTTCATCGCCACCTGGAACCACCTCGACTATGGTTCCGGCAAAGATCCCGAGGACTACCTCTACCGCTACGATCTGGACCCCTTCAGCACGCTCGAGCGCACCCAACTCATCAGCAACAAGGAAGCCGAAGCCCTCAAGCAGCGCCTCTGTGCGGCGCAACCGGCTCTGCCCGGCATGGCCCGCGGCCAGGATGCAGCGCTCTGCCAGATCCCTGCGGTAAAGCCGCGCTCCACGCGCCACCCCGTCACCACTCCGCCGGCCAACAACCACGGCCAGTCGCAACCGCCCGGAGCAAAGCGTTAAGAACAAGGGACTAAGGGACTGAGGGACTAAGGGACTAAGGGACTGAGGGACTTACAGCCTCTCAATCCTGACGCTCTTTACCCTACCGCCAAGAAGCCCACGAGACAATCTCCTCATTACTGCCCGAATTATCCCTTTTCCGCGCCTTTTTTCTAGGCGCGGAAGGCCGAAGGCGGCTGCCGCACCGCAGGTGCTTTTCTAGGTGCGGAGAGCCGAAGGCGACTGCCGCACCGCAGGTGCTTTTTCTAGGCGCGGAGAGCCTAAGGCGGCTGCCGCACAGCAGGCGCTCGCAGGTGCTTAGTCGGCAGAGAGGACGCGGATGCGGGCCAGATTCCGCACCCAGCGAGCGGGGCGCTTTTCGCCCGTGGCGATCAGTTGCTGGGGTCCGCTCTCTCCCAGCGGTTTTCCATCCAGGGTGTCGGCAACCAGTACGGTCGTATCGCGTAGATCGGGGTTGATCTCGGCCAGCGAGTAGACGGCCTCGTAGCCGTCTGCGCCTTCCACCACCACATAGAGCCGCAGATCCTTGCCGTGCTGCGTCTCGGGCACACCCAACTGCCGCAGCAGGGTGAAGAGCGGCACACCGGAATAGGTCTGATTGGCTTTGGCATGGACGTTGTAGACGGTAACCGTCTGATGCGGCAGGGCCGCCAGCGCTGCCGTTGTCCACTCGGCGCTCTTGCCGGCAAAGACGATCTTCAGCGGGCCGGCGGGCAGGACGGGCTTTTTCATAGCGCCGGCGGTCATCCCCTCCATCTGGCCCATGCCGCCCATGGGCATCGTAGGCTGATTCTGGGCGGGCGTCTGCGCCGCCGCTGTTCCCAATCCCAGACCCAACAGAAAAACCGCTGTCCGAACACCCATGCGCATACTGTTTCCTCCCTGCGATTCATCGTATACTGACCTCATGTCGATCGTGGGGAACATCGCCGGAATCGCCAAGGGCATGAGCATCACTCTCGGGGAGATCTTCGAACCCGTGCAGGTGGAGAACTATCCGGACGGCAAGGGTCCGCTGCGTGGCGCTGTCCTCGAAGCGCGTTACCGCGGCGCGCACGTCTTGCAGCGCGATGAGAACGGCCTGGAGAAGTGTGTGGCCTGCTACCTGTGCGCGGCCGCCTGCCCGTCGAACTGCATTTATATCGAGGCCGCCGACAACACCGAGGACGTGCGCATCTCCTCCGCCGAGCGCTACGCCAAGGTCTATAACATCGACTACAACCGCTGCATCTTCTGCGGCTACTGTGTCGAGGCCTGCCCCACCGACGCCATCACCCACGGCCACGGCTTCGAGCTGGCCACCCTCAACGCCACCACTTTGGTCATGCGCAAGGAAGATATGCTGGTGCCGGTCGCCGCGCTGACCGCGGCGAAGTAATTTTGAAAACCTGAAACACAGTAAAGCCTCGCTTGAGTTTTGAGTATCGCTGCGCCGAGGCTTTTGTTTTGGATTTTGCAAAAAGATATTGTTGGTCTTGTTTCCAGCCCTCGATATATGCTTTCATATACCGGATCAGCACTGGAGAATCCATGATTAAAGTCAGACTGCACCTAGCTATTGCATTTGTTTCCCTATTTACATCCCTGGCATTCTGCCAGAATGAACCCCTCCCATCCGATGGCGATCTTGCTGCAACCACCGCGCGGGGACGCATGCTCTACGATTACGATCAGGCCGCATGGCACTCCAGCGACGCGGTAATGGCTGCAAACCCTGCCCAAGGGACTATTGGCCGTTACATCGCGCAAAAAACCGAAGCCGGATGGGTGGTCGCCTATGGGCGGTTGAATGAGAGCCGCGATGCCTTTCTGATTGCAGTTCTGGCTACCCAGGGCAAGGCTCCCGAGGAGTTTTCGGTTAAAAAATTCGATCCCGCACAGAGAGATTCTGGGTTCTATCTTGCCGCGGCCAAGGGGATTGAGACTGCTCTGCATGATTTTCAAGGACCAAACCGGCCCTACAATGCTGCGGTTCTGCCAGCATCCAACAATCAACTTTATGTTTACCTGGTCCCGGCTCAGACCGAACAAGGTGTCTATCCCTTGGGCACGGACGTTCGATACATGATCTCTCCCGATGGTGGAACAATTGTGGAGAAGCGCCAACTCCACAAAGGATTGATTATAAACAGAGGACCTGTCCCTCCCGGCACAACTGTCGTGGGTGGTTCCCACTCTCATGTGTTGAGCAATGTGCCTGAAGACACAGATGTCTTTTACGTTCTGTCAAGAAAGCCATCGATGTCTGAGTACATCGGCACCCAAATCGCAGTCTACGCAGTAAATACCGATGGTACGATCAAAATTGTCGAGCGTATGAAAAAACACCGTTGAGGCTCGCCGCACGGTCTCTGAAACCATCACTATCTATCTCGCTCTACGCGCCAAATGCTGCCGATCCAGCGCCTGCCGCAGCAGGGTCTTGATGACCGCCTGGCGGCTGATGTTCAATTCCGTCGCCGCATCGTCCAGTTCCTTCAGCATGGGCAGCGTGAAGTCGACATTGACGCGCTGAATGGGCGGCATCATCTTGCCATTATTCGTAAAAAAGCGGGAGATGTCCTCTCCCTTGTCGGCTATCTCCGCAATCTCATCGGCTGGCAGCGGCTTTAAAGTCATGATTGTCCTCGGCACATCCATCCCGTTCAAGCGGCGGTAGCGGCTTTTAATGCAGGCAGTATCTTCAACCGCGCCCGCATCCCCAGCCGGTCGGCATAACCGAGCAGCTTTTCGATGCTCACCTGAGTAATCTTGCCCCGCATCAGGTTGCTCACCGCGGGCTGATGTTCGTCGAGAATCTCGACCAGCCGTCGCTGCGAGTAACTCTTCCGTTCGATCTCCTCGCGAATGGCGTCGAGAAGATCGGCCTTGAATTTGAGCGCGGTAGCTTCGGAGCGAGTGAACCCGAGATCGTCGAGCACATCGCCGCGCGTCACATGAGTAATCACACTATCCTTCTTGGCCATCTTCTCCCTTCCCTGCCGTCTGCAATTCAGCGAGAACCGATTTCAAGCGGGATTGTGCAATTGCCAGATCCCGCCGGTCTGTTTTTCGGCTATTCTTCTCAAAAGCGTGCAAAATATACAACGAATTGCCGATGCGCGTCAGATAAATCACCCGGTACCAAGTGCGCTCGTCGCTGGTTTTAAGTTCCCAAACTCCCTTGCCGATGGAAGCCATGCGGCGGGCATCGCAATCCGGGAGCAATCCATTCTGCAATCTGCGCAACGAGTATCCGAAGGCGGTCTTGACCTCTGGAGGAAAAGAACTCAAGATCTCTTTCGCATCGCCCACCCAACGGATTGGGGCGTACTCTTTCACCCTCCGAATATATCATATTTCGTATAAGCGTATCGTTTCCGGCTCAATCTTTCTTTCTTGGGAATCTGCGACCATTTATCCTTGAGTGTTGGCCGCATTCCCTGCACCTTCCCCGCGGCCGCTACCATGGAGAGCGACTTTGTCCATTTCTTGCAATGAATGTGAACTGCGCGTCTTCGCCGGCGATGGCGCTAAGGGAGGAAAATGACCGCAGCCCACCAGCATCCCTTGCGCAAGATCCTTGCCAGCCGCATCGCCATCATCGACGGCGCGATGGGCACCACCATCCGCACCTACGGGATGACGGAAGCCGATATCCGCGCCGAGCGCTTCAAGAACTCGACCAAGGACTTGCTCAACAACGGCGACCTCTTTTCCCTGACGCAGCCCAAGATGATCTGCGACATCCATCGCCGCTTTCTCGAGGCCGGCGCGGACATTATCGAGACCAACACCTTCGGCGCCACCAGCATTACCCAGAGCGAGTTCTTTGTCGACGATCCCCGCGAGCACGGCGGCCGCAAGGACCCCGCGTTCTATCAGCAGATCGTCGACGATCCCTTTCTCAACGATCTGGCCTGGGAGATCAACGAGCAATCGGCGCGCCAGTGCCGGGAGTGGGCGGATCGCGTGGGCACGGCGACTGGACGGCAGCGGTTCGTGGCCGGAGCCATCGGGCCGCTGACCGTCTCGCTCAGCAACTCTCCCGATGCAGACGATGCCGGCTTCCGCGTGGCTGACTTCGATCAGGTGAAGACCGCCTATAAGCAGCAGGTGCGCGCCCTCATCGCCGGCGGCTCCGACCTGCTGCTGGTCGAGACCATCTTCGATTCGCTCAACGCCAAGGCCGCGCTGGTGGCCATCCGCGAGGTCTTCGATCAGGACGGTCTCGCAGCAGCCAACCGCGAGCTGCCCATCATGATCTCAGCCGCGGTGGGCCGGGGCGGCGAGACCATGATCTCCGCGCAGACCATCGAGGCCTTCTGGACCGCCGTCGAGCACGTGCATCCGCTCTCGGTGGGGCTCAACTGCTCCCTCGGCCCCGATCTGATGTATCCCTTTTTGGCCGAGTTGTCGGAGAAATCCCGCGCCGCCATCTCCTGCTACCCCAATGCCGGCTTGCCCAATCCCCTTTCGCCCACCGGCTTCGATCTGGGACCGCAGGATATGGCCCGGTACTTGGCTGATTTCGCCAAGAATGGTTTGATTAATATCGCCGGCGGCTGCTGCGGCAACACTCCCGAGCACATCGCGGCCATCGCCCAGGCGCTCACCGGCCAGCCGCCGCGCACAATCGGCAGCGTCTTCGCCGTTGGCTTCGATGCCGAACAAAGCGCCGAAGCCGTGAAACCGCTGCGTCTCTCCGGATCGCAGCCCTTCACCCAGCAACCCGGCGTCTACCTCATGATCGGCGAGCGCACCAATGTGGCCGGCTCGCCCAAGTTCGCCCGGCTCATCAAGGAAGGCAAATACGAAGAAGCCGTCGCCGTGGCCCGTCAGCAGGTCGAGAACGGCGCCAATGTCATCGATATTTGCATGGATGAGGGCATGATCGATGGCGTCTCTGCCATGACCCGCTTTCTGCATCTGCTGGCCAGCGAGCCGGAGGTGGCCAAGGTGCCTTTCATGGTCGACTCCTCCAACTGGGAGGTCATCGAGGCCGGCCTGAAGTGCTTGCAGGGCAAAGGCATCGTCAACTCCATCTCGCTCAAGGAAGGCGAAGAGAAATTCCGCCAACGCGCCGCCGCCGTGCTCAAGTACGGCGCAGCGGCAGTAGTGATGGCCTTCGACGAACAGGGCCAGGCCTCGAGCTTTGAGGACAAGATCCGTATCTGCGAACGCGCCTACAAGATTCTTGTGGAGATTGGCTTTCCGCCCCAGGACATCGTCTTCGATCCCAACATCCTCACCGTCGCCACCGGGATGGAAGAGCATAACAACTACGCTCTGGACTTTATCAACGCCACGCGCTGGATCAAGGCCAACCTGCCCCACGCCAAGGTCAGCGGCGGCGTCAGCAACATCTCTTTCAGTTTTCGCGGCAATAACAAGGTGCGCGAGGCGATGCACTCCGCCTTTCTCTATCACGCAATCGCCGCGGGCATGGACATGGGCATCGTCAATGCCGGAATGCTCGAAGTCTACGAGGAGATCGATCCCGAGTTGAAGGTGCTGGTCGAAGATGTGCTGCTCAATCGCCGCCCCGATGCCACCGAGCGTCTGGTCGAATTCGGCGAAACGCTGAAGGGCGCGAGCGGCGAAGCCGTCATCGAGAAGAAGACCGAGGAATGGCGCAACGGCACGGTCGAAGAGCGCCTCTCCCACGCCTTGGTCAAGGGCATCGACGCCTACATCGAGATCGACGCCGAAGAAGCGCGCGTCAAGCTCGGCCGGCCGCTCTTGGTGATTGAAGGCCCGCTGATGGCCGGCATGAGCGTGGTGGGCGATCTCTTCGGCGCGGGCAAGATGTTTCTCCCCCAGGTGGTGAAATCGGCGCGCGTGATGAAGAAGGCCGTGGCTCACCTGACCCCCTTCATGGAAGCCGAGAAGGCCGCCATGGTGGCCGCCGGGCAGACCGTCAAGGCGCAGGGAAAGATCCTGCTGGCCACCGTCAAGGGCGATGTGCACGACATCGGCAAGAACATCGTGGGCGTGGTGCTGGCCTGCAATAACTTCGAGGTCATCGACATGGGCGTGATGGTCAGTTGCGAGAAGATCCTCGAGCGCGCCCGCGCCGAAAACGTTGACCTGATCGGCCTCAGCGGCCTCATCACGCCCTCGCTCGACGAGATGGCGCATGTAGCCCGCGAGATGGAGCGGCAAGGCTTCAAGCTGCCTCTGCTGGTGGGCGGAGCCACCACCAGCCGCGCCCACACCGCGGTAAAGATCGCGCCGCAGTACAGCCAGCCCGTGGTCCATGTGTTGGACGCCAGCCGCGCCGTTCCGGTGACCACCAGCCTGTTGAGCGAAGACGGAAAAGCGGCCTTCGTAGCCCAGCATCGCGCCGATTACGAGAAGCTGCGCCAGGCCCATGCCGCACCCCGCGTCCAAACCATTTCTCTGGAGACCGCGCGCTGCCGCCGCACTCCCATCGCGTGGCGCGCCGAGGATATGCCAACGCCCGCGTTTACCGGCGTGCGCGTGTTGGACAATTTCCCCTTGGCTACGCTGCGCGAATACATCGACTGGACGCCCTTCTTTCACGCCTGGGAGTTGAAGGGCGTCTATCCGCGCATTCTCGAAGACGAGAAGCAAGGCGAGCAGGCGCGCCTGCTTTTTGCCGAAGGCAATGCCCTGCTGGATCGCGTCATCGCGGAAAATCTACTCACCGCGCGCGGCGTCTACGGCCTCTTCCCGGCCAGCGCCGTGGGCGACGATGTGGAGTTGTACGCCGATGAATCGCGCTCGACGGTACTGGAACGCTTCCACTTCCTCCGCCAGCAGGCCAACCGCGAGGGCAGCGAACCCTGTAGATCGCTCGCCGACTTCATTGCCCCCAGAGAGACGGGTCTCGCCGATCACATTGGCGCCTTTGCCGTGACCACCGGCATTGGCTTGAAGGAACTCTGCGACGGCTTCCGCGCTGCTCATGACGACTACAACGCCATCCTGGCCGAAGCCCTCGCCGACCGCCTGGCCGAAGCCTTCGCCGAATGCCTGCACAAGCAGGTCCGCGAGGAATGGGGCTATGGCCGAGAAGAAAACCTGAGCCCGGCGGAGCTGATCCACGAAAAGTATCGCGGCATCCGCCCGGCGGCGGGCTATCCGGCCTGCCCCGATCACACCGAAAAGGGCGTATTGTGGCGCTTGCTCGATGTTGAGGCAAAGACGGGAATGCAGATCACCGAGTCCTATGCCATGTGGCCTGGATCAAGCGTCAGCGGCCTCTACTTCGCCCACCCGGAATCGCGCTACTTCAGCCTGGGCAAGATCGACCGTGAACAAGCCGCCGACTACGCCCAGCGCAAAGGCATGACCGTGGCCGAAGTCGAGCGCTGGCTGGGGCCAAACCTGAACTACGACCCCGCGTAAGGGTATACGAATGAGATCCCCGGTCTCAAAATCGAGACCGGGGGCACCCGGCACCTGGCAGCTCTATCTCATGGTCAGCCGTCCTTCACCCGCCACTTTAAACAATGTCCTGCTGCGTTCGCGGCCTGAAGGAAATACCGAGCTTTTGCGGGAGGTAATCTTTAAGAACAAATACCTCAATTCGATGAGCTTTTCGGGGGTTCTCCAAAAAATAACGGGTCCGGTCAGCTTGATTTAAAGGTGGAATAATGGATAACTTTCGTTCTTCGCGATTGATGTCGGAGATAATCTCGCCATTCTTCAGGTTAGAGTCCCAACAAACAACACTATAGAGGTTCTCAAACGAGTGATTAAAACTTCTCGCTAGGATGTGTTTGAACTCTACGTAATAAAGTCGCGATGCACTGACGGACACATTATTACGTTCCTTTACAAGGACGTCGATGCCCTCATGTGTATCATAGTCCAAAATTGAGAAGTCAAAGAGATCGGGCTCCAATGTTAATAATTGCACAGCAAGTGCGTGAACCCCGCTCTCTCGTTTAGGCTCAGCTAGAAGCGTTCCTTTGTAAACTGCTATATTGGATTAGTTCACCTTCGCTCGCCGAAATTCGAAGTTCTTCTTCTCGCGCTCAGTTGTATTATACCCTTCAGCTTCTTCCTCCAGATAGTCTAAAGCCAGCCAATCATCACTCTCTGTGATTTCTTTGTAAAGCCCCCGAACAACCTCTTCAATATCCTGAAGAATCTCAGCGGGAGTGTTCTCGATAGATCCTCTGTTGGCTGTAAGCTTGAGCGCTTGGCAATTGAAAAACGCATGCAGTCGTGTAAATTCCGTACCTTTGGTAGTGACCCAAGCGTTATTCCTCTGGATTGGCATAAAATCTTTACATAACCAAAAGCCATATCTCTCTTGAACCTGATAGCTACCTGCTGGGGCTGCCCAACCCGATCTCCTGATCATTGGATTGCTTTCGTATTTCACGCGACGACCTTCGACAGAAAACACTGCATGGTACTTAATCTCTGGGTTCTTTATTAGGTTACCGATCTTCACAAATCTCTTACAGAAATGATGCGGGGCGTCCACATTTAACTTGTCAAATAACTTAGAAACATCCTCACTCTCAGAGGGGAACACGTGACCAAATTGAAGAGTCTCGAAATCATCTCTGTCGAGACCTTTTAGCCGTAGTTTTGTCTCATTCAAGCTATTGAATCCAAATTCTTTTTCTATACTCCCAAATTTAGTGAACCAGCGAATATGATCCTTGAGCCGCTCGTGAGTAAAGTATTCCTTGCGGTTATTATTATAGCCAAAAATTGTGATTCCTGTCCCACTAACTTTTGTTTCGCTGAGGCTTGGGACAACAATTATCACTGGTATCTGATGACTATGGAGTTTTTTTATTGGTGATTCAAGAGTCGCCACAAGCCTTTGTCCACCTTGTTGCGTATCTACTACTATTTTACTGGCATTAAAATAGACCTTAGTACCATGTCCTTTTTCTCCAATTGAGTTTGGATCTTCACGCCTCGTCGAGTTTCCAAGATCAAAGAATTTCTGCAGTTCTTCTCGGCCCATCCCATCGCCATCGTCATTCATTCGGATTAAAAATGTGGACTCCCCGTCTATATTCTCCACTTCGAATGAAAGCTCAATATTTTTAGCGCGTGCATCAAAAGCGTTGCTAATTGCCTCTCTGATAAGATCTAACGGATTTGCGAAATCGCGAGCGATCTCAACAAACTCTTGCGTCGCATTTACTTGAGGCGTGATTTCGAATTGTACTGCAACCTGCGGCTCTTCTGCCATTTTGCGCCCTCCGAAACGATGTTACCAATCAATTCTATTAGCATAAATCAATGCCCTACGACTGTGGGCATGTTTGACCATACCAAATCGATTGGATGACCCAGAGAGCAAGAATCTCGGTGGTCTGGGCCGAAGCCCCTCCCGCAAGGGAGGGAATGAGAGTAGCCAGGGGTGGACCCTGAGCCGCGCGAAGGGGAAACCCCTGGTTCGCGGCGCATCCACCGAGGAACGTCCCGCAGGGACAGAATGCGCTTTTCGCTTCGTAGAGCACACCTTCAGGCCGGCCCTGGCGGGGCGGCTGTGCTCGGGGACTCGATTCCAGGGGTTCCCCCTTCGCACGGCTCAGGGTTCACCCCTGGCTACTTTCAACGCGCCCCTGCGGGGCGCTTGATCGCCGCGTCGTGCATTCTGGCAAATCAACATAAATCCGGCGATTCCATCGAATTCGGAGACTTGGTATTGAAGTTTAAACTTTGCAAATTCAATCAGTTGTCATCCTGAGCGAAGCGAAGGATCTGTGTTTCCGGCGTCACCCAATGGGTTAACGCAAAACCGCAGATCCTTCGCTTCGCTCAGGATGACAAGTACTTGGAACTATGGATGTTATATGACAGAGAAGAACCCTGAAAAGGGGAAATTCTGCCGGGTTTAGGATCAAATGCTGTTTTTTAGGGATGCCGGTCCAATTGGCTGCGGAATCTCTTCAGGCCACGCTTTGCAGTTTGGTCTCCACCCGCGCCAGACGCTCGGCCAGCATAATGTACGTGCGAGCTTCCATAAGGTGTAGCATTCCCATCATTCCTTTGTGATTCCGCTCTTTTCGATCCTCGACCGTCAAGGGGTGGATTCCGAGTCGAGCTTCAACTACGGCAAGCCTCGTCTCAATGATTTGCAAATCTGGAACAATATAATCCGGGAGAGACAGACGTGATTCTTCGACAAATCCCATGGATTCCTCCCCCTCGGCGTACACCGCCCGTTTGCTTCTACAATCGCAAAGAGTAGAGCACAGGTCAATTCGATTCTACGCCCGAAGGACAAAAAGGAACCGCCATGAGCGCCAAACCGACCGCCAAACCCGCTCCCCGCGGCTTCGACAAGGATCTGGCCGAACTGGAGGCGCTGATTGCCTCTTTTCGGTCCGGTACGCCCTTGGGCGAGGATGGTGCGAAGCAGGTCCGCAAGGCGCTGGCGCACAGGAACAACTATCTCGTCTCCAAGGCGGCCAAATTGGTGGCGGAGGCGGAACTGGCCGCGCTGCTGCCTGAGATTTTGGCGGCCTACGACCGCTTCTTCATCGACGCCGCCTCCAGCGATCCGCAGTGCTGGGCCAAGAACGAGCTGGCGCGCGCGCTGGTCAAGTTGGAGCATCGCCAGAAGGACGCCTATCTGCGCGGCTTGAAGCATATCCAGTTGGAAGGCTCCTGGGGCGGCTCGACGGATACTGCCGGCGCACTGCGCGCCACCTGCCTGCACGCGCTGGTCGATTGCCCCGGCCTGAGCGACTCCGATCTGCTGGCCATTTTCGTGGAATCAATGGTCGACGCGGACAAGACCGTGCGCATGGAGGCGGCCCGCGCCGTGGGCAATGTGGGTGGAGTGAGCGCCGCGCTGCTGCTGCGCCTGCGCATCCATCTGGGCATGGAAAAGAGCAATCACGAAGAGCCGGAGGTGCTGGGCGCATGTTTTTCCGCCCTGCTCTCGCTGGAGGGCGAGCGCGCTGTTGCAGTGGTGGCGCGGGCGCTGAAGGAGGGCGACGAGCTCTCCGCCGAGGCCGCCTACGCACTGGCCGAGGCCCGCACTACGGCGGCCTGGATGGCGCTGCGGCAGCGTTGGCGCGCCGGCGCCGATGCCTGGTTCGCCTCCGTCCTGCTCAGCGCCATGGCCCTGACGCGGCTGCCCGAGGCCATCGACTTTCTTCTCGCCATGGTCGAGAACGACGCCCGCGAGGCTTCCGCGGCCATCGAGGCCATCGGCCGATCAGCTCCCGGCGAGGAGCTTCGCACCCGGCTAACTCAGGCCGTCGCGCAAACCGGTAGCCCGCGTCTGCAAAAAGCGCTCGCCGAGCATCTCCCCGAACCCTCCGCGTAACACAACCGACAATTGAATCCGCAAATTTCTTTTGGCGCTATACTTCTAGTGAAACCGCTGGTGTTGTTTGTGCTGGGAGACCGGCTCAATCTGCCCATGGGAAAGGAGGCCCGGATGAGTGCGACTTCCGCCTTGAAGATCGAAGACGGTCTTTGGAGCCCGCATCTGCGCGATGGACGTTCCGTTGGCTCAGAGTTGGCTGCTTGGCAGAAAAAACCGCAGAGTCGGCCCTATTCTCTCTTCGATGCCTGGAAGATGACACGCATTCTGAAGCGACTGAACCGCGAGTCGGAAGCCATCATTCTGCATTTCGAGCGAATCGTCGAATTGCACTCAGCCCATCCTCTGTCTGGTCTGGAAGCCAAGATGGAATATGGGATGGCCCAGGACTGGATCATGGATGTGCAAGGCGTCTGTGCCATCGTCCTGTCGCTTCAAGCTGGTTTTTCTCACTATGGGTGGTTAGGTGAGAAGCTGAATCGGCTTCGCGCCAATTCGGAACGTTTGCTCGATCTGGCGGATTGGCTGGAAGCGATGAGTAAACCGGAGGAGTTGGAAGCCATATTCGATACGGCTTTGGCGGATCTTGCTAATGGCGATGTGATACCTTGGTCCGCACTGCAATGAAATTGCCGCTGGTGGTTGTTTTCACGAAAGGCGCAGCCAAGAGTCTAGATTCCCTGGATGCCCCCACTCGAAAACGAATCATGAAGAAGATCGATGCGGTTGCTGCCGACCCACTCAACCCACGCCATTCCTATCCGCTTATCGGTTCCAGCAAGCGCGCTGCACGCGTGGGTGGCTTTCGAATCTTGCTGGTAATTCTGGACCCGAATCTACTTGTGGTGGAGATTGAAACGCGCGGACAGGTCTACCGCCGTATTTGACGGGTCTCTTTCCCCACCCAGGCTGGCAGGTTGAATGATTCACAGCCTCGTCATCTGGCGTTTATACTCCCTTCGCAAAAGCCCGTCTTCTTACTGTGTGGTTACAACTTGAACAAAGTATTTGCACGGTATTTGCATTCGCTTGACCTTCCTTTTACAATTGCCGGCGGATACTACTTCCGTGATTCAGAACGCTCGGCAGGTTGTACCGTTGAAGTTAGCCGTCGGCTCCACCTCTCTGGTGGAACTCGCTCTCCCTACCTATCCCCTCGATCTTCCACAGGCTCCGGCCAAACCCAGCATTCATGCCGAGGTGGGCCGCTACCGGGTGCGCCTGGCGGTGGACGCCGCCGACCGCGAGGCCGCCTGCCGGCTGCGCTTCAAGGTCTTCAATATCGAGTTAGGCGAGGGGCTGGAGAGCTCTTACCAGACCGGTCTGGACACCGACCAGTTCGACTCCATCTGCGAGCATCTGCTGGTCGAAGACAAGCAGGAAGCCAACCCCGCCAAGCGTATCGTCGGCACCTATCGCATGCAAACCGGCACGACGGCCGGGCAAAACCGGGGTTACTACTCCGAGCAGGAGTTCAGCTTTGCCCCTTACGAGGTGCTGCGCCCCGGCATTTTGGAGTTGGGCCGCGCCTCGATCGACCGCGAACATCGCACTCCGGAAGTTTTAACTCTTCTCTGGAGGGGGATCGCGCAGTATGCTACTGACATGGGGCTGCGTTATCTGATCGGTTGTTCGTCGCTTACCTCGCAGGATCCGGCCGAGGGCTGGCAGATGTATCGCCAACTCGAGCACTATCGGGTCTCGCCGGAGTTCGCCACCGAACCTACCGCCGCCTACGCCTGTCCCCTCGAATGGGAGGGCGCGGACGCACAGCCGTCATCCAGCGCCCAGGAATCGAATCAAGCCGCATCCGCCACAGCGGAGCCCGAGCCGGTCAAGGTCCCCAAGTTGCTCAAGACCTATCTGGCCATCGGCGCCCGCATCGGCGCGCCGCCCGCCTGGGATCGCGCCTTCGGCACCATCGATTTCCTGACTCTGCTCGATCTCAAAATGGTTTCGCCGGGGGCGCGCAATCGCTTTCTGGCTCCTTTGACACAGTGAGGTTCAGGGCCCTCCGGCGCGCTGTGGCGCTGGCGCTCACCGTTGCCTGGTGCATGGCCGGCCTGGGCCTGATGCGTCTGCGCGGTCCTCTGACTCTGCCCCGCCGCGGTCAATGGGCGCAGTGGGGCGCACGGCTGATCTTGGCCAGTTTGGGAATCGAATACAGTGTCGAAGGCCAGCCGCCGGCGCGCGGCGTGGTCGTCGCCAATCACCTCAGCTACCTCGACATCCTCATCCTCAGTGCGGCCATGCCCTGCTGCTTTGTGGCCAAAGCGGAAATTGACAACTGGCCCCTGTTTGGATGGATCTCCCGCTGTAGCGGCACGCTGTTCCTCGATCGGGCCAGTTTGGCCAGCGCCCAGAAGGTCTCGGATATGATCGCCGAGCGGCTTAGCCTGCCGGTTCCGGTGCTCTTCTTTCCCGAGGGCACGAGCACCGACGGCACTTCCCTGCTGCGCTTCCACTCCCGCCTCTTCGAGCCGGCGATTCTGGCCGAGGCGCCGGTGACCGCCGCTTCGGTGCGCTACATTCTGCACGACGGCACGCCCGAGCGCGAGTTGTGCTGGTATGGTGACGACCCGTTTCTGCCCCACTTGTGGAAGGCGCTGGGTGTGCTTGGCTTCTCTGCCGAGGTGCGCTTCGGCGAACCGCAGGTTTATCCTCATCGCCGTGTCGCCGCCAACTCGACTCACGCCGAGATCACCGCCATGCGCAGCGAGGCCGTCACCACGGAAGAACTGGCGATAGGGTGATCAGAAGCGAAAGAGATACGACGCCTTGATAAAGATCTGGCGGCCGTCGTTGAGCAGCGGGCCGGCGCGTGGCGGCGCGGTATTGTTGGGGTCGCACGAGCCGTTTACGAGACGGTTGCACAGGCTGCGGTCCAGATTCTGCAAATCGTTACTATAGCCCACATAAACCGCGGTGCCGGGATGCGGCAGCCAGGTCAGCAGCGCCTGCGTGGCCACCTCTCTGGTGCGCGGCAATGAAGTCTGCACCGGATTGGCCAGCGTCGAATCGAACTCGGCAATCACCCTTGCCGAGATGGAGCGCGTGAACTGGTAGTTGATCTTGCTGCGCATGGTTTGGGTTTCATAAACCAATGCCCCACCGGCCACGGCGTGGTCGCGATCCAGCAGATAGGTATTGTCCACCGTCAGCGAGCGAATCGGCTGCAGGGTGAAGAGCAACTGCACCGTCTGTTGGTTCAACAGAAAGGGCGCACGGCCAGCCGGCGGGTTGTAATTCACGTTGCCGCTGCGGAACGTCTGCAGGCTGAAGTTGAGCTGCGACCAGGGCGCGCCGCGCACCACCAGACCCACGAAGTTCTCGGTGAAGTTCTTGTAGTCGCTCAGCGCAGAGTAGTTGAGCGGACTGACCGTGTCGGAATTCTGCCCAAAGAGGGGTGCGATGACGATATTGCGCGGCAGCAGCAGAAATGGGTCGAAGCTGGAGTAATGATAGACACGGTCGCCCTGGTGATCGAAAGCGATGTTTTGGCCTGTCTCCAATCCCCAGCTTTGATAAAACTTGTGCTTGGGATACCACTGATAGGTCGAGTGCGTATAGTCGGTGCGCAGGTTCGATGCCTGGATGAAGCCTAACTGGGTTTGAAAGCCGGTGCTGTAATCCTGGTAATTGCTGTAGAGATTGAAGGAGTGTCCGTTGCGGGTTACTTGCAAATCGCTGGCCGGCCCCGCCGTATAACTGGGCGGGGTGCCGCTGTCGACGGTCCCCATGGTGGAGCTTTCCACCATCTGCCCCAGCGCGGTCCAATGCTTGTCGAAGCGCAGGGTGAAATCGACGCCGCCGATGCGGTTCCAGCCGCCGCCGAACTCCTCGTCGGTATACATCAGGCCCAAGCTCGATCCCTTGCCCAGATCCTGGGAGACGCGCCCCACGGCGACCTTGGCCCGATGCCCATAGAGCGGGTCGCCGGGAGCCACGGTTTGCCCCGGCTGGCGGTCGTCGATGGCAAACAGACCCACATTGGTGTGGCCAACCTTGCCAGTCATGCGGATACCGTACTCAGGATGCACGATGTTGCGGGTATAGATCAGCGTAATGGGCGTGGAGAAGTAGTTGGCGTTTTCCAGGAAGAAGGGGCGCAACTCGGGAAAATAGACGGGAAAGCGCTGATCGACGGTAAATTGCGGCTGTTCCGACTCGACATCGCTGAAATCCGGGTTGATGGTCGCGTCGAGCACGATGCTGTCTTTGACGATTAGCTTAGCCTCGCCACCCGCCGTGCCCTCGAAGTGCCGCGAACTGAAAAAGGGATTGGTGGGGTCCACATCGATTAGCGAACGCTCGTTTTGCGCCAGCAGATAGGGATTCAGTTGCAGGTTGTGCGACCCGGTGACGCCCTGGATGCCGTGCAGCGTGCCTTCCTGGCTGAGTACGCCGCTGACGTTGGCGGCGATGTGCGGCCAGTTGTCGGTCTCGCTGTTGCGGGGAAAATTCCGCCAGAAGACCACTCCCCAGTCCGAAGCGCCGATGGGAAAACGCACGCTGCGGAAGGGAATGGCGATCAGCGCCATCCAGCCGTCTTTGGTCACCCGGCCTTCGGAGTCCCATACCGTGTCGTAGCTATAGTCCTGGCCGACGTTCTCGGTCCAGGCGGCGTCGGCCTGCACGCCCGCCGGGTTTACGGTAAAGAGGATGCCCTTGCGCCGGTCTTGAAAGGGATCGAGCAGCACCGAAACATTGTCGTCGTTGAGGATATTTTCGCGCCGCGCCAGGTGGCCGCGAATCAGGCCGGGATGCCGGTCGTGGCAGATGAAGACGAAGTACAGTGTGGTTTTGGTGTGCGCCATCCACACCTCGGTCTTCTCGGTGGCCGGCTGGCCGTCGAAGGGCGAATTCTGAATGAAGTCCTTCACTTCGCCCAGTTTGTCTCTTAGATCCGGGCGCGGCTCCATGTTGGGAAAGTCGGAGAGGCGCAATCCATCGGCGATCAACGGCACCGTCACATCCACCCGCTGCGCCGCCGTGGCCGGTTTGGCCGCCGTCTGCTGGGTATTCTTCGTCGCGGCCGCCAAACTCCCGCATGCCAGACACAGCCCCAGTCCTATCGCCCATCTCCTCATATGTTTAAGGTACGCTATCGGGCTCGCCGCGGTTCCCGAACAGTGCGAGAATTCGCGCCCAATCCGATTCTGATCCGGCGATTTCCCATCGAATGCGATTTCCGCAAAAACAGGCCATTTTCCCGCGTTTTGAGCCTCAAAAAGCTGCCAAAACAGGGGTCAAATCCGTACTCTCTATTTACCAATCGGTACATAGAATGATTTTTTCAAGTTGTTTTTATTGTGGGTCTTAGAAGAAATCAGTGAATCAAAGATTTGGATTTTAGGGGGGAGATGATTTTCGTGCGTTCCAGCTTGCGGACAGAACCATTCTGATTGCAGTATGCGCGCCCCAAATGATATTCCCTGCATGAGTTTCTGGGACGATGGAGACCGGCGCGTCTTTCAGGCCCGCCCTGCGGGGCGGCTGGGCACGGGGGCTTTTTTCCAGGGGTTCCCCCTTCGCGACGCTCAGGGTCCACCCCTGGCTACTTTCATGCCGTTTCGCGGGGACGGCATGCCGCGTTCGGCAATAGTGGGAACAGGGCGTTTTTCTTAAACAACAAAACTCGATTGAGTCCGAATAAACCGCAGATCCTTCGCTTTGCTCAGGATGACAAGTATCAGGATGACAAGTATTTGGGACTATCGATGTTATATGACAGAGAAGTATCCTGGACACGGAAAAGTCTGCCGGATTTAGGTTTATAAGTCCCTATCAAAAACGGTCAACGCGAGAGAAGTGCTCGAAAACATCGTTATCGCCTGGATCGATTCTCGTTTTCTCAGGTTCGGCCTACCACTCGAAGCCTGGCTTCCCTGGTCGACAAACAGGAGTCGATTTCAGGGAGCAAAGGTGCTGTGAGCGGCGTGGCGATGGGAGATTTATCCAAGAAATTGCGGTTTAGGCCTGGCTGGGGGGCGCGCCGGTCGAGCCGCGGACGACGAGGCTGGTGGAGGCCAGGAACTCGCGCTTGATGCGGGGATTGCCGGGCTCTTCGGCTTGCAGGCGCAGAGCCTCGAAGGCGGCTTTGGCCAGGTCCACACGGCTGAGGCGGATGGTGGTCAGCGGCGGCAGGGTGAACTCGGCAAAGTCGATGTCGTCCAGGCCCACCACCGAGAGATCCTGGGGCACGCGCAGATCGGCCATATAGGCGGCGCGGAGGACGCCGATGGCCGTCATATCGTTGGAGCAGATGACCGCCGTAGGCCGCGACGGCTGGGCGCGCAGTTTCTCGAAGCCGGCCACGCCGCCCTTGAGCGTGTGGTCGCACTCGATCACCCATTTCTTCTCGACTTTCAATCCGGCATCTTGCATCGCCGTGCGGAAGTCGTTCTCGCGGGTCAAGGCGGAGTGCAGTTTGTGCGGTCCGGCCAAAAAGGCTATCTTGCTGTGGCCCAGTTCGACCAGATGGTTCACGGCGGCGTGAATACCGGTGGTGTAGTCCATCAGGATGGTGCTGATCTTGGGATTGTCGAGCTTGAACTCGGCCAGCACCATGGGAATATCGTTCAAGATCAACTGGTCGATCACCGGCTCTTCTTCACCGAAGGTGAGCACGGCCACGCCGTCCACCTTACGCTCGATCATGCGCCGCACGCAGCGCGTCAGCACGATGGGATCGCTGTTCGAGCTGCTGACCAGAATCTCGTAGCCATGGGCCACGGCTACTTCTTCGAAGCTCTGGATCAGTTCAGGAAAGAAGGGGTTGGTGATGTTCTCGACGATAATGCCAAAGAGGTGGCTGCGCCCCGAGACCAGGGTGCGGGCGTGGGTGTTGGGAAAGTAATTCAACTGCTCGATGGCCTGCCAGACGCGCTTGGAGAGCTTTTCACTCACCGCCGGGGAACGGTTGATGGTGCGCGAGACAGTAGCGATGGAGACCTTGGCCAGCGCGGCTACGGTGCGAATATCGGGCGTTTTGACGGCGGTCTTGCTGGTTGTCTTGCGGGCCACGAATCCATCCTCTATTGAAAACGAATACAAGTAAAAATCATGTTACAGGATGCGGGAGAGATCTGCGCCAAAAGAAGTGCGGCGCTGGGGCGTCGATCCTTTCCAAGATCGTCCGCCCTGGCTCCCCCGTTGGCGTAGCGTTAACTGCGGTCGGCAATCAACAGGCGCAGGTCGCGCAGGTTGTGGCCGGTGGGTCCAGTGACCACGGCGTCGCCCAGCGCGGTGAACATGGGACAGGCGTTGAAGGCCGCCAGCGAGGCCTTCAGATGGAATCCGAAGGCGTGGGCGCGGGTCACCGTGGTGGGGTCGGCGATGGCTCCGGCCGACTGGGTGTTGCCGTCGATGCCGTCGGAACCGGCGCTGAGTACCACCAGCCGCTCACCCTGGTACTGCTCGAGGTCGAGCGCGCAATCCATGGCCAGTTGCTGGTTGCGCCCGCCGGCCCCCGGAATGCGGTCGAGCGTCACCGTCACCTCGCCCACCGAGATCAGGCAGAGGCGGGGATGCACCTTGCGCAGAGCATGAAAGCGCTGCAACAGATAGCGCGCGGCGTCGGCATAGTTCCAGTCGTCGCAACTGTTGTCCACAACGACGGTATAGCCCGCCTTCTGCGCCAGAGCGCGAGCGTTCTCCACCAAGTCGTGGCTGGACACCAGGATCTCGTAGACCGAGTCGCGAAAGGCCGGATCTTCTTCGCTGAGCACCGAGGCGCTGGTCATGTGCCGAGGCTGCGGCGGCGGCGGCGCGGCGCCCCAAGGCATACGGGGCAGAAACGGCGGACGCCAGCCCTTGTTGCCGGGCGATTCGGGCAGATCCTCGCGCTCGAAGAAGGACGCAACCGACGCCGGCAGCTTGGCGGCGAGATCGTATTTTGTCAGCAGTTGGCGCACTTCCTCCACCGTCGAGTGGTCGGGCGAGGTGGGGCCGCTACTGAGCGCATCGAGCGAGCGCAGCGGCACATCAGGAACCAGCAGGCTGACCTTGGCCGCCTCGGGTGCGGCCATCGCCAGCCGTCCGCCCTTGACCGCGGAGAAATGCTTGCGCAGAGTGTTGACCTCGTTGATGGGCGCGCCCGAGGCCAGCAGCGCCTGATGGAAGGCGATGGTGTCGTCGAGGCTGATCTTGGGGTCCAGCGGCAGATCGAACATCGCCGACCCGCCGCCGGAGATGAGGAAGAAGACCAGCGTGTCTTTTTTGGCCTTTTTCAGCATGGCCAGCGTGGCGCGGGCGGCGGCAAAGGACTCCTCGTTGGGCCTGGGATGACCGCCCTCGAAGTAGCGGAAGCGCCAATTGCGCTTCTTGGGCAATTGGTTGGAGCAACAAATCCCGCGCAGTCCCTGGCGACGGCTCATACGCGCCAGCAGCGTATCCAGCATGGATGCGGCGACCTTGCCCAGGGCAATCACAAAGATGCGCTTGTAGCTGGCCAGATTGATGGTGTCAGGGCCGCTGCCGTCGGGTAGCAGGCGATGCATCGTCTGGCCCTCAAAGCGAATGCGACGGTCGAAGGCCGACCCAATATTGCAGGCGTCGAGGGCTTCAGTGAAGATGGCAGTGGCCTGGGCGTGCAGAGCTTCGAGGGCTGGGTCGGTAACCGGGGTCATTGCAATTGCTCCTTCGCCAAAGCGGTGAGCAGCCAGCCGGCAAGCGCGGACTGCATCGGTTCGAGTTGGCCGCTAAAAAAGTGATCGGCGCAGGGCAGCAACCGCAACCGCTTGGGCTCGGCAGCCGAGGCGGCCACCGCTTCCAACTGGGCTGCGGAGGCGAACCCGTCGCTGTCTCCGCTGAGAAATAGTTTGGGAATGGTACAACCGGCTAGAGATGGATAATGGTACTCGCGGCCCTCGACCTGGGTAGGCAGACCCAGCAGGGCCAGGGCGCGCACTTGGGGATGGCAGGCGGAAGCGCAACAGGCGCTCACCGTCATGGCCGCGCCAAAACTGAATCCCACCGCCACCAGCGGCAGCCGGTATTCGCTGGCAAGCCACTCGAGCGCCGTACGCACATCTTCGCACTCGGCCAGCCCGTCGTGCTCGCCCGCGCTCAGCCCCGTACCGCGAAAGTTGAAGCGCAGCACCGGCCAGCCCAGGCCCCAGGCCGGATCGTTGAGCGCCTTCATGGCGTGATAGACGACCTTGTTATGCAGAGTGCCTCCGCCCAGCGGATGAGGATGACAGACCAGCGCGGCAAAGGGCGCATCGGGCAGGCCCTGGTTCAATAGCGCCTCCAGCCGGCCCGCAGGTCCGCGCAGATCGAGGCTGCGCAGCCGGCCAGGGGTCGCCAAAGATGTCTTAGGAACGGGTGGGGCGAGAGTGCTCATACCACCCCCCATTTTACGCGTTCGTGACGCGGCGAAATGGATTTACTGCGGGCAGCCAGGCACTATGCGTGACCAGAATCACAATGGGAACCCTCTCCTGCCGCGCTCAACCGGCGCAGAGCGCGAGGAATATGCCTGAACTCAATCGCCGCTGCGATATTCTGACAGTACTATGAATGATCGTCTGCCGCTCGACCAACCCACTGAACCGCTTGACCCCGTCCGGTTTACCCGCCTGTTGTGTGAAATCGAGTCCACCACCTTTCACGAGGGTGCGGTGGGCGAGTTTTTGGCCGATTTTCTCGCCCGGCGCGGCTGGACGGTGGAAAAGACTCCCGTCGAGCAGCCCGCCGAAACCGCCGAGCTTGGCCTGCGCTGGAATGTTTATGCCGCCAACGCCGGGGAGACGCCCGACCTGGTCTTCTCTACCCATATCGACACCGTTCCCCCCTATATTCCCTTCCGCGAGGACGACGAGTTCCTCTATGGCCGCGGCGTTTGCGACGCCAAGGGAATTCTGGCTGCCCAGGTGGCCGCCGCCGAAGCGCTGCGCGCGGCGGGCTTTAAGGTCGGTATGCTCTTTGTCAGCGGCGAAGAACGCGATTCGGCCGGGGCCCGCGCCGCCAACGAAACGCCCAAGGGAAGCCGCTTCCTGATCAACGGCGAGCCCACCGACAACCGCCTGGCCCTGGCCTCGAAGGGCGCGCTGCGCGCCTATTTCAAGGCTACCGGCAAGATGGCCCACTCCGCCTATCCCGAACTGGGCGACAGCGCCGTACACAAGATCGTCCACCTCATGGAAAAGGTGCTGGCGATGCCCATGGCGGAGCTGGAAGGGATCGGCCCGGCCACTGTGAACATTGGCCAGATCGGCGGCGGTTACGCTCCCAACGTCATCGCGGACAAGGCCGAGGCGCAGGTGCTGGTGCGTACGGTGACGGATTCGGCTCCGGTAAAAAAGCAACTTATGGAGATCGCCGGCGATCTGGCCACGGTCGAATTCACCCTCGACACACCCTTTCTGCGCCTGCGCTCGGTGGAGGGATTGCCCACCATGGTGGCCAAATTTGCCACCGACATTCCCCACCTGACCAACTGGGGCGAACCGGTGCTGCTCGGCCCCGGCTCGATTCACGTGGCCCACACCCCGCACGAAAAGCTCAGTAAAAAGGAGTTGCTGGAAGCTGTCGATTTGTATATTCAAGTGGCCAAGCAACTGCTGGGGTAGATGCGGGCGGTTCGATGAAATTGGCTCTTGCAGCGCGTCCCAAATGGGCCTAGCATGGAAGAAGTCCGGTCCGCAGGCGGTAACCTGCGAACCGGAGCTAGTACAACCGGGCTACCGATGAAGCGACTGCCAGAGCCTCACAGCTTTGGCGGCCAGTTCAAGGAGAACCCCCAGTGAGTTCAGTACAGCGTTCAGTGTACTGACCCAACGGTTCGGTGACGATGTTCTAGGCATCGTTACCCTCCCAATCAAGCGAAGGCCTCGGGCGCAATCCGGGGCTTTCGCCGTTTCTGCGGCTGCTTTTCTGCCGCAGCAAACAATATGAGCCCAATCGGGCTCGCTGGGAAGATGGAAATTGGCGCCTTGGGCGGATGGTTTTGCGACCCGATAACCGCTGATCCTTCGCTTTGCTGCGAATGAACGGTGCCAAGCATGCTGCGTTTCGCCGCGCCACCTGCGGCACGCCCTAAATCGCCCCTGCGGATCTTGCGGGCCTGCGTCCCATTCTTGAACTGCTTTTAACAACCCGGTTGACTATCTGCCTGCACAAATATTTTGCTTCGCCGATAACCATTCCAGACTGTCACGACATCCGCATCCGCGGAAAAAACGCATGTCATCAAAGCCGCACTATTTGTCCTTTATCCCCCCGAACCAGGAGATCTTCTTCATGAATCGCATGTCGATGAAGCGCAAGCTTCTCATCCTCAGCGGCGCAGGCATTTTGGGCCTCATCCTCTTTGCCGCTTTGGCGTTTTTTACCGTGAGCCAGATTCAGGTCGGCTCCGATTTTTACGAGCAAAAGCGGCTCTCCAACTCTGTTGCGGCGGATTTCGAGAACCCGCCGCAGTCGCTGCAGAAGGTCTATTCGTTGGCCGTCGAGGCGGCGGATGCGGCCACGCCTGCCGATAGTCAGGCGTACATCACCCAGATTCGCGATGCGCGCAAGGATTACGAGAGCGGCCACCAACACTACGTGCAGGTGTTGCCGCCGGGGCCATTGCACAATCTGGTGGCCGGAGAAGCCCATACCGCGACCGAGCTTTGGTACGAGACGGCCGAGCGCGAGTTCTTCCCGGCACTGCTGGCCGGTGACCATGCCCGCGCCGAGGCAGCCCGCACCGGCGCCATGGAAGCCGCTTATCGTCGCGACGCCGCCGCCGTCGACCAGATCACCCAGTTGACCAACGATTGGGATGCTGCCAACGACCTGGCCGCCAAGCAGTTGGTGCTGCATCGCACGGTGCAGATGATCGTGGTTGCGGTGGTCTTGCTGCTGGCATTGATCCTGCTCAGCGTCCAAATTGTTCGTGGGATGGTCGGCAGCATTGCGCAGATTCTGGGCCACCTCGAAGCGCTCGCAGACTGCGACCTGAGCGAGTCGATCGAAGTAAGCGGCGCCGAGGAGTTTGCACACATGCTGGGAGCACTGCAGAAGAGTGTTTCCACCTTCCGCGAGGTGCTGGGATCGATCCGCACGGGAGCGCAGTTGGTGGCTGCTGCCACGACCGAATTGGATGCCACCACCCACGAATCCGCGGCGCACGCCCGCGACAACGAGGCGCAAACCCAACAGGCCGCCGCCTCGATCGCGGAGATGTCCGCGGCCATCCAGGAGGTAGCCCGCCATGCCGAGGCCACGGTCGAGTTTGCCCGCAACACCGAAGCCTCCGCGAACGACGGGAAATCGGTGGTCGCCGAAGCTGTCCAGGCGGTGCGCAGTATCGCCGAGGCCACGCACCAGGTCGAGCAGCGCATCAACTCCCTGGGGCAGCACAGCGCCAAAATCGGCCACATCGTGACCACCATTGAAGAGATTGCCGGACAGACCAATCTGCTGGCCTTGAACGCCGCCATCGAGGCCGCGCGCGCCGGTGAACATGGCCGCGGCTTTGCTGTGGTTGCCGGCGAGGTCCGCCGTCTGGCCGAACGTACGACACAGGCTACCAACGAGGTCCGGCAGATGGTGGGCGCGATTCAGCAGGAGACCGAGTCCACGGTGCATGCCATGCGTTCCGGAACCTTGCAGGTGGAAAACGGCGTGAGCAAAACCGAAGCCACCGGCAACATTCTCGATACCATTCATGGTCTGGCGTGCAGATCCGGAGAGCAGGCCGTGCAGATCGCCAGCGCCGCATTGCAGCAATCTGCCGCCGTAAACGAGATTCACACCAACATCGACTCAATGGCCAGGTTCGTCGGCCACACCTCGCAGGCAGCCGACCAGACTGCCGAGTCGTGCACGTCGCTCTCCAAGCTGGCCGCCGACCTCAATGGCTACTCGGCGAAGTTTCGTCTGCCGGAAGATCGCTCCCAGAGTCGCAGGTAAAAGCCCTGCGGGATATTCAGGATTTGTCTGTGCTCAACCCAACCAGCCGCTCGACGATGCGCTGGGCGGCGTCGGGGTGGGCCTGGGTGCGCGCGGCGGATGCCATCGCGGCCAGACCATGCGGGCTTTTCAACAAACGGACGAGCGTCTCCAGCAGTTTGCCGGGATCGTTCAACTCGCGCTCCTCCAGCATCACTGCTGCGCCGGCGCGGACCATCTCCTCGGCATTGCGCTTCTGGTGGTCGTCAGCGGCGGCGGCAAAGGGAACCAGCAGCGAGGGCTTGCCCGCCGCGGCCAGTTCCGCCACGGTGGAAGCACCGCTGCGCGCCAGCACAAGATGCGCCTGGCCGAAACGCGCGGGCATATCGTCGAGAAACGCACTCACTTCCAATCGTGATGGATCGACGCCGCTGGCGGCGTAGGCGGCATGGGTGGTCTCCAGATGGCGCGCGCCGCATTGGTGCAGCACGGTCAATCCGGGAACGGCTTCGAGCAAAGCGGCGACGATGTGCGGCAAGTTCTCATTGAAGATGCGCGCGCCTTGAGAACCGCCAAAGACGAGCAGATGCGGCTCAGTTGAGGTGGGCGGCTTGAGCGCAAAAAACTCCGGACGCACGGGAATGCCGGTAACCTCGGCGTTGCGGAACCACATCGATGCGGAGGTGAAGTTGACCGCCGCGGCTTGCACGCGCTTGCCCACTAGGCGATTGGCCAGTCCGGGCATGGCGTTGGGTTCAAATGCCATCGCCGGAATGCGCTGCAGAATCGCCGCGCCCATCGCCGGCCCCGAGGCGTAGCCGCCCACGCCGAAGACCACGTCAGGGCGGAACTCGCGCAGCAGCTTCATGCAGGCAAAGAGACTGAGCGGCAGAGCTGCGCTGGTGCGCAGCCGGGTCCACAACGAGACATTCTTCAGTTGTCCCACTTGAACCAGATGCAGTTTGAATCCCGCTTGCGGAACCAGGCGGCTCTCCATGCCCCGCGCCGTGCCGACAAAGAGAATCTCCGCATCCTGATGGGCCTTCAGTTCGCGCGCCACGGCCAGCGCCGGAATGATGTGCCCGCCGGTGCCGCCGCCCGCAATCAATACACGCAAATTCGACAATGCACTGCCTTTCAATAGAAATCGTCCTTGTCGGGGAGATCGTGGCCTCCGCGCTTGGCGTCGGTATAGATGAAGCGCTGTTCGATCCATGCCAGCACATAGCAAACAGTGATCAGCATACAGTCGATAGGTGTGAGCCACATATGTCTGCCCCAGAAGGGCTCGCTCAGCCACGCTGGCAAGGTCTGACCCGCAGCCAGATAGAGATGGGTTCCGAATAATAGAAGGTCGAAGACCAAGCCCAGAAAGAGAATATGGACCACCACAATTCGTCGCATCGGGGTAACGTTCCGGGCAGAGAGGATCGGCGATCTGTCACCATTCCACGTGAAGCCCAGTGCAAACCCGCTGTAGACGAAGAGGATCAGAATATACAGCAGCCACATGTACGGCTGGTGCGGATCGACAAACATGGTCTTCCACCTCTTCACATTCTGCGGCGAATGTAGTCAACCCCACGCTGAAGCGCGGGGCTAACATCCACTGCGCCTACGGCGCGGTCGATGGGCTGCTACCGGCAGGGATCGCTGCAACTCGGGCCCCTTTGAGGAACCGCAACCTTAAAGCCTCCAACTCCCCTGCAACCTGCGGCGAAGAGCGACATTGCTGAAAGACCTGCCGCAGGGGCTAAAGCCCATTACTTATTATCTGCGTCTTACGGCACGACTCAAGTCGTGCCCTGTTACAAAACTTGCCTGATTATCCAGACCATTGGTCTGGCACCCCTCTACCGGAGAATACTTACACACTGTCCCTGATCCCTGTTCCCTCGTTCCCTCGTTCCCTGCTTCAATCCACTTTCCGGCTGATGTTGAGCAGGATTCCGATCTGTGCCAGGGTCACGGCCAGCGAGGTGCCGCCGGAGGAGATCAGCGGCAGCGGAATGCCCTTGGTGGGCACCAGCGAGAGCACCACGCTGATGTTGAAGAAGGCTTGCAATAATATCGCGGTCGTAATGCCGAAGGCGGTCAACCGGGCGAAGGGGTCGCGGGAGCGGAAGGCGATGCGCAGGCCGCGGATGCCGAAGACCACAAAGAGAAGTACAATCGAGACCGCGCCGATGAAGCCCAGTTCCTCGGCGATATTGGCGAAGATGAAGTCGGTGTGGGCCTCGGGCAGGAAGAAGAGTTTCTGTTGGCCGTCCATGTAGCCCGCGCCGGTGAGGCCGCCGGAGCCCACTGCGATCAGCGACTGGTTAATGTGAAAGCCCGCGCCCTGAGGGTCGGCATCGGGGTTGAGAAAGGCCAGCACCCTCCTCCAGCGCCAGGAGACGAAGAAGAGCAGCGCAATCACGCCCGGCAGCGCCGCACCCAGCGCGATCAGCAGGTACTTCCACTCCATGCCGGCCAGCACCAGCATCATGGCGGTGACACCGGCCAGCACCAGCGCCGTGCCCAGGTCGGGCTGCTTGACGATCAGCAGGATGAAGAAGACCGGCATCACAGCCGCCGGCAGCAGGGTGCGCCGCCAGTCGTCGATCAGGTGAATGCGCTTGTGCAGAAACCAGGCCAGAAAGAGGATCAGCACCGGCTTGGCGATCTCCGAGGGCTGAAAGGTGAAGAAGCCGCCGAAGCGAATCCAGCGGTGGGTATTGTGCGAGTCGCGGAAGAAGTAGACCAGCACCAGCAGAAAGCTGGTGATGCACAGCGCCGGGTAGATAAACTTGGGCGAGTTGAAGCGGGTGTAATCGAACTGCGTCAGTCCCAGCATGGCCAGCACACCGAGCAGCGCCCAGATGGCCTGCTTGCCGACAAAGGTGTAGGGGGAGTTGTAGCGCTCCTGGGCCATCACCGCCGAAGCGGAGAAGACCATCACCAGCCCGGCCACGATGAGCAGCAGGGTGATGAAGAACATCCACTTGTCGACCCCAACCAGCTTGGCCATGGTTTCTGCCCGATCAACCTTTCGCCAGTTCCTTGAAGACGCGGCCGCGGTGCTCGTAGCTTTCGAACTGGTCGAAGCTGGAGCAGGCCGGGGCCAGCAGCACCACTTCCCCGCTGTGCGCTGCGGCGGTGGCGGATTGCACTGCCTTTTCCAGCGTCTCGCAACTCAGCAGCGAGACCACCCCGCGCAGTTGCGACTCGATCTTGGCCGCCGCCGCGCCGATGGTGTAGACGGCGCGCACCCGGTCCTTGAGCAGCGGAGCCAGTTGGGTGTAGTCGGAGCCCTTGTCTTTGCCGCCCAGAATCAGGTGAATGCCGGAAGAAAAAGCGGCCAGCGCCTTGGCCGTAGCGTCCACATTGGTGGCTTTGGAGTCGTTGTAGTAGTCCACGCCGTTGCGCGTTGTCACATACTCCAGGCGGTGTTCGACGGCGTGAAAAGCCTCGATGACGGTGCGGATCTGCTCCGCTGCCACGCCCGCCAGCCGGGCGGCACAGACCGCGGCCAGCACGTTCTCCACATTGTGCGCGCCCTTGAGGGGAATGCCGCTCAGCGACATTACGCGTTCCGTTGCCGCATCCTCGGCGGCCCGATAGACCACCAGGCCCTGCTCCAGCCACGCGCCCTGGGAGACCGGGTGCTCGACGGAGAACCAGTAGACCTTGGCTGCGGAACGTGCGGCAGCGGCAGCGGCGCGGGCGTTGTCGGCATTCAGCACCAGGAAGTCGTCGACAGTCTGCGCGGCAAAGATGCGCTCCTTGGCCCGCGCATAGTTCTCGAAGCTGCCGTGGCGGTCGAGGTGGTCGGGGGTAATGTTGAGAATCACGGCAATGGCCGGGCGGAACTCCTCGGTGGTCTCCAGTTGAAAGCTCGATACCTCGAGCACCGACCAGGTTTCCGGGGTGCTGTCTTCAATCAGCGCCACCACGGGGACGCCGATATTGCCGCCCACCAAAGTGGGTTTTCCCGAGGCTTTGAGGATCTCGCCCAGCAAAGCCGTGGTGGTGGTCTTGCCATTGGAGCCGGTAATGGCCACCGATTTGCCTTTGAGGAAGCGCGCGGCCAGTTCCAATTCACCGATCACCGCCAGGCCGAAGCTCTTGGCCTGCACCAGTTCGGGCGTATCCAGCGGCACACCGGGAGAGACCACGATCAGGTCCTGGCGGCGAAAGGTGAGCAGGCCGTGGCCGCCGGCCTCGACCATGATTCCCTCTTCGAGCAGCGCGGGAATCTCCTTGGCCAATTGCTCGGCGCTGCGCACATCCGAGACTGTGACCAGGGCGCCGCGATGGCGCAGAAACAACGCCGCCGCCAGCCCGGATTTGCCCAGTCCCACAACCAGAACCTTCTTGCCCTTCAAATCCATCATGCTCATCTGTCCTTGGCCTGCGGCCTCGATGGTTTCTCTCATTGTGCATCGCGCGGGGCGCGGCGCACGCTGCTCTAACGCAGTTTCAATGTCGTGAGTGCAAACAGTGCAAACACCAGCGCGCCAATCCAGAAGCGCGCAATCACTTTGGACTCGTGCCAGCCCAACTGCTCGAAATGATGGTGCAAAGGCGCCATCTTGAAGATACGCTTTCCGTTGCGCAGCTTGTAGCTGCCCACCTGCAGGATCACCGAGGCCGCCTCGAGGATGAAGATGCCGCCGATAAAGGGCAGCAGCAACTCCTGGCGAATGATCACCGCAACCGTGCCGATGGCCCCGCCCAGCGCCAGCGAGCCCACGTCGCCCATGAAGATCTCCGCCGGGTGGGCGTTATACCAGAGAAATCCGATCGACGCACCCACCATCGAGCCGCAAAAGACCGTCAACTCGCCCACCATGGGCATGCGCTGCAACTCCAGGTAGTCGGCAAAGACCACATGGCCGCTGACGTAGGTGAGCACGGTCAGGGCGGCGGCGGCGATCAGCGTGCAGCCGATGGCCAGCCCGTCGAGCCCGTCGGTCAGGTTGACGGCGTTGGAAGCGCCCATCAGCACGAAGATCACGAAGAGGACAAAGGGCAGAAAGGCCAGAAAACCCAGGTGCGGCAACCCTCCGCCCCAGTGCCACAGCAAGTCGGGCCGCCAGCTTTTGATGAAGGGCACCGTCAACTGCGTGGAAAACATCTTGAACTGCTGCAAAACCACCAGTGCAATGGCCACCGACGCCCCGGCCAGCCCCTGGCCCAGCAGCTTGGCGCGCGCCGTAAGGCCCAGGCTGCGCCGCTTGACGACTTTAATATAGTCGTCGGCAAAGCCCACCGCGCCAAAAGCCAACGTGGCGAAGACGGTGATCCACACAAAGGGATTGGTGGGGTCGGACCAGAGTACGGTGGGCAGCAGAATCGCGATGGCGATCAGAACTCCGCCCATGGTGGGGGTGCCGGTCTTCTTCAGATGCGTCTGCGGTCCATCCTCGCGGATGAACTGGCCGATCTGGAACTCCCGCAGCTTCTGAATCACGTACGGCCCGATGAAGAGCGCGATCAGCATCGCCGTCAGCGAAGCAAAGGCGGTGCGGAAGGTCAGGTAGCGGAAGATGCGGAACGGGTGAAAGAACGGAAACAGCTTTTCGTAGAGCAGCCAATAAAGCAAGGAGCCTCCCAAGCCGAAATAGGGCGGGGTTTCAGCTTGATTCTACTAGCCGGACGGGGTGAAGGAGCGTGGAAATCGCGCACCATGAACAAGCTCGCTGTGCGCCTCCCACACTACGGAGTTCTGGGAGCATTTCCAGCCCGGCTGAGCTGCGGCGCTGCTCCCGGCAAAACCGCCACGCGCTTGATTCGCTTTCACTTGTTTTGAATAAACCGCAGAAATGGTAGGCGAGGCAGGGCTCGAACCTGCAACCCCCGGCTTAGAAGGCCTATCCAGGGCTTTGGCTTCAGGTACTCAATTCTCCCATAGACTACTCTGTTTCAATAAGATACGTGAGTTCGTTGCTCCTTGAATTTGCCCTGGATTATGCTCATTCCCCAACTGGGGTCCCCTCCAAAGTCCCAACAGTGTTTGACTCACTGGGCGGGAGCCCAATAACGCTCAAAAGGGCTCGCGGCCGATGAATTCTCACTCGATGCCAATAAACTGCTTCGAATCGCCGTGATTAAAGGAAAAGTCTCGGTGACTCCTACGCGCTTCAGCGTAGATCAAACCGAATTTATCCGTCAGGTAAAGTCCCATATCTCTGCAGATAAATGGGTCGGGAAAGAGAAGCGCTGAATCGTACCTTGGTGGCGGGAGGCTCCGGTCCCAGTGATGTTTTCAGACCACGATGACGGTGCTCCCGGTCCCTCGCTCGAATTTGGGGAGCTGGGAGGAATCGGAGAATGGAAGCGCCGCTCTATAATTGGGCCATCTCGAGCTACGCGCCCAACTCCGGGGCCCCCGCGGACTGCCTTTCGTCCGTGGGGTGGAACACCGGGGCCCCCGCGAACTGCCTTTCGTCTGTGGGGTGAAAGTGGCGACGTGCTGACAATGAACGATGCGGTGATGGGAAGCTGGACCTACCAATACGACGACTTCAACCGTCTGACCGGCGGTGCGGCGGCCTCCGGCTTTGCCGCGGGACTCAATCTGGGCTGGAGCTACGACCGCTACGGCAACCGGGGCCCCCGGCGACAGGTCTTCGTCGCTGGGGTGGATAACCGCTGGGCGCAGAACGCCACGGGCAGCGGCGGAGCGGGCGCCGTGCAGCCGCAGCTTTCCTTTACCGGCAACAACAACCGCGTCGACGGCTGGAACTACGACCAGAACACCGGCAATCCGGGGTCCCCAGCGAGCGGTTTTTGCTCGATGGGGTGGAAGCCGGGGTCCCCGGCGAGCGGTTTTTGCTCGATGGGGTGGAAGCCGGGGTCCCCGGCGAGCGATTTTTGCTCGATGGGGTGGAAGCTGCTCAACGACGGCCGCAACAGCTACACCTACGACGCCGAGAACCGCATCGTCACTTTCAACGGCCAGCCCACATACGTCTACGACGCCGAGGGCCGCCGCGTGGCCAAGCTGGGTTCCGGAGGAACGGTGACCGCCAGCTACATCCTCGGCCTGGGCGGCGAACAGGTGTCTGAGTTGAGCATCTCGGGTGCGTGGGTACACAGCAACGTCTTCGTAGGCGGACGACTGCTGGCCACCTACGTGGGACCGGCCGAACCTGCTGCCGCGGGATACCACTTCCACCTCACCGACTGGCTGGGCACCAAGCGCATGCAAGTCAGCCCCGGCGGAGGCCAGGACGAAACCTGCACCAGCTACCCCTTCGGCGACGGACTCAATTGCACCGGCCCCGACGCCACCGAACACCACTTCACCGGCAAAGAACGGGATACCGAATCCAGACTCGATTACTTCGGGGCTAGGTACCTTGACTCTAACCTCGGCAGGTTCATGACGCCGGACTGGTATCCCGACCCCACAGAGATACCGTACGCAAACCTGGGCGACCCACAAAGTCTGAATCTGTACTCTTACGTTCACAATGATCCGAATAACGGGATCGATTCCGACGGGCATTGCAGCAGCGGCGTCGCGACTTCAAATTGTATGGACCCTACCGAGTACGGGGGCATGGCAGGGTTCATGATGGGCGAAGAGTACTCGGCCGCCGCGCACGATGCGTGGAGTAATCTTCCCTCGGCTGAACAGGATGCTCTCGGGACTCAGGGTCTTGGATTTCTGGATTGGGAAGCGTTGCGTTCGCCTGATTGGGGATATGTTCGGGCCAACATGGACACTGGCTTTGCCATTATGGGATGGTACCCGATAGACGTAGTGATGCGTGGCCTTCTAGCTTGGCATGGAACCCTTGGTCTCGCCGGACACAGCGCTCTCCTAGACGAGAGGGGGGGACACCAATGGGAGGTTCTTGGAGTACGGAATAAGGGAGGGGGGAGAAAAGCAAATCAACAGGTCCGGGACACCTACGGGACCGATAGGCAGTCAAAGGGTGAGAAACACCGAGAGTGGCTGTCTCCCGAGCATTACTCGACGTTCACGGCACGAGCGACAGCTTTCAAAAACCAAAAGCCCTCTTGCCCATCGTGCGGTGCGGATTACAAACTGACATCGTACAACAGTAACACGTTTGTATTCAACATGCTCAGCCAAAATGGTGTTCGCCCTCCGTCCTCATCGAACTACATAATGTTCGGGTACAGCCAGCAGCACGGCGCTTGGTAGGGTAAACCAGAGAAGCACTGAAACTTCGCGCATGGTCGTTTATTGGGGGATTGGACATGAGGAGATTTAACATTCCCATTGCACTTCTCGTCGCTATCGTTTTCCCGCGGTTTATACAGGCGCAAAAATACGATCTTCCGCGGTTGCCCGGAGCGGAGTTATTGGTTGAGGACTATCAACCAGACAGACTCTTGTTTACTGCCGAACACAAGACACTAACACTTCAAAATGATGGGATGGGCTTGAGGTGGATCCCTACGATTTCGGCGGACGGGAACGTTGTCGCTTCCGCTCATCGTGTCCCCGGCGACCCTTCACCTGCACCCAAGGTGATGCTCAGTACCTATTCAGTTTCGGACGGAAAATGGACCGAATACCCGGATTTCGAAGGCGTGGAGGGATCGGTTGCCATCTCTCCTGATGGTTCGAAGGTGGCGTGCGTCACGCGAGATAAACAGTTGCGGTTAGCAGACCTACCTCGCTTCCGCTTCAGAGTCCTCAATCTTAGAACTGGACAAATTACTGTAATCCTAGAATCGAAGGACTTGCCAATGGGTCTTAGTTGGTCCTCCAATGGCCGACGTATTGCCTTCGATATGTGGCCGCCCGATCATCGGCTTGGATCGGAAATCCGCGCAATTTACGTTGCCGATCTCGAAACTGGCAAAATCTCGCAGATCGGCGTCGGGCAGTCTCCATCTTGGTCGCCTTCCGGAGAATGGATTGCATACGTCAGCTACATCGAAGGGGCAGATCATCACCAAGACTGGAATTATTATGGCGGGCGGTATTACGCGAATAATGATTTTCAAATCAGTCTTATGAGTCAAATCGGTACACTCTCGCGAGCGCTGATGAGATTCCATACCGAAGTGGTCCCAAATTTGAAGCCCGTGTGGTCACCGGATTCCAGAACGCTTCTCGTAAATGAATCGCAGAACCCAGACAAGGGCACGTTCAACATCTACATGCTGGACCTTATCACTGGGAAGGCTATGAAGAAATTCAAGAACGTAGGTCCAGTCTACGCTTGGGTAGAGGCGAGGCCGTAGCAATTGTGATCAGACAAAATTGGTGATCAGACAGAATTCCATCCGGGCGTGAAATAGGGCGTCCGAGTAGTGCCGTAACGGGTTACTGGATCTTGTTGGAGCCGAAACTGAGGGCGGGTTCTATAAAAGGGGATGTCAAGTAAAAACACTTCACCTGATCCGCCTGGGGAGGATAATTTTCTGACATCCAGCCCCTGTTGGCGGCGGTCATGCACTTTGCCGATGCCCGCTCAGTCGTGTGCCAAAAAGAATGCCGGAGGTGAATGATGAAAAGATGGGGTGTTGTTGCTGGGATGATCGTTATGCTGAGTCTTCCGTGGTCAGTAACCTCCGTGGAGGCGAAGATGGATAATCTTCCGCGAATGCCGGGGGCAACCTTGCTGACGGGGTATCCTCCCGGCACCCTCATGGTCACTACCGGTGATGCAACGCTGAAGCTGCAGACGGAAGGTGGAAATTCCTATGTGTTGCCGAGCTTGTCAGCCGATGGGAATCTCGTCGCCTCCGCCCGTTATGCTGATCTTGCCTCGACTGTCCCGAGGGCATTGCCTCTCTTGACCGTGGGCGTCTACTCCATGATCGAGAAGCAGTGGAGGGACTATCGAAACCTCGAAGTACAGGGCGGGAGTGTTGCGATCTCTCCGGATGGCTCCAAGTTGGCCTACCTTGCGCGCAGCACGAATGGAGCGCCTGCTCGCATCCATTTCCTAGACCTCAAGACAGGGGCCGTCAGTATTGGTCCCGAATCGACGAAGTACACCGGCGACATTACCTGGTCGCCCGATGGCCGTTGCGTCGCCTTCGATAGGGCGACTGAGATCGAGAGGTCGCCAAGCGGAAAACCGCCTTCGCCGCCGATGGCGATCTTCGTTTTCGATGTTGCAACCGGAAAAATCTCGAAGATTGCCGATGGCATGTCGCCTTCCTGGTCGCCATCGGGAGAATGGATTGCCTTTTACGATTATTGGCCAGATCGAGATAATGTTAAGACCAGTTGGCATCCCGCAAATGATAACCGTGTCAGCGTGATCCATCCCGACGGGACGGGGCACAAAGTTCTCGTGACCTTCAAACCCGAAGTGTCGCTCAGCGTGGCGCCGGTATGGTCTCCAGATTCAAAGTCGATCCTCGTCAACAAGTCCCACGATGCCGACAAGGGCACGATGGACATCTACCTGCTCGACATCGCCACCCAAAGGCTCACGAAGAAGTTCGGGAACACCCCACCGGTTTTTGCCTGGGTAGCGGCGAAGTGATCGGCGGACGGATAAAGCACTGGCAGCGTCCGGGGCGGGTTCTATAAAAGGGGATGTCAAGTAAAAACACTTCACCTGATCTGCCTGGGGAGGATAATTTTCTGACATCCAGCCCCTGTTGGCAGCGGTCATGCACTTTGCCTGGGCATGGTTCTGCTTTTTCCTTCTTGGGAAGTTTTTCGGAGTCATTTGCCTTCACATTCAT
>Ga0181520_10002084_pt1 | contig 38530 bp, 23 predicted proteins | sample PEATcosm2014_Bin_29_FD_132451 | JGI IMG/M metagenome (GOLD analysis project Ga0181520, IMG submission 132451) | Peatland microbial communities from MTU Mesocosm Facility, Houghton, MI, USA - PEATcosm2014_Bin02_30_metaG | ecosystem: Environmental > Terrestrial > Soil > Wetlands > Peat | place... | reverse complement strand
GGTCGATATTGCCAAGCGCGCCCTACGGAAGATCAAGCAGATCTATCGTTACGCTGTAGCTAACGGGCACTTGAAGCTCAGTCCTGCGGCCCAAATCATCCCGAGCGACATCCTCGTCACTGTTCCGGTTCAGAATTTCGCGTGCGTCGATTCAAGAGAATTGCCCCAGTTGCTGAAGAATATCGAGGTCTATTGTGGCAATCCCCTCACCCGGCTTGCGATGAAGCTGATGACTCACACCTTTACCTGGACCACCGAGATGATCCTTGCGCAATGGAGCGAATTTGACTTCGACTTTCGCCGCTGGACGATCCTGAAAACCCCCAGAAAGGGCAAGAAGACCCCGCTCATTGTCACGCTCGCAGAGCAGACGATTCAAATTCTTGAACTCATCCGTCAGATCAGTGGAAAGAGCCGCCTCGACGCGATCACCCCTCAAACAGGCGCTTACTACATCATGGACCGCGGCTATCTCGACTACGCCCGGCTCTATCGTGTCCACATGGCCGGAGCGTTCTTTTGTCACCCGCGCCAAGCGCAGCCTCGACGCCAGTCGGATCTACTCCGGGCAAGTAGACAGGCAGACCGGCCTCCTCGCCGACCACTCCATTGCCCTCAACGGCGATGAAAACCATAACTCAGATCACGCGAACTTAATAAGTTGAAGACTCCTCCCTACTCAATAGGCAGACATGGGTAATCAACGATCGACACGAAACCGAGTCGGATGCGCAGGAATCCACGCATCCGACCCCAAAGAGGCAATAGAGAATCAATGAGCTTGCATTAGAACGTGAGCCGGGCGCTGAACTGCATTTTGCGGGGTTGATTGGCCTGCCCTGAGTATTCTCCAAAGCTTGCGGAACCAACGGTTGCGTTTGGAGCGGTGAAATAGACGGAGTTGGAGATGTTGAAGGCGTCGGCTTGAATCGAGAGCTTCAGCAACTCGCGGATCTGGATCTCTTTGCGCACGCTCAAGTCGGTGTCGGCAGTGCGCGGGGCAAACAGGTTGAGCGGAGCCGTGCGGGCGGCGTTTCCGTAGGTACCGGCCGCCGGATTTACAAAGGCCGCGCCGTTGAGGTAATGGGTTGATGTGGCCGCTGCCGCGGTGGTAGGCCTGCCGTTCTGCCACGGGCTCCCACCTGCCCAGGTGACGCCCGCTAATGAACCGACCGACCCCGGAGCCGTGTAATTCGGATAGCAGGAAGCATCGATGATGCTGTACCCGGTGCAACTTCCGGCCACCGAAATCGGAGCGCTGGATGCCTCCTGCACGATTCCGGAGATCTGCCATCCGCTGATCGCACTCCGCAGCACCGGGTTGTCGCTGTTCAATCTGTGACCGACGCCTAGAGGCAGCCGATACACGACTGTTCCCTGGGCGACATGCTTGCGATCAAGCGCACCCACCGACCACTCCAGGCTATCTTCTCCAGGAACCCGAACACCTGCCAGATCGTCCATTTCCTTGCTAAAGGTGTAGTTGACCATGAAAGTCAAACCACCTGACATGCGTCGGTTGAACGACACCTGGAGCCCTTGATACGAGGAGTTCCCTACATCAAGCCAGGGATCGCTAAGACTGGTGTATTGTGGGTACGGCTTCAGCGCCTGAGCCACCGTTCCTACAAAGTTTGGGAACGGAAGGGTAGACAACAACCCTGGAAATACGGCTTGCACCGCGGACAGCACCGTGGGACTCTCAACGCCGGTTGTTGTGTTGACTAATGTGCTGTTGAGCGTTGCTCCGAGGGGAAGGTACTTCAACGGCACCTGGTTGGTGAATGGTCCAGCTACAGCCGCGCCGGGCAGATGATGGCCTACCGTGCCGGCGTAAGCGACGCTCAATGTCATGTTGGACGAAAAAGAGTGTTGAATGTTTATGGTCCAATCATGGTATTGCGGCGCAATGCCGCCTTTCAATGGGTCACCATAAACCAGGGTTTGTGCGGAGCTCGGGCCCAATCCCATCGGATTAGCCGCACTTCCGATGGCCCCTGGCGAAAGGATGTTGCCGGTTCCGTAACTCGGGTTGAGGAATGGGGGGGCAGTAGGATTGCCGGGGTAGCCGTTGTCCCATGACCCGTCGATTACATACCCGTTGGAGTTGACCGGTCCCGTCGGGTTGGTGCCGGCACCAGGAGCGGTATAGAGCGCGCCCTGTCCAGTTGCCGTGCTACCCAGTGAGCCAGAGTTGTCAAATCCGATCTGGCTCAGGCCCTGGCGTCCATTCGTGCGCCCACCCACACCGCCAGCGTGCGCGTAGTAGATGCCGTACGAGCTTCTGATCACGGTTTTGTTATCGATGCTATAGGCAAAGCCGACACGGGGTGCGAAGTTCTTGTAATGCGTTGCCACCGGTGTCTTGCAGCCGCAACTGTCAGGGCCTCTTCCTGCAAACTGCAGTGCTCCCAAGGTATTGCCGGCTGCAGGATTTGCAATGTTAGGGTTGAAGAAGGACTGGTAGTTATGAACTTCGGTAAAGGGAGTCCAGGCATCCCAGCGCAAGCCAAGGTTCACGGTCAGCTTCGGTGACACCTGAATATTGTCCTGAACATACGGAGCGCTGGTCTTGTAACGTCCCCCCGTCTCGGCGACCGCATTCTGAGTTACAGCGGCGCTGTCGACCATTCCCAACATGAAGCTCGCGTAATCGGCGCCGGAGGTAGTGACGAGCGCACCGGAGGAGTTGAAATTCGCGGTTTCCCCATAGGCAAACGTGAAGCCAGCCTGCGATCCAGTCAAGGGATTATTGTAGTTATCCTGAAGCGCCTGCCATTGGAAGCCGAACGTGAGATGGTGCCTGCCCTTGGTCCACAACAGGTTATCTTGCACGGTAAACGTGGTCTGGGCTTCGTTGTAGGCGTGAGAGTTGGTTCCATCCCAACTGACAGGATAGTCGACAGTATTGGTGCCGCTGAATGTGATGTCGGGGAAGCCCGAGCTCGCAACCCCTGCCGGAAGGCCGGAAAGTCCCGCCTTGGTGGGGTAATTGCCGCCATAGGTGTTACTGATCAGCGGAATCCAGAGCCTGTTTAGGCCCCAGCCAATGTCGTTCACCATGTTGGTTCTGATTACGTATGCCTCGTGGATTTGGGCCAGGGTCGCATACTCGACCACGCTTCTGCCGTCCGTATAGGGAATAGGCAATGTGGAGTTTGAGGTCTGCGAAGCAGCCGAGAGGCTGCCCACAATCGGATTTGCGTACTTACCCCTGCTGAATATTCCATACAACCGATTCTTTTCCGACAGGTTGTAATCCAATTTCACAGTGCCGCTATCGTTATTCACTCGATTAGGCAACGTAGCCAGATAGTTGCTTGTAAGGTTGCTGTTGGTGGCCTTGGGAAGATACGACTGCAAGGACTTGGAAACGCTGGAGAGCCGGCCAGGAGGAATCATGTTCAGTTGGCCATTGTAGGAGAATTGTGCGCGGCCAGTGCAAGCACCAGCGCTAAACGAGGTGCAGTTCAACGGATCGTAAATCGCGTATCCCGGTCCACCGTTTGCCGCGAGTAAGCCGGAGAAATCGCCCGATTGCTGCGCGAGCGTGGGCATATTCTGATAAGCGGGCAGGGTCGCGGAATCGTAACGGTACCCATCGTAGTCAGCAAAGAAAAAGAGTTTGTGCCTGAGAAACGGCACCGGGCCACCGATCATCCCGCCAAACTCATTCTGGTGCTCCACCGTCGTCGGCAAAGTGGGAGAGAAGAAGGCCTTGGCATCGAAGATGGTGTTGCGGAAGTACTCGTACACTCCGCCATGGAATTTGTCGGTTCCAGACTTCACGATGTAATTCGACACGCCTTGTCCTTCGTACGAGGCCTCAGAACCTGCCGTGGCTACCTGGAACTGCTCTACCGCCTCTACCGAAATGCCCATTGCCAAGTTGCGTGTATCGCTCTCAGTTCCAGCGCTGGTAAGAGGAAGGCCCTCAACGTAGGTTTCATTCTGATAAGTCTGGCCGCCATTGAAGGAGCCGGTAGAAGGACCGGCCGCTTGCACGCTATAGCTGCTGACGCCCACGGCCAGGCCGGCAAAGGCCGTCGGGTCTCTGGTAGCGCCATTCATAGCAAGAGGTAGAGAGTCGTAGGTCTCATTCTCTACCGTCGATCCCATCTTCACGTCCTCTGTCGCCAGCATCGTTGGCGCATCCGTAACCGTAATGGATTGCGTGGCTGCGCCGATAGTCAGCTTGGGATTCACCGCTACATGCGCGAGCGCGTCCACGATCACATTTTCCTGGGTGAGGGTTTCAAAACTCTTTGCCGAGACGGTTACCGAATATGGTCCTGGGATCAAGAGGGGAATGACAAAGTAACCGTTCTTGGTGGTAATGTACCCGGTCTTTACTCCCGTCAGGGTATTTGTCGCAGTCACTGTGGCACCGGCCACTACCGCCCCGGTGGGATCGGTAACCGTACCCTCGATTGAACCTGTACCGCCAGTTTGCGCGACTGCCTGTACAGCCGCCCATCCCAGGCAGAGTACCAGCCCAAGCAGGATTGTAGCCGCGCTTGCCCAGCTTCCTCTGCGCTTGCACTGTAAGTCTGATGTGTCAGCAACTTGTCTTTTGTCCATGTGTCTGCTTAGAAGCCTCCGTAAGTAACCGTGGTAGTGGTAATGGACCAGTTGGTCTGGATTGTCGTGCGTACGGCATCTTGAACGCGATCATGCCTTCAGGCTTGCATCGCGCCATGCTAGGGAAATCTTTGATCCTGCACCGTGCTAAATGCGTCACTTTCAAAACGCTGATTGGTTTAGAAATTTCATGGGAGGATTTAATCTTCTTTTGGCACGCACCCGGTAGGTTCATACGGTATGCTACGTTGGCTCGCTGTAAATTACTCTATTTGGATATCTTACGGTAGATTCCGCCTGCGTCTACGTCTGTTACTGCAGGAGGACAGCAAGATGCGTTATGCTGTTGGGGGCAGGGCGACGGCAAAATGTTGAGAACCAGAGTTTGGACGCCTAAAACTAGCTCGGACCGCAGCCTTCTGCTGCAGGAACTGAGTGCAATTCTCGCCAGCCCACCCTTCAGCAACAGCAAGAGATATCCCGCTTTTCTCCGCTATGTGGTTGAGAAGAGTCTGAACGGGCAAGCCGAACAATTGAAGGAACGAACAATCGGCACCGAGGTCTTTGGAAGGCATCCTGATTACGACACCAATGCAGATCCCGTTGTCCGGGTCAGTGCCGGTGAAGTTCGTAAACGAATCGCCCAGTACTATCACTCCGCCGCCGGGGAATCCCAACTTCTGATTGAGTTGCCTATTGGGTCCTACACTCCGGAATTCAAAAAACGGATTACCCGATCAAAATCAACTCCGGAACAGAGTGCTGAACTCCTCTCCGCGGCGACAGATGATGCTGAACCGCCCTCCGATTCCGATACGATTCCGGATGTTGAACTCTCCTTCGCCGAGTTATCTACGAAATCTTCCAAGAAGTTCCGCCGCCTCTATTGGGCATTATGCCTTGCTCTCCTGCTGACCCTGGCGGGGTGGAGTGCGTATTTCTATTACCATGGAAGTTCGCAATCTCAACTGGAGCAGCTTTGGCGTCCGTTAGTTCGAGCACAAGAACCGGTACTTATTGTGATTGGCTGTGGCAAGCCCTGGCTTGTTTCGCCTGAATCGCCGGAGACAAGTCTTTCCGATCACATGATCGGCCCATACCACCATGTCTCGGTATCGGATGCGGTTGCCGTCTCGCGTTTAGCGAATGTCCTTCAGGGACACCACAGGACTTACCTCGTCAAGGAAGCATCGGCGACCAGTTTGGCGGATCTTCGCGAGCGGACCGTAATCCTGGTTGGGGCTCTGAATAATATATGGACATTACGACTTACCAGTCCGCTTCGCTTTCAGTTCGTGCCGGGCACGAAAGCCAGGATTGAGGATATCAAGAACCCGAAAGACTCTGTATGGAGCGTGGATTACTCCCAGCCTTATCCGTCCGTGTCCGTCGACTATGGGATTATTGCCCGCTATCGCGATACTTATACAAATGGAAACGTCCTGGTTGTCGCCGGTATTGGCCCCTATGGCACTGAGGCAGCTAGTGAGTTTGTCTCCTCACCGCAGTACGCTGACCAGATCACACGTCTGCTTCCAAATGGCTTCAAGGAAGCCAATCTGGAGCTAGTCGTCAGGACAGAAGTCACTAGAGGAGAGGCTGGCCCACCCCATCTGGTCGCGGCATATGCGTTTTAGTGGTTTCTGAAAGAGCGGGTTTCATGCCATCTGGACCTTCAACCGATTGCGCTCCAACCGGTGTTCCGTCTTCAGATGGCCGACTGCACGGCTGGCATGCGTCAGACAGGACGACATTTCTATGCCTTGATATTTTATTGAGCGCCGCCCTCTGAGATTACGGGCCAGAGATATAGGCACGCCATACAGCGGAGCAGCTTCCTATTCTACATTTCATGTAGATGTAACTGGCACTATCGTTTGTATAATGTTACTTGGATATCCTTAACGATCCGGCCCTCATTCTGAAGAATAATAACAGGAGCAGATTGATATGAATCCGCGATGCGTTGCAAGAAAGCTTTTCTCGCGCAGATCTCTTCTGGCGGACGCTGGCCTAATTGCAACAGGTAGCCTTCTGTTGCCCTCCGTTTTACGGGGCCAAACAGCCGCTTCACGCTCTGCAGCGCCGGTTTCTTCCGCTTATCCCCAACCGGCCAGGAATCCATATCCGTACTCTGGCATAAGTGGCGCTGGCTACCCAGTGACCGAGTCCAGCTGCCACGGCGGCTACCGCTCTGGAAGCAGCGGCCTCGCCTATGAGGGCATACATCCCTACCCCTTCACTACCCTGCCCTGGGATAATTACGCTACTGGCTCGGCTGTGACAAGCAGCATTCTGCCTGCTATTCATCCACTAATCGACGTGCAAGTGCGCGACACCATTCTTTGCCGCGGAGGAGATGGGAATTACTATATGACCGGCTCGACCGGCGAAAACATTTGGGCCTATAATCGCGGAATCGAACTCTGGAAGTCGCCAGATCTGGTCAAGTGGAGTTATGTCGGCTTGGTCTGGGACCTGGACAAGGAGGGAACGTGGGAAAAGTCATGGCGCGGCCTGCATGGGAAGCCCTGCCGTGCCATATGGGCTCCCGAATTGCACTACATCCGCGGAAACTACTATATCTGCCTCAGCATCGCGCCCACCGGCATCTCGATTCTGAAGAGCACTACGCGCAAGCCTGAAGGCCCTTACGTCCACAGCTTCTCACCCGACAAGCCGATCGCGATGGGCATTGATCCAACATTGTTTGAGGATAGCGACGGCACGGTCTACTTCACCTACGCCGGAGCCAACAAGATTGCACGTCTAAAAGACGATCTCTCTGGTTTGGCCGAGGCGTTCCGTCCCATCGTGCTAGCCGACCCTGACCACACCCCTTCACACCACGCGGACCGCTGCACCCCGCGCGGGTCAAACGATTTCGGCACGGAGGGCGCAGTCTTATTCAAAGCGCACGATCGCTACTACATCGGCGCGGCCGATGAATACGAAGGCCGTTACTCGACCTGCCTCGGCATATCCGACAGTATCTACGGACCGTATCACACGCGCCACGAGGCTATTCCTTGCGCAGGCGGAACAGGATTTTTTCAGGACAACTCGGGTGGCTGGTGGACGAGCTTCTTTGGCAATGACACCCAGGCCCCATTCCGCGAGAAACCCGCCATCGTCAGGGTTGACTTCGACCCCGTGGGCAAGATCATCGTAAACGCCACGCAGCCCTTCGTCCCCCATTTGAATCCCAAGCCCGCCGTGTAACAAGCACAGCCTTTGTACTTACTCGACGGATTATTTGGCATGCCAACCGCGAGGGGGAAAGTGCCGCTAATCAAACGTTTTTTTGTTAGTAGGTTTGTTCCCATATGGAGTCAATTGGCGGCAATCTCTTCGGCGCGCAGCTGGTTCACTCCTTTGGAACCTGTGCGACTCACACTCACTTCGAGTCGATTCCTTTGCAGGATTGGATTGATCCTGCATGCCAAACTCGCGGCAGTCCTTCCCGTGCTGAGGGTTCTCCGCGAAGTCGCTCGCCTCACAATTGTCTGCTGGATACACGGCGGGAGCACACGCTATGATTTTCTATTTTTCTACGCGAAACCAGTCAAAGTCGGCGTAGCCAGTCTCTCCTTGCTGCACAACCCCGGTTGCTACGATGCCGATCTTTGCGCCGATCCAGTCTCCGCGCTCGGCACGGAACTGCGTACCAAATGCTTCAAAGCGCACTCCATCGGTAGAATACGAGAAGTGTACGTTAGCGTCAGCATCGATCCGAGCCCTGAAATAGAACGTAGAACTCGCGGCCTGGACTGGCGTCCCCTGCTCTTCCAAGCCATTCTCGTTGGCGCGGCGGCGCGTGGATTGCACCAGCATGAGACTATCAGCGGTTTTTCGCAACAGAAGTGCCGAGTAGCTGTGCCCCATCACGACCAATCCTGTCTGTTCGCCTGAGAACAGAAGGTGTGGAGTGAACTTTGTTGTAACTGTGAAGCTGCGCGCAGGGAACTTCTGCAAAAGCAGATTCGGCACATCCCACAAGTTAGGCTTCGGTGTGCTTTGGTAAACATTCATCACGCGTAACACCCCACTTCCCGGGAATGGAAGAGCCCATGTGGGACTGGGATTGGCTTGCCATTGCCACTGCAGCCCAATGCGTGCGCCGTTGAATTCGTCGCTGTCGGCAAGGTTATAGCCAGGCCGCGGAGCATCGAGTTTGGGCAGCTGGAAATTTGTAACAGGCTCTCCGCGCCCATTCGCATCCTGACGAATACCTATGCGGGGCCATCCATCCTTCAGCCACTGCATTGGTTCCAGCAGGACAACACGGCCATAGGGACCCTGATCCTGAAAATGCACAAACCAGTCCTCTCCTTGCTCAGTGTCCACCCAGGCTCCTTGATGCGGACCATTGATGGTTGTGCCTCCTTGTGCCAGAACTACGCGACGCTCGTATGGGCCATAGATATTGGCCGAGCGAAAGACTGTCTGCCAGCCATGGGATACACCGCCCGCTGGAGCAAAGATGTAGTAAAAGCCGGCGCGCTTGTAGATCTTCGGACCCTCCAGGGTCGGATCCTTGTCATGTCCATCAAGGATGAGGACGCCATCGTCGAGCAGATGCGATCCGTCAACGGCCATGCGGCTGAGAACGACCGCTGAATTCGCACCTGCGCGGCTGCCCGCCAGCCCGTTCACCAAGTACGCGTTCCCATCGTCGTCCCAAATTGGACATGGATCGATCCATCCCTTTGCGGCTTTTACCAGTACAGGTATCGACCAAGGACCAGTGATGGATTTTGCCTTCGTCATGTAGATACCAAAGTCAGGATCGGGATAAAAGATATAGAAGACGCCGTCGTGATAGCGAATTGAGGGAGCCCAGACGCCACCACCGTGCTGGGTTTGGCGGTAGCGCTCCTCAGGAATTTGCACAGGGAGTGCATGGCTAACCAGTTCCCAATGCACAAGGTCGATGGAATGAAGAATTGGGAGCCCAGGAACCTGATCGAAGCTAGAGCTGACAAGATAGAAGTCCTTGTCGACACGCATCACATCGGGATCTGAATAATCTGCAAAGAGAATTGGATTATTGTAGGTCCCATCACCGCGGTCAGGATTCCACGCCTGCGAAAGGCGTTCTTGCGCAACAAGTGCAGGAACGAAATGAGGAGCAGCCAGACAATTTAGTACAACAATTCGTAACCAGAGACGAGAACAGGGAAGCATCGATGGACTCCAATGAAATGACAAGGATGTTGTGAGGTGCATTTTCCCGAAGCACGCCGCACGTTTTTGCCAATGAATACAGCCGGGAAGGCAACATTCTGGGACCCTTTGTAACAGCCCAGGTAGAGTGCTTCTCACCTGTAGACCATCTTGAAGGCGATTGGAGATTGGGGCGTTTCACAAACCAGGACCGTCAGGACTTACTCAGAGAGCAGCGAGAGCCAAGTCTGACCAGTCACGCCCACTTCACATGGCATAAGGAGTTGTAGAAACAACGCATGGTACCCGTTCACTTCTGGGAGGTGTTTGTTGCGGATTTGCTCTAGAACGCGCGAGGCGTGATTCCCTACGCCTCGCACGGGACTGATTCGGTTGTTTGCAGTTAGAAGGTGACGCGGCCCGAGAACTGGAAGTCGCGATTGCCGTTGGCGGAGGTGACCTGTCCAAAGGTGCTGGAGGCAGAGCTAGACCAGACGGTCCCAATTCCGCCGAAGGTTACGTGGTTGGCTACGTTCGTGCAGTCAGCGCGGAAGACAAACCTGACCCGCTCCGGCGTGATGTTGAAGCTGCGGCTGAGGCCGGCATCGAGATCGATGTTCGATGGACCGCGCAGATTCAGACCGGTTCGGGGCGCAGTTCCAACCATGGTGACAGCGACCGCTTTGCTCGATGCACCGGTGGGCAGCGGAAAGGCGTTGGGCAATTTGAAAGCGGCAGAGTTCAGATAGCTGAACGCTTTGAGATTGCTTCCCGTCGCTCCTTGGCCCCATTTTCCGTTTTGGCGGATGCTGGCACCCGGTACCAGGTCGGGCATGCAGGTTCCCGAGTTTGGCGTGGTGCAGCCGCTGGCTGTAATCAGCAGCGGCGTTGAGCGGTTGTAGCTGAAAACGCTAGCAAACGACCACTTTCCGATGATCGTCCGCAGGAGCCGGGTTTGGCCTCCTAGCGTCCCTTGGCCGAAGGGTAGGTCGTAGCGGCCGAAGGCGCGGATTGTATACGGAATGTCGATCGCGGTGAGGTCGCGATCAGAGCGGTTGTTTCCAGATAGAGCCAGGCCGCTGGACGACGCACCAGCCGGAACGGCAAAGGCGCTGCGCGTGGTGCCGTCGTCGCCGATGTTCTTGGACTTCGAGAAGTTGAATGTGTAGCTCAACCCCTTCCATGGCCTCTGCTGCAGCGTGACCTGGAGAGCATTGTAGTTGATGTTGGCGATGTTATCCCACTGCGCACTGGGTGGGTTGGAGTACTGCGGAAACGGGCGCAACGCCCGGCCGATCGTCGGAACCGTGCTCACCGTTCCCGCCTGCGCGAAAAAGGTTGGGATGGCAAGATTGGGTACAACCTTTTGCGCGATCGCGATGTTGGCCGCTGTTGCCGGCGCGCTGAGAATGTTGGTGGCGTTGTCGCTGGCGAGCGTGGAACCGAGTTGAGCCACATAGGCCGGATCGAGTTGTCCTGACCAGGGTCCTGAAACGCCTGAACCAGCAACAAAGTGCGACTCGCTGCCCGAGTAGTTCACCATCAGCGTAAGGTCCTTCGTCAGCAACCGTTGCACACCAAAAGTAAAGAACTCAAACTGCGGGGCGCGGCTGGAGAGATACGGGTCCGCGTACCCCGGCGCAGCGGCTGCCGTAACATATGCTCCGGAGCTGTTCAGGTAGTTGCCGGTATTGGTGGTAAGACCGGCAACACTGGCACCGGTAGGAGTAGGGATAACGTAACCCACACCGCCGAAGTTAATGTTGGCCGCATTGGCTGTGCTATAGGCTGTGCCGTTGTTGATACTGAACGACGGTCCTGCCGCGACGCCCGTTGTAATGGCCGTCGGAAGCACCAGTCCCGATCCGAAGCCGGTCTGGCCGGTTCCGGTGGCATCGCCGGAACGGCCGCCTACACCGCCACCGCGCGAGTAGGAGATAGCAAAGCCCGCGCGAATAACCGTCTTGTTATTCACTGACCAGGCAACGCCCAAACGGGGACCAAGGTTCTTCCAGTAGGTCTGGACTGGCGTTCTGCAGTTACAACTAATGGCCGATCCCAAATTGCCCGCATATTCCAACTCGCCGGGCGTGTTCGTCAAGGCGTTGGTCGCGTTGGGATTGAAAAAGCTCCAGCGGTCGGCCACCTCGTGGTACGGAGGCATATAGTCCCAACGCAGGCCCATGCTCACGGTCAGGCTCGGCGTCACCCTCCAGTTGTCCTGGAAGTAGGGAGCGTAGGGGTGGTAACGACCGCCAATATCCTGGAAGTACGAAATCGACACCGCCGCCGATTTGATCGAACCAAGCAGGAAGTCCGCGTAGGAGTATCCTGTTGCATTGGTGTTAATGGAAGTGCCGGCGTAGTTGGCTGTGCCCGCGCCGGAGAAGGTCTGAGCATAGGGGCCTGAACCGCCGGTGTTGCTGACGGCGTTATCTTCTAACCACTGGGTCTGGAAGCCGAAGGTCAGCACGTGGCGACCTTTGCTCCAATTCAGGTTGTCAACCAACGTAAAGGCGTTCGGCGTAGTAACGGACGCGTTTGTGTTGACCCACGTGGTAAGGGCACTGGGAAAGGCGGTGGTTGTAGAAAAGACCGAGCTGGGAAACATGTCGGAGCCTTGCCCCGCAGGCAGTCCGGTAATTCCGATATCCGGGCCACCGCGATAGGGCTTCACACCGAAGGTCGGCATACCAACCACCTGGGGAAAGCGCGTGAAAGCGTACTTGAGTTGATTCACGAGGCTGTCGGTAATCAGGTACTGATGCTCCAGGATCGTCGTGGTCGGGCTGATCACCGAGTTGTGATTGTTGATGTAAGGTGTGGGCAGCGTTGCACCATACCCGACCGACGCGCGAACTCCATGCGAGTAGACAAAGGACACACGCTGCCGGCTATTCAGGTTGTAGTCGCCCTTGGCAAAGATCTCGTGGTTGTCGTAGCCGCTCAGGCCCGAAGCGAGGTAGTTGTTGGCGATGCCGGACAACGTCGGCGCGGGCAGATATTGCTCTTCGTTAAGTGACTGCGGCGACTGATATCCGACGGGGATAATGTTGCCGGTGAAGGCCTGCCGCGTGCAGGTGGATCCAGTGCAGGAATTGGTCAGCGGATTGTAGATATACTGCCCGGAACCGAGTTCGCTGAAGTTGCCCTGGCGCATCAGTGTGGTAGGAACACTCAGCAGCGAGGGACTGACGCCGCTGCGGCCATGATACTTATCGTAGTTGGCGAAGAAGAATCCCCGGCCATGCGTGAGCGGGATGGGGCCGCCGGCGGAGACCGAAAGCTCGTTCTGGTGCTCAACGGGCTTGCCTGAGGGTACAGTTGTGGACACGCCATTCACGATGGCGACCTTGGTGGCATACGGTGCCGTAAAGCCCCAGGTATCGAAGGCAGTATTGCGGACAAAATCCACGATGGTACCATGGTATTTGTTACCACCCGACTTGGTAGTGAAGCTAAGTGCACCCGCGCCCGCGTACTCTGCGGTCGGGCCGCTGGACTGCACCTGCATCTGCTCGACAGACTCAACGGGCAAAGCATTGGAGATCATGCGGCTATCGCCCTGCTGATTGGAAGTCGTCAGTGGAACGCCATCCAGATACACTTCGCCGAGATAGTCACCAGTGCCCGACATGATGGGAACACGCGTACCGCCCTGCGCTCCGGGGGCGGTTGTTGCGTATGCGGTCGGATCGCGCTGCTGGCCGCCCATCAAGACTGGCAGGCTCTCGTAGGTCTTGGCCGTCACCACTTCGCCCAGAGTCGCATTCGTGGTTTCTAACTCTGGCGGAGCATCGTTGACAGTAATCGTAACGCTGGCGTTACCAACCGTCAGGCGTACGTTGAAGCCAGTGATCGAAAGACCATTTACTTCGATATTCTTCTGCGTGAAAGTCTCGAATCCAGCCGCTTTCACGGTCAGCGTATAGACGCCCGGGATAAGCGGGGTAATCTCGTAAACACCGGCGGAAGTGGTCTTCTGGGCTGTAGCCACTCCACTGTTCTGATTGATTGCTGTGAGCACTGCGCCCGGAACACCCGCGCCGGTCGGATCAATGACGTTCCCTTCCAACGCGCCCTGTCCACCGGTCTGGGCAACGGATACAGATTGCGACAAACAGGCCAGCACTGCGATCGCCACACCCAGCCAGAATCTACCGCATCGCAACCTGGGGAATGCTTTACCTACACTGCTCATACTTCCTCCTCAAATGTTCCCCGCCACCGGCAGCCGTATAGACACAGCCTTGGCTTTCAGCACGCTCTGCGCTCAATAAACGGGGACATTGTGCAGAATACGGTTCCACGTTCTGCGTTGTGATCTGCCAAAAGGCAGATTGGAGGAAGTATTTCTTTAAGAGAATGGTCCGCCCGCGCAACTCTATGAAGAGGCGGCTCAGGGAAGGTGCACAAAACCGCGGCGCATCGCCGCCACTACGGCTTTGGTGCGATCCTCCACGCCGAAATAGGAGAGTACATTGGCGACGTGGCACTTCACCGTTCCTTCGGTGATGCCAAGGGCCTCTGCAATAGCGCGGTTGCTCGCGCCTTGCGCCAGCAGCCCAAGTACCTCGCGCTCGCGAGGGCTGAGTTCCTCCGGTGAGCGCTCATCGACAATGCGCGAGATCTGGTCGGGGATAAAATTCCTGCCGTGGTGGACCCTGCGAATGCCATCGAGCAGAACTTCGTAGTCCATGCCTTTGATAAGGTAACCAGAAGCGCCCGAGTTGAGCGACTGATAGATATCTTCGTCGCCTTCATAGGTGGTAAGCACAAGAAACTTGATCTGCTGCTGCCGGCCGTGGATCTTGCCGATGGCCTCGGCGCCGCTCATACCGGGCAGTTTAAGGTCCATAAGCACCACATCGGGGCAGATACGTATGCACAGCAGCACAGCTTCTTCGCCGGTGCGGCTTTCCGCAACGACGTTCATGTCCGATTGGGCATCGACGATACTTTTCAACCCCGCCCGGACGATGGGGTGATCGTCGACGAGCATCACGCGTATGACAGCCGGTTTCGTAGCAGGGATCATTTTCCTTTTCTCTCCTGTTCCTGGAGTTCAATGCGCAGGATCACGCTGGTGCCATGATGGAGCTGGCTTTCGATGCGGCAGCTACCTCCGATGGCTTGCATGCGCTCCTCGATACCTTGCAGGCCGAAGTGCTCCGTCTCGCCGCGCGCCTCCGGGTTCGGCGCATAGCCGCAACCATTGTCCTCGATCGCCACTTCAATTGCGCCGGGCCCATACCGAATTGCAACCGCTATCTTTTGCGAATGGGAGTGCAGAATGGAGTTGCGCAGCGCTTCGCGCATGGCCATGAACAACTCGTGCTGCGCTCCAGTCGTCAACGACACGGCTTCTCCGGTTACGGTGAAGCTATGAACAATGCGGTGCGGCGCTGTCATCTGCTGGAGCAGCGTTCGCACGCTCTGCACCAGATCCTGTCCGCTTTCCTTTTGGCGCAAGCCCCAAATGGCGAAGCGGGTTTCTGCAATCGACGACTTAATCTGCGCGCGCGCCGATTCAAAGTTACTCCGCCAATACCGCCACGGCAAAGAACCACCCTCTGCCCGCGCCACTGAATCCATGCTGGCCATGCCCTCCAGAAGCGAGCTAACCCCGATACAACCCTGCAACAGCGTGTCGTGCATCTCCCGTGCAATGCGGTTGCGTTCCTCGGCGATGGTACTTTGGCGCACCATCGCCTGGTGAAGCCTGATACGGAAAAAACTCCCGAGGGCAACCGCGGCCGCGGTCAGGCATAACGCCAAAAACCACACGGTCTGGTAGAAGTGGACGTGCTGCACAAGACGGATCTGCGCCGTGTTCACCGCATTCGACCCAGGCCAGCTTGATTCAACCTGAAATAGATAACTGCCGGATGGGAGCCTGGAGAAGAACACCATGTGCGACCCAGGCAGCGGCTTCCAGTTGTTTTCTACCCCTTCCAATCGCCAGCGCAAGCGCAACCCCGTACGCGATGCAAGGTGTACCGTCGCTGCATCCAACTCGATCATGCGCACCGTCGGATCGAGGTCGATCTGGCTGCCCACCTGAACCTCCCGGCCATCCACAACCACACGGGCAATCGCGATGGGAGGCGGTGGAAGAGCGGCCGAGAACGCAGTACTGTCAATGTGAACCGGCCCCTTGCTGGTGGCAAACCAGGCACCGCCGACGCCATCCGCTGCTGACTGGCCAAGGACACCACCGTTCAATCCAGCTCCGGTCTCTCGCGTTACGTTGAAGGTCTCCTTGGCCAACGTGCCCTCGGCCTTCCAATTGGCATCGGTGCCCTTGCTGCCGACCCTATCCAGCGCCCCGTCCAGAGCCGCTTTGTCCATACGGATAACCGAAAAAGGCGTCGCGAACCAGATTCGCGCCTGGTTGTCCTCAAGAATCCCGAGGATCGGTGAGCTGGACCCGTCATTATTGAGAAATCCATGGACCAGACTGCCATTCTTCCAACGGTAAAGACCGTCTTCGGTGCCAATCCACAGACCTCCCTGGGCATCCGCATGAAGCGAGCGAACCCGCTTGGCGCCTAGTCGCGCCCCGACTGGGTCCACGCTGAAGCGCTCATCCTTGAAGAATAGAATTCCCCGAGAGGTGCCCACCCAAAGAGCTTTGCCTGGAGCCTCCGCCAACGCCAGCACCGGTTCATGCGGTGCACCCTGAGCAGCTTGGTAGCTGGTCAGCCATCCGTTGTGCCAAGCAGCTATACCGCTGTCGCTGGCGATCCATATCGTTCCATCGCTGGCTTCCAGAAACCCGTCGACATAGCTGGTTCCAATCTTCGCTGCAAAGGCCGCCGTGGTGCCATTGCTCGCAAGTCGCAGCACTCCACGGCCTGCCGTTGCAGCCCAGAGCACGCCGGCTCTGTCACGGAAGGCCGCACGGATCGGCACAGGAAGATGCCGTAACTGCGGCGGAACCTCCGCAATCGCTCCACTCACATGGAACAATCGCCCTGAGCAGAACCAGATGCTGCCGTCGCGATCCGCGGAGATCGACTGAATATCCGTTGCGTCTCCCAGCGTCATAAGCGTAATTCCCGTCTTGCCCAGCCTGGCCATTCCGTCCTGCGTGCCAAGCCATACATCGCCGTCGCTCATCCTGTGAATGGAATTGACCGTGGTATGCTCACCTGCTTGGGACACTGGAACGAGGACTCCGTCGCTGCTGCGCATCCACAAACCGTGACCGATCGTCCCAATCCAAACCCGCTGATCTGCATCGATGAGGAGGGATCGAACGCTCCACGGTATGGACCTGACCGCCACCATTCTGCCTCCCGCATCGCGCCGGAACAGTCCACGCAATGTTCCGATCCAGAGTGTTCCCTTGGCATCCAGCGCCAATGCCTTGGTACGTAAGGGAGTTACGCCGGGTGGAAGGCTCGCAGCCTGATATCCGCTGGCATTGAAGTGCACCAAACGGGAACCCCCAAACCACAATCCACCTTGATGATCGCTGATGATCGCATTGACACTCGGATCGCCCATGTTCCCGACCCGCACAAATCGCCCGCCCTGCAGCTGGAACAGTCCGTGATCGGTTCCTGCCCAAATGGTCCCCTCATCGTCGGCCTGCACGGATTGCACAAACAGATTCCTCAGCCCCTCAGCCTGGCCGTAGACCCGCACCTTGCCATGCTCCAGTAGCGCCACGCCGCCGCCGGGCATGCCAATCCAGAGCACTCCGTCCCGAGCAACATACAGACTGGAAACGCCGTAGTCCCCCAACTGCGGCACCTCGTCGCTGCCGGTCTCCACGAAGCGGCTCCCATCGAAGCGGATCAATCCGTGGGAGGTCCCGAGCCAAAGATATTGGTCCGGGGTTTGCGCCACCACCTGAATCTGCTGATCCTGCAGCCCGTCGCTCAGGCCCCATGTACGGCTCGTATAGCCCGGCAACGGATTCTGCGCACGCGCACGGTCGCTCTGGACAGCCGCCAGAAGAGCAACGCCTGCCAGCATCAGAAAACGCCATCGCGCCGAGCTTCGTTTCATCGCTCCAGACACCGGTGCCTTACTCCGAGCTGTTTCTCCCATCCACTTCTTCAGCCAGCTTGAGAACACCGTGTGCTCTCACATTTTTCGCATTCTACTGAACCCGCCTAATTTACACCTTCACGCGGGCCGTCTGCCCTGGCTGGGCAACCGGAAGTGCTATGCCATTCCTCCGAAGCTCTCCGCACAACCGCTCCCTATCATCGTTCAGATCCTCAATCAGGCGCCGGAGGCGGAGATTCTCCACGGCCAGCCAAGTCATCTCTGAGACGTCCCTGCCCGCATTTGGATTGGCCTTGGCTCGCCAACCATAGAATAGGGATAAACTGAAGCCATAGCTGCGCCCAAGTTCCACCGCGCTCATTCCGGCCTGGTTCAAGTCGAGAAACCAGCGAATCTGCTCTGCCGTAAATCGGCTTCTTCTCATCCCCTTCTCCGCATCCTTCAACGCTAGCGCGCTCTGACTGGCCCGCGCCATTACAGATCACTTTGTACCGTAGAACTCCGCCTCAACAATGCTCAGCACCGGTTGCCGCGCCGTGCCGAGCGGTACATTGCCAGATGGGTCTGTCTTTCCATTCAGCTCTTTCTCATTCTGCGTCCTGTCCACGGGCGGGGCCGTGAGCGCAACACGCAGCGAAGAACCTTCAGCCACATCCGGAAGCGTCAAATGCCAATAACCAAGCGTTGAATCCGTTGTGCCTCGCCACACTTCTCTTCCGTCCACCTCAATCCGGATCGGATAAATGCGATTGCGAAATCCGGTAAACTTGAACTCCACTTCCGCAACCTTCTCAGGCCGTGCAAATCGGTATTCAATCCACGCATCTTCAAGCGTTGCGGCCGACTTCGCGTTTTCGTTTGTCCACCAGGTGCTCTCGTTATCGTCGATGCTCTTCGCTGCATCCTCCGGGTTCGCTCCGGCGGTTGCCGACTTCACCTCAATCGGAATGCGCCGTGCGTGGAAGGATGGCGTTGAGGGCGTCGGGCCTCGCTCCAGATTCAGCGGCAACTCCGTTGCCTGGAACTCCCGCGCCAACCCCTTCTCCACCGTCACAGCGGCTGAATCCAGCAGAATCTCAGCCGTCCGCAAGCCCTCCGAAGAAGCCACCACGTGGATGCGCCCCGGCAGCCGCGTGGCCCGCAGCGCAACGCGATTGATGCCCGCTTCAACCGGCAGATCCCGCGACAGAATGAAGTTGTCATCGTGCAGCAGCGGCGTACCTTCCGGCCCTGGCGCGGCGGGCTGGGCTGTGCCTTGCGCAATTCCGCCCCGCCACTCGGCTGGCCCTTCAAGCTCGAAATGGATGTGCGCAATCGCCGTCGGACAGCGGCGTCCCTCGCCATCCACCACCTCCGCATCAATCAACGCCATATCGCTGCCATCAGCCCGCAACCCATCCGGCGCGGTATGGGCCGTCAGCCGGATGGCCACGGCCTTGCCCACCGTCACAACGCGGTCCTCGGCCAGCCGCCTTCCACTTGCATCCAGCGCTACGGCCTGCAGCACACCCGGCTCAAAACGCACCGCTGGAAACGTGAAGATAAAATCGTGCTCCGGCCCTGTCACGCCCAGCGAGCGGCCATTCAAAAGCAGTTCCACCTTCTCCGCACTTGAGACCACATAAACCGGCTTCATCGTGCCCGGATCATAATTCCAGTGCCCGAGGACATGGACCCGAACCCGCTCCGGGTCCACCCAGCCATCCCACATCACCTGGTCGGCAAAGAAGCCCTCTTTGGGCAACCGCATGGCATCCACTTCACCGCTGCGGCGATAGTTGTTATCGCCCCGGTAGTGCGTGTTCGAGTCAGAGAAGATGATGTTGACGCCACCGGCACTCACCCTCTTGCCCGTTCCTGGCCGCGCGCGATAGTAGTCGTCCCAGCGCCTCACATCCTCCAGGGCCGCTGAGTCCTGATTGCGGTTATAAAGCGGCGCATCGGCATGGAACGGCTTCGAAAAGGCGTCCTGAAAAGCGCGCGCCCCTTCATCGCGGTTGAACTCATGCGCCCACATCGGCTTGCTCGCGCTCTTGTCGATATAGAGCATCTCGCCGCCGTATTCAGCCACGTGACTGCTCATCATCTCGCGCGCGCCAATCGCGCGGCCTCCATGGGGATCGAACTCGTCCCGCACCTGCTTCATCTCCGCCATGTGTTCAGCGGTAATGCCCTTGTTGCCCGACTCGTAGAACAGAATGCTGGGATGGTTTCGGTTATAGATGATCGCGTCCCGCATCAGCGCCACACGCTGCCGCCAGCGATCGCCCTGCGGATCGCCCTCCGCGTCCCCGGCAGGCATGGCCTCCAACAGCCCCACGCGATCGCAGGATTCCACATCCTGCCTCCACGGCGTTACATGCATCCAACGCACCAGATTCGCGTTGCCCTCGACCATCAGCCGATTCGAGAAATCGCTCATCCACGGCGGGACCGACAAGCCTACCGCCGGCCATTCGTTTGTCGTCCGCTGCGCGTAGCCGTGAATCTGCAACGCGCGGCCATTCAGGTATACGGTGCCGTTGCTGAACTCCGTCTTGCGGAAGCCGGTCCGCGTCACTGCGCGATCCACCTCTTTGCCGTTGATCTTCAGCGTGGTCATCACATCGTAGAGATAGCCGTAACCCCAACTCCAAAACTTCAAGCCCAATACACTCGCGCTGGCCCGCAGCGTTGTTGTCGCGCCCGCGGCAATCTCCGTTGTTCCCTGCGACGAGAATTCTGCAACCACCCCACCACCCGGCGCCCGGACCTGCACCCGATACTCCACCTTCTGTGGAGCCCGCGTCGTATTCCTCACTTCGCTCTCGGCCGTAATCCGCGCACGGCGATGTGCCAGATCAAACTCGCTGGCCCAAATGTATGTCCCTGTGGTCCCCAGGCTGGAGTAGAGGGGCAGCGTCTGGTAGACATCGGGCAGCACATGCAGCCACACGTTCTTCGAGATGCCGCCGTAGTTGGCATAGAAATTGTTGTTGTTCCACTGAAAGCTTGAGCCGCTGCTCTGCTCGCGGTAGTCCCAACGATTGTCGGTCCGCACCGCCAGCACGTTTTCGCCCGCAGCCAGGTGCCCGGTCAGATCCACGCCGAAGGCCATCACACCGTCCTCGTGCCGCGCCAGCCACACGCCGTTCAGGTAAATCTCCGCGCCCTGCCGAACCCCTTCAAACTCCACCACAACGCGCTTGCCAACACCCTCCCGCGGCAGCACAAAATGCTTCCTGTACCAGGCCACGCCGGTGGGCAGATCGTGGATGCTCACCCGGAACGCACTGTCTTCATTCCACGCATAGGGCGTACTCACACGCTTCCATGCGGAGTCGTCCAAGCTGCTTGCCTCTGCTCCCTTCGGATCGCCCACTAACACCAGCCAATCCGGATTGAAGTTGAACATCTGCCGTGCGCTCTGTGCCACGGCGCACACTTCCAGCGCGCCCGCCCCAAGCATCAATGCGCACACCGCAACCGCCTGGCGCAACGCCACCGTCCACGCCCGCTCACCGAGGTTCTTCTTTTGTGGATTCCCCATCCCCAATTCTGTCTCCACTTCCTGTCTGAATTCGCTCTGCCTGCAGGGCGCACAGTGCCGTGGCGCTGAGGATGCTTTCCAAGGCTCATCCCGACGTCAGTATGCGATTCGCCACGTTCATCATCCTTGGTAAACTTCCCGGCTCCAAAGATGCCCTTTGCTTCGAGCGCCGCAAACATTCACTCTCAGGCACTAGCCGAAACTCGCACCGTTGAGGTCACCAACATCATAACGGCAGGAGCTTCGCGTGCAATCTGCAATTTGGCAGATTCTTGAGCGCAATTCTTCGTTCTTCGCGGTGGCATCTTTCCATATCCGCCGTCCGGCGCTTGTGTCACCCATTGAGGCTTGCTGAGAACTCTGGCTTCAATGCTCCCACGTTGAGCAAATTGTAGCCTCACGCAATCCTATCCACCGAAGCGAGATCCCCCGGATTCATCGGGTTCACGCAAGGCTAGAGCGTTTTCGATTCTGGTCTTAACAGAAAGCAGTGTGCTGCGTGGCAATTTCCTCAAGAAATTGCCACCTTGCACGGTCCTTGCAAGGTCGACACTTGAGTCGAAAACGCTCTAATCAGAGCCTGGCCGGATGCTGCATCTTTGCTGTGGGTCAGTACAGGGCAAACGCACCATAGCAGCTATATGCGGCGCGGGGCCGATCGAGTGTGATGGAAAGATGGAAACCCAGCTGCGGAATTTTCCGGCATGAAAGGTCCTCATTTTGCGCGCACACGCCGTCATTTGTTGATCGACATTGTGTTGATTGCCGTGGCGGCCATCTTGAGCGGAGCCAAGGATTGGGACAACATCGAACGCTATGGCAAGGCCAAGCAGGAGTGGTTGAAGAGCTTTCTGGCGCTACCGCACGGCATTCCTTCTCATGACAGGTAACCGTGTCGTTCAGGGATAAGTCGCGACGGGTGGTGATCCCGCGTTGCCCCTCCAGGTCCCATGCTGCACTTATGCGCAAGGCTATCGATAGGCAGATGGAGTCACTGCTTTCCGAGGAGTATGTGGAGCACTGGGAGCACGCCTTGCTGGTCACCGAGAGAGGCTATCCTCTGGAAGCTATGACGCAGTTAGGCGTGGAGCCAGACTCGGCGGTTTTCCACCAGTCCAGTCGAGTCTGGTTGAATCATCGATCAGGACCCGCCACAAATCTCCAGCATCATGGCCTTGCGTTCAGCATTGTGTCTTCTATTGAAGGAACGCCACCTGGAATCCTGCTTCTCCAACATTCAACGGATAAAACCCATATCTATTACTCCCTCGATGACACCCCGGAAGGAATTCCAGGGGCACCCGGCACTGGAATTCCTGCAGCCAGGTATCTTCACTGCGACGCGTTCAGGCGGTGCGTCAAGCGACAATGGTGTCGTATTGCGCATCTGGTCCAGAGTCTGCGCGGTGAAGTAGGTTCGGACAACGTAGGTCTCCGGCGCCTGCTCCCAGACTTCAAAGATGAGCGCGCTCCCCGGTGGGGTATCGTTTGTACGTCCATCGAGGGTCCAGGTCAGGTGAAGCGCGCCAGCAAGATTGGCAAGGTTGGTGTCATGGCCGACCAGTAGAAGCAGTTTGTCATCGTTTGCGACGAGCGACCCTGCGACAGCTTTGCGCACAATTACCTGTTCCATCGACTTCGCCACATGGAACATCAGATTCGAGGCCTGTGCTCGAGCGATCGTGCTGGTACGCTGCGTCAAGTCCTCGTTGGCAGTGTGAAGATCGATCAGCTTGTTCAGCGTGGCGCGATCGAGCCTCCCCCAGCCAAGCCTTTGTTCAGAGAAGCCCTCCGCGTATTCGAGGAGCAGATTCTCCGACATAGTGGCCGCAAGACTGAGCGGAGTGCGCAGGTCAACCATGTGATCGCCATGCCCTTCCGCAAACGTTGCAGGAGCATCGAAGAGCGAGCGTGGAGCTGTGCTGACAGACGCGGGGCAGGCCGCAGGGGCCTGACATCCTGTCAGCACCTTCTCCAGCAGTTCGAGGCCGGTCCGGTATTGCGTGGCAATCGACTCCGGTTTTCCGCCAATACGGCCCGCAATCTCCACCTTGGCGCGCTGCTTGTCTGGATGGCCTACGCCAGCTTCGAGCGGATGAAAGAGCGCGTCGGATTCACCCTCGTCGTGTGCGGTAACTGCGAGCCCACATCCGGGCGCAAAGCCCTCGGCCCAAGCCTTGCCCGTCTCGCGCGTGCGTTGATCGGAGTCTGCAAGGATGCGCACGTGGGCAGAGTCAGTGCAGCCTTCCTGCGAGAACAGACCCTGGTGGGCGAGCCACTGATGATCGTAGACGCCCACAAGACGCATCAACTCCGCACCGTGCGGGGTCAGGTACCCTGGGGCGACATTCCATTCGGGCCACGGGGCAGACGAGTACGCATTCCATTGATCGCCTTTGCTGGTGGGTGAGCGCACCCCGTGGCGAGTAAGGACGGCAACAAATCTCAGCTTCTCATCGTGCCGCTGCGACGTTGATGCGGGGGCAGACGTGGACTGGCCTGGGGCGATGGAGACGCCGGTCAGGATGAGCAGAAGCAGAAGGTGCAGAGAAAGCCAGCGGCTGAATTTCACAGTAACTCCGAAGTGTAGTTTATAGCTGAAAAAAGGTGAACGGAGAGGAACGCTGTTCTCCGTTCACAAAATGAATGCATGAGAGACGCTTGCGACGCCTGCTATTTGCGCTCGAAGAGCGAGCTAAAGTTATAACGCAAGCCGCCGGTGTAGGTGGGCTTGTAGACTTCGCGTTGGTTGACGAAGGTGTCCGAGCCGGTGTAGTAGCCGAAGACTTCGTTATTCAGGTTCAAGCCGGAGACAAGCATGCTGAGTCCCTTCCAAAGGCGGAAGGTGCCCTGCGCATCCACCTGGTAGTGAGCCAGCGTCCAGACATCACCCGAGGGGCCGGTCGCTCCAAGACCAGAAGGATCGGCGCCAGATCCAGGAGCCAGCGTGGGCGAGATCCAGTTATAGCTGAAGGGGCTCTTGCCGTTGTAGGCAAAGCCCGCGCGGATGGAGAGTCTCTTGCGGTCGTAGGTGGGGCTTATGTTCCAGGTGTTGGCAGCCTGATCGATCATGCGCGGTGAGTCGGTGCGCAACCACAGGCCCTTTTCTTGTGAGCCAGTGTAGCTGTAGTTCGCCGTGATGCCAAGGCCGGAGAGCAGGCCGGGCAAATAACTGAGATGCTGTTGGAAGCTAACCTCGAAGCCGTAGATGTAGGCGTTCTGACCATTGATATACTGCGTCACCGAAGCTGTTGAGCCCGCTTCGGACTGGGCGTTCTGGATGGCGGTGAGCATCCACGAGGGTATGGTGCCGGCAGGCAGGGCAGAGACGTTGACACCGGTCGGAATCTGGAAGGGCACCTGGGGAGCGGTGAGTTGCTTGACGAAGACACCAGCTTGAATCATGCCGAGCGGCTTGAGAAAGGTTTCATAAAGCAGATCGTAGTTGTTGGCGTGCTCCGGGCGCAGGTTCGGATTGCCGATGGAGGCGGTTGCAGCCGAACTGTCGGCCGTCACGTACGGAACCAATTGGTAAGGATCGGGCCGCGCCACGCCGCGCGCATAAACAAGCCGGAGGTTTTGGTTGGGGGTAAGAGCGTAACGAATTTGTACGCTGGGCAGCGCATCAATGTAGGAGGGGCTGTTGTTGACCGGACTGGCCACATAGCAGTTGGTACTGGTGCTGGTAACAGCACCGCCAGCGCAAACCGTGGGCTGCGTGGCCGAAGTCCCGTTCGAGACTGCGCCCTTGGACCACTGCAGCATGTAGCCGTTGGTGTTCATGTTGGTGGCTTCAACGCGCAGACCGGTTTGCAAGTGCAACTTCCCGAAGTCGATGGTGTTCATGACGTAGCCAGCGGGAATCTGCTCGATGTAGTGGAAGATGTTGGGGTAGGTGGCGTTGACGGTCTTGTACTGGTCGATGTCGCCTTTAAGATTCGCGAGCGTGAAGGCCTGCACCTTGTTAAAGTCCGAGACCGGGCCGAAGTTGCCGCCCAGGAAGGCGCCGTCGAAGTAGTTGGTGTTGTCAAAGCCGCTCTGCAGTGTGGCCATGGTGGCCACAGCCGTGGTTGCACCCGTTGCCCAGCCGTCGTAGACGTTCTCGGTGGCGTCCTGCGATTTGTGCGCATTGGTGAATTTGAAACCCGCTTCGAGGACGCCGAAGTGGCCTCTCGCACTGTAGTTGTGAATGTAGGATGCCTGAGCCGAGAGGTCGGTTTCGCCTACCTTGCCGGTGGAGGTTGTGATGTCTTTGAACGCCCAGTTGGCGGAGTTCTCCAAGAGCGAGTTGGCGCCGTCGCAACTTCCGAAGTGGGGCGCGTAGATGTTGGATTGCTGCGAGGGGATGTAATTGCAGTAGACCGAAGGGCCAATCCATGAGAAGTCGGCCTTGGGGTTGCCGGCCGAGTCAACCTCATAGGAGCGCGAAGTGGAAGCCTGCCAGGCGAAGACGCCGCCACCGATGTTGTGATGGCCGCCCAGGATCAAAGTGCCAACCGAGGCGTTGGGGCGTTTGCTGGAGGTGTAGAACTTGGGCGCGGAAGATGCGGTAGTGGCACTGGGATAGATGACATTGGCGCCGTTGTTGCAGGCTCCCGCCGTGGTCGAAGAGCACTTCAAGGCCGTTGAAACGGGCGAGTAGTACCACTTGTCGCCCCAGTCCTTGAGATCCGTATAAAAGCCGTGTGCATAGATAGAATCGGTGCTGTTGATGCGGTAATCGGCGGCTCCGGCAAAGCCCACGCGATAGCGATAGTAGCGATAGTCGCGAATGGTGTTGTTATCGTAGAAGGGCGTCGCGAAGGTCGAGAGCGGATCGAGAGCGGGCTGAAAGTTGTCGATGCCGCGGCCGTTGTAATCGTAGGAACCATCCACGAGCAGGCCGAAGCGCTTGCTCTTGCCGAAGCGCTGGCCGTAGCTGCCGCCGGTCTCGGAAGCCGCGCGGCCATTGAGGATCGGCGTGTAGCCACCCTTGGTGAACAGAGTTAAAGAAGGGTGATCGCTAGCCGTCTTCAGGCGCAGATCGGCCGAGCCACCGATGCCGTTCGCATCCTGGCTGGCAGAGAGCGTCTTGTTGATCTGGACCGATTCCACAAGCTCCGAGGGTACAACGTCCAGGCGCACTTGGCGAACCGTGGGCTCCGGCGCAGGAATGGTAATGCCGTCCACGGTGACGTTGGTCAGGCGCGGCTCCGTGCCGCGCACCTGGATGTAAACGCCCTCACCCTCGATGCGGTAGAGCGTAACAGAGGGAAGGCGGCCGATGGCATCTGCCACGTTGGCATTCGGCAGGCTGATGATGACTTCGGCCGGTAGAACCTGCAAAATATTGTCGGCCGTGCGCGTCTCGTTGATGGCATCTGCCTCGCCGTGTACGCGCTCCGCGGTGACGACGATTTCTTCATTCTGACCAGCTACATTCATCCGCAATTCGATGCTGGTGGTTTGCCCAGCGGCAAGATCCACGTCCTTGCTGAGGGCATCGAAGCCCACGTTGGACAGCGCGATGGTGTAATGCCCTTGCGGCAGATCCGTGATGGTGAATGCGCCATTGGCGTCGCTCACCACGGTCTTGTTGATGGGCAGCAGCTTGATCTGGGTTCCTTTGAGGACAGCTCCAGAGCTGTCCACCACGGTTCCGGTCAACACGCAACGCGGAGACTGAGCCAGAACAAGGAGGGAGCAAGCAAGATAGCAGAGCAGCAATGCGGGCGTGGCCAGCCAACTGCGAAGACGTTGAGACGTAAGCATGAAACACTCTCCTGTCCCGAAATCTGCCCGGCATGGGCAACCTGGGATTTGAGCTGAGTATCGCGGCTCAACCTAAGCCGAACCTTAGGATCCGACGCAGCGCCGCAGTTTTCACATAGGATTCACATTGGCGCTCTAGCATCACATCCATGCGGGTTCTCATCGTCGAAGACAAACGCAGCCTGGCCGTGCATCTGGGCAAGGCCGTGGAGCGCGAAGGCTACTCCACGGCCTTGGCGTTTGACGGCGACGCGGCTTTACGCGAAGGGATGACGGGCAACTACGATGTGATACTGCTCGATATCATGCTGCCCCGCATGGACGGGCTCACGGTGATCACGCGCCTGCGCAGCGCGCATGTGCAGACCCAGACCATCATCGTCTCGGCGCGCGATTCGATGGAAGACATCGTGCGCGGACTCGATGCTGGCGCCGACGATTATCTGACCAAGCCTTTCCCCCTCGATGTGCTCCTAGCCAAAGTACGTGCGGCGGCGCGGCGCGTAGCGATCTCTCCTCCGCAGGAGTTGACTGTAGAAGACCTGATTCTTCGCCCTCATCTATTTGAGATTCAACGTGGGACGCGCACGGCATCGCTCACCCGGACTGAGTGTGCGTTGTTGCGCGTGCTCATGCGCCGCTCTCCAGCGGTAGTGCCGCATGCGCTGTTGATCGAAGAGGGTTGGGACGCGGACAGCGATGTAAGCCACGACAGCCTGTACGTCTTCATTCGCGCGCTGCGAACCAAGATGACGAAGCCGGGCGAAACTGAACTTCTGCAAACCATCCGCGGCGTGGGATACGCGTTGCGTAGTGGGGCCAGCACCTGATGCGCGCAACGGTTTCGCTTCGCCTGACGCTGTGGTTCGTCTCCATCTTCCTGGGTGGCTGGATGCTGTTCGGTGCTGCCATGTGGATCAATCTCTATCAGACTCTCACCAGCGAACGGCACACCACCCTGGAGCGCCGTATCGACCGATTGCAGGCCGTGCTCCAGAAGACTTCGCAAGAAGACGCGGACCAGCAATACGATGACTTCAAAGACTTCGCCCACGCCACAGGCAATGGCCTGGCAGAGATCTTCAACGCCGACGGCTCACGCGTTCTCCCCTCACCCTCGGCGCTGGCACGCACGTTTCCTTGGCCTGTGCCGCAGCACAACGGCGAAGAACAGTTTGTCCAGGTACAAACCGTCGAGCAGCCCTACTGGGTGTTGGTGCGGTGTTTCAACTGGCGTGAAAAGACGGTCTTCATCACAGTCGCCGCTCCTGCAACAGGAAACAACCTAGTCCTGAATCGGTTCTGGATTGGCTTGCTTGCCTCTGCGCCTGTGCTACTGTTCATCTCAGCCGCGGGGGGTTACTGGCTAAGTTGTCGCGCGCTTCGTCCAGTCGACCGGATTACGGCAACTGCGCGCATGACCAGCATCCGGAATCTGTCAGAACGGCTTGCCGTTCCGGACACCGGAGACGAACTGGAGCGGCTCGCATCAACCTTCAACGCCATGCTCGTCCGTATTGAAGCAGCAGTGAACCAGATCAAGCAATTCACCGGCGATGCCTCGCACGAACTGCGCGGTCCATTGTCGTTTGTCCGCACCGTTGCCGAGGTAGCCCTAAGTAATCCACAGGTGGATACGGAGAGCCGGCAGGCCTTTCAGGAGATCGTCGAAGAGACAGCCAAGGCGGCAGCGCTTTTGGAGGACATGTTGACTCTGGCTCGTGGTGATGCAAGCCGCGACGGTCTTCCGCTCATTCGGCTCGATCTTCGAACGGTGCTTGCCGCCGCTCATGAACTGGCAACAACGGTCGCAGCGGAGCGCAAACTGATCCTGAGGATGACCGTGCCGAAGTCCGAGGCCTTGGTGGTAATGGGAGACGCTTCTTCCTTGAGGAGATTGTTCTGGATTCTTCTGGACAACGCACTCAAGTTCACGGAACCGTCCGGAACTATAGTGCTCGATGCCCGGCTTGAGGCAGGCTCCGTTGTTGTTGAAGTGCGCGATGATGGCGTGGGCATTGCCGCATCGGATCTGCCACATATCTTCGATCGCTTCTTTCGCGCCGACCCCTCGCGCGGACAGACCGAAGGCAGTGGACTCGGGCTGGCCATCGCCAAGTGGATTGCAGAGATGCACGGTGCTACGATCACGGTTGCTAGCACTCTGCAGCAAGGCACCACGGTCCGCGTTGCCTTTCCTTCCGTGCCGCCCAACCTGGCCCAACTGGCACTATAGACTGCGCCGGCTTGCGGCAGCAGCTCCATCCTTCCTTCCCAGAATTGATCCTTCATCTTGCGTTGCCTCAGAGCCTGCGACAAAAAGGATGCGAATCCACGCAATTCCTGCAATCAAAACCGAGGCTTCGCAGTGCGATTTCTGAACCGCAGATCTGCATTGTGCCGAAAGTCGTCTGCTTCCGTGGTCAGTTATTCGGACACAGCTTCTGCTCCGGGCGGTCTTGAAACGATCATGCATTCATCTCAATTTGTACCCAATTGCATCTGGATGATTCTGCAGCCACGAGCCAGCTTTCTCACGCTGCTGCCAGCAGACCAAATCGGCAGTCTTGTGCAGATCGGTACCCGAATACGATAGATCCCTATCGGGACTGCCCCAGCGCGCAAGTGTGGTCTTTCCCGGGAATTGTTGCCAGGGCAGTTTCGATTGGGCCGTTTGAAGTAAGTCGCTGGCGTATGCGACGGGCGCGGTGATCTACCTATGGGCTTTCAACCGCGCCCCGTTGGCCCGTTGAGAGCCCGGGAGGCTGGAGTCAGCAGTCTCAAGCGGGCTGAATGCGGTCCTCAGCGCGAGACGTGGGCCTATTCTGTAGGTTTGGAGAGCCGCTGGCTCGGACGTTCTCTGGGTAGGAGCGCACCTCTGCATCGTATGCAGGCACACGTTGTTGGGATAGATACGAGCAGGGAGAATGGTAGGGCGTTCAAGAACTGTCATTGCCAGCCCTCCTTGGTTCGGACGCTGTCGAGGTCGCCTGAAGATATAACTGGCTGTGGGTTAGCCGTTCGCCGACCAACATCGTCCCGGAGCAGGCTGGACAGCGCACGCGGGGCGGTTCAGGTGGATCAACGCTGGCCGTTACGCCGAGCAGTTTGCGGCAACGCTCCAGTGCCGCACCCCGTCTGCGGTTAGCAAAGAGTCCGAAGTGGCGGACGCGACCGCAGGACGTGCAGCAAGAAGCGGCGCAGGAACTCGTGAGCGGAAACAGTCGTAACCTTCTGCTTGCCGCCGGGTGCATGGTCTCGCCAGCGGAAGGAGATACACCCTTTACCGTGCCCGGGAACAGGTAGGCCTTGGGCTTCCTCCAGCGCCAATACTCGCGCAGAGTCTCCAGCAGCTATCGGCGTGAGCAGCACATCGCGGTCGCGACGCAGGCCCGTTGCATACATCATCAGCAGCATGGTGCGGTGCATCAGGTTGCTGCATGAATCGATCAGCCTCGCTACTTCCTGCTGGTCAAGAATAATCGGCAGCCGCCGTTGACGTTTCGGAGAAGGAAAGTCATCGGGGAAATACGGCCGGCGCAGCGTTTTGACGAAGAGAGAACGCAGCACAGCGGTGCGGCCTTCAATGGTCCTGGGCGAAAGCTTGCGTTCCCGGGACAGATACGCCTGATAGCGGTGAATATGGTCAAGGCCAAGGCGCTCTGGCGAGCGGTGAAAGTACTTGGCGAAATCTGACCCCGCGTGGAGATAGCAACGAGCGGTGCTCTGCGAATAGTTGCGACGCTGGAGTTCATCCAGCATTAGTTGCCGAAGATGGGTCACGGTAAGCCTCCTGTGACCAGAGGCTTACACAGCCAACAATGTTCGGGGAACGCCCCTGCTCCAGCGACCGTCGCGCCAGCGACTTAATTCAAACGACCTTCCCGTGGGGGACCATTGATGACGGGTCCGATCCGCGGATTCGTATACCATGGCGAACCGAGGCGGCTGGCGAGCTTCTGCCGAACGTGGTATCTCTCAAGACGCTCTTTCAAAATACGCCGCGCGCTTGGTCAAAAGTGAACCTCGAGTCCGTTGCACGAACACAAGTGATTGACGGCCGCCCTGGCCCTTCGAGAATTTTCGCCCTTGAGTATTAGTAATCATCCGGCGTGCATCCAAATTTGGCTATCTACTGTTTCTCTACTCCTCATTCCAATCGGAGTTCCGCAGCGCTCTGAAGAACGTGGATCCCAGCCAAATGCCGCATTCAAGCTTCATGACGAGGCGCCGGCGCTTTCAAGAAGATGTCGAATGCCGCCTCCAGTTGCTCCAGGGCCGCCTCCTCGCTGAGGCTGTAGGCGCCGGGATGGTTGAGCAACATCACGGCGGTACCGTGCAAAACGGCAAATGTCAGGTGCAGGCGCTCCTCTACCAGTTGATCGGAGCTGCCTGGTGGCAAGGCGAGCTTGAGATTCTGCCGAAAATAGGTGATGGCCGTATTGGCCGCGGCGTTGCGCATCTCAATAGCCTGCACATCAATGGCTGGCACCAGAAAGGTGAGCCGGTAGTGGTGCGGGTTTTCCAGCGCTAACAGAATGAAGTAGCGCAAGGCCATGCGCAGCCTCTCGCGGGGATCGGAGAGGTAGTCGAATTGCTCGTGCAGTTGCGTGGTGAACTGCTGGTAGAGTTCCGTGCAAAGATGGCGAATCAGCGCTTCCTTGTCGGGGAAATGGCGGTACATCGCCATCTGCGAGCATCCGACCTCCTCGGCGATCCTGCGGACAGAGACACTGTCGTAGCCTTCCTTGCTGAAGAGCCGGCTGGCCGCGCTCAAGAGCCGCCAGCGCAACTCCTCCCCGGCCTTGAACCGCGTGCCCTGCCCGGCGTGTAACTGGTTGCTCATATTGAATTTTCCCATTTCGCAGCGGCCGTCGGCGCGACATTCCACATAGGCAACGTTTTGCGTAGTGCGTAAACATAGTATACAGTGTAAACATGGAGTTCACTCAAAACAACCTCCGACGGACACCGTTGCAGCGAAAGTGGCTGGGCGGGTTCCTGCTGTGGGTCCTGTGGCAGGCGGCAACGCCGTCCCTTGCGGCGCAGTGCGCAGGGACGGTTGCAGGAGTTGCGGACGCTGCGGTTTGCACCGAACGCCGCTCTGCTGCCTCCGCACTGGTAGATGTGGACCCGGCCAAGGCGTACGCGCTGGATGAGCTGATCGATATTGCGGAGAGCAACAATCCGCGCACGCGGGTTGCATGGGAACAGGCCAAACAGGCGGCGGCGCGGGTGGGCATGGCACGCAGCGCGTATTACCCGCAACTGGCAGGCGTGGCTCTCTTCGGCAATTCAAAATTCATCAATCCATTTCCCAAGCCGCTGGCTCCGCATGGCTTCACCATGGTGGAGATGCCGGTAGCCGACGCGGGGCTGGCGCTGGAATACACGATTTTTGACTTTGGCCACAGGCGCGCGCAGCTGGATGCGGATAAAGCCGGGCAACTGGCCGCGGCGGCCAATTTTGAGCGCGTCAACCAGGACGTGGCCTATGCCGTAGTGCTGGGCTATTACCGGCTGATCACAGCGCAGGAAAGGCTGGAGGCGATCCGGCAGATCTTGGAGACGGCGCGGACCACGCAGGCCCAGGCCGAGGCACAACTGGCGAACGGGCGCTCTACTTTGCCCGACGTGCTGAATGCGAAAGCGGGAACGGCGCGTGCGGAATATGACCTGGAGTCCAGTCTGGGAGACGACGCGGCTGCGCGAGTTGCCCTGCGCGAGGCCCTTGGCGTTGAGCCGTCGGAGGCGATTGCCGTGGCAAAGCTGGCCGCAATGCCCGCAGCCGACGAGGTATCAGCCTCGGCCGCGGCACTGGTGGAGGCGGCGATGAAGGATCGACCCGACCTGGCGTCGTTGGCGGAGAAGCTGCGCGCGGCGCAAGAGGAACTGAAAGTGGCGCGCTCCTCTTACCGGCCCACTGTTGAGTTTGCGGCGAAAGGCTCGGTGCAGTCGATCTGGCCAACGGTGAGCATACAGTACGGCTCCAGCCTGGCCGATACGACGCAGTTTGTGTGGAACGCGGACCTGAAAATTCACTGGGATTTTTTTGATGGCGGTCTGCGGCGCAGCGCTGTGTTGGCGCGCGCGTCCGAGCAACGCGCCGCGGCGGAAGAACTGCGCGAAAAACGCGACAGCATTACACGCGAGGCGTGGACGGCGTATCTGCAATTCAGAACCGCGACGCGTCAGCAGCAGGCCGCGGAGACACTGCTGCAGGCGGCGACCACGTCGTATGAGGCTTCGTTGGATGCTTACGGCTACGGCGTGAAGAACCTGATCGACCTAGTGAACGCTGAGTCGCAACTTGCCGAGGCGCGGCTGGCCGCCGTGCAGGCGCGCTCGTCGGTATTGAGCAGTGCCGCAAACCTTGGCTATACCACCGGTGAAATGCTCCGGAAGAAACAGGCTGCTACGGCCAGCGCCGCGCGCCCTTGAGATGCTGACGAAGATGAGAATACTTGCAAACGTAATTCGTTCGGCTTCCATAACGATGCTGCTTCTGTTGCCGTGCGGCTGTTCGCGCGCTCCACTCATCGATGTGGATGGATCGTTCCTACCGGCGTGGATGATCTGCCTGCTGGGCGGAATCGTCCTGGCCGGCTTGACGAAGTGGCAACTGCAGCGCAGAAAGATGCAGCACCGCATCTCGCTAGCCGTGATTTTCTATCCGAGCATCGTGGTCGCCGTTTCCTGTTTGCTTTGGCTGCTGTTTTTTTAGTGAGAGAGGTAAAGTCATGAAACCGGAGAAGAGCCGCCTGCTCAAAAACGGAGTCAAGATCCCGCTTGCCATGCTGGTTGTTGCGGCGTTGCTTTTGCTCTGCGTGGTAGGCAGGGCGAGGCAACATCCACGCACTGACGACGCCAGCGTCCGCGCCAACTATGTGCAGTTTGCACCAGAAGTGACGGGACGCATCGTGCGCATCCCGGTGCGGGAAAACGCATTTGTAAGTGCGGGCGATGTGTTGTTTGCTATTGATCCGCGGCCTTACGAATATGCTTTGGACCAGGCGCTCAGCGATCAGCAACTGCTGGAAGAGCAGATCACGGATACGCAGCGCAGGATCGCCGCACAGAACAGCGCGGTTGTGGCGGCACGTGCGGGCGTGACCGGATCGCGCACCGAGACAGCGACGGTTGCCAGCGCAACGCAGGCGGCAGTCGCATCGGTGCGGCGGGCAAAGGCCGCATTGCAATCGGCGGAGGCGCAGCAGATGCTGGCGCAGAATAATCTGCACCGCATTGAACCGCTGCTGGCCAAGCAGTATGTGACCGCCGAGCAGGTGGACGATGCGCGCACCCGGGCCCGCGTGGCGGAGCAGAATTATCAGCAGGCCCATGCGGCTCTCGACGAATCCTACGCGCAGGAGGCACGCTCGCGGTCCATGCAGCGCGAGGCCGAAGTGGGCGTCACGGTGTCCGAGGCAAAGCTGGAAGAGAGCATTCACGCGGTGGACAGGCTCGACAGTCTGCAGGCGCAGCGTTCCGCAAAGGCTGCCAAAGTGGAGGGCGCAAGGCTCGACCTGGAGCGCTGCACAGTCAAGGCTCCGTTTGACGGCTACGTGACCAACCTCAATATTTCGGAAGGCGAAATGGCCAAGCCCGGAGTGCCGCTCTTCACCCTGATCGATGCCCGCAAATGGTATGTGGTGGCCAACTATCGCGAATCGGAGTTGCGGAATATCAAGCCGGGGATGCACGTGGACATCTACCTGATGAGCAACGCCTCGCAACGGTTTGACGGCGTGGTGGAGAGCATCGGCAACGGCGTTTCGCCGGATGACTCGGAGACGAGCAACGGGCTGCCTCAAATTGACCACACGCTCAACTGGGTTCACCTTGCGGCGCGCTTTCCAACGCGTATTCGCGTGCTGAATCCCGACCCCAGCCTCTTTCGCATGGGCGAGACCGCCATCAGTATTGTGAGATGACCCGTGACGGAGACCTCGGATTCAACGCGCGGATGGGTGGAGAAGATTCGTCGCGAGCTTGCACCGACGCACGGGCGGTTCGGGGGCGCGCTGCGAACGGCGTCTGCCGCCACCATTGCAACGGCGATCTTGCTGACGCTGCAACTACCCATGATTGCGCCGGGAATCTATCTGATCTTCCTGGTCTCCTACGAGGTTCCGTATCTTACTTTTCGCCGCAGCCTGATGGAGCTTGCGACGCAGTGCCTGGGTGTGGCAGTGGCGCTGGCGCTGATTCAAATTACCGGCAACGACCCGATGGCGCGCGTGCTGGGCATTGCCGCATTTACCTTTCTCTCCGCATTTCTTCTGCAATCCTGCACAGCGCGCATCGTGGCCATGAACATTGGCATTTTTCCAACGCTCACGCTGTCACTATGGGAGTATCACCTGCCTCCGAAGCTGCTGGTGTATCTCTCTGTCGCACCGATTGCGGCCGGAGCGGTCGCCGTTGGATGCAAGGTTGTAATCGAGTATCTATTTACGCACAGAGATCCCCGGCGTGCACTGGACCGGGAGATGAAAGCGCGTCTGAAGGCCATGCGCACACTCTTCACGCTCTATTGCGAAGACGCCGCGCGCAGAGAACTCAAGCAGGCCATCGCGGTGGTTTCGCGATTTGCATTCACGGGACAGAGCAAGATGCTGTCGCTGCTGAAAGAGGTAGAATCCACTCCGGAGCCGGAGGACGCCGAGGCGCACCTCCTGCCCGCGCACATTCTCCCTGCAACCATCCCGATGTTGGCGTGGCTGCTCGACCTTGCGGCGGCCTTTGGGGAACGGAATCCGGACGGTATCGAGGTCGCAAAGAGAGCTCAAGCCAGGCGGATTGCCGCCATTCTTGAGGACATTGAGACAAATCAGCTGGAGGTCTGGGAGGCGCGGGAAAATCAACAGTTCGAGCAGGATTCAGACTTACTGAATAGATTCTTCCAGGGCCTTTACAATCTGGGCGAGATAAACCGCACAGCACAGATGCGCCAGCGGGAGCATGTACACACTGCTGCTGCCGAGAAGGCGCGCGATCCGTGGTTCAAGCCCGACGCCTGGACCAATCCGGAGTATGTGCGCTTTGCCACCAAGCTGAGCCTGTGCGCCACGCTCTGCTATGTCATCTACAACACGCTGAGTTGGCCCGGCATCTCCACCGCGACCTTAACAGTTCTGGTGGCTGGATTGAGCACCAGCGGAACCACCAATCAGAAGATGCTCTTTCGCATTGTGGGCGCGCTGATTGGCGGAGTGGTCTTCGGAATTGGATGCATCGTTTTCGTGTATCCCTTTGCCGACTCGCTGCTGCCCTTCCTGCTCTCTGTTGGGTTGGTTTCGTTTGTGGCGGCGTGGACCGCGCGCAGCGCGCACCTTGGCTACATCGGCCTGCAGATTGCGTTCTCCTTTTATCTAACAGCATTTCAGGAGTACGCCATTCCGCTGGGAAAGCTGGGTGAGCATGCGCACATCAACCTGGCGCACAAGTTTGCCGCCCCTGTCATTTTGACGATAGGGCGGGACAGGGTTCTGGGCGTTCTGCTGGCGCTGGTGGTGATGTGGGCGATCTTTCACCGGGTGCATTCGGAGCGCTCGATCGAGAAGATGCAGCGCGGCCTGGCGCACCTGCTGCGCGTCGTGGCCGAGTTGCTGCCGTTGTTTGCCCAGGCCGCTACCGAGCGAGTGGCCGCGCTGCGCGACGAGGCTGAAGCAACGGTTGTGAAAATGCGCGGACTTGCCGAAGCAATTCCGTACGAACTCGATCATCATGTGGAGCAGGATCTGGAGAGGAGCGAAGCGATTCAGAACGCAGTATCGAGCGCGGGAAGCCTGCTTCTGCATGCTGCGGCGCAAAGGCCGGTCCGCGAAGATGAGCCCGCACCGCGGCCATCCGCCAGCCTGCTCGCTCAGAAAATGTCTGAAGGGCTACGCGGGATTTCGGTGATGATAGAGGAGCGGAGGTCGGTTACCGAGGATTCTATGGCCACTCCCATGGAGGTCTCACTCGAACACTTTGGGGCTGCAGAACCCGAATCCGCACGCTCCGTTCTCGAAGCCTACCTGATGCTGCACAGACAGTGTGCGGAAATACACGCCGGCATTCTTGAGTAAGCTCAGGCGTCGCTATACATCAACGCGGACTCCGGAGCGTGTCAACGAGTTTGAGATAGGTGTCTTGAGAGCTTAGTGTCGAATTCCTTTGCTCCTGGTGAAATACCTAGACTCTGCAGTGAGGCTTCCTTTTCAGGTGCATCCAACCCCGGAGTTCTCTGCGCGATACCTCAACACTGCGAGCGGCAAGACCGAAGCTTACTACATTTTGAGTACGAGGCCTGAGGAGGCAGAACCGTTTATCTATTTGGGCTTTCAACGCCCGCCCTCTCGCGAGGAGTTGCGTCGAATCATCGTGGAGCAGAATATCGCTGCATTGGAGAGGTGCTTCGACAAGATTCCGGTCAGGCTCGGCGATGTCTATCTTGTGCCAGGCGGACTGCCCCACGCCATCGGTGGGGCGCGCTGATGGTCGAGGTGATGGAACCCATCGATTTTGTGGCAAGGGTGGAGTTCATCGCTGGTGACCGAGTCATCCCGGAGTCCGCCAGATTCATGGATCGTGACGTAAACTTTGCATTGGATATGTTCTCCCTCGATTCCTGGCCTGTAGAGGCCGTACAGGCGCGCTGGCGTTGTCAGCCGAAGGTACTCGAGGAGAACTCCCTCATGTGCCGGGAGTCATTGGTGGACCAACGCTTGACGGATCGCTTCCGTATTGCGCGAACCATTTTGACTGGACCGCACATGTGGAAGTCGAGAGGATTTACCGTTCTGATTGTCCTTGAAGGTTCTTGCAGTGTCTTGACGGAGCTAGAGGAACTTAGACTCTCCAAATACGACCGCATAATTGTTCCTCACGGGTTACAGACACTTGAGATTTGTCCACAGAATACAGCGGTCTTGCTTGAGAGCAGTTCCCAAAACGTCGATAGAGACATCGGGGAGAGTCGCCTCTCCTCCAGCGGGTGGCCGGAGGCATTTTCGGAGGTCCGCCTCAGCACCCACTCGATTCTTCCGCCCGAACTTCTTTCGTGAAGGGTTGCTATTGCTTGATGCGCCGCCTCAGCCATAGGCGTACGCGAGACGAGATGTTGATCACTGCCCTCTGTGCGCACCGCAAAAGACGCAATGCTCAAATGTATCCGCGAATATAACGAGAGACTACATTCGACAATCGGCCGCCAATCTGCGACCGATTGTTTTCAGGGCTGACTGTGCCACAACTTAGAGCGGCGGCCTGGTAGAAACAGGCTCTGGAAGAGTGAAAATCGCAAACAGAGCGATTCCCCCTCTCTCAAAGCATCGCGTAACCTGCGCCACGTTCATCGCAACTCCCGTCTTTCCATCCAGATAGAGTTTTGCCTAAGGAACCTCTGAAGAACTCTTTGATCTTTATGGGTATTGATTGAATCTGTCTTTGGGGTAGGAGGACGGATGCGTCAGATGAGTTTGGCGGAGCAGGCCC